>Ga0181528_10001271_pt1 | contig 15748 bp, 11 predicted proteins | sample PEATcosm2014_Bin_47_FD_119742 | JGI IMG/M metagenome (GOLD analysis project Ga0181528, IMG submission 119742) | Peatland microbial communities from MTU Mesocosm Facility, Houghton, MI, USA - PEATcosm2014_Bin10_10_metaG | ecosystem: Environmental > Terrestrial > Soil > Wetlands > Peat | place...
TCCGCCGCCGCCCCCGCCGCCGCCCAAAGACCCGCCGCCACTGCCGTCATTCCACGGCATGATGGATTTCGGCGACCCCCAGGGTCCCGTCGCTCTCATCACCGAGAACGACACCCCGGGCCACGAGGAAATTCACGCCGGCGAAATGATCGGCGAGTTCAAGCTGGTGGCCTTCGACCGCAAGGAGATGACCCTGGAGTGGGAAGGCAAGCTGCTCCACAAGCGTTTGAACGAGGGCGGCAGCGAAAAGCCGCGAGCCGCGGCGGCGCCTGCCGCAGGGCCCGCGCCCCTGGAGTTGAATGGAGTGGTTCCCGGGCAAGCCCCGCAGCCATCGACGGAGCAGCCCACGCGGCAACAGGATCTTGGCCCCGGAGTTCAGATGACCGACTCCGTGCGGGCGTGCCAGGCCGGCGATGCTGCGGCGCCCGGCACGGTGAATGGGGGCTACATCAAACAAGTCAACAACAGCCCCATGGGTCAGCAATGCATCTGGCGCGCAATTGGCAAATAGCAATGAAATCGCCGGCAAGGAAACTCACCATGCGTAAGAATCTGGTTCGTCCACTCCTGATCGCGGGGTTGGCAGTCGCGGTGCTTACCGCGGCGATCGCGCAACAGCAGCAGCCGCCACCCGTCATACCCGGCCAGGCGCCCCCCTCCGCGGCTCGGCAGCAAACGCCGCCTGCCACGGCCCCGGCCCAGGCGCCGTCGCCTGTCATCCCCGGCCAGGCGCCCACGCCGGTGATCCCCGGCCAGGCGCCGCCGGCGGCCAACCAGCCTGCAGCGGCGCCGGCACAGCCCCCCGCCGCCGAGGCAGCGCAGACCGCGCCGCCGGCAACGGTACCGGCGCAGCCACCCCAGCCGATCGCGCCGCCGCGCGGCCTCGATTTCGAAATCCCCAACGGCTCACTCACAGACTTCATCGAGATCGTGGCCAAGCGCGTCGGGTTCAACTATATTCTCGATCCCGCCGTCGGCGGGAAGGGTTCGGTATCGTTATTTACCTATGGGGAAGTCAAGCCCACAGACCTGATGACCCTCTTGCAGACCATCCTGCGCGTGAACGGCGCCACCATGGTCAAAGTGGGCGATCTTTATCGCATCGTACCGATCAACAAAATCTCCGCGCTGCCGCTCGAACCCATGGTGAACGTCGATCAAAAGACGCTGCCCGAGGACGAGCGCATGATCCTCGACCTCATCTTCCTCAAGTACTCCACCGCCAAGGAAATCGAATCGTTGATCCAACCTTTTCTGGGAGAAGGCGCCGGCCATTCCATTTACGAACCGGCGAATCTTCTCATTCTGCAGGACAACGCGCGCAATATGAAGCGCACCATGAAACTCATCGAGCTGTTCGATTCGGAGAGCTTTGCGGGACAACGCGTGAAGCTCTTCGACGTCAGCTTCAGCCGCCCCAGCGACCTGGTGAAGGAACTGGACACGGTATTTAAGTCGTACGCTCTTTCGGAAAAAACCTCGCCGGTGCATTTTATTCCCGTAGACCGTATCAACGTTCTCATCGCGGTGGCTCCCAATCCGGGAATCTTCCCCAAGGTGCAGGAATGGATCGACAAACTCGATATTGAAGTGAAAGCGCAGGCCGGTGAGGTAAGTACTTATGTGTATCGCTTAAAGTACGCCCGCGCCGCTACCACTGCACTGGCGATCACCGCGCTCTATACCGGCAATGTCAACGCTCTGATCGGACTGGCCGCCATGGCGCAGGCCAATCAGATCGGACAAAACGGCGGCGGCGGTGGCGGATTCGGCGGAATGAACTACAACGGCGGATTCGGTGGCGGCTATGGAAATGGCGGCTATGGAAATGGCGGCTATGGAAGTGGCGGTTACGGAAGCGGTGGCTACGGAGGCGGGGGTTACGGAAACGGGGGTTACGCAAGCGGGGGTTACGGAAGCGGGGGCTATAGCACCGGCGGGTATGGAAGCGGTGGTACGGGGGGCGGCATGATTCCGCCGATCTCCATCGCTAGCCCAGGGAATTCGATCGCCGGCCCGGTAGCAGGGCCGAACACGCCCGACCTGACCGGCGCCGCCCTGGGATCGGCCGGCAATGCCTTTGGACCGGGCGGACTGCGGGTTCCACACGTGATCCCCAATCCGTTCGACAATACTCTGCTGATTCAAGGCACCGCCCAGGAATATGCGCAGATCATCAACCTATTGCGGCAACTCGATGTGCCGCCGCGGCAGGTGCTCATCGAGATGAGAGTCTATGAACTCGACCTTACCGGCGCCTTTAGCGAAGGACTCACGGCTTATCTCGAGCAGAAAGGCGCCAACGGCACAGGATTGGGCCGGGCGCTGAATGTCGCCGTGAGTAACGGCGGCTTAGGCCTGTCGCTGGGGACGCTGGTGGGAGCCAGCCGGGAGATATTGGGCGTCCTCCAGGCCCAGGAGACCAAGGGGCAGGCGCGCATCATCTCCTCGCCCAGCATCATCGCCACCGACAGCATCCCGGCCACCATGAACGTCGGCACCGACGTGCCCGTGCTCACCTCGCAAGCGGTTGTGGGAGGAGTGCAGTCCAACGGCAGCAACGTATTCAGCAACACCGTGAGCTCCGAAAGCACCGGCATTACCATGAGTATTACCGCCCGCGTGAGTCCCAGCGGCGTCGTAACCATGCTCATCGATCAGGACGTGAGCGCGCCCCAACCGACCACCACCAGCGGCGTCAACTCGCCCTCGTTCTCCCAGCGGCAATTCCAAACCCAGATCACCGTCCAGGATGGCGACACCATCGCCGTTGGCGGGGCCATTCAGGAACAAAAGACCAGCAGCATTACCGGTGTGCCATTCCTGATCCACATCCCGGTACTCGGCGCACTGTTCGGTTCGAAGAGCACCAGCTTGTCTCGTACCGAACTGGTGGTCTTTATCACGCCCAAAGTCCTGTACGATACCAATCAGTTGCTGGACGCCACCGAAGAGATTCAGGACAGTATGAAGCATATGAAAAAAATGCTGAAGGATCAGTAACCAAAGAGAATCTGGATCGGGGGCCTTCGGTTCTCCAGAATGGGGAAACGGTGATGATTCCATTCCAAATACGCCGGAGCTTCCCGGCTCCGTCAATGACTGTCTTTTTCAGTTTGCAGACCCTGGACGTGCTCACGACGCTCATCGGTCTGCATATGGGGGCGCATGAGGCCAGCTTCTTCGTCGGCCGCATGCTGGCTATCGGGCCCGTGGCCGGGCTGCTGATCTCCAAATGTTTCGCCATCATTCTGGCGGCGGCCGCGCTGGCGTTCCATCGCCCGCGCGTGGTGGTGTTTCTGAATTACTGGTTCGTGCTGATTGTCTGCTGGAATCTATTCACTATCCTGTCGACATTGTGGTGGTTGCGGGTGTAGCTTACTCGTGCTTTACCTTGTCCAGCGAGCGGGCTCGGACAGAACTTTGCCCTCATTCTGAGGCGTGAAAGCACATCCCACGCCTACTTCTTTTTGCCCTTTTTCGAGGCTTTCTTCGCGGGCGCCTTCTTGGCGGGTGCTTTCTTCACCGCCTTCTTAGCCGCGACTTTCTTGGCAGCCTTCTTCGCCGGTGCCTTCTTCGCCGCAGCCTTCTTTGCCGGCGCTTTCTTGGCAGCTACCTTCCTGGCGGGCGCTTTGGGAGCCGGCGCCTTTTTGGCCGCCGCTTTCTTCACTGGAGATTTCGCGGCAGCCGACTTCTTGGGGGCGGACGCTTTCGCGATCGGCTTCTTGGGCGGAGCCTCCGCCGGCGCCGCGGGCGCGGGAGGCGGCGGTTCGGGCGCGGACGTTACCACTACGCTGGTGATAACGACATCTACTTCGTCTTCGTCGTCCTCCTCGTCCTCTTCCAACTCGTCTTCATAATCGTCGAGCTTCGAGTCCAGTTCCGACGACTGCTCTTCGTCCTCATAGTCGTGGAAATCTTCCATCTCTTCTTCGTCTTTCGGGGCAAGTTTCGAGCTATTCCACATGCACCACGCCTCCTAGTCAGGGCACAATCACCCATAGAATACCTTTTTTTGAGCGGTGGCAATAGCGAAAAGAGAAATCCGCTGAAATTTCAATTCGAGGTATGCGGCTTGGTGCTAGCAGCGACCACAGGGGCCTTCGGCGCGGTCTTGGCTTTTGGTTTGGAAACGGTATGTGGTGGCGCCGCCTTGCCTTTGGCGGTGAAAAGGGAAGCCGTGCCGCGCCTGGCGGCGTGTGTCCGGGCAGTTCGGTTGGCCGCAACCGGGGCCGGGCGCATCATGGCCGGAATCAGCAACCGGTCGCCATCGCTGGGCTCGTGCGATTGCAAATTGTTAGCCGCGATCAGGGCGCTCGCCGTCACCCCGAACCGCTTGCTCACGTCCGCCACCGTCTCCCCGATGCCCAGGCGATGCATCCGCCACACATCGCGGTGCTCCGGTGGAACCATCTCGAGTCCGGCCGTCAGTTGCGTGCCCGTGCCCTTGGGGACGTGTACCGCGAAATCCGCCGGCGCCATGCCTTTCAATATCGCGGGATTGAGTTCGGCGAGCTCGGGTAGAGGCGTATCGATGATATCCGAAACCAGGGCCATGCTCGTCTTGGCGGAAATCTCCACCGTGTCGTATTCCAACGGTGGGTCGAGCTGAATCCCCTCCAGCCCATATTCCGCCGCGTTCTTTTCCATGATGGTCATGGCCAGAATGATGGGTACGTAATTGGTGGTCTCGGCAGGTATGACGCCACGCCGGCGCAGCTCCCAGAAGTCCGCATACCCGGTGCGCGCCACCGCGTTTTCCACCACATTGGGCCCGCAATTGTAAGCCGCCAGCGCCAGATACCAGTCACCGAACTCGGAATACAGGTCGTGCAGATGGCGCGCCGCCGCGCGCGTGGCTTTTTCGGGATCCATGCGGTCATCGGTATAAGGCGTCTGCCGCAAACCGTATTCGTTGCCGCGGAATCTTATGAATTGCCACATGCCGCCGGCCGCCATGCTGGACACCGCGCGCGCATAAAATCCCGATTCCGCCTGCGCCAGGTGAATCAATTCCTGCGGCAGGCCCTCTTCGTCCAGAATCCGTACGATCATCGGCCGATACCGCCCCGACCGTTGGATGGCGTCCACCACGGTGCGATGGCCGCGGCCCGAAAAGTACGTGATGTAGGCCAGCACGGCGTCGTTTACCATGAGCGGCAACTGCGACACCGTGGCCGCCACCTGCTCGCGCACCTTCACTTTGAGCCTTGGATCCACCGGAAAAGTCATCTTGAGGATGTCTTCCAGGGGCGCCTGTTGCCACCGTTCATCGCCGCTATCCGCCGCGCCCAGCCCGGCCAGATCGTAACGGTGGATGGAATCCACCATCTCATCCAGCTTGCGGCCGAATTCCTGCCGGTCGCCGGGATCCTGCGAGGAGGCGGCGAACATCAGATCGACGGCGGTATCGAACTCCTTGCGGGCATTGCGGATGTCGCCCGCCTGATACGCTACCTTACCGTGCTGGAGCTGTAAGTAGGCTTGCTGTACCAGCGCTTCGGCGTTCATCCGCTCCTCGGAGAACTCAAACAGCGAGCCCAGAACGGGGCTGATCGGAGAAAGGTTAGGAGAGGACACCTCGGGAGGCTCCGGCAAAACGGCCGCCGTCGCGGTGCGATGAGTGGATGGGACGAATGGCGGATGTACTCTAGCGGACTGTGTAGTATAGCTGCAGCCGGCGGCCAGCAGCGCCGCCGTGGTCGCGCAAATTCCGCCGAAACTCCTGGGACGGCCGCCCATTATTTGTCTCGAACCATTGAAAACAAAGCCTCAACGCTGCGCGGGGGGATCCACTACCACTCAAAGGCTACAATACTGTAAAGGACGCGCGCAAGCTGACCTCGGTTAGTCTGGGACCTAAACCGCTCCTATTCCTCCTCTTCCTCTTCGCCTGTCTTAGCTGCCTTGGCCGCCGCGATAATCTTCTCGGCCTGCAATTGCGGCACGTAATCGTAGTGGTCGAACTCCATGCTGAAGGACGCCCGGCCCTGCGTCATGGCGGTGAGATCGTTTTGATAGCTCAGCATTTCCGCCATGGGCACTACGGCGCGCACAAACTGCGTGCTGCCTTTGGTCTCCATGCCCGAGATGCGCCCGCGGCGGCCGTTGAGATCGCCCATCAGGTCGCCCGCGTACTCCACCGGGGCCTGGATTTCCACATTCATCACCGGTTCGAGCAGCGCCGGTTTAGCCTCTAGCATTGCCGCTTTAAAGGCCTTACGCGCCGCCAGCTTGAAGGCCAATTCCGACGAGTCTACATCGTGGTAGGACCCGTCATAAACCGTTACCTTGAAATCGACCATGGGAAACCCAGCCAGATACCCCTTCTCGGCCGCTTCCACGATGCCTTTTTCCACCGCCGGAATGAAGTTCTTGGGGATGGAACCGCCGAAAATCTCGTTGGCGAACTGGAATTTCTCCCCTCGCGGGAGCGGCTCCATCTTGATCCAGCAATCGCCGAACTGCCCGTGCCCGCCGGTCTGCTTCTTGTGCCGCCCCTGCACGTCGGCCTTCCCGCGGATAGTCTCGCGATAGGGAATTTTCGGCGCTTTCAGAGTGACATCCACGCCGTACCGCTTTTTCATCCGGCTGACGACGATTTCCACATGCTGCTGGCCGGTGCCGGCGAGCAGGAACTCGCGCGTCTGCGGGTCGCGGTAGAAGCGCAGCGACTGGTCTTCTTCCAGAATCTTGTGCACCGCCTGCCCCATGCGGTCCTCATCGTTGCGCGATTTGGCTTCGATTGCGAAAGCAATGGAGGGCTCAGGCAATTTCACCGGTGTGTAGACCGCGGTGGCACCTTTTTCCTCCAACGTGTCGCCGGTGAGCGTGTCCTTCAACTTGGCTACCGCCCCGATATCGCCCGCGTGGATTTCGGGCACGGGCTGGAGGGTTTTCCCCTGCGGACTGGCGAGGTGGGCCAACCGCTCGGTGCTGCTGTGTGTGACGTTGTGCAGGTTGGCGTCGTTTTTCACCGTTCCGGTGATGACTTTGAAATAAGTGATGCGGCCGGAGAACGGGTCGGCCGTGGTCTTGAATATGAAAGCCGATGCCGGACCGCCGCCGGTGATCTTCTGCGTGATTTCTTTGCCGCCGGCCGTGGCCGCGATGCCTTCCCGCTCGATGGGCGCGGGCAAGTTTTCCACCATGAAATTGAGCAGCAGGTCGGCGCCGATATTATGCAGGCCGGAAGCGCAAAACACCGGGAAAATGCGCATTTCCGCCACCCCCTGCTTCAGCCCGGCGACAATCTGGTCGATTTCGAGCGTCCCTTTGTCGAAAAACTGCTCCATGAGGGCGTCATTGCCCTCAGCCACCATTTCGATCAGCGCTTCGTGCGCCTTCTGGGCGGCGTCCGCCAGATTGGCGGGGATATCGCTCTCCTTGCCCTTGCCGTCGCCATCGGGGGTGTAAGTATAGGCCTTCATGCGGACCAGGTCGACCACGCCCTTGAAGTCGCGCTCCGCGCCGATTGGGATTTCGACGGGAACGGCCGCGCGCCCGAAATTCTCCTGGACATTGGCCAGGGCGCGCTCGAAATCGGCGCGTTCGCGGTCGAGCTTATTGATGACGATGGCGCGGGGGAGCTTGAAATCGTTTGCGAAGCTCCAGACCTTTTCGGTCTGCACTTCGACCCCAGCCACGCCGTCTACCAGGACCAGGACAGAATCGGCCGCCGCCAGCGCGGCGCGGGTGTCATTGATAAATATGTTATAGCCGGGGGTATCGAGGATGTTGATTTTGGCCTTTTTCCACTCGGCCACGGCGATGGCGGTGGAAATAGTGATTTTGCGGGCGATTTCCTCGTCGTCAAAATCGGTAATGGTATTGCCTTCATCGACGCGGAGAAGGCGGTTGGTTGCTCCGGAGGTGAAAAGCAGTCCGGCGGTGAGAGTAGTCTTGCCGGAATCGCCGTGGCCCACCACCCCGACGTTCCGGATGTCTTTGCTTTCGTATACTTTCACGTGGATACGCTCCAGGATTAAAACGGAATAGTAACACGCGGGGGATGGGGATGTGGGTCTCGGCGTATATCGGGTGTTCAGAGGCGAACGTCGGCGTGCGTGGCGGGCACCGTCCGGCCAGCCATCAAAAACGGGGGGATCAAGCCGCGGGCCGGGGCTCCGCCGCTTCGTTGCGCCTCGGAATTCTCTGAATCGCCTTGCCGTTCTGCTGGCGCGCAAGGTCAAGCTCGTAGGCGCTCTGGAGGTTCATCCAGAAGTCGGCGGACATACCGAAATACTGGCTGAGGCGCAGCGCCGTATCGGCTGTCACATTCCTCTTTCCTGCCAGCAGCTGGTAGAGGCGGTTCGGCGGCACATCAATAAGATCGGCAAGCTTCTTGGCGGAAAGACCTATCTCCTCCAGCTCGTCGCCGAGGATTTCTCCGGGGTGAATGGGTGTGCGTGCCAAGGTGTTCTCCTTTCCTTAGTGATAATCAACAATCTCAACATTCGACGGGCCCTGCTCACCCTTGGGCCACTGAAAACAAATACGCCACTGGGCGTTGATCCGGATAGAATACTGGCCCCTGCGGTTCCCTTTCAGGGCCTCCAGCCGGTTGGAGTTGAGCCCGCCGAGATCTCCGAGCGAGGTGGCGGCATCAAGGATACGCAAGCGTTTTTCAGCCTGGCGTCGAAGCGATTCCCATTGGCGGACCTTTTCCCCGACTGCCAAGCGCTCCGTTTCCTTGTCACGGTAACTCCTTATCATTCGCTCACGTTTATCATTATAGATGAGTGACGTCAAGCGTACAGCATTGCAGAACTCAATCTGTTTGGAGCGGCCGACCCACGGAAATGGTCCGGACGAGGGGCGAGCCTCTAGGGCCAGGCTGCGGCAGATTTGAGGAAAGAAGACTGGCTTGGATGGGCGATCAGTTGCAAAAGATGCGAGGGGAAACGGCTAGGGCCAGCAAGGAAGGAAAGAAAACTCACGGGTGTCGGAGCAAAGTAGAAAGTTCCGGTTTCCAGCAAAGTAGAAAGTTCCGGTTTTGAGGACCGCTCCCCGGCCCTCATGGTATGTTCGCACAGCCGCGCCGGGGTCGCGCCCGGAGCGGCTGCCCAAAGCCGAGGCGACGGAGTTGGCTCCGGAAGCAATCGGTACGAGGCCCTCCCACAGCGATTACAATCCGGGTAGTCTTAACCGGTCGCCGAAGAGGGCCTTTCGTTTTTGAATTGCCCATTGCTTATGGTGAAACTCTCGAGCTGAGGTTTTGGGCAATAGAAAACGCGCGCCGGGCTTGCCCGGCGTACTAACCAGTTTTTTGCGTTTCAGTCTCCGATCGACTTCCATAGCGGCGGGGCTGGGACGGTCGAAGAAACCCTGCATCCAGCTACTCCGTCCGCCGGCATTGTGGTCTTTGCGAACCGGCTTGTTGGCCTTCGCCGGCGGCGCCGGCCGCGGCACGCCGCATTCCCCGATCTCCAGATATTGGCCCTGATAACGCACCTTCAGTTCGCCGTCCAAGCGCACCTCCACCCGCAAACGCTGGCGGCGCATCCCGGCTTGTACCACCCCGCGCGCGATTTGATAGCGATGACCGTCGAAGGAAAATGTGTAGTCATTGCCGATCACCCGATCCTCCACGTGACACAGGACGGCGCCCAGGTCCAACTGCGGCGTCAACTCGCGATGATGATTGGGAAAGTCGGCTATCGGCCGGAGGATGGACTAAATGCTGCGGGTGATCTGCTCTATCTAGCCCCTCATCCACTGCTTCCTGAGTCGCTTCCAACAGCGGACCTAGCTCCACCGGGTCCAAGGTTAGTAACGCATGTTTGCCGCTATACCCCTTGATGTGGCTTTCCCGGAAATAGCGGTCAAACACAACTTCCGGCGGAGGCATTTGCGCGTTCTCCCTTCTATTCTATGCTAGCCCGATTGAGTCTCCGTCGCCCGGACTCCTTTGTTTCCGCGAGCGCCGGGACATCCCGCGCGCGCAAACAAGCGGTTGGCGGAATTTTGCAAGTCCCTCTGAAGCGTACCCCACACCCCAGCGCTCACATCAAGGTCAGCGGGTCGACGTCGATCACCAGCGCGGTGGCGCCCCACTTATGATCGAGCGCGAAGGCGCGGATGCTCTGCAGGAGCTCGTTCAGCACCTTGCGGCTGGCGGCTTTCACCAGGAATTGGTAGCGATACTCGCTTTTCAGGCGCGGAACGGGCGCCTCGGCCGGGCCCATGATTTTGAGCTTCTCGGGCGGGGGATTGAGCAGCAGGCCGAGCTCGGAGCTCATGCGCATGGCGAGCTCCTTCTTTTCGGCGCGCACCAGCACGTTCGCCATGGCGCTGAACGGCGGGTAGTGCATCATGCGCCGGAAGTTCAGCTCCTTTTGGTAAAACGCGGCATAGTCCTGCGCTGCGGCCATGCGGACGGCGTAGTGGTCGGGATTGATGGTCTGGATGAGAACAATACCGGGGACGTTGCCGCGCCCGGCGCGCCCCGCGACCTGAGTGAGGAGCTGAAAGGTGCGCTCGGCGGCGCGAAAGTCGGGCATGCCGAGGCCGATATCGGCGGAGACCACGCCCACCAGCGTGACGTTGGGAATGTCGTGGCCCTTGGCGATCATCTGCGTGCCGACGAGGATATCGTAATTGCCCTCGCGGAATTCGTTGAGGATGGTCTCGTACTGGCGCTTGCCGGTGACGGTGTCGCGGTCGAGGCGGGCGATGCGGGCGGTGGGGAAGGCGCGGTGCAGATCCTCCTCGACTTTCTCGGAGCCCAGGCCGAGAAAATAGATATGCTCGCTCTGGCACTTGGGGCAGACGCTGGGGATTTTCTCGGCGTAGCCGCAATAGTGGCAGAGCAGGCGCCGGTCGCGCTTGTGATGGGTGAGGGTGAGGGAGCAGTTGATGCAGCTGACGCGCTCGCCGCAGGAACGGCAGGCTACGAAGCTTGAGAATCCACGGCGATTGAGCAGGACGATGGTCTGCTCGCCGTTTTCCAGGCGCGCGCCGATGGCATCGAGCAGCTTGCGCGAGAAGGTGGCCTGCTGGCGCGTTTCCAGAAACTCCTGGCGCATGTCGATCAGTTCCACCGAGGGCATGGGACGCTCTTCGATGCGGCCGGGGAGTTCGAGCAGGGTGTACTTTTCGCGCTCGGCGTTGTAGCGGCTCTCCAGGCTCGGTGTGGCGGAGCCGAGAACCACACACGCGTGGGCCGCCTGCGCGCGCACAATGGCGACGTCGCGGCCGTTGTAGCGGGGATTCTCTTCCTGCTTGTAGGAACCGTCGTGCTCCTCGTCGACCACGATCAGCCCGAGATTGCGCACCGGGGCGAAAACGCCCGAGCGCGTGCCGACGACTACCGACGCCGCGCCCGAGCGGATGCGGCGCCACTGCTCGGAGCGTTCCACGTCGGTGAAGGCGCTGTGCAGGATGGCGACGCGGTCGCCGAAGCGGGCGAAGAACTGGCCGGCCATGGCGGGGGTGAGAGCGATCTCCGGCACCAGAAGCAGGGCGCTGCGGTCTTCGGCCAGGGCGGCCTCGATGCCGTTCAGGTATACCTCGGTCTTGCCCGAACCGGTGACGCCGTGGAGGAGAAACGTCTGGTATCGCCTGGCTTTGATCGCGTCGGCAATTTGTTCGTAGGCCGATTGCTGCGCCGGATTGAGAGCGTGGCGCACGCGCACTGGGCCGGCGGCTATGGCCAGCGTCTCGGGCTTGAGGGTCACGATGCCTTTGCGGGCCAGCGATCGCGCGGCGGGGCTGGCGTTGCGCACCGTGCCTTCGAGCTCTTTCAGATTGTGCGAGCCGGGATGCAGTTCGAGGAAGGCGCGCAACTCGCGCTCAGGCTTGTTCAGCCTGGTTTCCGCGGCGGGTGCGGCGGCGAGATCGACGCGCAGATTCTCGGACGGCGCACGCAGGGGATCGCGCTCCGTCTGCACCTGCTCGACCAGGATGAAGCCTTTGCGCTCCAGCGATTTGATCGCCTTGTCGGCCAGGGGTAGGGCTTTCTTGAGGTAGGTCGCCGAGAGCGGCCGCTTTTCGAGCATGCGCAGCAGCTGGAGGACGGGATCGTCCGCGGCGGAATCGAGGAGGAGCTGGCGGGCGGCATCGCGGCCGGCGTCGGTGAGCGACCAGACTTTGCCCTGCCGCATGTCGGAAGCCAGGGGCAGCATACCGCGCAGCACGTCGCCCAAGGGAGCGCAGTAGTAGGCGGCGATCCAACGGCCGAGGGCGAGGAGTTCGGCGTCCAGCACGGGGGCATTGTCAATCAGACGGAGCGCGTCGCGCGTGGCTATCTCAGGCCGGTCGTCATGGCATCGGAGAATGACGCCGGTCAGCTTGCGGGGGCCGAAGGGGACGACGAGGCGGCTGCCGGGCTGCACGCGGTGGCGCAGGGTCTCAGGTAGGGAGTAGGTGAAAAGCTGATCGACCGGAACGGGCAGACTGACGTCGCAATACTGGTACGATCCCTCGGGCATGGAACTTTCAGGATAGCGAACGGATAAACAAAGCAATATTCACCACAGAGACGCAGAGACACGGAGGAAAAGAAAGCCAAAGTCAAAACCCGAGGGCGCAGAGGCGGCGAAGGCCACGGAGGCGCAAGGTTCTCGGGTCTCAGCGTCTCAGAGTTCCGAGGAAAACAGCGCTAACCGAATGCTTCCGCCCCCGTCTATATATCGGAATTCGATGGGTACAAGCAATCATGATTTTCTAAAAGGCACGCTGGACATGCTCGTTTTGCAGACACTGAGCCGCGGGCCGAACCATGGATATGGCATCGCGTTGCACATCCGGCGACTGTCGCAGGATGCCTTCAAAGTGGGCGAAGGCTCGCTCTATCCGGCGTTACAAAGGCTGCTGGTGAACGGCTGGGTGCAGGCGGAATGGGGGATTACCGATACGGGCCGAAAGGCGCGAACTTATCGGATCACGGCGGCCGGCCGAAGACAACTGGCGGAGGAAGTGAAGAATTTCGACTTCCTGCTGGCCAACATAGCGCGGGTGATGGAGGGCGCATGAGGTTATGGAATCGGCTGCGGCTGCGGGCGCGCCGGGGGCGCGGAGAAACGGAGCTCACCGATGAGATCCGGCTGCATCGCGAGATGCTGGAAGAAGAATTCGTGCGCGATGGAATGTCGCGCGCGGAGGCCGCACGGGAGGGGGCGCGGCAGTTCGGGAACGCGTCGGCGGCGGCCGATGAGAGCCGCGATGAGTGGTCGTTCCCGCGATTCGATGCCATCTGGAAGGATTTCGTCTTCGCGCTGCGGCTGATGTGGCGGCAGCCTCTGGTGACGGCGGCGGCCGTGCTCACGGTGGCCTTCGGCGTGGGCGCCAACACCGCGGTGCTGAGCATTCTGGAGACGGTGATGCTGAATCCGCTGGGGATGGCGCATACCAAAGACGTAATGGTGGCGCGGGTGCACATTGAGAAGATCAAGATGTGGCACGCGCCCGATTCGGCGGTGGAGTTCGCGGAGATTCACGCCATGCGCGAATCGTTTTCCGCCGTGGCTGCCGAGGAGGGCCGCGAGTGGACCTATGACACCGGCGGCCAGGCGACCCGGCTGCTGGGCCGCGCGGTGACGCCCGAGTTCTTCCAGGTGTTCGGCGTATCGCCCATTCTGGGCCGATTCCTCAACCATGACGACCGCAACAGCGTGGTGCTCTCGTACGCCATGTGGCATTCGCAATTCGGCGGCGATCCGGGTGTCCTGGGGCGCACGCTGCTGTTGGACGGCACGCCGCACCAGGTGGTCGGGGTGGCGCCGAAGGACTTTCGATTTCCGCCCGACGCTTCGGCCTGGTCGCCATTGATTTTCCCGCCCGAACGCCTGAAGCAGCGCGGCTACAACATGAACCTGCTGGTGCTGGCGCGGCTGCGCGATGGACTCACTTTCCGGCAGGCACATGGCCGCATGGCTCGCTACAATGCGGCCCTGTGGGACGGTCCTGACGGGAAGGACCTCAGGGATTCGGGGTACGCGGTCGATTTGGATCGTTTCGCGGAGTACCTGGCGGGAGAGTTACGCGACCCCTTATGGATGCTTTCCATCGCCGCGGTGGTAGTGCTGCTCACGGGATGCGCGAACGTGGCAGGCCTGCTATTGACGCGCAGCGCCAGCCGGCGGAAGGAAATCGCAATCCGCTTCGCCATGGGCGCCACAAGGTGGCAAATCGTGCGGCAGCTTCTGCTGGAGAGCCTGCTGATGGGCGCTTTCGGCGGGCTGGCTGGAGTGGGGCTGGCGAAGATCGCGATCCTGTTCGTGACGCGCGCGGCGATTCCCGGCGGACAAGTGCTGGCACTGGTTTCACTGGACGCCAGGATGCTGATTTACGGCCTCGGGATCGCACTGGCGAGCGGAGCGCTGTTCGGTCTGGCGCCGGCGCTGCAATTGCTGCGCGAGACGCAGACGGCGGCGATGGCGCGCAGCCGCCGGCGATGGTTCCAGGATGTCTTTGTATCGGCGGAGGTGGCCGGGGCGTTTGTGCTGGTGGTGCTTACCGGTTTGCTGTTGCGCAGTCTGTGGAACGTGGAGCAGGTGCAGTTGGGATTCGAGCCGCACCACCTGGCAACCGCGTATTTCACCAAGCCGAAGAATGACGCCACCTTCTACCGGCGCTTGCAAACGGCGCTCGCGGGCGCGCCCGGTGTGGAATCGGCGGCGTTGGCGTATCCCGTGCCGTTCACCACCGGCGGACTGACGAGCGGCTTCGATATCCGCAATCGCCAGCGCCTGCCGGGAGAGCCGGAATGGCACGGAGAGGCATATTTCATTACTCCGGAGTATCTGCGTACGCTGCGAATTCCGCTGCTGCGCGGCCGCAATCTGTCGGATTCGGACAGCGCCGACGCGCCCACGGTATGCCTGATCGACCGCAATCTGGCGGACAAATTCTTCCCCAATCAGGACCCCATCGGCCAACAGATCGCCATGTATAAAGGATGGGCGCAGATTGTCGGTGTGGTGGCGAATGTCCGGGCGGATGGGTTGGAAGAGGTGGCCCGCCCGGTGGTTTACTATTCGCTCGAGCAGGTTCCCTATTTTGCCCAGGCGGCAGCGGTGGTGCGGTCGACCTTGCCCACGGGCAACCTATTGCGCGAAACCATCCGGCATACCAACCCGACGGTACCGGTGTTCGATGTACAGACGATGGATGAGCGCATCGGCGAGTCGCTGGGGATCCGGCGCGTGCTGGCCGGTTTGCTCTTGGCATTCGGCGGGATCGCGCTGTTGTTGGCGGCAATCGGGATCTACGGTGTGATCGCCCAGGTGGTTTCGGAGCAAACCCGAGAGGTGGGCGTTCGCATGGCGCTGGGGGCTCGGGGCAGCCAGATTCTGGCGCTCTTTATGCGGCAGGGACTATACGCGGGAGGATTGGGCCTGCTCGCCGGCCTTGCCATGACGGTCCTGGTGCAGAAGTGGGTGAGCACGTTGTTGTACCAGGTGCGCGCTCTCGATCTGGCGACGCTGGGGATGGCGTTGGCGGCAATCGCTCTGGTGCTGATAGCGGCGGTGTGGCTGCCGGCGCGAAGGGCATCGAAGATCGACGCGCAGATGGCGTTGCGGCACGAGTGACGACCGTCACCGTAAGCTGAACGCAGCCGCACCTTGGTACCCGCGTCCCCCAGGCGAGCAACTTGGGCTGGTCGGTCGGACCGCACCACGGCATCGGCAATCTGCGCCGTCGTCAAAAGAGGTGCCCGCACGCCCAGTTCCACTCGCTGTTCGGGCGTCAGCGACTCCCAGTATTCCCGGGCGCCGCCGGTTGCAATCCAGCCGGGGGCGAGGCA
>Ga0181528_10001272_pt1 | contig 15739 bp, 13 predicted proteins | sample PEATcosm2014_Bin_47_FD_119742 | JGI IMG/M metagenome (GOLD analysis project Ga0181528, IMG submission 119742) | Peatland microbial communities from MTU Mesocosm Facility, Houghton, MI, USA - PEATcosm2014_Bin10_10_metaG | ecosystem: Environmental > Terrestrial > Soil > Wetlands > Peat | place...
GGTCGGGATCTCGAGGTCGACGATGTCGTCGTCGTTGATCCCCTCGATGTGCTTGCGCAGGGCGCGCAGGCTGTTGCCGTGGGCCACCACGAGGACCGCCCCGCCCCGGGGACCCTCCGCCAGCAGGTCCGGCACGATGGCGTCGGCCCAGTAGGGGACGGTGCGGGCGACCACGTCGGCCAGGCACTCGGTCAGCGGCAGGGCGTCGGCGGGGACGTCGCGGTAACGGGGATCGCCCGCCGGGTCGTGGGTGTCACCACGCCCGACCGGCGGTGGCGGCGTGCCGTAGCTCCGTCGCCACTCCTTCACCTGCGCCTCGCCGTGCCGGGCGGTGGTCTCCTTCTTGTTCAGCCCCTGCAGCGCCCCGTAGTGGCGCTCGTTGAGTCGCCAGTGCCGACGCACCGGCAGCCAGGACCGTCCGGCGGCGTCCAGGGCCAGGTCGGCCGTCCGCACCGCCCGGGTCAGCACCGACGTGTGGACCACCCGCAGGTCCAGCCCCGGAGCGGCGGCCAGCATGCCCCCCGCCCCCCGGGCCTCGTCCTCGCCGAGGGCCGAGAGGTCGACGTCGTACCACCCCGTGAAGAGGTTCTCGGCGTTCCAGAGCGACTGACCGTGACGGAGGAGGACCAGTTGGGGCATGTCCGTGAGCGTATCCCGGGCCTGGTCGACCAGAAATCACAGGAATTGTTCAGAAAAGTTAGTGTATAGGCACTCAGGTTTGCTATAGTTGTCCCTGTAGCGACCGGACCAGGTGGTCTCGGGACCACGGGCCGGGTTGCACGAGTCGAGGCGCCGGGAGGCGCACCCGCAGACACGGCAGCACACGGAGCAACGAGCAAACCCGGCCCTCGGAGGGTGGGGAACAGGAGGCAACACCATGGCCAAGGCCGTAGGAATCGATCTGGGGACCACCAACTCGGTGGTCGCCGTACTGGAGGGCGGCGAGCCCGTCGTCATCCCCAACGCCGAGGGTGGCCGGACCACGCCGTCCGTCGTGGGCTTCGCCAAGTCCGGCGAGGTGCTGGTCGGTGAGGTGGCCAAGCGTCAGGCCATCACCAACCCCGACCGCACCATCCGCTCGGTCAAGCGTCACATGGGGACCGGCTGGACCGTCGACATCGACGGCAAGGACTACACGCCCCAGGAGATCTCGGCCCGCATCCTCGGCAAGCTGAAGCGGGATGCCGAGGCGTTCCTGGGCGACTCCGTCACCCAGGCCGTGATCACCGTCCCGGCCTACTTCGACGACGCCCAGCGCACGGCCACCAAGGAGGCCGGCACCATCGCCGGCCTGGAGGTGCTCCGCATCATCAACGAGCCCACCGCGGCCGCGCTGGCCTACGGCCTCGACAAGGAGGGCGCCGACCAGACCGTCCTCGTCTTCGACCTCGGCGGTGGCACCTTCGACGTGTCCGTCCTCGACATCGGCGACGGCGTCTTCGAGGTCAAGTCGACCTCGGGTGACTCGCACCTCGGCGGCGACGACTGGGACCAGAAGATCATCGACTGGCTGGTGAAGACGTTCAAGGACACCGAGGGTGTCGACCTGTCCACCGACAAGATGGCCACCCAGCGCCTCCAGGAGGCCGCCGAGAAGGCCAAGATCGAGCTGTCATCGGTCCAGGAGACCCAGATCAACCTCCCGTTCATCACGGCGACGTCGGAGGGCCCCAAGCACCTCGACGTCAAGCTGACCCGGGCCCAGTTCAACGAGCTGACCGCCGACCTCGTCGAGCGCTGCAAGGGTCCCTTCGACCAGGCCATCGCCGACTCGGGTCTGTCCAAGTCCGACATCGACCACGTGGTCCTCGTCGGCGGCTCGACCCGCATCCCGGCGGTCCAGGACCTCGTCCAGTCGCTGACCGGCAAGGAGGCCCACAAGGGCGTCAACCCGGACGAGGTGGTGGCCATCGGCGCCGCCGTCCAGGCCGGCGTGCTGAAGGGTGAGGTGAAGGACGTCCTCCTCCTCGACGTGACCCCCCTGTCGCTCGGCATCGAGACCAAGGGAGCGGTCATGCACCGGCTGATCGAGCGCAACACGACCATCCCGACCAAGCGCAGCGAGGTGTTCACCACCGCCGAGGACAACCAGCCCTCCGTCGAGGTGCACGTCCTCCAGGGCGAGCGCGAGATGGCGATGTACAACAAGACGCTGGGCAAGTTCCAGCTCGTCGACCTGCCGCCGGCCCCGAGGGGCGTGCCGCAGATCGAGGTCACCTTCGACATCGACGCCAACGGCATCGTCCACGTCTCGGCCAAGGACCGGGCGACCGGCAAGGAGCAGTCGATGACCATCACGGGTCAGTCCTCGCTGGCGAAGGACGACATCGAGCGGATGGTGAAGGACGCCGAGTCCCACGCGGCCGACGACCGGAAGCGCAAGGAGGAGGCCGAGGTCCGCAACAACGCCGACTCGCTCGTCTACCAGACCGAGAAGCTGCTGAAGGACCAGGGCGACAAGTTCGAGGGGGACGAGAAGGAGAAGGTCGAGTCCGCGCTGTCGAGCCTCAAGGAGGCCCTGGCCGGTAGCGACGTCGAGGCCATCAAGACCTCGACCGAGACCCTCCTGACCGCCAGCCAGTCGTTCAGTCAGCGTCTCTACGAGGAGGCCTCGAAGGAGAGCGCCTCCGCCCCGGGTGGCGAGGTGCCGGCCGAGGAGGCCAACGACGACGAGGTCGTCGACGCCGAGATCGTCGACAACGAGGGCTGATCGTCGATGACGATCGGAGACGAGCCGCGGACGGGCGGCAACGGTGACGGGACGGGGGCCGACGGGGCCCCCGTCACCGGGCCTGACGACGAGGTCGTCGACGCCGAAGTGGTCGACGACGTACCCGGGACGCACGCCACCGGGGACACGGAGGCCGACGAGGTCGACCCCCTCGAGGTGGCGCGGGCGGAGCGGGACGAGTACCTGGACTCGCTGCGGCGGCTGCAGGCCGAGTTCGAGAACTACAAGAAGCGGGTGCTGAAGCAGCAGTCCGACCAGATGGCCCGCGCCGCGGCGTCGCTGGTCGACAAGCTGCTGCCGGTGCTCGATGCCCTCGACCTCGCCACCGAGCACGTCGGCGGTACCGACTCGGCGGAGGCGAAGGCCCTGCTGGCCGCCTCCGGGCTCCTGCACGGGATCCTGGAGAAGGAGGGCCTCGAGCGGATCGACCCGGCGGGCCACGAGTTCGATCCGACCGCCCACGAGGCGGTCGGGCACCAGCCGGCGCCCGAGGGCGCCGAGCCCACCGAGTCGGGCGAGCCCCGGGTCACCCAGGTCATGCGGGCCGGCTACCGCTGGCACGGGACCGTGGTCCGGCCGGCCATGGTCATGGTCGAGGGCTAGGGCTCCCGGGGGGCACGACAGGACACCACGAAGAGCGCAGACAGAGAAGAGACACGGTGGCGCCGCAACGCGAATGGTTCGAGAAGGACTACTACAAGACCCTCGGGGTGCCGTCCACGGCCACGCCGAAGGAGATCACCAGCGCCTATCGGAAGCTGGCCAAGAAGCACCACCCTGACACCAACCCGGGCGACGACGAGCTCTTCAAGGAGATCACGGCGGCCTACGACGTCCTCGGCGACGCCGACAAGCGCAAGGAGTACGACGAGGTCCGCACGCTCGGCCCGCAGGCCGGTGGCTTCCCCGGCGGCTTCGGCGGGGGTGGCGGTGGCGGCGGGTTCCCCGGTGCTGGCACGACCTTCCGGGTGGACGACGCGGGCGACTTCGGCGACCTGTTCGGCGGTCTCTTCGGGCGCGGGCGACGCGGCGGTGGGCAGACCGGTCCCCAGCGCGGCGCCGACGTCGAGGCCGAACTGCACCTGACCTTCGAGGACGCCGTCCGTGGGGTCACGACGTCGGTGAACCTGACCACCGACGTCCGCTGCCACACCTGCGGCGGCTCCGGCTCGGCTCCGGGCACGCGGCCCGACCCGTGCCCCCGCTGCGGCGGCACCGGGTCGCTCCAGGACGACCAGGGCCTCTTCTCCCTCAGCCAGATCTGTCCCCAGTGCAGTGGTCGGGGCACCATCGTCACCCACCCCTGCCCGACCTGCTCGGGCACCGGGACCGAGCACCGCAACCGCTCGGTCAAGGTGCGCATCCCGGCCGGGGTCGAGGGTGGCCAGCGCATCCGGGTCAAGGGCCGGGGGGCGGCCGGACGGGGTGGCGGGCCGGCGGGTGACCTGTACGTCATCGTCCACGTCGGGCGCCACCACGTCTTCGGGCGCAAGGGCCGCAACCTGACCCTGACGGTTCCCGTGGGCTTCGCGGAGGCTGCGCTCGGGACGACGTTGACCGTGCCCACCCTCGACGATCCCGTGACCCTGCGCGTGCCCGCCGGCACCCCGTCGGGCCGGACGTTCCGGGTCAAGGCGCGCGGTGTGCCCGGGGGCAAGAAGTCCCCTACCGGCGACCTGCTGGTCACCGTGGAGGTCGACGTCCCGGGCGAGCTGACCGAGGAGCAGCGCACCGCCGTGGAGGAGCTGGCCAAGGTCATCGAGCCGCCGTCGCGCTCGGGTCTGGGGGTGTGAGATGAGCGAGGACCGTCGCGACCGCGCCGTCTACGTGATCTCGGTGGCCGCCGAGCTCGCCGGCGTCCACCCGCAGACGCTGCGCGTCTACGAGCGGCGGGGCCTGCTCGACCCGAGCCGGACCCAGGGCGGTAGCCGCCGCTTCTCCGAGTCCGACCTCGAGCGGCTGCGCAAGATCCAGGACCTCACCAACGAGGGTCTCAACCTGGAGGGGGTGCGTCGGGTGCTCGAGCTCCAGGACGAGGTCGACCGCCTCGAGCGCGAGCTCGAGGCCACCCGGGCCGCCGCCCGCGAGGCGGTGGCCGTCACCCACCGCCAGTACCGCCGGGACCTGGTGCCGCTGTCGCAGCTGCCGGTCCCGACCCGCACGACACGACGACCCCCGCATGGAAACGGAGCATCACGATGAGCCTCAACCCCGAGCGTTGGACACTGAAGACCCAGGAGGCCCTGGCGGGTGCCGTCGAGCGCGCCCGCGAGGCCTCCAACGCCGAGGTGACGCCCGAGCACCTGCTGGCGGCCATCCTCGACCAGACCGACGGCATCGCCGGTCCGATCCTGGCCCGTGTCGGGGTCGAGCCCGCGGTGGTCCGCGCCCGGGTCGGTGAGCAGCTGGGCCGTCTGCCCCAGGCGTTCGGCGGTGCCGAGCCCACGATCGACCGCGCCCTGCGCGAGGCGCTCGAGGCCGCCGACCGCCAGCGGGTCGACATGGGTGACGAGTACCTCTCCGTCGAGCACGTCCTCCTGTCGCTCGCCGATCGCCTGGGCGTCGAGCGCGACGCGCTGCTGACCGCCCTGCGCGACGTGCGGGGCAGCCACCGGGTCACCTCGCAGAATCCCGAGGAGACCTTCCAGGCGCTCGAGAAGTACGGCCGGGACCTGACCGCGCTCGCCCGTCAGGGGAAGATGGACCCGGTGATCGGTCGGGACGAGGAGGTGCGCCGGGTCATCCAGGTGCTCTCGCGGCGGACCAAGAACAATCCCGTGCTCATCGGCGAGCCCGGGGTCGGCAAGACCGCCATCGTCGAGGGCCTCGCCCAGCGGATCGTCGAGGGCGACGTCCCCGAGGGGCTGCAGGGCAAGCGGGTGATCAGCCTCGACATGGGGTCGATGATCGCCGGGGCCAAGTACCGGGGCGAGTTCGAGGAGCGCCTCAAGGCCGTCCTGAAGGAGATCGTCGACGCGGAGGGCGAGGTCATCACCTTCATCGACGAGCTCCACACCATCGTGGGGGCCGGCGCCGCCGAGGGGGCCATGGACGCCGGCAACATGATCAAGCCGATGCTGGCCCGGGGCGAGCTCCGTCTCATCGGGGCCACCACCCTCGACGAGTACCGCCAGTACATCGAGAAGGACGCCGCGCTCGAGCGCCGCTTCCAACAGGTGTTCGTGCCACCGCCCTCGGTGCCCGACACCATCGCCATCCTGCGTGGCCTGAAGGAGCGCTACGAGGTGCACCACGGGGTCCGCATCCAGGACGCCGCCCTGGTGGCCGCCGCCGTGCTCTCGGACCGGTACGTGACCGGGCGCTTCCTGCCCGACAAGGCCATCGACCTCATGGACGAGGCGGCCAGCCGGCTGCGGATCGAGATCGACTCCATGCCCACCGAGCTCGACGTGGTGACCCGCCGTCTGCGCCAGCTCGAGATCGAGCGGATGGCCCTGGCCAAGGAGACCGACACGGCGTCCGCCGACCGCCTGGCCAAGCTCGACGAGGAGATGGCCAACCTGACCGAGCAGTCCTCGGCCATGACGGCGCACTGGCAGGCCGAGAAGGAGGCCATCTCCACCATCCAGTCCCTCAAGACCCAGCTCGAGCAGGCGCGTTCCGACGCCGAGCGACTCGGCCGCGAGGGTGACCTGGCCGCCGCGTCGGAGATCACCTACGGCGTCGTGCCCGACCTCGAGCGCCAGGTGGAGGAGGCAACGGCCGCGCTCGACGACCTGCAGCGCGACCAGCGCTTCCTCAAGGAGGAGGTGGACGCCGAGGACGTGGCCGAGGTGGTCAGCCGCTCCACCGGGGTGCCGGTCAGCCGGCTGCTGGAGGGCGAGGTCGAGAAGCTGGTGCGGATGGAGGACGCCCTCCACGCCCGGGTGGTGGGCCAGGACGAGGCCGTCTCGGCCGTGTCCAACGCCATCCGCCGCAGCCGGGCCGGCCTGTCGGACCCCGACCGCCCGATCGGCTCGTTCCTCTTCATGGGGCCGACCGGCGTGGGCAAGACCGAGCTCGCCCGGGCCCTCGCCGAATTCCTCTTCGACGACTCCCGGGCCATGGTCCGGATCGACATGAGCGAGTACATGGAGCGCCACTCGGTGGCGCGGCTCGTCGGGGCGCCCCCCGGCTACGTCGGCTACGAGGAGGGCGGGCAGCTGACGGAGGCCATCCGGCGCCGCCCTTACGCGGTCGTACTGCTCGACGAGCTCGAGAAGGCGCACCCCGACGTCTTCAACACACTGCTCCAGGTGCTGGAGGACGGTCGGCTGACCGACGGCCAGGGTCGGACGGTCGACTTCACCAACACCGTGCTGATCATGACGTCGAACATCCCCGGTGAGCCGATCGAGTACTTCAAGCCCGAGTTCGTCAACCGGATCGACGAGATCGTCCGCTTCCACAACCTGACGGAGGCCGACCTCAACCGGATCGTGACCATCCAGTTCCAGGGGCTGCGCGGCCGGCTGGCCGAGCGTCGCCTCTCCCTCGAGGTCACACCGGCCGCCGAGCAGCTACTGGCCCACAACGGGTTCGACCCCGACTTCGGTGCCCGTCCCCTGCGTCGGGTCATCCAGCGCCAGGTGGAGGACCCGCTGGCCCTGGCCCTGCTCGAAGGTCGCTACCCGGAGGGCTCGACGGTCACCGTGGACGCCACGGACGGCGAGGTCGTCCTGGTCTGAGGAGGCGTCCGACCGCCGTCCCGGTCGGTTCAGCCCCGATAGGTGGCCGCCGAGCCGGACGAGTCGACCAGTGCGCAGAAGGCGCCCGTCGGGCAGCTGACCGATGCCGAGGCCACGCTGCCGTCGGCGAGGACCGGACGCGGCGTCGCCCACGTGCCCGACTGCCAGACCGACACCGAGCCGTCGGAGCGGGCGACCACGCACCGGCCGGCCGAGGGGCACGACACCGAATAGGTCAGGGAGCCGGTGCCCGGCATCGGCCGCGTGTCGCTCCACGACGTCCCGTCGAAGACGATGGCGTGACCGGTCAGGTCGACGGCCATGCAGAACGTGGGCGTCGGACAGGACACGGAGTGGAGGAGTGACTGGCCCGGTGCCGTCTGGTGCGACCACGTCGTCCCGTCGAAGACGGCGATCTCGCCCGTGGCCGAGACCACGACGCAGAAGGTCGGTGTCGCGCAGGACACGTTCTGGACGGGCTTGGTGGCCGTGCCGTCGGCCACCAGGGCGTCGTGGCCCCACGTCGTGCCGTCGTAGAGGCTGACCACGCCGGCCGTGTTCACCGACGCACAGAAGGTGGGTGACGTGCAGGACACCTGGTACTGACCGCCGGTCGGCCCCGACGGGGCCGGCCCCACGGCGTTGGACGTCGTCCAGGCGGTGCCGTCGAACTGGACCGCCACCTGGCCACTGAGGGCGACGCAGAACGTCGGGGAGGTGCAGGACACCGAGTTGAGCGAGCCGAGGGTCGTGGCCTGCACGGGTGACGACCAGCGGTCCCCGTTCCACAGCACGGCGTCGCCCGACCCGTCCACCGCCGCGCAGAACGTGGTGGTCGGACAGGAGACACCGAAGAAGCCGTTGCCGGCCGTGGTGGCCGCGTCGGGATGCGCCACGGTCCAGGTCCCGGAGGTCATGACCACCGGCGTGCTCCCACCGCAGGCCGCCAGGACCGCGCCGGCCAGGAGCGCGCCGGCCAGGGCGAGGGTCCGGGCGCCTCGGTGGCGTGGCGGTCGGTGGTCCATGGTCTGGTTCCGCTCTCGTGGTGGTCGGGGTCGTCGTCGCCCAGGATGCCCGAACCGGACCCACGTGGGGTGGGACACGGGGCGGGGCCGGGCCTCACCTGGGATTTTCGGCACACCCGGTACCGACCTGTAGCCGGTGGCCGGGCCCGCGAGGTCGGCGCCGGCCCATCGGAAGGCCCCGTGCCCCCGGGCTACACTGGGGCGTAATCCGCATCCGCAACGGAGGAGAGACGCGTGCCGGCAACCGTCGTCGTCGGGACCCAGTGGGGTGATGAGGGCAAGGGCAAGCTCACCGACCTCCTGGCCAAGGAGATGGAGCTGGTCGTCCGCTACCAGGGCGGCCACAACGCCGGACACACGATCGTGGTGGACGGCGAGACCTTCGCCCTCCAACTCGTGCCCAGCGGCATCCTCTACCCCCACATCACCCCGGTCATCGGCAACGGCGTCGTGGTGGACCCCACCGTGCTGCTCGCCGAGGTCGACGTGCTCGAATCCAAGGGCATCGACACCTCGAAGCTCCTGGTCAGTGGCAACGCCCACCTGATCATGCCGTACCATCACGAGCTCGATCAGCTGGCGGAGCGCTACCTCGGCAAGAACAAGCTGGGCACCACCAAACGCGGCATCGGGCCCGCCTACGCCGACAAGTCGTCGAGGGTGGGACTGCGAGTCCAGGACCTGCTCGACCCCAAGATCTTCCGTCAGAAGCTCGATGTGGTCCTGAAGGAGAAGAACCAGGTCCTGGCCAAGGTCTACAACCGCCTGCCGCTGTCGGCCGACGACATCTGCGCCCTCTACCTGGATCAGCTCGCCCCCCGGATCTCCCCGATGGTCGCCGACACGGTGGGGTTGCTCCACGACTCCCTCGAGCGGGGGGCCCACGTGCTCCTCGAGGGCGCCCAGGCGACATTCCTCGACCTCGACCACGGCACGTATCCGTTCGTGACCTCCTCCAACCCGGTGGCGGGCGGCGCCTGCACGGGTGCGGGCATCGGCCCGCGCTACATCGACGAGGTCATCGGCATCGCCAAGGCGTACGTGACCCGCGTGGGCAGCGGGCCGTTCCCGACGGAGCTGACCGACGAGATCGGCGACACCCTGGTCGACCGGGGCCACGAGTACGGCGTCAACACGAAGCGACGACGCCGGCCGGGTTGGTTCGACGCCGTCATGATGCGTCAGGCCGTGCGGCTCAACTCGCTGTCGGAGGTGGCCCTCACCAAACTCGACGTGCTCGACTCCTTCGACACCGTCAAGGTGTGCGTGGCGTACGAGGCGAACGGCGAGCGCTTCACGCATCCCCCCTACCACCAGTCGGTGTTCCACCAGGTCACGCCCGTCTACGAGGAGCTTCCGGGGTGGAAGTCGGACATCTCGTCGGCCACGGAGCTCAACGACCTCCCCCAGGCCGCACGCGACTACGTGCACTTCCTGGCTGAGCAGATCGGGGTGCCGGTGCGCCTCGTCGGGGTGGGGCCCGGCCGCGAGCAGTTCGTCCGATTTGCCGCATGAGCGGCACCGTCCCGACAGGTGCGTCCGGCGCCCACGGTCCGGTAAAGACGGTCTGCGTCGTCGGCTCCGGCGGCCGTGAGCACGCGCTGGCGGTCGTGCTGGCCCGCACGGCCGACGTGGTCGTGACACCGGGGAACCCCGGCATCGGGGGGCGGTCCCCCGAGGGGCACACGATGACGAGCGTGGCGACCGCCCCCGAACAGATCGACGCGGACCTCTTCGTCATCGGTCCCGAGGGGCCACTGGTCGACGGACTGGCCGACCGGCTGCGGGCCCAGGGCAAGCTGGTCTTCGGCCCGGGCGCCGACGGCGCCCGCATCGAGGGCTCGAAGGCGTTCATGAAGGAGCTGCTGGCCGAGGCCGGCGTGCCGACCGCCCGCTTCGGCGTGTTCACCGAGGTGGAGCCCGCGGTCGCCTTCCTGCGGACCCTGGAGGGCCCGTGGGTGGTGAAGACGGACGGGTTGGCGGCGGGCAAGGGCGTCCTGGTCACCGACTCGCTCGACGAGGCCGAGGCGGACGTCGCCGCCAAGCTGTCGGGCGACCTGTTCGGCGCGGCCGGCCGTCGGGTGGTCATCGAAGAGGGGCTGACCGGACCCGAGTGCTCGCTGCTGGTGCTGTGCGACGGGCTGCGGCTGGCCCCCCTGGCCCCGGCCCAGGACTTCAAGCGACGGGACGACGACGACGACGGCCCGAACACGGGCGGCATGGGCGCCTACTCGCCGGTGCCCCCGGTCGACGACGAGCTCGTCGCCTCCTTGGTGGCCGAAGCCGTGGCCCCGCTGGTCGCCGCGCTGCGGGCCCGGGGCATCGACTACCGGGGCGTGCTCTACGCCGGCCTCATGCTGACCCCGTCCGGACCCAGGGTCCTGGAGTTCAACGTCCGCTTCGGCGACCCCGAGACCCAGGTGGTCCTCCCCCGGCTGGAGGGGGACCTGGCCTCACTGTTGGCCGAGGTGGCCGCGGGCCACCTCGTCACGACCCCGACCTTCGGCCCCGCCGCCGCCGTCTGCGTCGTGCTGGCGTCGGAGGGCTATCCGGAGTCCCCCCGCACCGGCGATCGCATCGAGGGGCTCGTCGACGGCGGCGGGATGCCCGGCGTGACCGTCTTCCACGCCGGCAGCGCCGCGGACCCGTCGACCGACGACGTGGTCACGGACGGGGGGCGCGTGCTCGGGGTGACCGCTCTGGGCGGCACCCTCGAGGAGGCCCGGACCCGGGCCTACGATGCGGTCGGCGCCATCACCTGGCCCGGCATGCACCACCGCACCGACATCGCCCGCCGGGCCGCCGCCGAGACGGCCGCCGCCCGCCCGCCCGTGAGAGCCGAGGCCGCACGATGATCCCCCGATACTCCCCCCCGGAGATGGCCGCCCTCTTCTCCGACGAGGCCCGGTTCGCCATGTGGCTGCGGGTCGAGCTCCTGGCCACCGAGGGCTGGGTGGCCGTCGGTGACGTACCGGCCGGGGCGGCCGAGTTCTGCCGCGCCCACGCGCCCGAGGTCGATGCCGCCTTCGTCGAGGCCGTGGCCGAGCGGGAGCGGGTCACCGACCACGACGTCGCCGCCTTCGTGGACGTGGTCCAGGAGGCCATCGGCCAGCCCGAGGGATCGTGGATCCATTACGGCCTGACCTCGTCCGACGTGGTCGACACGGCGTTGTGCGCCACCCTGACCCGGGCGTCCGACCTGCTGATCGAGGCGGCCACCGATCTGGTGGGTGCGCTGAAGGTCCGGGCGCTCGAGTCCATCGACGTGCCCGTGACGGGTCGGACCCACGGGATGCACGCCGAGCCGACCACGTTCGGCGCCAAGTTCTCGCTGTGGGCCCTCCAGGCCGATCGTGACGTACAGCGACTCCGGGCGGCGCGCCACCGGGTGGCGGTCGGGAAGCTGTCCGGGGCGGTCGGGACGTTCTCCAACATCGACCCCCGCGTCGAGGCCCACGTCTGCTCGGCCCTCGGCCTGGTGCCCGTGCCTGCGACCCAGGTGGTGGCCCGAGACCGTCACGCCGAATTCCTGTGGGCGTGCGCCTCCGTCGGGGCCACCATCGAGCAGATCGCCACGGAGATCCGCCACATGGCCCGGAGCGAGCTCGGCGAGGTGGAGGAGCCGTTCAAGCCGGGCCAGAAGGGCAGCTCGGCGATGCCCCACAAGCGCAACCCGATCCTGTCCGAACGCCTGTGCGGCCTGGCCCGCGTGCTGCGCGGCTACCTGTCCGCCGGCCTCGAGGACGTCGCCCTGTGGCACGAGCGGGACATCTCCCACAGTTCCGTGGAGCGCGTCGTCCTCCCCGACGCCAGCATGCTCACCCTCTACATGCTGCAGAGGACCCGGGGCCTGATCGAGGGCCTCGTGCTGCATCCCGAGCGGGCGCTCGCCACCCTCACGGAGGGCAGCCACGGCCTGGTCTTCAGCCAGTCGGTCCTGCTGGCCCTGGTGTCCGGCGGCCTGAGCCGCGACGCCGCCTACCGGATCGTGCAGCGCGACGCCCGCACGGCCTGGGAGGAGGGCCGGAGCTTCCGGGCGGTGCTCGACGCCGACCCGGAGGTCACTCTCGATCCCGAGGCCCTCGACGCGGCCTTCGATCTGTCCCGTACCCTGCGTCACGTCCACCGATTCACCGATGCTTTGGAGGAGCTCGCACCATGACCCCGTCCCCCCTGCCCCTCGTCTCGTCCGGCAAGGTCCGAGAGCTGTACGACGCCGGCGACGACCGCCTGTTGATGGTGGCGTCCGACCGGATTTCGGCCTTCGACGTCATCATGGAGGAGCCGATCCCGGAAAAGGGCCGGGTGCTCACGGCCATGACCGCGGCCTGGCTCGAGGAGCTGGCCGACCTGGCCCCCAATCACCTGATCAGCGCCGACACCGCCGACTTCCCCGAGGGTTCGGCGGCGATCCCCGGCGGCCTCGGATACCTGGCGGGCCGGTCGATGCTCGTCCACCGGGCGGACATGCTCGACATCGAGTGCATCGTGCGTGGGTACCTGGCCGGATCGGCCTACAAGGAGTACCAGCGCGAGGGGACGGTCCACGGGATGCCCATGCCGGCGGGGCTCCTCCACGCCCAGGCCCTGCCCGAGCCCATCTTCACCCCCTCCACCAAGGCCACCGAGGGCCACGACCTCAACATCGGGATGTCCGAGGCCATCGACATCGTCGGCAAGGAGGCCGCCGAGGCCGCCGCCGCGCTCTGCCTCGAGGCCTACTCCCGAGCCGCGGCGCGGGCTCAGGAGCAGGGCATCGTGATCTGTGACACCAAGTTCGAGCTCGGCTACATCGACGGCCGGCTCTCGCTGTGCGACGAGGTCCTCACCCCGGACTCGTCGCGGTTCTGGCCCGCCGACGACTGCGCGCCGGGCACCAACCCGCCGTCGTTCGACAAGCAGCCCCTGCGCGACTGGCTCGAGGCCCAGCCGTGGGACAAGCAGGCGCCGCCGCCGGCCCTGCCGGCCGAGATCGTCCGGGCCACCTCGGAGCGGTACGTCGCGGCCTACGAGCGGGTCTGCGGTCGCTCGCTGGCCGACTGGTACGGTGCCTGACATGGTCGACTCCCGCCAGTGGTCGGCGCAGGTCGAGGTCCTCCTGCGTGACGGGATCGCCGACCCCCAGGGGGCCACGATCGAACGGGCGCTCCCCGCCCTCGGACTGGACGGTGTGACCGCGGTCCGGGCCGGCAAGTCCTTCCGCTTCGACCTGGCCGCGGCCGACGAGTCCGACGCGCTGGCCCAGGCCACGGTGGTGGCCGACCGCCTGCTGGCCAATCCGGTCATCGAGGAGTCGCGAGTGACGGTGCGGCCGGCCGGGTCGGCCGCCTGATGCCCGCCCGGGTCGGCGTCGTCCTCTTTCCGGGAACGAACTGCGAATACGACGCCGTCCGGGCCGTCGAGCGGCTCGGGGGCACGGCCGAGCTGGTGTGGCACGGGGCCACGACGGTGGCGGGCCACGACGCCCTCATCCTGCCCGGTGGCTTCGCCCACGGCGACTACCTCCGACCGGGCGCCATCGCCCGGTTCTCCCCGGTCATGGAGGCCGTCGCGGCCTTTGCCGCCGCGGGCGGCCCGGTGGTGGGCATCTGCAACGGGTTCCAGGTCCTCACCGAGGCCGGACTGCTCCCCGGAGCCCTGCAGAAGAACCGTGGGCTGCGGTTCGTCTGCGCCACCTCCGTCGTGCGGGTGGAGCGGGACGACTCGGCGTTGACCTCCGGGGTGCCGGTGGGCACCGAGTTGGCCATCCCCATCAACCACTTCGAGGGGAACTACACCTGCGACGCCGCGACGCTGGACGAACTGCGTGCCGAGGGCCGGGTGGTGCTGCGCTACGTCGACAATCCCAACGGATCGGTCGACGACATCGCCGGGGTGTGCAACCCGGGCCGGAACGTCGTGGGACTCATGCCCCATCCCGAACGGGCGTCCGACGCGCTCCTCGGTTCGCAGGACGGGATCGTCCTGCTGCAGGCGTTGCTGCGGACGGCGTCCGCCCCGGCGCCCGTCGGCTGAACGGCGGACACCGGACCGGGAGCCGGTCGGGAGCCCGGGCTCAGCCCCTCGAGCGGGGGATCTTGGCCTGCTGCAGTACCGAGGCGCTCACGCCGACGGTCCGCCAGGCGGAGTACGAGATCCCCTTGCGCTCGCCGTACTGGCGGGCGACCTTGATGAAGCTCTTCTCGAGGGCGGCGAGGTCGACGACATCACCGCTGTGGGCCAGCTCGGCCTCGAGGCGCTGCTTCTCCTCGACCAGGTGGAGGCGGTTCAGCGGGTCGGCCTCGGGGAGGGCGTTGTCGATGGTCGTCAGCCGCTTGCGGATGGAGTCCGGCGTGCGCTTGCGCCCGCGTCGGGGCTTGGTCGACTCGAGCGCCTCGAGGTACTGCCGCACGATGCGGCCTTCCTCGCGACCCTTGGCGAGCGCAGCCTTGTGCTCGGCCGACATGGGGGTCTTCTTGCGGGCTTTGGTGGGGGTGGCAGCTGACATGTTCTCACGGTTCCTGAGTGGGGGCATTTAGGACAAATTGATACATTACAACATCAGTAATGCTACGTAGCATCGTAGGCCCACATCGCGGATACCGGACCACGAATTCGGTTGCAACTCGGTGGGCATTCCCGGAGCTGTTTGCCGACATGGCCGGAGCAGGGTGCCCCCTCATACCGGGAACGCTGGACCAGGCCGTGGCGGTCGACGCGAAGCCGCCGCCACGAATGGAGTCGTCACGCTCCCGAATTTCGGCTAAATGTGCGTGATCCCGATCCGGGTGCATCGCGGAGTGGGCCGGGCCGGGCGCCGTGAGCGACCACCCGGCATCACCCAACGGGACCCGGGCGTGGCCCGGGTATCCTCGTCCCATGGAGCCGAGTGGAGACGGACGACCCGAACCGGTGGACGGAACAGAGGAGGGTCTGCACCGCGCACTCGGACTGACCGACGCCGAGCGCGACGAGGTCGAAGGCATCCTCGGCCGGGCGCCCAATCACCTCGAATTGGCGTTGTTCGCGGTCATGTGGAGCGAGCACTGTTCGTACAAGTCGTCGAGGGTCCATCTGCGGCGCCTGCCGACCGAGGGCCCGCACGTGCTGGTGGGGCCGGGGGAGAACGCGGGGGTCATCGACGCCGGCGACGGGATCGCCGTGGCCATCCGCATCGAGTCCCACAACCATCCCTCGGCCATCGAGCCCTACCAGGGCGCCGCCACCGGCGTGGGCGGCATCCTCCGGGACATCTTCACCATGGGTGCCCGGCCGATCGCCGTCATGGACCCCCTCTTCTTCGGTGACCCGACGGA
>Ga0181528_10001273_pt1 | contig 15737 bp, 14 predicted proteins | sample PEATcosm2014_Bin_47_FD_119742 | JGI IMG/M metagenome (GOLD analysis project Ga0181528, IMG submission 119742) | Peatland microbial communities from MTU Mesocosm Facility, Houghton, MI, USA - PEATcosm2014_Bin10_10_metaG | ecosystem: Environmental > Terrestrial > Soil > Wetlands > Peat | place...
ACTCCGGTGGCGGCGCCCTGGAAGGGTTCGACGGCGCTGGGGTGATTGTGCGATTCCATCTTGAACGCGATGGCCAGCCCGTCTCCAATATCGATGATGCCGGCATTTTCCTCGCCGGCGCCGACAAGGATTTTCGGGGACTTGGTGGGGAAACCCTTGAGCAGGGGGCGGCTGTTTTTGTAGGAGCAATGCTCGCTCCACATCACCGAGAAGATGCCCAACTCTGTCATGGTAGGCACCCGGCCCAGCCATTTCAGAATGCGTTTGTATTCCTCAGGGGACAGTCCGTGACTACGGATAATCTCCGGCGTAATGTCTAGCTGCTTTTCAGGGGTAGTCATAGGCGGACTTATCTATTTTCGCATGTTCGAGCGACGAGTGAAAGCGGCGACGAGTCTCTGCGGTTTTCACAGCGGTAACGCGGGCTTCGAATCCCGCCGGGGACGCCAAATCGTTCTACAAAGTGCCGATAATTACGGTGAAATCTCTTTAGGCTAAACGGCTTCGAATACCCCGAAGTCCACGAGTGCCGAAAAACAGGGGACTTCTGCCACTCCGTTTTTCCCAAAGAACGTTATTGAACGTTATTCAGGGGTATTCCAACCGAATGCATTAAAGTGTTATTTGTGAGTGGGTTGGATTGCCGGGTGCCCCATATCTGCCGCAGTTAGCAGATGTGGGATGCAGCGCCCTACATCCCGGCAACGCACCCTTGGCTCGACGTCAGTCTTGTAATACAAGATAATACATGCTAGCGTCCCGGCATTATGCGAACCGAGAAGACCGTTAGCTTCCGTGCCATCCCCGAAAAGATCGAGGCGCTTGATTCGCTGGCTTCCGCGCAGGACCGTTCGCGCAGCTATCTGATCAACGAGGCAATTACCAACTACATCGAACTGCACGCCTACCAGGACGCGCTGGTCCGCAAGGGCCAGGAAGAAATGCGGAAAGGCCGCGTCGTAAGTCATGATGAGGTTGTAAAGCGTCTCCATAAAACGGGACGCGCCAGCCGATGATTGAATGGACCGCGCAGGCCACCCGGCAACTGGATCAGGCTCACGATTACATCGCTCTCTCCAATAGCGAAGAGGTTGCCTCCCGGATCACGATGCAGATCGTCACCACAGTGCAACAGTTCGATGCCTTCCCCATGTCGGGCCGAGCAGTCCGGATTCCCGGCACCCGTGAGCTGATAGTTGCGAATACGCCCTTCATCGCCACCTATGCCATCCAGAAAGCCCGCATCGTGATCCTCGCCGTCTACCACGGCGCACGGCGTTGGCCCGAAGTCTTCTAGCAGCTCCCACTGAACCCTTAAAAAACGCCGCCTTCGTCATAGATGGGCCAGCCGACCGCTTTTACCAGTTTTTGCTGTCAAGCGAAAATTCTCGTCGATTCCTCCCAACCATCTGATTCCAAACTACATAGAGTTCTCCCCAAGATGAGGAAATTGCCCCTCGAATTTGCTATCCTGATAGTAGGACCGCGTGGCCCGCATCCGCCCTCCTTTGGCGAATGTGGTGTTGCATCCCATTTAACCCTTTTATATTCAAATTTTTACCGGGAAATATAGGGGGTAGTGGGTAAATGTATGGGGTGGTGCGCCATCTTGTCAAACCCCGATCTGCCAGTCAAGCCATCAATTCTCCAAATAGTCCATAACTAACTGATTTCAAACCGCTTCCATTTCGTCCTGCAGTGATGGGATTGCTTCTCCAGTTTGATATTCTGAATGTAGAGGAGTTTGAATTTCGATTCGGTGTCCAGAAACCAGAGATATCGCCAGCCTTACTGCAACTTAACCGGCACCATCTCCCGCTCAGCTTTTCCATCCACAAAGCGAATGCACGGAATTTCCAGCACCACAACATGATCCATCAGGTTGGGTCTCATGCGGAACGATCCCTGCTCGAACGAGAACTGTACCCGGCTTCTATTAAGCACCTGCGGAATTTCAATCGGCGCTGCGGGGCTCGAGCACAGGTAGATCGACGCGAGATCGCAGAATTGCAGAACTGTAATCAGCGCCTCGATCTCCTCCAGCGGCAATCCTGCCATCGGCAGCAGACGGTCCACGCGCTCCGCCTCGTGATGCAGGAACTGCTCCACCAGCGTGCGCTGCTCTGCGGTCCCCGCGCCGCGCTCAAGAAAAGGATGGCAGAGCCGCGCAAGGTGCGCGCTCACAATCAGTCCTCCGAGCGGCCCCGTGCTCTGCGCCGCCTGAATAGATCCAAGCCATGCTCGCAGAAACACCTCGGGCTCGGTGTTGAGAAATGAAACCGGAGCGCCCGATTCCAGCCGCCTGGGCTCAACCGGAGAGCTCACGTCCCCCTCGTACGGCATCCACCCTATGTCGTGCATGGTGATCGCCCGTACCACCGCCTCGCTCAGGTTCGGAACTTTGCGCGAATCAAACGCCGCCGCCAACTCGCCCGAGACCCGGCAGTGGTCCGGCAGAGTCACATACCAGTCCGTCGCCGCCGCCCGCTGTTGTATCTCGGCCACTGCATCAAACACCGGACGCACCGCGCCTTCGGACTGATAGGGGGATAACTGACTTCGAAAGATCAACGGGGCCTCCGTGCGCGAATCCGTCCGCTCGCCACCGCACGCACCGGGCCTGTGGTCGTCGGCGGCTTCCTCACGCCACCTAGCAGGTCGCGAAGGATCGCAGCGTGACTGTGCTCCGGGTCTTTCGCCGCAGTCAGCAAGGTGATGCTTCGTTCGCTCTGGGCAATCAGCTCCAATTCGCCCAGTGCTTCTGCCGCTTTCTGGTCGCATAGTTCCGCCAAGTAGCGGCGGCGGAAGACCGGCCACTGCGTTGGCCGCTCTGCAAGCCAGCGCCGAAGCGGGTCGCTGGGGCCCAGCGTCGGGAGCCAACTCCTCAGTTCCATCGATTCCTTGGCTACGCCACGCGGCTTCCTGCGATCCACCAGCACGCGCGCGCCATCGTCGCGAGAAGCGGCTTGGTTAGCGGGTTTGAGCAGGACAGCCATTCGAATTAAGATGGTACCTGATTCGAGCCAAGACAGGTTGTGATGCGCTCTACTTTTTCTGGTGTTCGCGATCTCGCACTTCTTCTGATCGGCCTGCTCGCGCTGCTGGCGGCGTTCGGATGCCAGGCTGAACGGCGAAAGTCGGACGCGGAACTAGGACTCAATCCAACCCAGGCAATGGGCCGCCGCGTTTTTGATAATAATTGCGCCCGCTGCCACGAACCCTATTCGCGCAAGGGACTGCATGGCCCAAGCCTCCACAATGTTTACAAAAAGGCGTACCTGCCCAGCGGAATGCCAGCCAACGATGACCGCATCACCGAGGTGATTGTGCGCGGTCGCGCCAAGATGCCCGCCTTCGGCAGTAGTCTGCCGGGCGCCCAGATTGACGCCCTGCTCGCCTATCTGAAAACGCTTTAGCCGAATCGCCTTGCCGCGCTCCGGCATCGTACACTAGATAACGTAATGGCTACCTCCGACTTGATCCAGATCCAGTCCGTTTCAGCTGCACCGGCTCCCAAGCCGCGATGGCTTCGTGCCAAGGCTCCAATGGGCGAGCAATATCATGAATTGAAAAAGCTGGCTCGCGGCCTCGGTCTACACACGGTCTGCGAATCCGCGCAGTGCCCCAACATAGGCGAATGCTGGAACCATCGCACCGCTACGTTTATGCTTCTCGGAAACCTTTGCACCCGGCGCTGCGGTTTTTGCGCTGTACCCAAGGGGCGTCCGGAGCCAATCGATTTCGATGAGCCGCGCCGCGTCGCCGAAGCGGTTGCCGAACTCGGACTCAAGTTTGCGGTCGTCACCAGCGTTAATCGCGACGACGACAATCTCGGAGGCGCTAAGGTGTTTGCCGAAACCATCCGCCAGATTCGCCTCCTGCAACCAGACTGTTCGGTTGAGGTGCTGATCCCCGATTTCCAAGGCCATGAAGATTGCCTGCAGACGGTTCTCGACGCCCAGCCCGATATCCTGAATCACAATACTGAGACGGTGCCGCGACTGTACCGGGTGGCTCGTAGCGGCGCGCGTTACGAACGCACTCTCAACCTTCTCTCCCGCGCCAAGGAACTTTCGCCAACCACGGTCACCAAAACCGGAATCATGGTCGGCCTCGGCGAAGACATGGAAGAACTGCTACAGGTCTGCCGCGACCTCGGGGCTCGCAAGGTAGATATTCTGACCATCGGCCAATACCTTGCACCTTCGCGAAATCATCTGCCGGTCAAGCGCATGTACCCGCCCGAAGACTTCGCCTTCCTCAAACAGGAAGCCAGCAAGATGGGCTTCCGACACGTCGAGTCCGGCCCGCTTGTACGCTCAAGCTACCACGCGCATGAGCAGGCGGAGAGCACCAAGAGCATCGGCGGCACGTTGTAGCAAAACAAGTTTTCCGAGAAGTTATTGAACAAAAAAGGCTCGCGATCTCGCCGCGGGCCTTTCCTGTTCAGAACGCAAAGAACTACAGCTCCTGTCCTACCAGACGTGGCAGGCGTTCTGCGGAACCATCGCATCGCCCGTCTTGCAGCCGAAAGCTTTGGGGAATTCCGGCGAATTCAGCACTGTCCCAATCACGCGGAACTTGCCCGGCGAGTGTGGATCAATCAGTGCCAGTTCACGAGAGCGCTGTGGGGTAATGTTCTCGCACCACACCTGCGCAAAGCCGATAAAGAAGCGCTGTTCCGGGGTGAAACCGTCGATCTTCTCGCCGACCTTCTGGCCCAGTTGACGGGTCATGGCCATGTAGGCCAGTTTCAGTCCACCGTTGTCTGCCGTGTTTTCGCCAAGAGTCAGTTTGCCGTTCAGGTGAACTTCTCCCTTGTCGTCCTTCACGGAGACAAAGCTGGAGTATTCATCGGCAACACATGCTGCCCGCCGTTCGAACTCCGGCCCATCGTTCGGCCCCCACCAGTTGGTGAAGTTGCCATCGCCATCAAACTTGCGGCCCTGATCGTCAAAGCCGTGGGTCAGTTCATGGCCAATCACCACGCCGATGCCGCCGTAATTCACCGGTTCATCCACCTTGGCGCTGAAAAACGGAGGCTGCAGAATCCCCGCTGGGAAGTTGATGTTGTTCTCGCTCGAACTATAGTAGGCATTCACCGTAGGAGGCGTCATGCCCCACTCGGTCTTGTCCACGGGTTTGCCCAGCTTGGCAAGTTCGCGCTTCTGCTCAAATATGCTGGCCGCTCTTGCATTGCCGACAAAATCGTCAGCCTTAATCACGACTTTGCTGTAGTCCTTCCACTTAGCCGGATAGCCGATTTTGTTGCTAACCTTGGCGAGTTTGGCTTCGGCGGCCTTCTTGGTCTCGGGGCTCATCCACTCCAAGCTTTGAATGTCTTTGCCCATGGACTGCTCGATTGCGGCCACCAGTAGATCCATCCGATCTTTGGCTTCTTTCGGGAACGCCTTGGCCACGTAGATCGGGCCGAGCGCTTCGCCCAAGCTGTTATCCGTCATCGCTGTACAGCGCTTCCAGCGGGCCTCCAACCTCTGCTGGCCGGAAAGATACTTACCCTGAAACGCAAAGTTCTCATCAACGAACGGCTTGGAAAGCAGCGGGGCCGAGCCCTTCACCACGCGCCAGCGCAAGTACGTCTTCCAATCCTCAATCGGCTCGGAGTTCAGCAAGCCACTGAATTTCTGGAAAAACTCGGGATTGCCGACGTTGAGCGAATCGAATTTTGCCGAGCCAACCAGCTTGAAATAGCGCGAAAAATCGATTTCCGGCGCTTGTTTTTGCAGCTCGGCAACCGTCATTTTGTGATCGCGGTTCTTCGGGTCGCGACGCGCTACGCGATCCATCGAAGCCTCGGCAAGCTTGGTTTCCAGCGCCAGGATTGTCTTGGCGTCCTTCTCCGCTTGTTCCTTCGTTTCTCCGGTGAGCACCAGTAGATTGACGATGTGCTCCAGATACTTACCGCGCACCTCAATCATTTTCGCGTCCTGCTTCAGATAGTAATCGCGGTCGGCCAAGGTCAAGCCGCCCTGATCGACATGGGCAATATTCATTGTGGAGTTGTGCAGATCCGGCCCTATGCCAAAACCAAAGACCGGACGCAACCCCCGCGCCTGTATCTCTGCAATCAGGTCTAGCGCCTGCTGCTTCGCGCGGACTGCGGCAACCTTCTTCAGCCACCGTTCGATTGGCTGAATCCCTTTCGCTTCGATGGCCGGTTCATCCATACATGCGGCGTAGAAAGTACCGACTTTCTTTTCATTCGGGGTATGTTTACCCGGCTTGGCGGCGTCTTCCAGAATTGAGCGGAGCAGGTAGAGGTTGTATTCTCGCAGCTCGTCAAAACGGCCATAGCGCGCCTTATCGGCTGGCACGGGATGCGAGGAGCGCCATCCCCCACAAGAGTACTGGTAGAAATCCTGGCAGGGGTCAGCTTTTATATCCATCGCAGATCGGTCAAAGCTCACCGGAGCCGTCGTCGTTTGAGCCATCGCAGCACCGCAGATCAGCAGCGCCACGGAAACAATTTTAAGGAATCGCATTCTGAACTTGCCTCGTTTGCGTACGCAGAATTCCTGTAGGTGATTCTTGCGAAGTTATCAGGAATACCCCTGCGTTTCGAGATTCGTAATAGTTCTTAACAATTTTCTGGATTGTGGAGCCCTCGCGCAGCTGATGGCAATGCGAATGGGGGAAGCTATCTATTCTGAACGGACCGGAATTCTCCTCGCACACCAAGTCACGGCGATACCGAAGGCGGCCGCGAACAGGCCCACAAAAGCGTCCGGCAGATATGGTCCCGCAGCGATCAATGCAACAGCGTAGGCTCCGCTGAACATAGCCAGGGTACCCAACACTGTTATGAACTTCTGAGCAGCAGGCTGATTTGCCAAGTCGCCGTAAAAAAGCGACTTACGTGGATGCCGATAAATCCACCATCCCAGGTAAACCACAGCGAGGGCCGTTCCAAGCTGCAACAGAACTCTTTGCGTATCTCCCATGTTTGCTTTCGCTTTAGAAGATGTGCAGCTTAATGCTTAAATACTTCTTCGGATCCTGACGAATTGCCGTTACCAGGCCGCGACTCTCCACCAGCATCTTGTCGGCGTTTTCGTAGAGCGATGGGTCCTTCAGCAGTCTACCCGCCGTACCGTGACCGGCCTGTAACTCGCTGGCGATGGCTGAGAGATTTGTAACCAGCAGGTCCAGCTTCTTCGCAAACACCGGATCTTTGGCGAACTTACCCAGCCCGCCTTCACCGCGATTGATGCCATCCATCAACTGATTTGCCTTCGCCAGCGTCTGGTTCGCATTCTCATAGAGCGATGGGTCGCGAATCAGTTTGCCGATGGTTCCGTTGCCATTATTTACGTTGTCGGCAATTGCGTTCAGCCGGTCGATGGTCGCGTTGGCGCGGGTATACAAAGTGTCGTCGGTTACCAATTTACCCAAGCTGCCGCGGCCATTACTAATGTCGCTGAGAAGCCCATTCACCTGGGCGACCGAGCTGTTCAAGTTGTTATAGAGCTGCTTGTCGTAGATCAGTTTTCCGACCGAGCCCTTCTGATCTTCCACGGCGGTTACGATGCGATCAAGGCGGGTGACCAGAATGCTGACATTCTGTAACGTGGATTGCGAGGAGCGCACCACGTCCTGAAGGTCCGGAACATCTTGGGACTGTAGCTCGGAGTTGTTCGGGGCAACTGCTCCCTGGGCGTGCGTCGAATCGATATCGATGAACGTCTCGCCCAGCACTCCAGACGTGGAAAGCAATACCTTGGAGTCGGTGTGGATGAATGGCTGGAACTTCGCATTCACCTTCATCACGATCTCCACTGGCGTCGCGCCTTTTTCGCTCTTGTGGTCCACAATCTGAATGCTTGCGACATTGCCTATATCGACGCTCTGCAGCCGCACCGGTGCGCCGGTACGCAGTCCTCCCGCATTGTCGGTGTAGGCGATGATGCGCATCGTAGGCGTAAAGAAGCCAGTGGTGCCGCTCATCAAAAAAACGAGGAACGCGAGAACCACAGCGGCAAAGACAACGGTCAGCCCAACCCTGAGCTGAGACCAGCGAAGTTGCTTTTGACTAGGCACGGTCTCTCCAATCGCAACTAAGTCGAATCATAACAAACCTGCCGTGAAGTTTACTTGCGCATGGGCTCCGAACGCTCTCACCCGGCCTCCAGCACCACTTGTGCCATGGCCATGCTCTTGATGTGGGTGATCGATACCAACGCCCGTTTTACTCCAAGTTCATCGGCAATCTGGCGCGCTGCTCCGTGGAAGAGAATGACCGGTTGTCCGCTGGCCGCCCGCACAACCTCGAAATCGCGCCATGTCACGCCACGCCGCCATCCAGTACCGATTGCCTTCATCGCCGCCTCTTTCGCGGCAAACCGTCCCGCAAAGCGCTCCATGCGGTTCACCTTGGATTCGCAGTATGCACGCTCGGCCGATGTGTAAATGCGCGTCAAAAAGCGTTCGCCATGCCGCGCAATCGCCGCCTCCATCCGATCAACTTCGCACAGGTCCACGCCAATGCCCAGAATCATGCTTCCAAGCGTACACCGAACGCGCTACTCCGCGCAGGAGGTTAGGACAGTATGATGCGCAGCCGGGAAACAGGTGCGCGAATAAAAAAGCACCTTGCCGCTCGATTCGACTTTTCTATCCGACCTCCACCAGTCCGTACCGGCGGTTCCAGTGAGCCCTCAAGTACTGCACTGCCACGCGCTTTTCTTCCCCGGAAATCTCCTCGGTTCCCTCTTCCAGCAAGCCACGCGCCTCGCGTTTTGCCAATTCCAGCAGCTTCCGGTCGCGGATCAGATTCGCAACCCTCAAGCTCGGCATGCCGGCTTGCTTCGTGCCAAAGAATTCCCCGGGGCCGCGTAGTTCCAAGTCTTTTTCCGCAATCTCGAAGCCATCGCTGGTACGAACCATGGTGTCGAGCCGTTGCTGTGCTTCTTCGCTGATTTTGCCGCCCGTCATCAACACGCAATAGGACTTCTGCCCTCCGCGGCCAATGCGTCCGCGCAACTGATGCATCTGCGAAAGTCCGAAGCGTTCCGCGTGTTCGATAACCATCACCGACGCGTTCGGAACGTCCACGCCCACTTCAACCACCGTGGTTGCAACCAGGATGTGCAGTTCTCCGCCCTTGAAGCGCCGCATGATTTCATCTTTCTCTTCGGCACTCATACGTCCGTGCAGTAACCCCAGTTTCAACTGCGGGAAGATTGTCTTGCGCAGCGTGTCATACATCTTGATTGCTGCCTTCAAGCCCGTATCTTTTTCACTTTCCTCTATCACGGGATAAACGACAAAGGCCTGCTGTCCGCCGGATACCATTTTGCGCACAAACTCCCAAACCTCCACGGCGCGCTCGTCCCCCACTACCCGGGTGCTCACCGGAGTTCGTCCCGGCGGCAGTTCGTCTATAACGCTCACGTCCAAGTCTCCGTAGAGAGTCAACGCCAGGGTGCGCGGAATCGGAGTTGCCGTCATCACCAGAACGTCGGGTTGCACGTCACTGTTTTTTCGCATCAACTTCATGCGTTGCATCACGCCGAAGCGGTGCTGTTCATCGACGATCACCAGTCCAAGGCGTTCAAACTCCACCTTGTCTTCCAGCAGTGCATGAGTGCCAATCACCATCTGCGCATCGCCGCGCGCCACGTGGTTGCGGATGGCTCGCTTGCGTTGCTCTTCAACCGAACCGGTAAGCAGTACCACCCGATAGCCTGCCGGTTCCAGAATGTTGCGCGCAGAGAGGTAATGTTGGGTTGCAAGAATCTCAGTCGGGGCCATCATGGCCACTTGGTAGCCATTTTCCATCGCAACAGTGGCAGCTTCAAACGCAACAATCGTTTTGCCCGAGCCTACGTCGCCTTGCAACAAGCGCCGCATCGGCGAGGGGCGGGCCATGTCTCCCACGATTTCCTTCAGCACCTGTTTCTGCGCCCCGGTGGGATGAAAAGGGAGCACCCGCTTCAGCGCCGCCCTTACCTGATTATTGATCTCAAAGCCGATGCCCGGCTGCATTCGCGCCTTGCGCCGCTTCAACTCCAGCCCTAGCTCCAGGAAAAACAGCTCCTCGAAAATCAGCCGCTGATGCGCCGGGGTTCGCGCCGACTGCAGTTCCGCAAAACTCTCCCCCGCATCGGGCCAATGTACGTTCCAGAAAGCCTCTGCCCGTGGGATCAGCCCAAGCCTGCCGCGAATTGCCGCCGGAATCGCATCGGAAACTTCCTCCGGCATCTGCTCCAGGGCCCCACGAATCACACGTCGGAACCAACGTGCATTGAGCTTTCCTGCCGCCTCGTAAATCGGAACAATCCGTCCGATTTCGAGCGACTGGAAATGTTTCTGTTCCTCACTCTCGGGAGCCGCTTCGCCCTCCTCGGGAGGCTCGTGCAAAATCTCGAATTGCGGTTGCAGCATCTGCAACCCCCCGCGCCCGAAGTTTGAAAATTCAACTTTTCCGTAGAGCGCCACCAATGCTCCCGGCTTAAACCTCCCTTCCAGGTAGCCGCCTCGAAACCAGAGGCACTTGAGTTTGCTGCGACCCTGTCCGGCGGTCATTTCAAAGATCGGCATCCGCTTGGTCTTGAACAGTCCGCTGGTACGAACCTCAGCAATAACTGAGGCCATCTCTCCTGGCTGCAATTGCTCGATCGTGCGCGGATTAATACGGTCTTCGTAACGGAACGGCAGGTAATAGAGGAGGTCTTCGAGGGTATGGATTCCCTTGACGGCCAGGGTCTCTGCCGCGCGCGGGCCAACCCCCTTCAAAAGCTGGGCTTCTGTCTCCAACTCCTTCATTATTCGCATGATACAGCATCCTGAATTATGCCCCGCCCACTTCCGGAGCTGCCAGCTGCCAACTTTTCCCTTCCCGGACGCGTCAAAATAACCGTGCCAAAAACTTTCTCAGCTTCGCTGGCTGCGGCATTGTGGGTCATTGCCCTTTATTTCGCCTACTCACGTTTCCTGCCACCGGCAGCTCACCACAAGGTCGCAGGATTCGATCTGGGGTTGGTCGTTGATTTCTGGCTATAATTTTTCGTAACGGAATTTTGAAACTTTGGTACCGGTACAAAAAAACCCTTGCGCCGCCCGCGTTAATATAAGATTGTAGAGACCCTCCCCCTAGCATGTCGTCCATAGGCTATTTTATGCAACGGATTGCTATCCTTTACGACGCCAGTCAGGCGGTACTGTCCACCTTCGATCTCGACGAGGTCCTGAATCAGGTTCTCGCCATCGTCCACGACTATTTCCACCTGCAAAATGGCAGCATCATGCTGCTCGATGAGGCATCGCAGGAGCTGACAATCCGCGCTCGTTTCGGCGATGGCGATTTGTCTGAGAGCTTTTCGGTTCCATTTGGCAAGGGCATCACCGGAGCCGCCGCCAAAGCGCGACGCCCGATTTATTCTCCCAATGTGCTCCTTGACCCGCGTTATATAGCGGGCATCCCCGGCACCCGTTCTGAGCTTGCGATCCCTCTGATGGTTCGCGATGAGGTGGTCGGCGTGCTCGACTGCCAAAGCAACCTGCCCGAGTTTTTTGATAACGAGACGGTGGATCTTCTCACGCTCTTTGCCACCCAGGCATCCATCGGTCTGCAGAACGCCAAGCTCTACTCCCTGCTGCAGCGCCGCGCTGCCCAATTGGAGGCGATCAACGCCATTGCCAAGCGCACCACCGTGGAACTTGATCTCAAGGAATTGCTCGACCGCCTTTGCGCACAGCTTCCGCAATCGTTTTCGGTGGAGCACGTTTCCATCTTCCTTCGCGACGAAGACGGCAACCTCGTGCTGCGCGCACAGCATGGCACTCTGCCGGTGCGGCTCAAACTAGGGGACGTACTTCCCACGGGCTACCCTTGCACCATCTCCGGCGTGGGGCATAGTCCGTATTCCGGGGATCCCTCCCGATGCGCTGCGGCCTGTTTCCCGTCGGCACTCGAGGAGGTCTGCCTGCCACTGGTTTCGTTCGGCGAAAATATCGGGCTATTGGTCTGCGCCACCATGCAAAGCAAGCAGTTTCTAGCCAACGACATTCAAGCCCTCGAATCTGTGGCTGACATTCTGGCCACCGCGACCCAGAACGCTCGATACGTGGAAGGGGTGCGCCAACTCGCATACCGTGACGGACTTACCGGCGTATTCAACCGCCGCTACTTCGAGTCGCGCATGATCGACGAGGTTACTCGCGCCGCACGATATGGCGGAGGAGTCAGCGTCCTCATGATCGATCTCGATCACTTCAAGCAAATTAACGATGATTTCGGACACATGCTGGGCGACGACGTTCTGCGCGCAGTTTCCACGATCTTCGTGCGCCAGTTGCGCAAAGTCGATGTGGTGTGCCGCTACGGCGGTGAGGAATTTGCCGTCGTCCTGCCCGCCACCCAGGGAACCAGCGCCGCAGCAGTAGCCGACAAACTCCGCTGCGCTATCGCAAACAATCAATTTCCAGGAGTCCCTTACCCTGTCACAGTCAGCATCGGCGTGGCAGAGTTTCCCGGTAATGGCATCACCCGCGACGACGTTGTCCGCGCTGCCGACGCCGCGCTTTATGAGGCCAAGGAAGCCGGACGGAACCAGGTCTGCCTCGCCTCGACCACCACAAACGCGGCCATCGCGGGCAATGAATAGCTCGCTGGCGTTGACATCGCGCTGCCTGGCGTCTTACCCTTCTTCAGGGAAGTCACTCGCTGCGTCTTCCAGCCCGCTTTGAGCGTCTAATAAACAGTATGTCCTTTCGTTCGCATTTGCGCTTTCACGCTGCCCTGCAGCTTACGCTCGCACTGCAGAGCGCCGAGGAGACCCTCGTCGGCGGCCAGGCCGTCCTGGAAGGCGTGATGATGCGCGCCCCGCACGCCTGGGGTATTGCCATTCGCAAGCCCGATGGAGAGCTGGCCATTCATTCCGAGTCCCTCGCCAAGCCCAGCGACAAGAGTCCTTGGAAGGCTTGGCCCTTCATTCGCGGCATCGTCACCCTTGGATCGGCGATGGTTCTCGGTTTCAAGGCCCTGCGCTATTCGGCGGACGTGGCCCTGGAAGACGAAAAAACGGCAAGCGGAGAAAAGCTTGAGATGAGCGGCTGGGTTGCAGCACTCAATATCGCGCTCTCGCTTGGTTTCTTCATCTTCATGTACAAGTTTCTGCCTTTTGCGGCTACGCGTTCTTTGCGTCACCTGTATCCCCAAACCGGCAACTCCGCGCTATTTGCCTTGGTTGAGGGCGTCATCCGCCTCGCCATCTTCCTCGGATTCATCTGGCTCACCTCACGCTGGAAAGATATTCGCCGGGTCTATGAATACCACGGCGCCGAGCACAAGACCGTCTTCGCCTTTGAGAATCATGATCCGCTCACCGCAGAAGCCGTGCAGCGCTATTCGACGTACCATCCGCGCTGCGGCACCAGCTTCCTGATGACGGTCATGATCATCTCTATCGCGGTCTACGCGTTGGTTCCAGTGCATGGATTCTGGGCCGGCTTTGCCGCGCGCATCGTCCTGCTCCCGGTGATTGCCGGCGGCTCCTATGAAATCATCCGCTATGCGGCCAAAAGGCGCTCCTCGCTATTTGCCCTGATGACGGCTCCGGGACTCTGGCTGCAGCGCATCACTACTCAGCCGCCGGACGACACGCAGGTCGAGTGCGCCATCGTCGCGCTTCATCACGCCATGCAGTTGGAAGCAAAGCAGGGCGGAGAGCTGGTAATCGCATGATGCCCGTCAATCTAACGCTGATCGTCGTGCTGCTTTCCGCGCAAGCCCACCTCTAGCGGCTTCTGCCGCAGTTTTCCCGATTCGTCTTCATTCAATCCAAATTTATGTATGCGGCTGCAGCGTGACTTTCCGCGCAGCCTGAAAGTTCAGGAACATCATGTTTGACCGTTTAGCTCAAATCGAGGCGCGCTGGAAAGAACTTAACGACGTGCTAGCCGATCCCGCGACCGCTAATGATTCGGCTCATTACCAGAAAACCGCCAAGGCCCAGGGCGAACTCGCTCCCATCGTGGAAAAGTTTTACGAGTATAAGAAGATCGAGGGCGCTATTGCCGACTCGCGCGCCATGCTCGAAGGCGAAACCGATCCTGACATGATCGCCTACGCGCAGGAGGAGTTGCATACCCTCGAACAGCAACTCGCCACCAGCCTGGAAGAACTCAAGGTGCTTCTCCTGCCCAAGGATCCAAACGACGAAAAGAACGTCATCCTTGAAATCCGAGCCGGAACCGGAGGCGATGAAGCAACCCTCTTCGCCGCCGAAATCTTCCGCATGTACATGCGCTATGCTGAGTCGCGTCACTGGAAGGTGGAAGTGATGTCCAACTCGGAATCCTCTGTCGGCGGCCTCAAGGAAGTCATCGCCATCATCGAAGGCAAACGCGTCTACTCCCAGCTCAAGTATGAGAGCGGAGTCCATCGCGTGCAGCGTGTTCCAGACACGGAAACCCAGGGCCGCGTTCACACCTCGGCCATCACCGTCGCCGTGCTCCCCGAAGCCGAAGACGTGGATATCCGTATCGAAGCCAAAGACATCCGCATCGATACCTTCTGCTCCTCGGGCCCTGGTGGTCAGTCGGTGAACACCACCTATTCCGCAGTCCGCATCACCCACCTGCCCACCATGACCGTAGTCAGTTGCCAGGATGAGAAGTCGCAGATCAAGAATCGCGAAAAAGGAATGCGCGTCCTGCGCTCACGCCTCTACGAACTTGAGCAGGCCAAACAGCAGGAGGCAGTCGCCAAGGAACGCCGCTCGCAGGTCGGCACCGGAGACCGCAGCGAAAAAATTCGCACTTACAACTTTCCCCAAAATCGCGTCAGCGACCACCGCATCGGCCTCACCGTTCATCAGTTAGACCAGGTAATGGAAGGCAAACTCCAACCCTTCGTCGATGCTCTGATCACCCACTTCCAGGCAGAAAAGCTGAAAGGCGACGCGGCGAACGCGTAAACCGCAGAATGCAGACGCCTTTGCGACTGCACATAAAGTGGCATGAACGCCGATGCCAATTAAGGTTAGGTGGATACTTGGCGATTTTGCGTCAACTACCGCGCTTTTGATTTGAAGTGTCATCTTGAGCGAAGCGAAAGACCCCTACGCATCCCAAATAAGCTGTGCTGCGTCAAGGTCGCTTCCGCCAGTGATCTCTCGCCAACGAGCCTGAGGTCACCAGATAGTGATTGCCTTGGCGATTATTGTTCAGCTATGGCTCAGGACACCTGCAAGATGTTCATGGGAAACGGAGATTGCCTTTGCGCCATTCTGACAACGTCATCTTTGCGTTGAACGCTTCCACGCCATCACCACCAGCGATGTCAGCGAGGATGGCTTCGCCTCGTCGCGCTTCAAATTCGAGAGCGTGCGCTGCCGCCCAGCTACGGACCCCGATGTCCTCACTGAGCAGCAGCGGTAACAACATCTTCTGATTTTCCACTCCACGGCTTCTGATCTCGCTGTATATGGCGGCCACCCTATCAGCAGCAGGATTCCCAGCGACAAAATCGCGCCACACGTTTGCGTGGCCGTGCTCAGTTGCAGCCCGCTCGTAAAGCGCAACAAGTTCCTGTGTGGAGCACTTCTCGTAAGCGCGTTTTTCTCTCATCTTTGTTGAAACAATGATACCTGTCGCAAACAGATGGGATGAGAAGAGCCGGTCTCCAGCGGGATGCGTTAAGCTCCCAAGTTATCGACGTGCTCGAGGGCACAAGGAGGAGACCGACCGTGAAAAAGCTTACCACCAAGGGAGTA
>Ga0181528_10001274_pt1 | contig 15737 bp, 16 predicted proteins | sample PEATcosm2014_Bin_47_FD_119742 | JGI IMG/M metagenome (GOLD analysis project Ga0181528, IMG submission 119742) | Peatland microbial communities from MTU Mesocosm Facility, Houghton, MI, USA - PEATcosm2014_Bin10_10_metaG | ecosystem: Environmental > Terrestrial > Soil > Wetlands > Peat | place...
CCGCCGCGCGGCAGGTACTGCTCCTGGCGGGCGTGCCACGGGCTGGAGTCGAGGCCCGGGTAGGCGACCCAGCTGACCTCGTCGCGCGCCTCGAGCCACGCGGCCACCGCGGCGGCGTTCTGTACGTGGCGTTCCATGCGGAGGCTGAGGGTCTCGACGCCCTGGATGAAGAGGAAGGCGTTGAAGGGCGACACGGCCGGGCCGAGGTCGCGCAGGTACTGCAGGCGCGCCTTCAGCACGAAGCGGGCCGGGAACAGCGGGTCGGGCAGGTCACCGAAGACCAGGCCGTGATAGCTCGGGTCCGGCTCGGTGAACCCGGGGAACTTCCCGCTGCCCTCGTAGTCGAAGGTGCCGCCGTCGACGATCACACCACCGATGGAGGTCCCGTGGCCGCCGAGGAACTTGGTGGCCGAGTGGACGACGATGTCGGCGCCGTGGGCCAGCGGGTTGCACAGGTAGGGCGTCGCCAGGGTGTTGTCGACCACGAGGGGGACCTTGTGCTCGTGGGCGATGGCCGACACGCCGGCGAAGTCGAGCACGTCGCCCTTCGGGTTGCCGAGCGTCTCGGCGTAGAAGGCCTTCGTCTCGGGCCGCACGGCCGAGCGCCACGCGTCGAGGTCGTCCGGGTCGTCGACGAAGGTGACGTCGATACCGAGCTTGGGCAGCGTGTAGTGGAAGAGGTTGTACGTCCCCCCGTACAGCGAGGCCGACGACACGATGTGGCCGCCGTTCTCGGCCAGGTTGAGCAGGGCGATCGACTCGGCGGCCTGGCCGCTCGACACCGCCAGGGCGGCGACCCCTCCCTCGAGGGCGGCGAGGCGCTCCTCGAAGACCGCCTGCGTCGGATTCATGATCCGCGTGTAGATGTTCCCCAGCTCGGACAGGCCGAACAGGGCCGCGGCGTGGGCGGTGTCCCGGAAGGTGTAGCTGGTGGTCTGGTAGATCGGCGTGGCCCGCGCCCCGGTGGTCGGGTCGGGTGCCGCACCGGCATGGATCTGACGGGTCTCGAATCCCCACTCGGACATGGCGTGACTCCTTCGACGGGCTGGCGTGCGGTCCCCGGGGACCCTCACTGGTGGACCCGATACTGGCAAATGTTGACCAAGTCGGTCAACTACGAGGGTTGCCGCCGGCCGGCCGGAACCGCCTGTCCGGGTGGCTCAGACGGGTCTGCCGTCCGGGCACCAGGCGTTGGCCGGCACACCCTCACACGGGTTGGGCATGGTCGGCAGGCCCGAAGGCAACGGGTGCATGACCACCCCGGTGCGCTTCGGGTAGACCTGCGTCGAGTTGCAGGGCGCGTTGCCGGTGTCGCAGAGCGCCTGACCGACGATGGCGGATCCGGCGTCGGCCGATGTCGTCGTCACCCCGCAGGTGGTCTTGGTCTGCTGCAGGTCGGACGGCGACGTCCCGTCCGGGGTCACGTTGCCGACGAAGCAGTTGGACGGCTGGTTCCCGTACAGCGTGATCTCCCCGAGGTCAGCATTGCCCGCATTCTTGAAGTACCCGTTGTTGGTGAAGGTGTTGTGGAGCACCGCGTCGTTCTTGGGGTCGTACACGCAACCGAAGACGGTCGACTCCACGCCGCCGGTCCCCGAGCACGACTGGTGGTACTCGGGGGTGCTCGAGTCAGGATACGGGAGGACGAGGAGGCCCCACGCCCCGTTGTTGGAGAACGTGTTGTCCATGACCGTGTCGTTGCTCCCACCCGACAGCGTCATGCCGGTTCCCGTCGGCCCCTGGGCGGCCGTGCCGGCCGTCGGCACGTTCGGGTTGTTGTTGTCGTGGACGTTGTTGTGCAGGAACACCCAGCACGAGCGGGTGTGGGTGATCGGGCTGGTGGCGCCGTCCGGGCAGTTGCCGTTCTGCGGCGCCGGAGGATCACCGGCTATCTGGGTGTTCGTGTCGAACCCGTCCTGGTTGTTGTCGAGCTGCGAGTTCTCGAACACGACGGCGCCACCCGAGTTGGTGCCCGAGTAGCCGAGCGCGTTGTACTCGACCCAGGCGTGGTTGATCGTGATGTCACAGACCTGGTGGCACGCGCCCACGTACTCGCCGGAGTCGTTGAAGTTGCTGGCGTAGGTCTGGTTCCAGGTGGCCGGGCCCGCCGAGTTCGACGAGAAGATCCCGTACTGGGCCGCCGTGTCCTCGTTGTCGAAGAACGTCGACGTGGCCGTCAGGTAGCTGCCCTCGTAACCGTGGAGGTCGACCAGCCCGCTGTCGGCGCCGCCGTTCCACCAGATCTCGTTGCCCGAGTCGCCCGTGCCGGCGAGGAAGTTGCAGGCGGTCAGGTTGTCGACGGACACCCCGTTGGCCTTCCAGACCACGATGCCGTTGCGCCCCACGGTCTTGCCGTCGGATCCCACGGCCCCGTAGGTCTGGGCGGCCGGATTCGAGCTGCACTCGCCGTAGCCCGGCTTGGTCCCGTCGACCACCACGGTCGAGCGGTCCATGCCGCGCAGGTGGATGTCCGACGTCGAGATCATCACGCCGCCGTTGTCGCCGTGGGACGGCTGCGTCGCAAGGGTGCTGTCGGCCGTCTCGTGGTAGTCGCCGGGGGCGACCAGGATCCAGTCGCCGGGCGCCGCCGCGTTGACGGCGGCCTGGATGCTGGAGTACTTGCCGGCGTGCCCGTGGAAGGTCCCCACGAGCAGGACCTTGCCGCTCGGGGTGGCCGCCGTGGTGCTGCTCGACGAGGAGGACGAGCCGCAGGCGGCCAGCAGTCCGGCGCCGAGCAGGCACGTCGCCACCATGGCCCCGCGGCGGCGCATCCGGTCGCGCCGGCCTCGTGCCCCTACGAACGCCCTACCGGCTCCACGCATGTGTCCTCCCCTGGTTCGTGCACACCGGCCCGTCGGGTCGCCCCGCCGGCGTGACCGCCTGAAGCTACCAGGGGCCGGTCCGGGGGCCGGGTGACCGTCCCACCGCCGTCCGGAGGCGTGGCCGACCGACGGGGTGCCGCCCGGGTGGGCGCAGAAGCCCGTGGAGTAACATGCCCGCAGCGACCCTGAGACCTGTGGCCACGGCCGACGGATGGGCTCGGACGGACGCACGCGGGAGGGCCGGACGGCCCGACCGGTGAGCACCGGACCTGCCCCGGGGCCGGCACGACGAAGGAGCCACCATGTCGAACGACACACGCACCCACGACTTCAAGGTCGCCGACCTCTCGCTGGCCGACTACGGCCGCAAGGAGATCGTCCTCGCCGAGCACGAGATGCCCGGCCTCATGGCCATGCGCGCCGAGTTCGGGGCCGCCCAGCCGCTGGCCGGGGCCCGGATCACCGGCTCGCTCCACATGACCATCCAGACCGCGGTCCTGATCGAGACCCTCACCGCCCTGGGCGCCCAGGTCCGCTGGGCCAGCTGCAACATCTTCTCGACCCAGGACCACGCGGCGGCGGCCGTGGCCGTCGGGCCCGACGGCACCGTGGACGACCCGAAGGGTGTTCCCGTCTACGCCTGGAAGGGCGAGACACTCGAGGACTACTGGTGGTGCACCGAGCAGGTGCTGCGCTGGCCGGGGGGCGAGGGGCCGAACCTGATCCTCGACGACGGGGGTGACGCCACCCTGCTCGTCCACAAGGGCGTCGAGTTCGAGAAGGCCGGTGCCGTGCCCGACCCGTCCACCGCCGACTCCGAGGAGTTCGCCGTGGTGCTCGGCGTGCTGACCCGCAGCCTGGCCGAGGACGCCACCCGCTGGACGTCGATCGCCAACGGCATCAAGGGCGTCTCCGAGGAGACCACCACCGGCGTCCACCGTCTCGTCGAGATGCAGGAGAAGGGCCAGCTGCTGTTCCCCGCCATCAACGTCAACGACGCGGTGACCAAGTCGAAGTTCGACAACAAGTACGGCTGCCGCCACTCGCTCATCGACGGCATCAACCGGGCCACCGACGTCCTCATGGGCGGCAAGGTCGCCGTCGTCTGCGGCTTCGGTGACGTCGGCAAGGGCTGCGCCGACTCGCTGCGCGGCCAGGGGGCCCGCGTCATCATCACCGAGATCGACCCGATCTGCGCCCTGCAGGCGGCGATGGAGGGCTACCAGGTCGCCACCCTCGACGACGTGGTCGAGACCGCCGACATCTTCATCACCACCACGGGCAACAAGGACGTCATCACCGCACCCGACATCGCCCGGATGAAGCACCAGGCCATCGTGGGCAACATCGGCCACTTCGACAACGAGATCGACATGGCCGGCCTGATGGCCACCCCCGGTATCGAGCGGGTCAACATCAAGCCCCAGGTCGACAAGTGGGTGTACCCCGACGGCAGGGCCGTCATCATCCTGTCGGAGGGGCGCCTGCTCAACCTGGGGAACGCCACCGGACACCCGAGCTTCGTGATGTCGAACTCGTTCACCAACCAGACGATGGCCCAGATGGAGCTCTTCTCCAACGAGGCCGGCTACGAGAACAAGGTGTACCTGCTCCCGAAGCATCTCGACGAGAAGGTCGCCCGCCTGCACCTCGACGCCCTGGGCGTCCACCTCACGACGCTGACCCCCGAGCAGGCCGACTACATCGGCGTCCCGGTGGACGGCCCCTACAAGCCCGAGCACTACCGGTACTGAGCCGACCACGCATCCACGCCGGCCGGCGCGCCCGCGCGCGCCGGCCGGCGTGGACCGCAGGCCCGACACCCGACCCGTGACCCAGCCCCGGAACGAGGCCACGCGCTACGCCGTCGCCGACCACGTGGCGACGATCACCCTCGACCGCCCTGAGCGGCTCAACGCCTGGACGGCGACCATGAACGCGGAGTACCGGGCCCACCTCCAGGCGGCGGCCGACGACCCCGGCGTCCGGGTGATCGTGGTGACCGGGGCCGGACGCGGGTTCTGCGCCGGCGCGGAGTCCGACGACCTGGTCGGCCACGTCGAGCGGGGTTCCTACGATGCCGGGGCGCCCGACGACCTGGCCACGCCGGGTTACGGCGTCCGGGACGAGTTCGACGCCGAGCTGGCCTATCACTTCGGCATCGACAAGCCGATCCTGGCCGCCATCAACGGGCCGGTCGCCGGCCTCGGCTTCGCCCTCTCCTGCTACCACGACCTGCGCTTTGCCGCCCGCGGAGCCACGTTCACCACGGCCCACGGCCGGCTCGGCCTGCCCTGCGCCTTCGGGCTGGCCTGGCTGCTGCCCCGCCTCATCGGCCTGCCGCGGGCCCTCGACCTGATCCTGTCGAGCCGCCGATTCGACGCCGACGAGGCCCACGCCCTCGGTCTGGTGACCGCCGTGGTCGACGGCCCCGACCTGCTCGACCACGTCTACGGCTACGCCCGGACGCTGGCCACCACCGTCTCCCCCGCCTCGCTGGCCGCCTCCAAGCGCCAGGTCTACGAGGCGTTCCACCTGTCGGTGGCCGAGTCGGTGCGGGCGGCCGAGGCACTGCTCGACCCGATGATGGCCGGTCCCGACTACCGGGAGGGTGTGGCCGCCCTGCGCGAAAAGCGCCCACCGGTCTTCGTCGACCCGGCGCCGCGTCCCTGACGGCCACCGGCTCCGCCCCCGGTTTTCGGGGCGGCCGGTCCGCCCACTACCGTGGCAGCCATGTCCGGAGACACCGCCCCCTCCCCCGTGACCCTCTCGCCGCCCCGTCGGGGCGAGCCCGAGCGACCGGCCATCGACGCCTCCGAGGCGAGGGCCCGCATCCACGCCGCCGAGACGGCCCTCCTCGACGACCGTCGCCTGCTGCGTGGCGACGAACTCGCCGGGCTGGCCGCCCTGCCCGACGCCTACGTGACCTCGCTCGCCGCCCTCGCCCATCAGGTGCGCCTGGCCTGGTGCGGGCCGGAGGTCGAGGTCGAGGGCATCCTGTCGGCCAAGACGGGTGGGTGTCCCGAGGACTGCCACTTCTGCTCGCAGTCGTCCCGGTTCGACACCCCCGTGAAGGCCACGCCCTTCCTCGACACCGACGAGGTCCTGCAGGCCGCCGAGGAGACCCGGGCCGCCGGCGCCTCCGAGTTCTGCATCGTGCTGGCCGTGCGGGGTCCGGACGAGCGGACGATGCAGCGGATCCTCGAGCTGGTCCCGGTCGTCCGGGAGCGCACCGGCCTCAACGTGGCCGTCAGCGCCGGGCTCCTGACCGAGGACCAGGCCCGACGGTTCGCCGAGGGCGGTGTCCACCGCTACAACCACAACCTCGAGACCTCCCGCTCCTTCTTCCCGAACGTGGTCACCTCCCACACCTGGGAGGAGCGCGAGGAGACGTGTCGCCTCGTGCGGGACCAGGGCATGGAGCTGTGCTGCGGTGCGCTCATCGGCATGGGCGAGACGGACGACCAGAGGATCGAGCTGCTGACCCAGCTCCAGGAGCTCGACCCCACCGAGGTCCCCCTCAACTTCCTCAACCCGCGCCCGGGCACGCCGCTCGGTGGCGAGCAGCCGGTGGCGGCCTGGGAGGCCATCCGATGGATCGCCCTCTTCCGGCTCGGTCTGCCCGGCGTGATCCTGCGCTACGCGGGTGGTCGGGAGGTGACGCTGCGGGAGCTGCAGTCGATGGGTATGACCTCAGGCATCAACGCCCTCATCGTGGGCAACTACCTGACCACGCTCGGGCGCTCGGCCGACGAGGACCTGCAGATGCTGTCCGACCTCCGGATGCCGGTGGGCGCCCTGACCGGCGTCCTCTAGGGCGATCGGGACCTCGTGTCGGACGCGACGGCCGGGCACTGCACCGGCTGCGGCTCGACGTCGTGCGGGGGCTGCCGCCGGACCCTCGACCCGCCGCGGTTCTGCGCCGAGTGCGGTCGGCGGCTGACCGTGTCGGTGACCCCGGGCGGCTACCGGGCGCGCTGCCGCGACCACGGCGAGCTGACCGGCGGCTGACCCGCGTCCGCGACGGTGACGGCCGACCGCCCTCGTGATCCAGATCCGGGCGGTGCTGGCGGGGTCCTGAGGTCGGGACGACGGGACGACGGGACCTTCACGACCGGCGGGAGCTCGTGGCCGCCGGGTACCGGGTTACGTTGGATCCATGGGCTCGCTCGTGATCGCCGTGCTGCCCCTGGCCCTCGGGGCGGCGATCAGTCCCACGCTCCTCGCCCTCCAGCTCCTGGTGCTCTCGGGAGGTGGGAACAAGTTGGCCCGGGCCTGGGCCCTGGCGGCCGGCGCGGCCCTGGTGCTCGCCGCCTTCTCGCTGGTGTGCGCCACCGCGCTGTCCCGGTTGCGCCCCCATCACGGGCACCGGTCGGTCACCGACGCCACCGTGCTGATCGCCTCCGGGGTCCTGCTCGGCGCCCTGGCCGTCCGCTCCCGGATGCGCAAGCCCACGGTGGGCGAGCACCACACCTCCGAGACCGGTGGCCGCCTGGCCTCGGCGTCCTCCCTCTGGTTCCTCGGCGTGGGTGCCGTCGGAATGGTCGTGAACTTCTCGACCCTGCTCCTCGTGCTGGCGGCCGTCCACGAGATCACCCGCTCGAGCGCCGGTTCGACGGACAAGGTGGTCGCCTTCGTCCTCCTGTACCTCATCGTCCTCCTGCCGGTCCTCGTGCCCGTCGTGCTGGCCCAGCTGCTGGGCGGTCGGGCCGACCACGCCCTCGACGTCACCCACCGATGGGTGGTACGGAACTCCCGGACCATCGGCACCGTCATCGAGGCCGTCTTCGCGGTCTACCTGATCGTGAAGGGGGTACGGGCCATCCCGTGACGGGGCACGGCACCCCTAGAGTGGGGATCCGGAACGAAACGAGGGGGTCCGATGGAGTGGAAACTCGAGCTGGTGGTGGTCCCGGTCGCCGACCAGGACCGGGCCAAGGCCTTCTACGTGGACGCCATGGGCTTCGATCTCATCGTCGACCACCGGGCGGGTGAGGACTTCCGCGTGATCCAGGCGTCACCGCCCGGCTCCGCCTGCGCCGTGGCCCTCATGGCCAACCCGGATTCCGCCGGCACCCTGCAGGGACTCCACCTGGTGGTGCCCGACATCGAGCAGGCGAGGGCGGAGGTGACCGGTCGCGGCGTGGAGCCCGGACCGCTCATCCACTACGTCGAGGGACGCCAGGTCGAGGGGCCCGACCCCGAGCGCCAGGACTACAACACCTTCTTCGAGTTCCAGGACCCGGACGGCAACGGCTGGCTGGTCCAGGAGGTCGCCAGCCGGGCCTGACCGGGCGGTGGCGTCGGCGGCCGGAACGGCCGCGTGGGCCGGCCCGCGCGCGAGCGGGCGCGGCTTCTAGGGTGTCCGCCATGGAACGGCCGAACATCCTGTTGATCATGACCGACGAGGAGCGCTACCCACCGCCCTACGAGACGGCGGAGGTCCGGACGTTCCGGGACGCCCGACTGCCCGCCCGCCAGTCGCTCCGGGCCCGGGGCCGTGAATTCCATCGGCACTACGCCGGCTCGACGGCGTGCACCCCCAGTCGGGCCACGCTGTTCACCGGCCAGTACCCGTCGCTGCACGGGGTGTCGTCCACGGACGGCACGGCCAAGAAGCCCACCGACCCGGCGATGGGCTGGCTCGACCCGGACTCGGTGCCGACCCTGGGTGACTGGTTCCGGGCCGGCGGCTACCGGACGCACTACCGGGGGAAGTGGCACGTCTCCCACGCCAACCTCCAGACACCCGGGACCCACGAGGGCCTGATGGCCTCCGACGACGAGGGCCGCCCGCTACCCGATGCCGTCGACGCCTACCGGCGGGCCGACCGGCTCGACCCCTTCGGCTTCTCGGGGTGGATCGGACGCGAGCCGCACGGCGCCGCCAAATCGGACTGCGGCACCGTCCGGGACGGGGTCTTCGCCGAGCAGGTGGTCGAACTGTTCGACGAGCTCGCCGCCGCCCGGGCCGACGGACCGTGGCTGACCGTGGCGTCGTTCGTGAATCCCCACGACATCACCTTCTCGGGCTTCGGATGGGAGCAGCTGCTGCAGTTCGGGCCGCCCGACGACTCCGTACCCGACGTGCCCGAGGCCCCGTCGCAGTCCGACTCGTTCGCCGGCCGCCCGCCGTGTCAGGCCGCCTTCCCGGCCGTGTGGGACGCCATGGTCTACCCGACGGCCACCGACCTCGGGTACCGCCGCCTCTACTACCACCTGCACCAGCTGGTCGACGGGGCGATCGCCCGGATCCTGGGTGCCCTCGAGCGCAGCGGCATGGCCGACGACACGGTCGTGGTCCTGACCTCGGACCACGGCGACCTGGTAGGCGCCCACGGTGGCCTCGTCCAGAAGTGGTTCAATGCCTTCGACGAGGCCGTGCGGGTGCCCTTCGTGGTGGCCGGCCCCGGCATCCCGACCGGCGGACCGGGCGTGTCCGTGCCCACCAGCCACGTCGACCTCGTCCCCACCCTGCTCGGCCTGGCCGGCATCGATCCCGAGCAGGCGGCCGCCGGGGTGGCCACCCATCACGACGAGGTCCACCCGCTGCCCGGCCGGGACCTGAGCGCCCTCGTGCGGGGCGAGGCCGACGAGGCGTCGTTCGACTCCCCCGTCTACTTCATGACCGAGGACAACGTCACGGTCGGCGCCGACCAGGTCAACATCCTCACCGGTGCCGCGTTCGAGCCGGTCAGCGGGGCCACCAGCATCGAGTCGGTGGTGGCGTCGCTGCCCACCGCCGGCACCGGGGCCGACGAGCTGTGGAAGGTCAACCACTACTACGAGCGCCTCGACGACTGGTACGCGTCGCACGGTGTCGCGCCGAACCCGTTCCTGGGGCCGGCCGCCGAGCCCCTCTACGAGCTCCACAACCTGACCCTCGACCCCGAGGAACGCCACAACCTGGCCTCCTCCGAACCCGCCACCCTGTCGCGGATGCTGTCGGTGCTCGAGGAGCAGCGCGAGTCCAAGCGCCTCCTGCCGACCTTGCGGAACCCGACCTGAGCGGACACCCGCCCACGCGGTCGGCGGTTGTGCGGGCCGCCGCCGGCCGGAAGAATGGCGTCCGGCACCACGAGCGACGGGAGACGGCCATGACCTCCAGCGACCCAACCGACTCCGTCGGGATCGTCACGAAGGACAGCCCCCGCACGATCGACGACACCGTGTCGAAGCTGACCGCCCTGATCCAGGCCCGGGGGATGAAGCTCTTCGCGGTCATCGATCAGGCCGCCGAGGCCCGCCACGTGGAGCTCGAGCTACGTCCCACCGTTCTCGTCGTCTTCGGCGATCCCACCGCCGGCACCGCGGTGATGGAGGCCGAGCCACTGGCCGCGCTCGACCTGCCCCTCAAGGTTCTGGTGTGGGTCGACGGGGACCGGACCCGGGTCTCGTACCTCTCGCCCACCGCCCTCGCCGACCGCTACGGGCTCGACTCCGAGGTCGCCCGGAACGTCTCCGGCATCGATCCCCTGACCGACGCGCTCGTCGGTCCGTGACCCCCGGACGTGCCGCGCCGCTCCCCTGCGTGCGCGGCTCCGGGATCGGGGGCGCGTGAGCACCGACGATCCCGACATCGTGGTCGGGACCCTCTACGGCTCGGCCGTGGGCCTGTTCCTGGCGATGGCGGCTCCCCTGCTCCTCGTGACGGTGCCCCTGGCCTCCGCCGGCATCTGGAACTGGGCCACCCCCGCGGTGCTCGTGATCGCCAGCGCGGCGGCGACACCGGGGCTCCGGCGCCGGAGCACCCTCACGGTGTCCGACGAGGGGGTGACGCTCCTGCGGGCCGGCACGCTGGCGTTCGTCCCCTGGTCGAACGTGGCGTCCATGTCCGGTCGGTGGTTCCCCACCCTCGTGTTCCGGGAACCCCAGCGGGTGGGTCTGCGAACGACCGGGCGACTCCGCTTCGGCGGCTTCGACCCGAGATGGCGCTCGAGACGGACGTCGACGGCCATCGCGCGAGAGTTCGCGCGGAGCCGGACCGCGAACCCCTAGGTCGCGACGTGCCGGTCGCCTCCCGCCCGGGCGATGCGTCGCCGGCCGTGGCTCACGGGTTGACCAGCTGGTCGAGATGCGCCAACGAGTTGTCCAGATGGTCGGGAGCGAACGGCGGGAATCCGATGAGCTGGCGGAGGTCGTCCGGTACGGCCGACCAGTCATAGGTGAGCGTGACCTCGGTGTTCGAGGGTCCGGCCGGCGCGAGGTCGTAGCGCCAGGACCAGCCGCCGAACTGCAGTGAGCCGTCACCGGCGTCGGATCCGGGCTCCCACGAGATGGCGCTCGGGGAGTCGACCACCTGGACCCGGTTGGCCACCTCGTAGGACCCGTCGGGGTGCATCTCGTGGTACATCGACATGCGGAAGATCTGACCCGGGGTGGTCAACGGATCGCGGTCGAGGGGCTCGCGGACCCAACCGGTGCCGTCGATCGCCGCGTGACTGGCGGGGTCGGCCAGGACGGCGAATATGGCGGCCGCCGGGGCCCCGATGTCCCGGGTGGTGCTGACGCTGTCGGCCATGGAGTGGTCCCCTCGCGAGTCGTACGACGCCCCCGTTCGGGCGTTCTCCTCTTCCCGAACTTATCGCCGCCGTCCCGAGGCTGCCGGGGTGGCTCGGCCTTCCCGGTCCGGGACCGACGGGCAGGAGGCTCAATCGGCCAGAGGACCCAGGACCGTGTCCGGCTGACGGTACGCCTTGATCTCGATGAGGTTGCCGCTCGGATCGACGATCATCAGCTTGGCCTGCTCGATCGGCTCACCCTCGTAGGAGACCGTGGGCGACTCCACGATCAGCGGGCCCCGGCCGAGCCGGGCCGCCAGGCGCTCCCATTCGTCCCAGGTGACCGTGGCGCCGAAGTGTCGTGTCCGGGGCATGGGCTCGGTGACACTGCCCGGATCGTTCTGCAGCGTCACCTGGGCACCGAACACCAGGGCGTCGGCGAACTGGTCGGTCCTCCGGCCGATGTCGGCACCCAGCTCGTCGCCGTAGAAGTCGACAGCCTCCCCGAGATCACGGACCGGGATGGAGAGATGGAAGATGGGTCGCACGTGGACGCTCCTCGCGGTGTGGTGAGGCCATTCTACGGACCAACCTTCTTCCGGTGCCGGTGGCCGGTTCCTACGGGAGCCGTGGGTTGTCCGCCCGGGCGCGGCCTGCCGCGTGACGGCCGGCCCGCCGTCCGAAGAACGAGCCGTCGCCGAGGCTGATGCCGCTGGCGTAGTGGTGGGCCGCCAGGCTGGCGGCGGTCCGGCCGACGGCGTACAGCCCCGGGATGCGGCGGGCCCCGTCGTCGAGCGCGGCCCCGTCGGGATCGGTGGCGAGACCGCCGAGCGTGAACGTGGCGTAGATCGCCCCGTGGTCGACGCGGAGGTCGATGGCGCCGATGCCGCTCGCCGGTGGCACGCCGATGGGCTGCAGGAACGGGGCCCGCTTGTGGAACGCGGGGTCGTCGCCGCGGGCCGCGGCCTCGTTGTACTCGCGCACCGTGCGGGCCAGGGCGTCCGGCGGGATCCCGAGATCGACGGCGAGTTCCTCCGGGGTGGGCGCCGCGTAACCGATCCGGAGTCCGATCGCATTCGGCTCGTGGATCACGTCATCGGTGATCATGTGGACGAAGCCGTCGTGGTCGTGCAGGGCGTGGAAGCCGATGCGGCCGGTGTAGGCGTCCTCGTTGATGAACCGCTCACCCTGGCGGTTGACGAGGATCCCCCGGGCGAGGCGGTGGGGAGGTCCGAGGGGAAGCGCGCACTCGAACGTGTCGAGCCTGGTCGTCGCCGCTCCGGCGCCCGCTCCCATGCGGATCCCCCGGCCGTCGTCGTTCGGCGTGCCGATCCGCCAGGCCGGGTCCGGGACGTGGGCCAGCGGGCACTGCTCGGCCACCATGGCGTCGTTGTGGATGAATCCGCCGGCGGCCAGGATCACCCCGCCCCGGGCGCGGACGGCCCGGGTCCCCTCATCGGTCCTCACGAGCAGGCCGACGACATCCCCGTCGTCGACGATCAGCGTCTCGGCACCGGTGTCGCCCATGACGCGGCCCCCGCTGGCCGCGACGGCCGCACCGAGGCGCTCCATGAGGAAGCCGCCGGCGGAGTCGACGCACCGGGGCTTGTGGCCGCGTGGGACCGGGACCGCGAGTTCGTCGAAGGGGAAGGTGTCCTCCCCGCCGCTGTAGAGCAGTCCGGCGTCATCCGCCGACTCACGGTTCGGCTCGTCGCAGAATGCCGCCCGGAAGGGCACGCCGATCGAGACCAGCCAGTCGAAGTGCTCCGGCGATCCCCCGCAGTAGGCGTCCACCCGATCGTCGTCGACGCCGGGCCCGAGTGCGGCCCGGAGGAACCCCGCCATGTTCTCCGGGGTGTCCCGGTAGCCACAGGCGTCCTGGAGGGCCGTGCCCCCTCCCAGGTAGATGAGTCCACCGGAGTGGGCCGACGTCCCTCCGGGTCCCCCACTCCGCTCGACGGCGAGTACGTCTGCTCCGGCCTGCCGTGCCCCCACGACCGCGGACGCGCCCGCCACGCCCAGACCGACGACGACCACGTCGGTCGTCTCGTCGACGCGGACCCCGCCCACGTCGAGCGTCGGGATCACTTCCATCGCGCACCTCGCACGGGGTGCGACACTAGGCGCTCCGCCCGACCGGCGAGAGAGGCGAGGCACCCGTCATGACCGGACAGAGGGCCAGGGCATTGAGAACCGGGGCCGGGGATGTCAAGATCTGCACATGGCCCCGGGACCCCACAGCCATCTCCAGGAGGAGGCGGTCCTCGACGGTGGCCCACTGGACGGGACCCGGCACACGATCGACGCGGACGCCGACGAACTGGGCGTCGTCATGACCGATGGCCAGCAGCATCAGTACCTCCGCACGGACGAGTTCCAGGCGCTGGAGGACGGCCGCTCGGCCCTCGTCTTCAGGTGGAACGGCCGCTACCACGGGCCGAAGTAGCCGACGGACGCCCACCGTCGCTCGGGACCGGTCGGAGCGCTGAGGGCAGCGTGGCCGCCAGGCCGAACGACGCGAACACCTCGGCGTCCTGGAACACCGAATTGCGACTGATGCCCCCGGCGGTGACGGCGAAGAGCTGGAGCGTGTGCAACTCGTAGCCGTCCCCGACGCGCCGATAGGCGGCGAACCCGGGCTGACCGTTGCCCGCCACCGCCTGCAGGCTCCAGTCCGTGCCGGCCTGCTCGAAGACCCACTCCATGAAGAGGCCGTAGTTGCCGGGACCGGTGAACCAGTTGAGCATCGGCGGCATCTCCATGAGCACGTCCTCGGTGAGCAACCGCTTGAGACCCTCGACGTCGGCGCGCTCGAAGGCCAGCATGTAGCGATCGATCCAGGTGCGCTGCTCCGCGGCGGTCAGCTCGTCGACGGGCTCGTCCCGGCCCCGGCCGTCCCGCACGCGGGCACGCGCCCGCTGCAGCGAGCTGTTGACCGAGGCGACGGTCGTGCCGAGGATGACCGCCGACTCCGACGCGGAAAAGCCGAGCACGTCACGCAGGATCAGCGCGCCTCGCTGGCGCGCCGACAGCTGCTGCAGGGCGGCCGCGAAGGCCAGCCGGAGACTGCTGCGGTCGATCACGGTACCGACCGGATCGCCCGGGGCCAGGAACGAGTCAGGCAGGGGCTGGAGCCAGGCGACGTCCTGGCCCGGGACGAGCGGCCCGAGGGGGTCGGACGCGGCCACCATCCCCGACGGCAGCGGCCGGCGGCGGCGGACCTCGAGGGCGGTCAGGCAGACGTTCGTCGCGATCCGGTAGAGCCAGGTGCGCAGCGAGCTGCGGGTCTCGTCGTACTGGTCCCGGGCCCGCCACGCCCGCAGGAACGTGTCCTGGACCAGGTCCTCGGCGTCGTGGGCCGAGCCGAGCATCCGGTAGCAGTACGCCAACAGCTCGGTCCGGAAGGGCTCGACCCGCTCGTCGAAGTCCTCGGTCCTCGTCGCCACGGCCACGCCCTTCAGTGCCCGGGCGCCAGCACCGGACTGTTGTGATAGGCGGCGATCAGCCATTGCCCGTCCCGCCGCTCGAACACCCAGGTGGCGTTGACCTTACCGGCGTCCGGGGCCTCGGTCTCGCCGCCGAACAGGATGGCCGACTCGCTGATGATGATCGCCGCGTCCCGGCCGACGAACCGGAGGCTCAGCTGCCTGTTGTAGGTCGAGGTGTCCTTGAGCGGCCCCTCGAAGGCCAGGGCCATGCTGTCGCGGATCACGTCACGGCTCCCGCGCAGCGAGCCGGGCATGATGGCGGTCGCCTCCGGGGTGTAGTCGGCGACCATGCCGGCGGCGTCGCCGGCCTCCCACGCCTGGTAGGAGTCGACCAGCACGGCCTGGATGGCGGCCTCGTCGTCCGCACGGTTGTCTGACATCGGTAGCTCCTTCGCATCCGGTTCGCACGGGGGGTTCCGACGAACTCGGGGGTACCTACCGGCGGCGGGGCCGGAACTCATCGCGGCCGCGTCATACGTGCGGCCCGTGGCCCACCCGGCTCTCTAGAAGTAATGGCGTCGGCCGCCCACTTCCCGACCGGCGGTGCCGAGGAGGAGGAGAACGAGACCGATGACCGCGACCAGGATGCCCAGACTCCACAGAATCGGAATGCCTGCGATGAAGCCGATGAGCATGAGGACCAATCCGACGATGATCATTCCTTGTTTCCTTCCGTCCGGAGCGACGCACTAGCTCTTACCCCCGGGAGACCCGGTCAATCGGAACGAGCGAGCTTCGCGACCCACCCCTCGAGCGGGTCGAATCGCCGTGCGAGGCCACGCACTCCGTGTCGGGCCGGGACTGCGTCAGCGGCTCGAGGTCCCCTTCCGCCGGGGTCTCCAGGTGTCGTCGCGTGCGTACCCGGAGGCGGCTCGCTCGGTTCGCCGGAGGTGCCGGTCTCCTGGTCGGTGACCCATAGGCCACTC
>Ga0181528_10001276_pt1 | contig 15730 bp, 15 predicted proteins | sample PEATcosm2014_Bin_47_FD_119742 | JGI IMG/M metagenome (GOLD analysis project Ga0181528, IMG submission 119742) | Peatland microbial communities from MTU Mesocosm Facility, Houghton, MI, USA - PEATcosm2014_Bin10_10_metaG | ecosystem: Environmental > Terrestrial > Soil > Wetlands > Peat | place...
AGAGCATCGAGCAGATTGAACTCCAGCGCCGCAATTCCGCTGGCATCGACGACCACATCCATCGGACCAATCTTTTTCTCGACCTGGTCGGCAGGTACCTTCCGTCCGTCCACGTAGTGGCCGCCAATCACGTCAAGCCACTCCGGGCGGGCGCTACTAGAATCGACCACATCCAATCCGTAAACGTCAGCCCCTCGAAGCCGCAAGACCATGCAGGCCAGCAAGCCAACGGGGCCCAGCCCAGCAACGAGGCAGCGGCGTCCGACGATCCATGCAGGGGTGATGGCGGCTTCGGGAGACCGGACGGCTTGCAAGCGCAGCGCTTCTTCGATTCCTTTCTCGACGATGGAAAGCGGCTCCATCAAAACCCCAACTGCTTCCAATTCGACCGGCACGGACACGACGTACTGCTCCTTGTCGACTACAAATTCCGTTTGATAGCCATCCAATCCGCGAATCCCTCTCTCTTTGTAGCGGCCGGTCTGGCACATATCAGAGCGTCCCATCAGGCAGGGCGCGCATTGGCCGCAACCACGCCGTACGGTGAACACGGCGAAGTCACCCACCTTTACACGAGTCACGGAGGAACCCGCCTCGACTACCTGGCCAAACATCTCATGACCGATGACCAGTTCTTTCTGTCCCTCCGGGGCATCCGCACGCCCTCCCGACACTTCTTCCCTGTCTGTGCCGCAGATGCCCACACGTTTGACTTTGACCTTTACTTCATCGGAGTTCGTAATGCCCGGCTCGGGCCGCTCCACAACGCGCGAGCCTGCCGTACCCGGAACAATCGCAATCGCCTTCATTTATTGTTTTCCTTATAAGCTCTTGCTTTCTCCACCAACGGCGCAGAGCAAGCTTCGCAGTTTCGCTTAGGCAAGCCGTTCGAGCAGGTGATCTCCCACTCGCATGGCATTTGCGATTATCGTTAAGCTGGGATTCACGGCGGCAATCGAAACGAAAAAGCTGGCGTCGACAACGTAGAGATTATCCAAGTCGTGGGCCTTGCAATGCAGATCGAGCGCCGATGTCTTGGGGTCTCGGCCGAAGCGAATTGTTCCAGCCTGATGAGCTGTACCGCCAATCGGAATCTTCTTGCCCAGATACAAGGAGCGCGACATCAGATGCTCATGAAGGTCAAGATCATTGAGCATACCTTTGAGCTTCGCGATTAAGCGTTGATGGCCTTCAGTATTGGTCTCCGGCAGGCTGAGTGTGATCGCTCCACTTTGGTTGACGGTGACGCGATTATCGGGATGGGGCAAGTCCTCGGACTGGACCCAGAAATCGATTGAATGTTCGGCCATGTAATCCAGTGCAAATTCAGGTTTCCAGATAGCCCAGCCTGGGGCTTCTCCCTTGAGCATTTCGCCATCGGTTTTGCCCAGCATTTGGATTCCGCCCAAAGGAAATTCCCAGTCATCGGAGCGAAAGTAGTAATCGTTCAAGCCCAGGGTTTTCTGAAACATGGTTGGATTTGGTTGTCTGGACAAGGCCATAAAGGCGGAATTGTTATGGCGCATATAGTGTCTCCCAACCACATCAGAACTGTTCGCGAGCCCACTCGGGTGCTTGTCGTTCGCAGAACGCAGCAGAAGCGCCGCCGAGTTGATGGCTCCGCAGGAAACGACCACGATGTCCCCCGAATATTCCTCGGGTTGTCCCTCGCGCTCGACCAGAACCTTGGTTACCACGCGACCGGACGGATCTGTTTTCAGACGCTGGACGTAGGCCCCGGTGAGAAGAGTGACATTCGAGTGATCGAGAGCCGGATCCACACAAATCACCTGCGCATCCGCCTTGCCATCGACCAGGCACGGAAACCCGTCGAATGCGGCACACCGTACGCAGGCACTCGTGTGAAGGGCCTTCCCATTTTGTTCCTCGAGCAGTATGCCGAGCGGCAACGGAAACGGATGGTAACCCTGCAGTTTCATGTCATCGTAGAGTTGCTGAATGCGCGGTGAGTGGCTCACTGGCGGGTGACGATAAGGAGCACTCGCTGGACCTTCCGTGGGATCGATCCCGTGTTCTCCATGAACGTGGTACAGATTCTCCGCTTTAGTGTAATAAGGTTCGAAGTCCTCGTAGCTAAGCGGCCAAGCCGGTGAGATGCCGCCATAATGGCGGACTTCTCCAAAATCCTCTTTGCGAAATCTCAGCAAGGCCGCGCCGTAGACCTTTGTATTGCCGCCGACGTAGTACTGAATACCTGGATGGAACTTGTTCCCGTCCTTGTCGTACCAGATTTCCTTGGCCTGATACTTCGCTTCGAGAAACACTGCACGGGCATCCCAGTTGTCTTTTTCTCTCGGCAGGTAGTCTCCGCGTTCCAGGAGCAGGATGCGTTTGCCGGATGGAGCGAGATGGTAGGCGAGCGTTCCACCGCCGGCTCCCGTGCCAATGATGATGATGTCGAAATGATCTTGCGGCACAGTGTCACCTTTCGCGCATTAGCTTTCGGTTCCCGCCATTCCTTGGATGAACATTTTGGAGAAAGTAGACGGACAATTTCTAATTTTTCACCGCGACCATATAGTCACGGCCCTCCCATGAATTGCTTTTGGTCCAAAGGAACGTAAATCGAATTGGCGCATGTTGTACCGCGGTAATTGGAATATCGACGTATTCAATTCCGAGAGCGGTCGCTGAGGAGGGCGTATCTCTGACCGTACCCCACTCGTCGCCCGTCCAATGGAGACGGAAGGAATCGGAAGCCTGAACTCGCAATGTGTAGCCCCTGTTCACCGCGCGGACCCGACGATTTGTTTTCCAAATCTCGAATAACTGACAGGCCTTTCGATCTCCGAGGTAACGCCCTGCAACATCAGGTATCAGATCGAAAACCCGGCCGTCGGATACGGATCTCAGGAGCTTGACGTACTCCGCGTGGGCCCACATGAGCGGCATGGCCGAACCGGTTGGCTTACCCCGGAACATAAAAATGTCGGGGCGGTCCTGCTCATCCCATACTTGCTCCGGCAGTAAACCCGTGCCTGAGGCGAACCCTTCGATGGCCCGTATCAACGGTCTCACGTCTCGTCCCGCAGCGAGTTCGAAGTGCGCACGCTCACCAGTCAGAAGCGGCCAGGCGCGTCCCTTTCCCCACCCCCTGTAAGGGCCTCCATCCTGCCGCTGGCCATAACCGTCGTGATTGTATCGATGCCAAACTGGCCCCGCCGGGGTGTCCACCTTCAATACCGCATCGATGACTTTCAATGAATCAACAACGATTGGATCGTCGGGTTTTCTTATGCCATATCGAACCAGTTCCAGAAATCCGGCGTCGACGATCTCCTTCGCCGGAAACGAATTTTGCGCCCCCGGGGCAAGGTTTGCGATTTTGAGGATTCCCGAGTTCGGGTCTTCCGCGGGGTTAGGATTGTCTACTGCGTCTGGAAGGATTCGGATATAGTGTCGCCGAATGCCTGGCACCAGAGTCCCTTCTGTTGTGACCGTCCATGCATCGACGTGCGACTCAAGAAAGTCGGCGTATTGCTCAAGAAACTCGGCAGTGGCTTTATCCGCTCGCTGCCTGCAAAAACAAGCCGCACCAATCAAGGCCGCGATATTAGAAGCCAGGGTAGACGGGGAATAGCCACTGGCTTCCTCCCATCGTTCCTGTTGAGTCACTGGTCCGTGCCGCAGCAAGTAGGTCGCGGCTTTTAGGACCATCGGATAGGGATCAAAGTCCTGAAGGGCATTCTGCTGGCTGAGCCGCAAGGCCAGCAATATCGGGAACGCGACCTCGTCCAATTGAATGCCCCGCCAATAAGGATTCCCATCAACCCAGAAGTTCTGGGAAAAACCACCGTCTGCCTGCTGGGAAACCGCAAGATAGATAAGCGCGCGCAACGGTGTCGCAGTCTCACCGGACGCGAGCAGAGCGGAGGCGCTATTGACCATATCTCGTGTCCACACCAGGTGATATCCTCCCTGGTCTTTGTCTCCACGTGCTTCTCCCCAGGGGATCGATAGAGAGGCAATCAAAGCGCCCGGATAGGACTTGTCTTCGTGAGCGAGAATCAAGCTGCAGCTGCTGTGATAGAGATTTCCCTTATCACACGAAACCTTTTCCAAGGGAAGTTGGCGTGAAGAAGTGCGATCCCACTGTTCCGTGTATCGTTTGTAATGTTCTTCGAAGGGCGTGCCCAGTGCCTGAAATAGTGTCGCAATCGCATGGTGCTCGGTCTCGCCAAAAGCGAGTCCGAGAGTGAATTCGCGGTGGCCCTCCAGTTCCAAGGCTCCAGTAAGAGCGATGTTGCCGTCATCCGCGTGGTCGAACTCCCAGTCCATTTGAGAGTTTTCAGCTAAGTCTGTCCATCCGTCGCTGCGTCCGACGTAGCCGCAAGAAGTACGAGAAAAAGGTTCTGTGGCAGCAAGCGCCAGCCACGTGCCCTCCTTGTGTGCCATAAGAATCCTGCGGCCACTCACCTCGGCGACATAGCCGTTGTTCTGCCATCCCCCGACCTCCAGATGAGGAGCGCACAGTGCGAAAAGTTGGAGCTTCGATGTGAACGACTCGTCACCCATTAATCTTGTGTGCTGAAGGATGCAGGGCAAGTGAGGAGACGTGATAATTTCCTTTATGATCGTGTAGCGGCCATCCGGATCAGAGTTTGTACAGCGATATCCCAAAGTGTGATCAGACAGACGTTCGGTTTTGGATTTGAGGCGTTTCTCGTCGTGAAAGAAACTCTTGCCATCGGTAACCAGGTATTGAAGATCCCGCACTTGAGGGCGATCCACCGTCGGATAATAAACTTCGGTGATGATCCCGTTCCAAAGGGTAAACCAGGCTTGGCTGGAAGCCGCATATGCGGTTCCCACTCCGTCTTTGTCGCCGTGCGTCCATCGAGGATGGATTCCGGGGTGTCCGAACGCATCCTTATTGCCGTTGTTTGATGTCGTCATGCGTATCTTCCTCTGGCTCTGCCTGTTGTCCTGCTAGTGGATCAACGGAGCGAGAGCGATACTGGTTAGTCCCAATACAAAAAACAAAAACATTGTGGCGAGCAGACCCTTCACCCGATTTCCCGCGCCGTGAAATTCCTTCCACACAAAGATGCCCCATATCGCAGAGATCATGGTGTTGCCTTCACCAAGAGAAAATGAGGTGGCGGGCCCGATCATAGGCACATACGAGGCCACGAAGTTAGCGATTGTTCCGACGCCCCAGATGCTTCCTCCTAATATTCCCCACGCATGCAAGCTCATCTTTCCGTTGAAATAGTCTTTCATTCGAAGCGGATTGCCATTTACGGGCCGGCGCATCAATCCGTAGTTCATGGGGAAATTGGAAACAACGGCTCCCAACGCAAAAACGAAGTAGACGGTGTAGGGCCCCAGGTGGTTTGGGCCCGTGATTGCTTTAGCAACGAACGGATAGAAGAGTCCAACCGCAACTCCGCAAGCGAGGCTTAATGCAACGCCTTTTGTGCTCGCCTTTGCTCCCCGAGATAGGCCGCGATATGCCAGCGCATCGAGGATGATGGCGATGCAAATCAGCGCAATGCCGCAAAACAAAAGAACCGGGTTGCCTTTTGGCGAGATGGTGTAGTTGATGACTGCTCCCATCACCAGCGCCAACCCGGCTCCGATCGGGAATGCTACCGCCATTCCCGCCACGGATATCGCCGCTACGAGCAGGAGGTTCCCCAGATTGAAAACGACGCCTCCGAAGAAGGCCTCAAGAATGCTGCGAGGACTCGCGCTGCCTAGACTGTGAAAAAAGCTGTCTGCGGAGGCGGGGTTTTTATTTCCGAAGATCAGACCGAATAACAGAGCACAAACCAGAAGGCCCCAGATGTAATCCCAGTAAAAGAGTTCGAAGCGCCACCGTTCGTCAATCTTCTGGGCATTTGCCCAGCTACCCCAACAGAGCATGCTGACCAGCATGAGAGCTAGCGCGGCCGAGTAAGTGTGCGGAACGTACAATCGTGACCCCACGGTTAAAGCCTGGAAATATGGTTTGGCACGCAATCGGTGTTCGTTGCAATGAACATCACCGCGCGGTGCTCTTCGACCTACGCCCGGTGCACCGACAGAATTGCTCCACGCGCCCGACTCCCGGCCTGTCATTGTTTCGCGAAAAGCACTACCAGACGAACAAGCGAGCACCGGAACCCGGCGAGCGGAACCTTACAGTTTGTACGGAAGGGTCGTGGACGGGAAGTTCCTCGCCTTGGCCGGCATTAGGAAGTTCCAGCCGACCGGCGCTGATCTTCTCGATCTCGACGGTACCGTGGCGGTTCATGATCTCAGTTGCCGCCTGAGCCTTGTCGCCCGCACCGGTGGCAAAGACCATGCCCCTTCCGCGCCGGATTCCGTGAACGTAGTCTTCCGCGTCGGCTTCGACGACCCCGAACGCGGTCAGATCCCGAGTCAACGCCACTTCTATGTGGAGTACTCATGAGTCCACCGCCCGCCATCTCCCGCGGCTCACCTAGAACACGAACGTCATTCTTAAAAAAACCGTTGGCCACGAGGTCGCGAACGACCTCGCTGCCAATTCTGAGTTCTCGAACAAACCCACCGCAGTTTTTGCCATTTTGTGCTCCAATCTAAGTTGCAACCGAGGTCACAAAGGTTTTCCATCGCAGGGATCCACTACAGCTTTGGCCTCATGGACGTATCCGCCAAGTCCTTCACCAGACGTCGGGCCGCGGCAACGCCGAGAATCTGTCTGGCGATGGAATCCCTCAAATCTTTCGGCAGGGCGTCCGCTTGCTCAAGGCTGTTCCAGGATTCGGCGGTGCGCTCGACCGTTTCGACCGTGATCTTCCACAGCGGGCTTGCCGGAATGCGCACCGCATCCGCAAAACGGCGAATCTGGTCGGGTGTGATTTCGGAAAGGCTGCGGCTGTCGCCGAAGGCGGCTTGTCGGCACCGATCTGTACATTGCAATCTGGATTACTTCCTGTTTACCGACTGTCCGGGAGTAGGCGCGTTAATCACCATAAGCGCGTTTATCGGTACTAATCCAACGGACGACTGATAACTTCCGAGTTGCCCGTCACTCGCCCACAAATGCGCCGTCAGAGAGACTCCCCCTAGAAACCAATTGTGGGGACTAGGAAATGTCACGGTCTGCGTGCTAAGTTATTCCGCCATGCGAGTTCCTGGATTGATTCTGGCGATTGTTCTCATCGGTTTTACTTGCGTGGCGACGTCTCAAAACACGGTCGTAGGCGAGCGTCGGCAGCGAGCCGCCGCTGCGTTCCGAGACGGGATCCTTTTGTTTCACGCCAGTTCCGAGCTAGATCTCACCGCTGATGGTTTCCGCCAGGACCCTTTCTTCTATTACTTCACGGGCTTGGGTAACACGGTGGGGGCCGTGCTCGCCATCGACGGAAGATCGGGCGAAAGTTGGCTTTTCCTGCCGTCCAAACCACCGTTTTTGAGAATCGGTCTGCAGCCGGAAGTTCAGCCCGGACCGGAAGCGGCAAAGCGCTTGAGCATGGAACATGTCGTTGACTGGTCCGAACTGGAAGGGTTTCTAGCCTCGCACGCCGGCCAAGCGCCGCCCTTGTACTATGGCGACGATCTGTCAATATTCGCCGAACTGCCAGCCAACCTTCTCAGCCCGAAGTCGCCCCAAGCTCCGATCTGGCTGCAGATCATTCTGCAAAGATGGCCCGCCTTTGAAGCCAAAGAGTCGGGGGAACGAATCGAGGCCCTTATGGCAGTTCAGAATGTGGAGGAAACCGCCGCTCTTCGCTCGGCTGCGACGGCGACTGTGACTGCCGTAATGGCCGGAATGCGTGCAATTCGACCAGGCGTATCGCAACGGAGTGTCGAAGCGGTGGTCGAAAACACATGCTGGAGCGTGGGTGCACATGGTTCCTCCTCCTGGCCGTGGGCAATGGCAGGAGACAACGCCGTATTCCCGCGGCCTTTTACTTCGCTCGCGAGATACGATCACCTGAACCAGAATATGCGCTCGGGCGACCTCGTGCGCCTTGATGTGGGATGCGAACAGGACCACTACATCGGAGATTTGGGGCGGACGGTCCCGGTCTCCGGCCACTATGACGAGGATCAGCGAGAGACCTCGAACATATTCGTAGCGGCATATCATGCTGGGGTCCTCGGGCTGCGCGACGGGACCACTGTCGACCAAATCTTCGATGTCTGGCGTGCAGAACTGCTGCGTCATCGCGCATCAGCAAGGAGTCTGCTTGCGCAGCACGCGATTGATGCCTGGTCAGATCGCAAGAATGTCCCGTACTGGCAAGTGCATACGACAAACCTGATGGCCGGTCGCCCGGTTGGGCCACTCAGGCAGGGAACCACGATCAACTTTGAGCCGATCGCCTCAGTCGATGGCCAAGGATTTTTCTTGGAAGACATGTACATCATCACCAAGAATGGCGCCGAGCTACTTACGCCGGGAGTTCCCTATTCGGCGGAGGAAATCGAAACCGCGATGAGGTAGGAAGTGTTGGAAAACCTGAGACGGTTATGGACGAGTGGTCGGCAATATGGAAATAATCCAGGTCGGGACATGCGCATAGGTAACGAGAAGTCGGCTAGGCTGGAGACAAAACCCTGGACACTTGCCCGTTTGCCGTTACCTGTCTACAGATAACCTCCGGTTTGCTCGTCACACGTCCACAATCGCGGAAGCGAGGGCCGGATCTCCGCGATCCGGCCGTATCAAGCGGGCTTAAAGGGCCTCGCAAACCTGAGCTTTGCCGAACTCAATCTAGGAGCGCCACAGGTTTGCGGCCACGTCGAGTTGCTGGCTTATGCTCCCGGTGTTGGAATTGCCAGATAAGCGTGTATGTAACCAGTGTTCGGGTCGAATGCGAGCCCGATGATTTCACCCCTGGAATTGATCGAGCAGGCCGTCTCCAAAAACAGATCGGTGGTTCCGGCAACGAGAGTGTTGAGATCGACGAGCACTCCGTTCTGGCGCACGAACGCGCGCAGCACACTGAAGTCAGAGTTTGCCGAGGCGCCGACAATCTGACCTTCATCGTTAATGCCCAGCGCGAAACTCCAGAAGTCGCTGCCGACTACTCCCAGGTCTTTCATCCTCCTGGTTTGGGGAGTCCACAAGAATGCGTGAGTCGTCTGGTCGCCGGTCACATCGGAGCCACCGACTACTTGTCCGAGATTGTTAATGCCGTGAGCCATGTTGTTGGTCACCCCTCCCAGGCTACCGAGGTCAGTGGCTCTTCCGCTTTGCCAAAGCAAAGCATGAACCGGTGATAGGTAGAACAGCCAGATTGGATTGAACGGGCCGCAGCTTCCCGAGGTGCCGACCACCTGGCCCAGGTTATTGATCGAAAACGCCACACCTTCAGCGTCGCCCCCTGTCGTCGGGAGTGGCTGAATCGAGTTGCCGAACCACACCGCGGGCTTGAACTCATAGCTCTGTGGCGCGGTGCAGGCTGGATCTTGTTTCGTATTCTCCGCATAGCCAGCGATCGCGCCCCAAATGTTGATCTGATTCGCGACGCCATTCGCGCCTCCCAGGGTCTTGAGCGCAACCATCTTATTCTGCTTCCAGATGAATGGGACGCACGGCGTGGGCGAGGACGAGTAGCCCATCGCTTGAAAGCCGCAGAAGTCTTCCGTCGTCGAAAGATCTGACGAGGTATTTTCTGCCTCTCCAGCCGCGAAGCCCCATTCGTTCACGCCAAACGCGATGCTGTTGCCGCCGAGGCCGGGGTTCCCGATGTCGGTCATCTCTCCGCCATGCCACAGAACGCCATGTTCGGCCGCACCTACTGCAGCGCCCCCACTCACCCAACCACCATTCGAGATCACGAACGGCTGGCCAGGCTGGTTGGGATTGGTTCCAACAATACCGAGATCCTGGATTGTGTATTGCACATTCTGGGCGCCATTTTGGCCTCGCGCCCGCGACTGTGCGTGCGTGAGCCCGCCGAAACTGACGAACGTTAAGCCGAGGCAGGCGATACCAGCCCAATGCAACCGTTGATTCCACCGGGTTTGAGAAATCATTCGAGACCCACCTTTTAGCCACCACAAGACTTTGGATTTCATATTTTTTCTCCTTTTACTGTCGCGTTGCGTCATTCGCTGGCGGCCTTCGCTTTCTGAACACGTTTGAGCAGCGAGTTAAGGCAAATCATCGAAGTACCATCGGTCGCTTGCGAGCGGTGGATTGCCTCGGACTCGAGCCAGATTTCTACCTCTGCTGGCGACAGGTTCGAGATCACCCCAATGCCCCCTAAAGGAATCATTTCGCCTTCAGCCGCACATTGGGGGCACCACGCACGCAGTGCTCTCCGCCCTCGCAAAACCAGCATCGAATCCGTTTCAATCGTGATCTTCGTGTGCTTTGCCATAGCCCCCGCTCTTCCTTGCCCAGTGAGGCCCCTTGTTAACGGTGTTTTCGCGGATGAACAGGTGGAGCTTGCTCGAAAGACGGATCGGAAGTCTTTTCAAGAGTCCTGATTATTTCTGATTATTTTTCGCGTTGGCCGCAGATCGCAGAAACAAGAGCAGTTACCTGCGATGGCGAAGCGACAGGTGTGGTGTCTGAGTCAGACTGAAACCGTGCTAGAATCCGATTCCTGAAACGCCGATCTTGAATTAGGGTGCCCGATGGCCTCGAGCGCAGATCAGAAGACCAAGCAACTCTATGAATTTGGCCCCTTCCGCGTAGACCCGGAAAAGGAACTCCTGCTACGGGACAAAGAATCCATCCCACTTTCTCCTAAGGCGTTTCAGGTCTTGCTGGTGCTGATGCGCCGGAAGCAGGAACTCGTCACGAAAGATGAACTGCTGAAGGCCGTCTGGCCTGATACGTTCGTCGAAGAGACCAACCTTAGCCGTAACATTTTTCTTTTACGTAAGGCACTCGGCGAGAGTCCGCAGGATCACCAGTACATTGTCACTGTGCCCGGCCGTGGCTATCGGTTTGCGGAAGACGTTCAGTTCGTGCCCGGAGAGGAACTGAACCTCATTGCCGCAAGTCACTCCCAAGTGCAGATCGAGGTGAAAGAAACCAAGCCTTGGGGATGGATTGCCGTTGCCGGGGTTCTGTTAGTGGGGACGGCCATTGGCACGATTAAGTTCCTCGTCCATCCCTCGCCAGCTCTCACCGACAAAGACAGTGTCGTGCTCGCCGACTTCGCAAATTCCACCGGCGACCCAGTTTTTGATGGCACTTTGCGCGAAGGTCTCGCGGTGGAACTGGAACAGTCGCCTTTCCTAAGAATCATGGATGACGCGCAGCTCCAGCGCGATCTGCGACTGATGAACATTCTGCCTGGCTCACGGATCACCAATCAGATTGCGCACGACGTCTGTGTACGCGAAGGAGCCGCCGCCACCATCAATGGCGCAATCGCCGGCCTGGGAAAAAGCTACGTAATCACCCTGCAGGCAACTACGTGTCAGGACGGGGCAACTCTCGCGCGTGAGCAGACGCAGGCCCAAGATAAAGAGCACGTGTTGAGCGCGTTGGGAAGCGCAACGACCGCCATGCGCCGAAAACTAGGCGAGTCGCTCAGCTCTATCCAGAAGCTGGATCGACCGCTGGAACAGGTAACGACACCTTCGCTGGAAGCCCTTCAGGACTACTCTGCCGGACTTTCCATCATGGGTCAGGGTCACTTTCTAGCCGCTGTCCCGTTGTTTGAGCGCGCCACTGCAATCGATCCGAACTTCGCACTGGCTTACTATCTTGAAGGCATCGCGTATGAACAGGCCGGGGATATGGAACGGAGTGCGGAGTATTCGAAACGGGCCTTCAGTCTGGCCGATCGGGTCTCCGAGACGGAGCGAACCGAGATCACTGCCTACTACTACAGAACCACGGGTGAGTTGGACAAGGAGATTGATGCCTATGAATTGGCTACCGCCAACTACCTCCATCGATGGGGCTCGTATAACCAATTAAGCCTCATCCATATCGATATGGGGCAATTTGAAGAGGGATTGAAGGAAGGTCAGGAAGCAACTCGATTGGAACCCACTGTCGAGCCTCCCTATCGTCGCGAATTGGACGCATATATCTGCCTGGATCGCCTCTCGGAAGCCGACCAACTGACGGCGAAAGTGCGGACGCTGGGAATTGATGGTTCGAGAATCCACCAACGTTTCCTCGAATTGGCCTATGTTAAGGACGATAAAATCGCCATCGCCCGGGAAATTCAATGGTTCGCAGGCAAACCGGAAGACTATCTCAGCTTCGGCTTGCAAGCGGCCAACCTGAACCTGCACGGGGAGCGTCGTGAGTCGCATAAGTTGTATCAGCGGGCCGCCGACACAGCGCGGCGTCTAGGATTGCGGTACGTCGCCGACGAGTATGAGGAAGCCGATGCGCGCGCTGACGCATTGGCAGGCAATTGTCAGACTGTGCGCCGTTTGGGACGTCCGGCATTGGCAGTTGCGATGTGTGGCGAAGCGGCCACAGCGGAAAAGCTCGCCGCAGAGACTTCGAAAGCTCTCCCAAACGGAACCATCTGGAATGCCGTACAGTTACCCGAGATACAAGCCATGATCGCGCTCCAACGCGATGAACCTGCCAAGAGCGTTGAACTGCTGGCATCCGCCTCGCCCTACGAACGCGCGTATCCCGATGCGATTTATGTGCGTGGCCTGGCTTACTTGCGAATGCATAAAGGCGCGGAAGGAGCCGCTGAGTTTCAGAAAATTGTGGACCACAAGGGCACGAACTGGGGAGCGACCTGGGTCCACCCCAATTGGGGACAGTACTATTCACTCTCGTATCTGGGAATGGCCCGCGGCTATGTGCTCGCGGGCGACATTGCGAGTGCGAAAAGAGCGTACCAGGATTTCTTCGGACTCTGGAAAGATGCCGACCCTGATATTCCCATTCTCAAACGAGCCGAAACAGACTATGCGAAGTTCAATTGATGGCAGCTCTTGAACGGACTTACAAACCGTCTTGTTTTGCTCGCGATCTTACCAGTTCAGTTTGGTTTGTTTCTAGTTGGTCGGCAATTCGGAAGTTACCCCCAACGCTGCGGCCGAATAGGTAACGATAAGTCGGCTAGTCTCCAATAACAACCGCAAGCTAAGAGTTACTTTGCCGGCAGGAAGAGATCTGCGAGATTGAAGCCCGGCCAGCGGATCGAACCTGTGGAGGCGGGAAATCGAATCGCTTCGCTTTCGACTCCCCAGCTAAGCCAGTCGAGAAACTGTTCTTTTTGTCCTCGACAATCACTGGCTCACATCCGATACCGAGCGCGAGCATGATCGCCCCATGCGTTTTCAGGTCGCCCGCGAACCAGTCGGCCCAGTCCGGCATGCCGGGGATCCCGTGAGTTTGGGCGATGGAGGCCCAGACGAAAGATCGTTCTCTGCCTCGTCAGACAGCCATGATCTGCAAAGGGATTCACAGAAGGTCATGCGCAGCGAGGCTTGTGGATGTTGTTAGCAAACAAACCAGCACACGCTATTTTCTTCCCGGAAGTCTACTGTTTCACTATTTGCCCTTGCGCCGCAGCATCGAGCGCTATCACGATTTCATGCAAGGTTTGCAGGTTATCCACCCGATCGATGGACTGCAACTTCAGAGAGCAGAGTATTTGTGACAGCGGTTCCCTCCCGACTCTGTCGAGCGCTGCATCCAGTCGCCGGAAGCCCCGTTCAGCAACTCGCATGTGCGCCAGGACCTTTTGCTGAGTCGCCGGGTCCTGAAGCGATCAGTTCCTTGATCTTTGCCGCGTTCGGTGTCAAGGCAGCGGGGATGTTTGTGTCGCTAGCCGGTGCTGCAAACTGCTGGACGGCGGTAGCGGAGCTATTTGCTGGCTCATGCGCGTGTCCATTGGTTGGAGTCATGACGGCTCTCCCTTCGTAAGGATGTGCGGGGGATCTCGCAGACGTTCAGAATGGAATATCTTCGTCTACGCTCTCGCTAGAGCTGGTTTGGGATCGCTGATCCTCGTGGTCGTCTGAGGTCGGGCCTCGGTGGTCACCGCCACCATTTTCCCGCGGGCCGAGCAGCAGCAAGTCGCGGGCGACGATCTCGGTGCGATACTTCCTCTCCCCGCTTTGCCGATCCTCCCAACTCGAGGTCTGAATCTTTGCCTCGACGTAGAGTTTGGAGCCCTTGGCAACGTATACCCCTACAATCTCTGCCAAGCGCTGCCGGGCCACGATGTTGTGCCATTCGGTCCGCTCTTGCCATTCGTCGTTGCGGTCTTTGAACCTTTCGTTGGTAGCGAGGCTGAAATTCGCGACTGGAGTGCCGCTCTGTGAATACCGGACCTCAGGGTCTTTGCCAACGTTCCCAACGAGGATGACTTTGTTTGCGTTTTTGGCATTGATGCCTCCTGTGACGAGCAAGGTGGTCAGAAAGCGTTCTGGTGTCGGAATCGGAAAGATTTGAACAGTGTGGGATGTACCAGCAAGGTGTTTCAGACAAAATCGAGAGGGGATCGCTCAGGCGAGTTTCAGGACGGAAAAACCATTAGATATTCAAACTCAACTTGGTTTAAAAGTTGTGACAGTTCTTTTATCGTGTGGGTTTCCTGCCATGGTTAATTTCCTCAGCAAATTCGACTACTCCCACGCAGTCGCAAAGATCGCCCAATCTCCCTGCTCCTGCCAAAATTCAATGCTAAAGGAACGATCCGGGAACCCACCCTTCACTCGTCGTGCTTTCCACGATGAATTTTCACGGAGGCCCATATTCGCTTCTTCCATCAGCGTCCCAAGACTATCACCAACTGGCAACCTGGATTTCTATACAGTCCTGATCGGACCCGGGTACTGCGACACCAAGGCGTCGATGGTCAGCAGCGTAACCCCCTCGACAGTCGCTTGTGCTACTAAGATTCTGTCGAAAGGATCCTTATGAATAGGTGGCAAGCTGTCGATGGCGACGACGTGATCACTGATGATTGGCAACTCTCTGTATCCGTTGTCCAATAGACCGCGGCGCAGTAACCGCGGATCTACCTTGAAATCTTCCCGCCCCAAGCCGCGTTTTATCGCCACTTCCCATAGACTGGCCGCACTGAAGAGAAGTTCATTGTCCGCATTCTTTATCAAGGTTCGAGCCTGTTTTGAGAGGCGGCGGGGTTCGCCGGCAGCCCAGAGGAGCAGATGAGTATCCAGCAGAAGCTTCATGCACCACCGCCGAACATTTGCTCGATCTCATCCTTCCCCATTCGATCAAAGTCGTCCGGCACTGAGATCTGTCCGGTCATGAAACCGAGTCGCCGCACTTGACCACCAGTTGGAGCGCTCAAGGCAGTCACCTTTACGACCGGCTTGCCGGCCTTGGCAATGACAAAAGACTCCCCCTTGGAGGCCTCTTCGATGAGTTTCGAAAGCTGAGTTTTCGCCTCGTGAATATTTACTGTTTTCATAGCGGCTTTCTTAGACTAAGTTTAGTTGGTCTAGTCTAACATGGACGGCGCGCCAACAACGCAACCAGTTCCTCCTCCGGCGTCCGACGGCGTCAGATTGTCTCGCGAGTGATTGTGCTGATCGGCCCATGTCGGGCCGCGAACTCTAATACTGGAAGGCTGATTTCGCATCTCCAGCGACTTCCAGCGTCAATCACTCGCGCGGCGATCTGACGGCGAGAGGCTGTCGGGGATCCAGTCAAAGGAAAACGGTCAGAAAGCGAAGGTGAACGCGACCGTGTTTAAGTATCGGTCATTGAGCCTTCGAAAGCTAGTTGCGCCCCAAAATGTTCACGGCTTGGACAGGATTTTGTCGCAGCTATCTTCCAGCAGTCGCGCGAGCATCTCGGAATCGTTGGCGGCAT
>Ga0181528_10001277_pt1 | contig 15729 bp, 12 predicted proteins | sample PEATcosm2014_Bin_47_FD_119742 | JGI IMG/M metagenome (GOLD analysis project Ga0181528, IMG submission 119742) | Peatland microbial communities from MTU Mesocosm Facility, Houghton, MI, USA - PEATcosm2014_Bin10_10_metaG | ecosystem: Environmental > Terrestrial > Soil > Wetlands > Peat | place...
CACGCCGGAGACCGCAGCGATCGGCATGGCGGTCGAGGTCGGTTTCGAGGACTTCGACGACGAACTGTCCCTCCCGGTGTTCCACCCCGCAGACGAGACGAGGAAGAACTGATGGACTTCACCTTCAACGACGACCAGACCGCCGTGCGTGAGGCGGTGGACGGCATCTTCACCGGACTCGTCGATCCCGACCGCGTCCAGGCGGTCGAGACCACCGAGGAACGGGTGGACCGGGAGCTGTGGGCCGAGCTGGCCCGGGCCGACCTGCTCGGGCTGGCTGTACCGGCGGCCCACGGCGGCGGTGGCTACGGGATGGTGGAGCTGTGTCTGCTGCTCGAGGCCCAGGGCAAGGTGGTGGCCCCCGTTCCGCTGTGGTCCACCCTCGTATTGGGGGCGCTCCCCGTGGCCGAGTTCGGCTCGGACGCCCTGCAGGCCGCTCTCCTGCCCGGCGTGGTGGCCGGGGACGTGATCCTGACCGCTGCGCTGGCCGACGTGGCCGACGACATCGCCGTCGGTGGCGAGGGCCGGCCGAGGGTGCATGGCACGATCGGCGCCGACGGGGCCCTGACGGTCTCGGGGACCGCCTCCGCCGTTCCCCATGCCCACGTGGCGACCCGGGTGCTGGTCCCCGTGGCCGCCGGGGACGGCGTGGTGGTGGCCGCGATCGATCCGACAGCGGCCGGCGTGACCCTGGAGCGGGCGGTGACCACGAACCGGGAGGTGCACCCGCATATCCACCTGGACGGGGTGGTCGTCGCCCCCGACGACCTGCTCGCAGGGGGCGATCCGGCCCGGGGGGCCCAGGTGCGGGACTGGATGCTGGAGCGGGCCTGGACCGGGCTGTGTGCGCTCCAGGTCGGGATCACCGAGTCCGCCGTGTCCCAGACGTCCGAGTACCTGAACGGTCGGATCCAGTTCGGCGTCCCGTTGGCCACGTTCCAGGCGACCAAGATGCGGATCGCCGACGCCGCCATCGACACGGAGGCGGTCCGGGTCACGACGTGGCAGGCGGCCTGGCGGCTCGACAACGGTCTGGACGCCGCCCGGGCGGTCAACGTGGCGGCGTGGTTCGCCGCCGAGTCCGGGCAGCGGGCGGTCTTCGCCACCCAGCACCTGCACGGCGGCATGGGCGCGGACATCTCGTACCCGATCCACCGGTACTTCCTGTGGGGCAAGCAGATCGAGCTCCAGCTCGGCTCGCCCAGCGCGCTGCTCGCCCGCCTCGGACGACAGGTCGGGGCCGACCTGGGTCGTGAGGCGGTGCCGGCATGAGCAAGGCCATCATCGAGCACGACTTCCGTCCCACCACCCGGACGATGGACGAGGTGGCGGTCGGCGAAGCCCTTCCCGAACTGGTGGTCCCTCTCACCCGGACCCTCATCGTGTCCACCGCCCTCGCCAGCCGTGACTACCAGGACGTCCACCACGACCCGCAGCTGGCCGTGGAGCGCGGGTCCAAGGACATCTTCATGAACATCCTCTCCACCAACGGGCTGGTCGGGCGCTACGTGACGGACTGGGCCGGTCCCGGAGCCGTCCTCACCGACGTCAACATCCGGCTCGGGGCGCCCAACTACCCCGACGACACCATGACCCTGACCGGCTCGGTGACGGAAAAAGGCGACGAGGTCGACGCCGGGGGTCGGGGATCCGTCGAGGTGACGTTGCGGGGCGCCAACGGGCTCGGCGACCACGTGACCGGGACCGTCCGGCTCCTCCTGCCGTCCGGAGGTGCGAAGTGAGCGGAACCTCCCACTCCTTCGTCGGCCGGACGGCCATCGCCGGCATCGGCGCGACCGAGTTCTCCAAGGAGTCCGGCCGCAGCGAGCTGCGCCTCGCCGTCGAGGCCGTCGACCTCGCCCTGCGCGACGCCGGCATCGAGCCGTCCGAGGTGGACGGGCTCGTGACGTTCAGCTCCGACACGAACCCCGAGATCGACATCGCCCGGAGCCTCGGCATGGGGGAGCTCACGTTCTTCAGCCGCATCCACTACGGCGGTGGTGCGGGGTGCGGGACGATCCAACAGGCGGCGCTGGCCATCGAGGCCGGCGTGGCCGACGTGGTGGTCTGCTACCGGGCCTTCAACGAGCGCTCGGGCAACCGGTTCGGGGCCGGCGTCCAGGGGCGAGCTCCGATCGCCAACGCCGAGACCGCCCACTTCGCCTGGTACGCGCCCCAGGGTCTGCTCACCCCGGCCCAGTGGGTGGCGATGGCGGCGCAGCGCTACCTCCACGTGACGGGGGCGACGTCCGAGGACCTGGGCCGGGTGGCGGTGGCCGACAGGCGTCACGCCGCCACCAACCCCAAGGCCTGGTTCTACGAGAAACCCATCACCCTCGAGGACCACCAGAACTCGCGTTGGATCGTCGAGCCCCTGCACCTCCTCGACTGCTGTCAGGAGACCGACGGTGGGCAGGCTCTCGTGGTCACGTCGCTCGAGCGGGCCCGCGACCTGCCGAGCACCCCGGCGGTCATCCGGGCCGCGGCCCAGGGGTCCGGACCGGGACAGGAGATGATGACGTCGTACTACTACGACGACCTGACCGTCCTCGGTGAGATGGACGCGGTGGCGCACCAGCTCTGGGCGACCTCGGGCCTCTCGCCCGCCGACATCCAGACGGCCGTCATCTACGACCACTTCACCCCGTACGTGCTCTACCAACTCGAGGAGCTGGGCTTCTGCGCGAAGGGCGAGGCCAAGGACTTCGTGCGCGACGGCAACATCGAGATCGGGGGAGGTCTCCCGATCAACACGCACGGAGGCCAGTTGGGCGAGGCGTACCTCCACGGCATGAACGGCATCGCCGAGGGCGTGCGTCAGGTCCGTGGTGACTCGTACAACCAGGTGCCGGACGTCGAGCACGTGCTCGTCACGTCGGGCACGGGCGTGCCGACGAGCGGCCTCATCCTCGGCGTCGACAGGTAGCGACAACGGGAGGCGATCCGTCGTCCCCATCCCGGAGCCGTCGGGGGCCAGTTGCTAACGTCCGACCGGGAGCCCCGGTCGTCGTGACCGGCACCGAAAGGCAGGTGGCGGGATGACGGTGGCTGCGCCATCGCAGATGGCCCAACAGTCGAGCCGCGTCGAAGTGCGGTTCGGGACGTCGAAGCCGCAGCGCCGGTGGACGATCCTGATCCGGGTCATCCTCGTGATCCCGCAGGCCATCGTCCTGCTCTTCGTCGGCATCGGGGCCGGCGTGGTGATGTTCCTCGGTTGGTTCGCCGCCCTGTTCACCGGGCGGCTGCCCGAGTCGTTCGCCAGGTTCCTGCTCGGCTACCTGCGATGGTCCACTCGGGTGAACGCCTACACCTACTTCCTCACCGACGTCTACCCACCCTTCGCCCTCGACCCGGACCCGGGCTACCCGGTGGACGTCGCCGTCACCACGGGACGGCTCAACCGGGCCGCGGTGTTCTTCCGCATCATCCTCGTCGTCCCGGCGAGCATCGTCGAGGCGGTGCTCATCTACGGACTGGCCATCTTCGGCATCGTGATCTGGGTCGCGGCGCTGATCCTCGGAAGGGTCCCCGACGCCTTCTTCGGGGCATCGGCCGCCGCGATCCGGTGGCAGACCCGCACGAACGGCTACTTCACGATGCTCACCTCGTACTACCCGAGCGACGTGCTGGGGGACAAGGACTCGTCGGGACGGCGCATCGAGGCAACGACGTCGGGCACGCTGGAGCGACCTCCCACGGCCCCCGGCGGAGGATGGGGTGGTCCGCCACCGACGGCGCCGTCCACCTATGCGTGGGGAACGCCCGGCGCGACGGCCTCGGCCCCGGTGCCCCCGCCGCCGCCCTTCCTGCCGCCCGGGAGCCCGACGATGCCGCCCCCACTCGCCCCGCCGCCCATGGGTACGGTGCCCCCGCCGGAAGCAACGTCCACTCCGCCCGCCTCCGCCGCACCCGCCTCCGGGGGCCCACTCGAGGTTCCGGGAGCCGGGGACCAGCCCGGCGCCCCACTCCTAACCCCGACCCCGACCCCGACCCCGACCCCGGGCCCGGTGCCGGAGGCACCAGTCGGACCGGTGCCCGGGGTGCCGGTCGGAGTACCCCCTCTGACGCCACCACCAGTCCCTCCCGGTACGCAACCACCGGTACCTCCCGGAATGCCACCGGGTGCTCAGCCGACGGTGCCGCCGCCGCCTCCAGGTGCTCAGCCCACCGTGCCCCCGCCGCCGCCACCGGGAGCACTGCCAGTGCTCCCTCCACCTCCACCGGCTGGAAGCGCGCCTCCACCGCCTCCAGGTGTCGCGGCCGAACCCGGCGCCGGTGGACCCGCTCCGTACCCGACGGTCGCCGGTGGCTACCCACCCGCCACCGGCTCGTACCCGTCCGGCCCGCCGGCGCCGCCCGGAGCGATCCCGCCGGCTCCGCCCGGGGCCCTGCCTCCGCCGCCCCCACCCGGGGCGCTGCCACCCCCTCCACCCGGAGCGATGCCGCCCCTCCCACCCGGACCGCAGGGCGTGGGGTACGGCGCCTCGATCGTCGGCCTCTGGCCGCTCGCCCTCAGCAAGGGGGCCAGGACCCTCACCGTGGTGTTCATCGTCCTCGGGGCACTGGTCTACGGAGGACTGCAGGTCTTCAACTTCGGCTTCAGCGGCCTGTTCCAGAAGGCGATCGCCCGCGTGGAGGTGCAGAACGCGTACTCGCAGGTGGAGACGGCGACCACGACGTTCCAGAGTGCGCTCCGGGCGTGCCAGGGTCTGACCGTCGCCAGCGCGACCGCCTGCTCGACGGCGGCGGCCGGCAACCTGGCCACCAGCCTGGAGTCCTACGAGACGACGCTGACCAACGTGAACTTCCCCACTTCGGTCCAGGTCCAGGCGAGCGCCGCCGAGAGCGCGGCGACGAACGCGGTGTCGGAAGCCAACAACCTGGCGGCCTCCACCACGCTGCAGCAGTTCAGCAGCCTGATCGGCAGTCCGAGCTTCCTCGAGGCGTTCCGGACTCTCGGCACCACCTACAACGAACTCGACACCGCCCTCGGGGGGTGACCCGCCGGACGATCCCGCGACCATCGGTTCATCGTGGCCGTGGCGCGCCCGACGATCCGGCCCGGTACCCGTACGATCTCCGGCCATGGATCTGACACGCGGGACCCTCGTCAAGGTCCCCGAGATCACCGCACTGTTCTGGGTGGCCAAGCTCCTCAGCACGGCCACGGGGGAGTCGACCTCGGACTACCTCGTCAAGGTCCTCCACCCGGTCCCGGCCGTGGTGATCGGGACGATCGTCCTGCTCGGTGTCATCGCCTACCAGATCACCCGGGACCGCTACATCCCCTGGGTGTACTGGCTGGCCGTGCTGTTGGTGGCGGTCGTCGGGACGATGGCGGCGGACGTCCTCCACATCCAGTTCGGCATCCCCTACGTGGCCTCGTCGGTGTTCTTCGCCGTCGTCCTCGCCGTGGTCTTCGTCGCCTGGTACCGGGTGGAGGGCACCCTCTCCATCCACAGCATCGACACCACCCGCCGCGAGCTCTTCTACTGGGCGACCGTGATGTCGACCTTCGCCATGGGCACCGCCCTCGGCGACTTCACGGCGACGACGCTGAAGCTCGGCTACGGGGCCTCGGTCATCTTCTTCGCGGCCCTCCTGCTGGTCCCGGCCCTCGGCTACCGGTACTTCCACATGGGTGAGGTCCTGGCCTTCTGGATCGCCTACGTCCTGACCCGACCGGTCGGTGCCTCGATCGCCGACTGGCTCGGCAAGCCGACCCATGCGAGCGGGCTCGGGCTCGGCGACGGGCACGTGAGCCTGGCCCTCGGTGCACTGTTCGTCGTGGCGGTGGTGTTCCTGAGCCGGGCCCACGCCCGCTCCGGGCCACCCCACCGCGACGCTCCGGCCTGACCGGAGGCGACCCCTCCGGATCCCGGACTACCCGATGCCGTCGGGGGCCCCTCCGCCGCCGTCCCCGGAGTCTGTCCCGCCGTCGGCCCGCCACGAGCGGAACAGCTCGGTGAACTCGTCCCGCGCCTCGGGCGAGAGGTCCCCGGGCGTGAGGCGGCCGGTGGTGGCGATGGTCACCCGCATCTGCTCGAGGTACGCCGAGCAGTTCGGGCAGCCGCGCAGGTGGCGTTCGAAGCGCCGCCGTTCGGAGCGGGGGAGCGCGCCCTCCAGGTAGTCGCTGACCAGCTCGACCACCTGCTGGCACACCAGTTCGTCACGACGTCGGAGCAGAACCATCAACGTCCCCTCGTCTCGAGCTCGGACTCGAGCGCGGTGCGCAGTCGGCTGCGTCCCCGGTGGAGGAGCACCCGTTGGTTCCCCTCCGTGATCCCGAGCACGTCGCACACGTCCTCGCTCGGAAGTCCCTCGACGTCCCGGAGGAGCACCACGTCCCGTTGCCGGTCGGGCAGCGCGTCGATCGCCTCGCGCAGCAGGGGCCCCCACGCCGCGGCGACCAGGCGGTCGTCCACGTCGGACTCCCAGGGGGTGACAGGCTCGGCCCACGCCCCGGAGCCGTCGAACCGGTCGGGGCTGACCGCGGGCTCCGTCGGGTCGACCGACACGTGGCGGTGCTCGCGCACACCCGATGTCCGGGCCCGGTTGACCAGGATGCGGAACAGCCACGTCTTGAACGAGGAGCGACCTTCGAAACGGTCGACGCCGCGGACCACCCCCATCCAGGTGTCCTGCACGACCTCCTCGGCGACGGCGTCACTGGGCACGAACGTCCGCGCCACCCGCAGGAGGGATCCCTGGTAGCGGCCGACCAGACCCACGAACGCCGACTCGTCGCCGGCACGGAGTCGGGCGAGCAGCTCGACGTCGGACTCCATGGTCTGCACTGTAGGCCGGACCCCCGGGCGGTAGTGGGCACACGGAGATCCGTGGTGTCCACCGGCGACGGTGACGGGGAGGACCTCTCGATGGGACAGAAGGACACGGCCCTAGTCCTGCGGCGGTCGGGGTGCGTTACACGGCGGACCGATGAGCCGACCGAGGGACCGAGGGCCGCACGCCCCGGTGGAGGGAGGGCGTCGTGGTGGTCGCCCTGACCGCGTAACGCGTGCCGCCGCCACCTGACTGAGGAAGGCAGCACCTGCTCGCCTACCCCTCGCCAAGGAGACCCACCATGCGTCGTTCCCTCGTCCTGGCCACCCTCACCGGTGTGGCCGCCACCATCACCGCCCTCGCGTTCCCGGCGGTCGCCGGAGCCGACGGCTCGGGGCCGGGAGGCCCCGGTGGCTTCGGTCACGGATCCACCGTCTACGTGCAGACCAACGACCCGACCGGCAACCAGATCGTGACCTACGTGTCGGAAGGAGCCGGTCTCCACGCCGTGGGGCGGACCGACACCGGGGGGCTCGGGGTCGACATCCCCGGCGCGGCGGTGGACAAGCTGGCCTCCGAGGGCAGCCTCGTCGCCGACCCCGCCGCCGCCCTGCTCGTGGGCGTCAACGGTGGCAGCAACACCATCTCGGTGTTCCACGCCTTCGGGCCGTTCCTGAGCCGACCGCGGGTGCTCCCCTCGGGGGGGACGACGCCGGTCAGCGTGGCCGTGCGCGGCGATCTCATCTACGTGCTGAATGCCGGCGGCACCGGCTCGATCCAGGGCTACTACGCCGACTCGCTCACCCCGGTCCCGGGCAGCCACCAGTCGCTCGGCCTGACGCCCGGCCTGACGCCGGCGTTCCTCAACACGCCGGGCCAGATCGGCTTCACGCCGAACGGCCGCCAGATCGTCGTGACGACCAAGGCCAACGGTAGCGACATCGACGTCTTCAACGTGACGCCCTGGGGCTCGGTCACCGGAAGTCCCGTGGTCAACCCCTCGGCCGCACCGGTCCCGTTCGGCTTCACCTTCGATCCGGCGGGCGACCTGGTCGTGACCGAAGCGGGTACGAGCGCGCTGACGACGTACTCGGTGGCCGGTAACGGCACGGTGACCGAGGTCGGTTCGACGACCGACGGACTCGCCGCCCTGTGCTGGGTGACCACCAACGACCGGTACTTCTTCGGCGCCAACGCCGGCAGTGCCGCGGTCACGAGCTACAGCATCGGCGCCTCGGGCGTCCCGACCGTCGTGGCCACGACCGCCACCGACCCCGGCCCGATCGACCTCGCCACCTCGCTCGACGGCCGCTCGCTGTTCGTCGAGACCGGCGGTTCGGACCTGGTCGACTCGTTCGCCGTCCAGGCCGACGGCTCCCTCGTCGCCACCGGCTCGGTGGCTCCCGAGCTGCTCGGGCACAGCGGTCTCGAAGGGATCGCCGTCGGCTGGTCCTTCTGAGCCGATCGGGCATCGTGGGGCCGTCGCCGGCCCCGTGTCGCTCGACCGTCACGTCGGGTGGTGCCGGGTACGTCCCGGTGCCACCCGACGGGCGCGTCCCGGGGTCGCTCCGGGCCCGACGTCAGCGTTCGGCGATGGCCCGGTCGAGTTCCTCGGCGTCGTCGGCCGTCAGCCGCCGGTACGGGGCGTCCTTGGCCGGGCGCCACCACACGGGCTCGTCGCAGTTCCACGCCTGGGTGCGCAGGACCCGCTTGACCACCTTGGAGGTCGCCGTCTCGGGCAGCCGGTCGGTGACCCGGACGAACCGCGGCGCCCACTTGGTGCCGAGGTCCTCCTCGCCCTCGAGGAAGGCGGCGAAGGCGGCGGGGTCGAACTCCCGCTCCTCGCGCAGCAGGAGCGTGGCCATGACCTGATCGCCCACCACGGTGTCGGGCACGGCGTAGACCGAGGCCAGGAGGACATCGGGGTGGCGCTGGAGGATGCCCTCGACGGGGGCCGAGGCGAAGTTCTCGCCGTCGACCCGGAGCCAGTCGTAGTCGCGGCCTCCGAAGTAGAAGAAGTCGTCCTCGTCGCGGTAGGCGAGGTCGCCGGTCCAGTACCAGCCGTTGCGGATCCGGGCCCGGTCGGCATCGGCGTTGCGCCAGTACCCCTCGAACCCGGTGGCCCCGGTCTGACTCACCAGCTCGCCGATGGCCTCCTCGGCGTTGAGCAGCCGGCCCCGTTCGTCGAAGACGGCCCGGGGGCACTCCTCGCCCGTCTCACTGTCCACGATCATCGTGCCCGGGAGGGCGCGGCCGAGGGCACCGCGGGGGGTGTCGGGGGTCCGTTGGATGGCCGCGCCTCCCTCGGTCGACCCGTAGGCGTCCTGGACCGTGCAGCCGAACCGCTCCGCGAACCGGGCCAGGTCGGCCTCCGCCGCCTCGTTGCCGAAGCACCGACGCAGGGTGTTGTCGGCGTCGTCGGGGTGTTCGGGGGTGGCCAGGATGTAGGAGAGGGGTTTGCCCACGTAGTTGAAGTAGGTGACGCCGTAGCGGCGGACGTCGACGAGGAACTGGCTGGCGCTGAACCGGTCGCGCAGCGCGGCGGTGGCCCCGGCGGCGAGCGCGGGGGCCCATCCGGCCATCAGGGCGTTGGAGTGGAAGAGGGGCATGGACAGGTAGCAGACGTCATCGGGACCGAGTTCGTACATCTGCGCCACGATGGCGCCGATCCGGGCGAGCCGGCCCTGGCTGCACAGGCAGGCCTTGGGAGCGCCGGAGGTGCCGGACGTGAAGAGGAGCAGTCCGAGGCTCTCCTCGGTGACGCCCACCTCCTCCTGGTCGGGGAGGGGGGCGCCCGACACGTCCGCCAGGAGGCGGGCGTACGCGGAGTCGGCCCCGGGGACCGGCAGGCCGGTGGGATCGTCGACGACCAGGATCCGGTCCGGGGGCAGCGCGGGCCCGAGGTCGTGGCCCTCGACCAGCTGCCGGTAGGCGGGGGTGGTGACCAGGAGCTGACACTCGGTGTGGGAGAGGTCCCGGGCGAGCTCGTCGCCCCGGTGGGTCGGGTTGCCGCCCACCACGACCGCCCCGGCCAGGGCCGCACCACCCATCCAGAACACGTACTCGGGCACGTTGTCCATGAGCAGGGCCACGTGGAACGGTCCCGGGCGCCGTAGGCGGAGCAGCAGGGCGGCCCGCTCGGCCTGGGCCCGGACCACGTCGGCATGGGTCCAGGTGTGGTCCGAGAAGGCGAGTCCGACGCGGTCGTCCCCGGCCCGGTCCCGTATCAGTTGATCGATGGTCTGCATCGGTTCCCCCAGGATGTTCGGCCGACAGCGAGAGTACGCCACGGACCCCGGCCGGGTCCCCGACCTCCGCTCCAGGCACAAATCTGGAACACGTTGCAATTTACCAGGCCCACTGTTACCGTTCGTCGTCAACGAATTCGCCAGCAGAGGAGCCCCAGACATGGAGTTCGGAGTCTTCATCAACGGGTACCTGCCGGGACCGGCGTCCCGCGACACCGACGCCGAGCACCTCATGCTCGAGCGCGAGATCGAGATCGCCGTCACGGCCGACCGCTACAACTGGAAGTACGCCTGGTTCGGCGAGCACCACGCGCTGACCGAGTACTCGCACATGTCCGCGCCCGAGCCGGTCATGGGCTGGGTGGCCGCCAAGACGGAGCGGATCCACATCGGCACGGCCATCAACAGCCTGTCGCCCCGCAAGGAGCACCCGGTCCGGTACGCCGAGCGGGCGGCCATGATGGACCACCTGACCAACAACCGCTTCGAGTGGGGCACCGGTCGCGGTGCGGGCAGCCACGAGATGGCCAGCTTCAACATCCTCGACAAGGACTCGACCAAGCCGGAGTGGAACGAGGTCGTCCGCGAGGTCCCGCGCATGTGGGAGCAGCGCGACTACCTGTTCGAGGGGGAGCACTTTACCGTGCCGACGCCCCACAACATCCTCCCCAAGCCCTACGGCAAGGGTCACCCGCCGATCTGGGTGGCGTGCGGCAACCCCGGCACGTTCACGACCGCCGGCGAGATGGGTATCGGCGCCATCGCCTTCAACTTCGAGCCGGTCTACTCCCTGAAGGGCCGCATCGACGCCTACAAGCAGGGCGTGGCCGCCTGCACCGAGCCGATCGGCCAGTTCAAGAACGACAACGTGATGATCACCAACGCGGTCATCTGCGCCTCGGACCGCAAGCACGCCCGGGAGATCGCCCTCCGTCAGTGCCGCGGCTACCTGTACTCGATGGTGTGCCTGTACCACGACACCATCCCGAAGCCGGACTACGCGCCCACCTGGCCCGAGACCATCTCGGGGGTGGCGGACGAGGAGGCCCTCGACCAGCTGATCGACGGAGGCTGGCTGCTCTGCGGCGAGCCCGACGAGGTGGCCGAGCAGCTGGCCCGCTACCAGGAGGTCGGGGCCGACCAGCTCGTCTTCGGCATCCCGTCGGACTCGGTCGAGCACGAGGAGGTGCTCGAGATGCTGGAGGTCTTCGGCACCAAGGTCATCCCGCAGTTCGATCAGGACCCGGTCCACTCCACCAGCCGGTACCGCGCCACGGCGGAACGGAAGTTCCCCGAGTTCGCCTACCCGGTGCCGGACATCGAGGTCAAGGCCCTCCCGACCAACGCCCTGATCGGCCTGGACGGCACCCGCCACTTCTGAGCCGGCCCCCGGTCCGACCCTCGGGAGGGGTGGGGGTGGGTCAGGCCCCGGTCGCCCCCCAGGCCTCCAGGAGGTCGTCCGTGGTGGTCAGCGTGGTGATGAGCGGGAAGGTGTTGTCGAGGACCGCGTCGGCGTACTCGTCGGGGATGCCGGCCACGGTGTCGCGGGGCACCACGACCTGGTAGCCGAGGTTGCAGGCCTCGATGGCCAGACCGAGGACCCCCAGGTTGACCGAGACCCCGGTCGCCACCACCGTCCCCACCCCGAGACTGCGCAGCCAGGTGTCGAGTGACGTACCCGAGAAGGGCGACACACCGTGGAGGCGTGCACACACGAGGTCCGACGGCTCAGGTCCGAGCCCGTCACACAACTCGGTGGCCGGGCTCCCGACCAGGAGATGGTCGGGATTGCGGACCATGGCGGCGATGAGCTGGCAGTTGACCGTCGAACCGGCCCGGTCGGCCCGGAACTCGGCGGTGCAGTGGACGACGGGCACCCCGACGGACCGGGCGCCCCGTAGCAGCCGGGCCGTGTTGGTGACCACCCCGACCCGGGCGGCCGCATCGGCCAGTTGGGGGAATGCGGTCAGGTCACCGACGACGCCCCGCTGGATCTCCATGGTGAGCACGGCCGAGCCCGATGGTGCCGCCACCCGGGCCAGGTCGACGGGCACGGCGTCCGAGCCCGCTCAGGAGCCCGACGCCGTGCGAGCTCCGCCGGCGTCGGTTTCCGCGGCCGTCCCGGCCGCGATGGCGTTGGCCCAGCGGTAGTCGGGCTTGCCGCTGGGCGACCGCTCGATGCTCTCCACCACGTGCAGCTGGCGGGGCACCTTGTACCCGGCGATGTGGGAGCGGCAGTGGTCCTGGATCTCGTCGAGGGTGGGAACCTGCTCGCCTCGGGGCTGGATGATGGCGGCCACCCGCTGTCCCCACCGGTCGTCGGGCGCCCCGACCACGATGGCGTCGAGCACCGCGGGGTGGGAGCGGACGGCCGACTCGACCTCCTCGGGAAAGATCTTCTCCCCACCCGAGTTGATCGAGACCGAGCCGCGTCCGAGCAGGGTGATGGTGCCGTCCGCCTCGATGGTGGCGAAGTCGCCGGGCATCGTGTACCGGCTGCCCTCCACGGTGATGAAGACTTCGGCCGTCTTGACCGGGTCGTTGTAGTAGCCGACGGGGATGTTGCCCGTCCGGGCGATCTTCCCGATGACCCCGGACCCGGGGACGACCGGTCGGAGGTCCTCGTCGAACACGACGGTGTCGCCCAGCACACTGACCGTGGGACCACTCTTCATGGCCGTGTTCCCCTTGGTCAGGGTGGCCATGCCGTTGTTGCCCGACTCCGACGAGCCGACGGCGTCGACGATCACGAGGTTCGGGAAGTGACGGAAGAACTCGTCCTTGACCGGAGCCGAAAAGAGGGCGGCCGACGACGTCACGGCCAACAGTGAGCTGAGGTCGTAGTTGGTGCCCGGCTCGTCGAGGGCCTCGATGAGGGGCTTGCCCATGGCGTCACCGGTGATCATGACCGAGTTGGCCTTCTCGGACTCGACCAGCCGCCAGACCTCGTGGGGCTCGAACTTCGGCACCAGGATCGTGCGGTTCCCCACGAAGCTCTGGCCCATGATGCACCACTGGGTGGCACCGTGCATCAGGGGGGCGATCGGCAGCAGGGTGAGCTGGCCGCCCCGGCCCTTCTCCACCATCTCCTCGGGCGCCTGCACCCGGGTGTTGGTGGTCGGGTCGACCCCCCCGCCGAGCGCGTAGAAGACGTCCTCGTGACGCCAGACCACGCCCTTGGGCATGCCTGTCGTGCCGCCGGTGTAGAGGATGTAGTAGTCGTCGCCCGAACGCGGGGCGAAGTCCCGCTCGGGGGAGCCCGCGGCCATCGCCTCCTCGTAGGGGACGGTGTCCTCGCCCAGGGGGACGCCCGATCCGTCGTCGATGCCGACCACCAACGTGAGGTCGGGCAGGTCGGGCCGCAGGGAGGTCACGTGGGGCGTGTACTCGGCGGCGTGCACGAGGGCCACCAGGTCGGCATTGGTGAAGAGGTAGCGGAGCTCCTCCTCGACGTAGCGGTAGTTGATGTTGATCCAGACGGCCCGCAGCTTGAAGACGGCCCAGGCCGTCTCGACCCACTCGGCGCTGTTGAGGGCGTAGATCCCGACGTGGTCGCCGGGGCCGACCCCCCGGGCGGCCAGGAAGTGGGCCAGGCGGTTGGCCCTCGCCTCCATTTCGGCGTAGGTCCGCCGCTGGCCGGCGGCCACCAGGTACTCGCGGTCCCCGTAGGCGTCGACCGAGGCCTCGAACATGTCGGCGAGGTTGAAGGTGCTCATCGCGCAGATAGTAGAACAGGTTTCTGTCCGGGGGACGTGTGCCCCTCGGGTGCCGGGGCCGGACGGGCCCCGGGGGCCCGGGAGCCCGCAGCGCCCCTGGTCAGCCCGGGGTGTCGGAGCCCGGCGTCACCGGGCTGCGCAGCTCGGCCGGGTGCTGCAGCTCGGCCATCAGCTCGCGCACGGTGCGCACGACGCCGTCCGCGTCGAGACCGAGCCGGGCCAGGATCCGGTCGGGCCGGCCCTGGGCCAGGAACGCCCGGGGGATCCCCCGGTGGACCAGGGGTGGGCAGGCGCCGAGCGGCACCATGGCCCGGAGGGCGTCGCCCAGGAACATCCCGGCCCCGCCGTGGCGGACGCCGTCCTCCAGCGTGAGCACGACGGCATGGCGGGCGGCGTCGGCCAGCATCCCGGGGTCGGGGTGGGAGACCACCCGGGGATCCCACACGGTGACGTCGATCCCCTCGGCGTCGAGCCGGTCCGCCGCCTCCACCGCGGCACCGAGCATCTTGCCGACGGCCAGGATGCAGACCGAGCCGTCGCCGGTCCGGACCCGGCGGGCCAGCAGGCCCGACCCCCCGGAACCGGGGTCCACCGGGGGCGCGGGTGTCTTCGGGAAGCGGATCACCGCCGGCCCGTCGAGGGTCAGGGCCGTGGCGAGCATCGCCTCCACCTCGGGGGCCGACGAGGGGGCGAAGACGGTCATGCCCGGGATCGAGAGGCAGAGGGCCATGTCGAGCACGCCGTGGTGGCTCGGCCCGTCGTCGCCCGTGATGCCGGCCCGGTCGAGGACCAGCACCACCGGCAGTCGATGGAGGCCGACATCGAGGTTGGCCTGGTCGAAGGCCCGGGAGAAGAACGTGGAGTAGACCGCCACCACGGGCCGCAGGCCGGCCATGGCCATGCCGGCCGCCGATGCCACGGCGTGCTGCTCGGCGATCCCCACGTCGATGAACCGCTCCGGGAAGCGGGCCTCGAAGGGCAGGAGGCCGGTCGGGCCGGGCATGGCCGCGGTGATGGCCACGATGCGGGGGTCGGCCTCGGCGTGGAGCAGCAGCGCCCGGGTGAAGGCGTGGGTGTAGGTGGTCACCGGCTTGTCCGGGGCGATGTCCGACCCGCCCACCGACAGCGAGGCGTTCTGGAGCATGGGGGCCGTGGCGACCGCCGGGGCGTCGGGGCCGTCGAGCAGGGCCGGCTCGGGGGCCTTCACCTTGACGTCGTGCAGTCGCTGGACGTCGTCCTCCTCGGCCGGCGCGTAGCCCCGGCCCTTCTGGGTGAGGACGTGGACCACGATCGGGCCCTCCCACTCGGCGGCGTTGGCCAGGGCCTGCTCGAGACCGCTGATGTCGTGGCCGTCGATGGGGCCGACGTAGCGGATGCCGAGCGCCTCGAAGAAGGTGTGGGGTGTGACGACCTCGCGCAGGGCGCTGGTCAGTCCGTGGACGCCGGAGTAGGCCAGTTCGCCGACGGCCGGGAGCTCGCGGAGCAGGTGCCGGAGCCGCTGCCGGGCCTGCACGTACGCCGGGCTGAGCCGGAGGTGGGTGAGGCTGAGGGAGAGCTGCGAGACGGTCGGCGCGTAGGAGCGCCCGTTGTCGTTGAGGACGATCACCACCCGCTTACCCGAATGGCCGAGGTTGTTCAGGGCCTCGTAGGCCATGCCACCGGTCAGGGCCCCGTCGCCGACCACCGCCACGACCCGCCGGTCCTGGCCCTGGAGCTCGAAGGCGGTGGCCATCCCGTGCGCGTAGCTCAGGATCGCCGAGGCGTGGCTGTTCTCCACCCAGTCGTGCTCGGACTCGGTGCGGCTCGGGTACCCCGAGAGGCCGTCCTCCTGGCGCAGGTGGGTGAAGGCCTCCCGTCGGCCGGTGACGAGCTTGTGGACGTAGGCCTGGTGGCCGGTGTCCCACAGCAGCAGGTCCTTCGGCGAGTCGAAGGTCCGATGGAGGGCCAGGGTCAGCTCGACGACCCCCAGGTTCGATCCGAGG
>Ga0181528_10001278_pt1 | contig 15721 bp, 11 predicted proteins | sample PEATcosm2014_Bin_47_FD_119742 | JGI IMG/M metagenome (GOLD analysis project Ga0181528, IMG submission 119742) | Peatland microbial communities from MTU Mesocosm Facility, Houghton, MI, USA - PEATcosm2014_Bin10_10_metaG | ecosystem: Environmental > Terrestrial > Soil > Wetlands > Peat | place...
CTTAATGGTCGATTCACGTTCCTTGAGAGTGAAGTAGTAATGGCCGCTGGCGGCCAATTTGAGCCCTGAAATTTCGCCCGAGACGGAGATATCGCCGAATTCCTGGTCGAGCAGTCCGCGAATCGCGGCGTTCAGTTCGCTGACCGAGAAAATGCGGCGTTCCGGAAAAAGATCGAACTCGAGTGCGAATTGCTCCAAGAAATCATGGTAGCGCGGGGGCACGTGGCCTGAGCGACTACAAGACTTCCCACAGAGGAACGGAGGACACAGAGAGAAAAAATGCGTGCGAAAATTGCCGGTCCTTAATTCGCTGTCTGCGCAAAGAAAACCAACAAAAATTCCGGGAACCATGCTTGGGCAACTCGCGGTGCCTTCTGTGCCTCTGTGACAAAAGAACCTTCCCCGCGAAGGCACAAACACCCGAAAAGCCTATAAAAATCGCACGAGTTTCAAGGCCTTTCGCGCGGTAGTGCTCAGCGGGATACCCTCCAGCTCTTCGGCGCAGAACCAGCGGAAATGCGGACCCGGAACGCGCACCGTCGCCGATCGGACCGTGAAGGTGTAATGGTGGTGGGTGATGGTGTGACGAAACGCGCCCCAGGTTCTGCCGCGACGCGCGCCCGGCAACTCGGCGGGCGCGGGCAATTCCCAAAATCCCGCCATGCGGCGGGCAGCGGCTTCCTTCTGGCGCAGGAGCACATTCCCGCCGCGCCGCACCAGGAGAAGCTCCGCGGCAATCGCCACCGGCTCCGTCTTGCGGAGCTTCACCGGCAATTGCGCGACGGTGCCGGCTTGTAACGCGCGGCAATTGCGGGCAATCGGGCAGGCCCCGCACAAGGGATTCACCGGCAGGCAAACCGTGGCACCCAATTCCATCACGGCCTGATTGAAAACTCCCGGCTCCAGGCGTCCCATCCATTGGCGGACGATCGCCCGGAATCGCTCGCGTGTGCGCGGCGCGGCGATATCGGCCGAGTCGTTTTCCATGCGGGCCACCACGCGCAGGACGTTGCCATCGACTACCGCATGCGGCAAACCGAAAGCGATGCTGGCCACGGCGGCCGCGGTATAGTCGCCGATGCCGGGCAGTTCCCGAATGGCCACATAATCGCGCGGAAAACCGCCGGCCGCGGCGATCTCGAGCGCGGCGCGGCGCAGATTGCGGGCGCGCGAATAGTATCCCAGGCCGGCCCACAGCGCGAGCACATCTTCTTCTGTGGCGGCGGCCAGCACTTCCACCGTGGGAAACCGGTTGAGAAACCGCTGGTAGTAAGGGATCACGGCTTGCGCGCGCGTTTGCTGCAACATGATCTCGGAGACCCAGATGCAGTAAGGATCGCGGGTGCGCCGCCAGGGAAGATCGCGGCGATGGCGGCGGTACCAGTCAACCAGCGGCTTCACTCCAGGACTCGCAGCCATTCGGCCACCACGGCGAAATCCTGCGGTTCCACGTCCCAGGCCTCGAATTCGGGATTCAGCGGCTCCAGCCGAATGCGCTCATGGCGCCACTCGTCTTCGCCGGCCGGGACTTTCGTGCTGGAGTACTTCTTGACGGTGTAACGGGCGGTTTCGTCGGTGACGCCTAAGCGCTGGATGAGCAGAATCTTGTTTTGACGCGAGCCTACGGGATGAAACCGGAACAGATTGAGGCTGCCATCCGGGATGCGCGGTTCCATCGACTGTCCCACCACGTGCGCCACGAAAACTCCGGGGTCCAGCCGCATGCCTTCGGGAGCGCGCACCCAATCCTCCGCGGCCGATTCCATCTCTTCCCCGAGTCCGCCGGCCGCGGCGCGCAAGCTGTAGAGCGGAACGTGCGTGCGGAACCGTTCAACGGCAATTCTCTCGACGTGCCGGTCGAATAGCCGGTCGGCCACTCTCGAAAAGGCGTCCACCTCGACCGATTGCCGGCCGCTGACGCGGATGACGTTCGAAAGGGAATCTTCCAAGGAGGCCAACAGCGCCTCAGCGCCTATTTCGGAGGCATGCGTGAGGATATCTTCCTCGATCGCTTGCAGAACTTCGATATCCTCCGGCTCGCCGAGGCCTTCATAAGCCCGGCGCATGCGCAGCCACAGGCGGTCCGATGCCGGATCGACGAGGTAGACGCCGATATTCCGCACCGGCTGGCCGGGTAGATGAGTTTCGAGGAGCACATAGGTGCCCTGCCGCCGCGCGTTGATGGAAGTGACACTGGCCGGCAAAAGTAGAGTCCGTTCTTGTCCTATTCTACTCATCGGCGCAAGCGAGCGAAATATGAATTGCGGCCATGCTCACAATCCCAAGCGCGCCAGCCACCCGCTTTTCGCCGCGAATCCTTCCAGCATCCACAAATTGTCCTTGAAGTTTCCGACACTGTAAGCGATGCTCTTCCCGTCCGGCGCGAGACTGAAACGCGTCGCCGGATTGAGATTGTTGCGCGGAAAATATTCCTTGCCGACATTCCCCACGATCTTCTCCGCGCCGGAGGCCACATCCACGGTAAAAAGCGTCGCTCCCTTCTCCCCCGGCCGCAGCCCGTAAAGCTGTTTGCCATCCGCCGAAAAGACATACCCAAGGGAATGATGCTCGCCGAAAGCACGGACTGTCTTTCCGTCGGGGGAATACAGGTTCTCGCCTAGCAGAATCCAATCGCCGCTGGGAGACCAGATCGGCACCGCGTCGTTGTCGTACTCCACCTCTGCCTTGACCTGCGTCGGGGCTGCCTGGCCTGTGGTCTTAACTTTCGCCAGGCCGACTTTGCCGTCCTGAAAGCGGATGTATGCGAACCAGCTACCATCGAGAGACCAGGAGCCGGGGAACTCGGCGGAAGCGTGATCGTTGGTGAGTTGCACCGGCTCGCCACCGGCCACCGCGGAAATCCAGAGCCGCTGCTCGCCGCTGAAATCCGTTTTGCTGTAGACCACACGGTCGCCTTCCGGGGATAACGCCGGTCCCATGAACCACTGCACGGCGACACCCGAAAAATCGCGCGCCGTGACCAGCGGACGATCGCCGCCATCGGCCGTGTGCAGCCAGATTTCCTGCGGACCGTTGCGGTCCGTGACATAAGCCAGGAGCGGCTTCTTGGCCGCCCAGGAAGGCATGACTTCGTCGCGCTCGGTGGCGATCAGTGGATGCACGGCGGCCGTGGCCAGGTCGACCGAAATGACATCGTAGCTGCCGGTGCCTTCGCGGAAAACGATCCTTTGGCCATCAGGCGATACCGCCGGGGCCGAGCGGAAGGTGGTGCCGCTGGTGAGCGCGTGATATTCCCCGGACACCGTATCGGCGAGCCAAAGTTGCTCCGACGTGTCGCCTCCACCCGCGCGTGCCAGGCCTAACACGATGTGCCGCGAATCGGGCATCCAGGCGAAACCCGGTGTGCCGCCGGCCGACTGCAGGGTCGACAGCACCAAATGCGGGGGCCGCGCCGGGTCCGGCGGGTAAGGCATCAGCCACATTTCTTCGCGATGCCGGCCGCCGTTCATGGCCAGCAGAATCTGCTTGCCGTCGGGCGAGAATTTCAGCTTGGGATCGTTGTACAGGTCCTTGGTCGCGTATGGGTCGGGGAGATAGCGTTTGGGTTCGGCGGTGGGTGGAGAACTGATCCAGACGCCGTATCGGCTATCGTCGCCCGGATAAAAATAGGCTACCGACTGGTTATCCGGGGAGACGCTGGTGAGCCGGGTCGGCGGTTTCTTGGGCACCAGCACCTCCGGATCGCCGCCCACTGTCGCCACCGACCAGATCGCGGCGGGTTCGCGTTCGATGCTGAGCAGCAGCCGTTTGCCGTCGGGCGCCCAGGCGATTGGCGCCGCATTCTCTTCGGTGTGCGTCACCTGCACCGGAGTGGCCGCATCCAGGTAGCGGATGTAAGTTTCGAACGGTCCGTCGGAGCCGCGGGCCGCATAGGCCACGGCTTTGCCGTCGGGCGACCACAGTGGGCTGTACTGGCCTCCGGGTGCAAAGGAGAACGGCGTGAAGCGATAGGTGGACTGATCGGGCATGGCGGGACCGGTGCGCAGGACGTGGAGTACCAGCACTGCCGCGGCTCCCGCAAAAAAGGCGGCCGCAATCGGCCAGGGGAAGCGGGGCCGCGCGGCCGTCGACGTCGGCGTGGCTGCCGGTAACACCGCAGCCGGGCGCATCACGCTGGCCTCCGATGCGTGATCGCGCAAGCTGCGCAAATTCTGGAACAGATCGCGCGAAGATTCGTACCGGTCGGCGGGATCTTTGGCCAGACAGCGGTCGATCACCCATCGCAGCGGAGCGGGGATGTTCTGCTCGATGGGCGGGGCCTCCTCGGCGATGATGGCGGACATGGTCTGCACCGATTCGGGGCGCTCGAAGGCGCGTTTGCCGGCCGCCATTTCGTAAAGGATCAGGCCGAAGGAGAACTGGTCGGAGCGATAATCGGTGGGCGCGCCGCGAGCCTGTTCGGGGCTCATGTAATTGATAGTCCCGAGGATCATGCCGGGTTGGGTATGGCTGGCCAGTTGGGTCTCTTCGGGATCGCTGGAAACCACCGCCTGTTTGGCCAGTCCGAAATCGAGAATGCGCACGCGGCCGTCGGCGCCCATCATGATGTTGAGCGGTTTGAGATCGCGATGGGTGATGCGGGCGGCGTGGGCGGCGGCCATTCCGTCGGCAATCTGGACTGCGATGTCTAGTAGTTTGCGCGCGGCCAGTGGTCCCCGTTCGAGCAGGGCGGCGAGGGTTTCGCCGGGTACAAATTCCGTGACGATGTAGGAGACGCCGCCTTCGTTGCCGATGTCGTAAAGGCCCAGAATATTGGGGTGGTTCAGTGCCGCAACGGCGCGCGCCTCCTGTTCGAAGCGGGAGCGGCGCCCGGGATCGGCCGAGACGTCGGCGGGGAGAATCTTGATGGCCACGTCGCGTCCCAGGCGCGAATCGCGCGCGCGGTACACTTCGCCCATCGCCCCGGCCCCCAGCCGGGAAAGGATTTCATAAGGGCCGAGACGCGTTAAGGGTGCTTGAGACATCTATCCGGCCAGGATAACGCAACATGATTGGCCACAGATGAACACAGATGAACGCAGATAAGAGAGCGCTTGGTTTTTATCTGCGTTCATCTGTGGCCGATTAAATTATCCTGCCGCACCCTCCCCGTCTAAATGCTCGACGGCGGATTGCAGATCGAGCGTGCGCACCAGCCGCGTCAGGGAGTGGGGATGCAGCCCGAGCAGTGCCGCCGCCCGCGCGTGGCTTCCGCCCTGCTGGTAGGCTTTCAGGATCAGTTCCCGCCGGCCTTCGTGAACTTGCCGGTGATAGCGGGGAACCAGATCGTCCGGCACGTCGTGCGAAGGCAGGACGGCCTCGGGGAGGTCCTCCGGCAGGATGCCCTCCGTCGACCCCACGGCAACCGCGCTCTCGATGGCGCACTCCAGCTGGCGCACGTTTCCGGGCCAATCGTAGCGCAGCAGGCAATCGCGGGCGGCGGCGGTGATACCCAGGACGCGCCGTTTCTGGCGTGCGCTCTGTTCCACGCGAAAATAATTGGCCAGCAGCGGAATGTCCTCGCGCCGCTGGCGAAGCGGCGGCACTTCCACCGACAGGACGCGCAGCCGGAGATAAAGGTCGGGACGAAAGGAGCCATCCTGGGCGGCGGCCGAAAGGTCGCGATCCGTCGCGGCGACCACGCGCACATCGGCGGACAACTCGCCGCCGGCGCCAAGCCGTTCGAACCGTTTCTCGTTCAGCAGGTGAAGCAGCTGGCTTTGCATCTCCAAAGACAGGGACCCGACCTCGTCCAGAAAGATTGTGCCGCCTTCCGCTTGCGCAATTTTGCCTTCTTGCCGGGCGACGACCCCGGGAAACGCGCCCGGCTCGTAGCCGAACAACTCGCGCTGGAGAAACGTCGCGCTGAGGGCCGCGCAGTTGACCTTTACAAAAGGCCTTCGCGCCCGCGGCCCACGGTCGTGCAGCGCGCGGGCGGCCAGTTGCTTTCCGGCGCCCTTCTCGCCCACGATGAGCACCGGCGCATCGAGCACCGCCACCTGGTCGATAAACTCCAACACCTGGCGCATGGCAGGCGTTTCCCCCACAATGGGAGATAACGGAGACAAACCGTCACTTGCCGGCGCGGGCGTTTCCTCTCGCAGGAAGACAAACACGGAAACGCCGATGGCAATCTGGTCGCCATGGAACAGCATGCGTTGCTTGACCGGAATGCCGTTCACGAAGGTGCCGTTTTGGCTGTCGTGATCGGTAATCCGAAAGCCCTCGCCGGCAAATTCGATGGTGCAGTGGTGGCGCGACATGCTCAGATCGGCCTCCGAGAGGTTGTTCCCGGATTTCCGGCCGATGGTGAAGCGTTCGGTCAGAATGGCGTAGATTGTGCCCTTGAGGGGTCCGTCGATGGCGACGAGTTGCGGTGTCACGGTGCCGCTATCGAGTATCTTATGGCGGCGCGCCGAAAGACAAGCGCCCCTTATTTGGTGGTGCCACACAAAATCTGATCGCGAGCGGCGAGAAACCCAAAGAAAGCTGCCAGATCCTTGCGTAGCGCACTTGAGCCGAGCTCCCTAGTACCGAATGGCAGAAATAAGCGCAATTTCCTTGGGCGTAAATTTTGATGCGACAACGGCCGCTCGTTGCGCTCCGGCCAGTATGCCAAGCTGTTCTCCCGGCGCTGGCGCCGCCCGCAGGGGCGCGAAACGGAGAGCCTTGCACGCAGCTGCCCGGGCGACGAAATTCTCTGATTTCCGCAGTTAGGTGCTAGTTGCTTTATCGGCGTTGATCGGCGTTCATCTGCGGCCCATATTTGGTTTTGATTTTCGCGCCGGCCCAAGAAGAAAACACATTGGCTGCCGATCGACGCCGATCGACCATGCTGAGATTCTTCGGCCCAAGTCGCGGCGCGGGAATCTCCACTTGCGCGTCGCGCGCACCCCTACTTATTCCTGCACGTTGCCGGATTGCGCGAAGTACAGGCCCACGGCGCGGTCGATGTTGGCGCGCGTCATGCGGATGGCGCGGCCCTCGTATTCGCTGATGGCTTTCACCAAGCGGTAAATATCGTTGGGGTAGCACGCGCGCAGGAACGTATAGCCCGCGGCCGCGCATCGCTGCCGGAGGTATTCCGCGCATCCCGGCTCGCAAGGCACCTGGTGGGCCTGCGCCACACGATGGAAGATCTGGTCGAAGACAGCCGCGCTCACGTTATCCACCATAACTTTGGTCTGGATGCGGCGAAGGAAGGCTTCGTCGGCCAGCTCGTGAGGGTTCATGTTGGTGGAAAACACCACCATCACTTCAAACGGCACCTGGAACTTCATGCCGGACGACAATGTCAGATAATCCACGCGGCGGTCGAGCGGCACCACCCAGCGATTTAACAACTCGCGAGGCGTCACGGTCTGGCGTCCGAAGTCGTCGATGATCAGGATGCCGTTATTGGCCTTCATTTGAAAGGGCGCGATGAAGCAGCGGGTGGCTTCGTCCAGCTGCAATTCCAGCATGGTTGAGGAAAGCTCGCCGCCGACGGTGATGCAGGGCCGCTTGCAGACCGCCCACCGCGGATCGAGAAGGTCATCGTTCGAGGGCAGGGCCTGGTGCACCACCGGATCGAAGAGGGTGATGATATGGCCGTCCACTTCCACGCAATAGGGCACCAGCACGGTGTCGGTGTAAATTCGCAGGATGCGTTCCGCAATGCTGGTTTTGCCGTTGCCCGTGCCCCCGTACAGGAACAGCGACTGGTGGCCGATGAGCGAGGGCCCCAGAGCGTCGAGCAGCGTGTCCGGCAGCACCAGGTCGCTAAACGCCTGCCGCAGGCTCTCGCGGCTCAACTGGATGTGCGCGGTTTGCGTCTTAATCACCCGGGAATATTGCTGGATCGAAACCGGCGCCGGACCCACGTACATGCAGACCTCGCTGCGCGCGCTGGCTAAAGCCCGCCCGGAGGCCGTCAGGGAAAAGGAATAATCGTTGCCAAGCATTCCTTTTACGTCCAGAAGCTGCTGCTGCCGGAACTGATGGAATAGCGTTTCCAGAACCGGAAACGACAGCATCAGTTTCTCGTGCAGCGCCTGCAAGGTGCCGGAACCGTGCAGCCAAAGGTATCGCAGGAATAAATCGGCGACCATGGCGCGCGGTATACCGAGATCCTCGATGCGATCCGGCAGCATCGGCCGCACATCATGCGATTCATCCTGTATAAATGTGGCTGAGAGTGCACTCATAGGCGGCAATGCTCCGCTGCATCGCAAAACGAGCTTCTGACTTTGAAATATACAGGCACACAAATGATCCGGACAATACCCCATTGGTTAGCGGCGGATCGCTATGGGCAGCGTAGGTCCACGAAGCAGGGGCGACGCTTATATACTGGTGAGACTGGATTTTCCCATGCGCAGCCCGTTTCACTCTCGCAAGCCCAAGTGGTTCCTGGTTTTCGCCGCCGCAGGTTTGGTCTGCTTGGGCGGCTGGCTCATGCGGTCGAAACCTGTTTCCGCCCAGTCGGCTTCCACCGGACCGGCGTTTGTCGAATTCGAAAGCGGACAGGTCCGGCCGCTGGCACTGTCGGCGGATCACAGCACGCTTTTCGCCGTGAATACTCCCAACGGCACCCTCGAGGTCTTCGGCCTGACCTCGGGATTTCCCACCTTCCTGTACCGGGTCCCTGTGGGGCTGGAACCCGTGGCCGTCGCGGTCCGCAGCAGTACCGAGGTCTGGGTGACCAACCTGCTCTCCGATAGCGTGAGCATCGTCAGTCTGACCGGCACGCCGCATGTGGTGCGCACGCTGCTGGTGGGCGATGAACCGCGCGACATCGTCTTCACCGGCTCTCCCGCGCGGGCGTTCATTACCACCGCCCATCGCGGACAGCAGCGCAGCGACCCCTCCATCGCCAACGTTCCGGGGGCCGGCGACCCGCAATTGACCACCACGGGAATCCCGCGCGCCGACGTGTGGGTGTTCGATCCGGCGAATTTAGGTTCGACCATGGGTGGGACGCCGCTGAGCATTTTGAGCTTTTTTACCGATACGCCGCGCGCGCTCGCCGTGAGTCCCGATGGCAATACCGTCTACGTGGCCGGCTTCAAGACCGGCAATCAGACTACGGTGGTGCCCCAGGGACGCGTATGTCCCGGGTTTCAGCCTTCGACCCCATGCACGCTTGCCGACGGCACCGTGAGCCCCGGCGGCAATCCCGGTCCGGCCACCGATTCCGCGCGCGAGCCGGCTCCCGAAGTCGGCCTGATCGTCAAGTACAACAGTACCGACAGCCATTGGGAGGACGAGTTGAATCGCGTGTGGGACGGCTCGGTGCGTCTCAGCCTGCCCGATACCGACGTGTTCGCCGTGAATGCCAACACCCTGGCGCAGACCGCCGCGTTCGCGCACGTCGGCACCACGCTGTTCAATATGGCCACCAACCCGGTGAGTGGGAATCTCTACGTTTCCAACACCGACTCAGTGAACAATGTGCGCTTCGAGGGTCCCGGCACTTTCGCCGGCCATACCGTGCAGGGCCACCTGGCGGAGGCGCGGATTACCGTCATCGCGGGGACGGCCGTATCGCCGCGGCACCTGAATAAGCACCTCAATTACAGTGTGCTGGCCGGCTCTCCGGGATTCGACCCCACCGCCAAGACTCACAGCCTCTCCATGCCGACCGGCATAGCGGTCACCGGCGACGGCAAAACCATGTACGTGGCGGCTTTCGGATCGAGCAGGATCGGCGTCTTCAGCACCGCCAGTATCGAACAGGACACCTTCAATCCCGTCACCGCCAGCGCCAACTACATCCCGTTGAGCGGCGGCGGCGTCAGCGGTGTGGTGCTCGACGAACCGCGCGGCCTGCTCTATGCCATGACGCGGTTCGATGACGCCGTCAAAGTGGTCAACCTCAGCGCCGGCCAGGAGATCGGCATGCGAACCCTACCCAACCCCGAGCCGGAATCGGTGATTCACGGCCGTCCCCTCCTCTACGATGCCACGCGATTCTCCGGCAATGGCGAGGCCGCCTGCGCCAGTTGTCACATTTTCGGCGATAAGGACGATCTGGCGTGGGACCTCGGAAACCCTGATAGCACCGTCACCGCCAGCCCCATCCCCATCAATCTCAATGCGCTTTTCGACGCACTGCTCGCGCTGGGCGCCACCGGAGTCTCCACCCCGGTCAACGGAAGCAACAAGCTCACCGATTTCCACCCCATGAAAGGCCCCATGACCACCCAAACCCTCCGCGGTCTGCGGAATTCCGGCGCCATGCATTGGCGCGGCGACCGCTCCGTGGGGCAGTACGGGACTTCCGCCTTCGATTCCACCCTCTCCTTCATGAACTTCGGCCCCGCGTTCCAGACCCTGGTGGGCAGCCTGGACCAGCCTTCGCGCGCGCAAATGCAGAGCTTCGCCGATTTTCAGTTGCAGGTGTTTCCGCCGCCCAATCCGGTACGCAGTCTGGATAATTCCCTGAACACCTCACAGCAGAGCGGACAGGCTTTCTTTCTCGGCCCTCGCCCGGCCGATGGCATCAACTCGGCCGCCATTAACACCTTGCTGGGCAGTCCGGCGTCTTTCACTTGTAACGGCTGTCACGCCCTCGATTCGTCGAATGGATTTTTCGGCGCGGGCGGGAACCAGAGCTTCGAACAGTTGACGCAGACGGTGAAGATTCCGCAGTTGCGCAATCTCTACGACAAGGTGGGCATGTTCGGCACCGCGGGGGTGGGGTTCCTGAGCGGACTGGACAGCGGTCCAGTGGGAAATCAGGTCCGCGGGTTCGGTTTCCTGAACGATGGATCGGTAGGCACCGTTTTCGCTTTTCTAAACGCCGCGCCGTTTGTCCCTACCAGCAACTCGGGTTTCCCGCAGACCGATCCCGATGCCACCCGGCTCGCTGTGGAGCAGTACCTGCTGGCCTTCGACAGCGATCTCGCTCCCATTGTGGGCCAGCAGATCACGTTGACCAGCTCGAATGGCGCCGTGGTGGGCCCGCGCATCGATCTGCTGATGGCGCGCGCCGCTGCTCCGTTCACTTCCAAGGCTCTGAACGGCACGGTGACGGAGTGCGACCTGGTGGCACAGGTGCCGCTGAACGGCAGGATCATGGGGTACTTGTACGATCCGGTGGCGGGAAATTTCATACCGGACGATGGGTCGCCGCGGATAGCGGATGCATCCCTGAGGGCATTGGCGGCGACCGGTGGGCAGGAAGTGACTTATACGGCGGCTACACCCGGCTCGGGCCAGCGGCTGGCATTCGCCTACCCGGCCCCGAATTTGCCCCGGCGGCGGCAGGATCGTTAGTTCCGAAGGTGCAGGCCGAATTCGAACTCGGCGTCCACCGGCAAAGTGGTCTGTGCCTGCGCCTGAGCGTCTTCGTCGGCGTTCCACAGAAGGTGGATCAAACGGGCGGCCAGATCGTGCGAACAGACGCAGTCCGCTTCGCTGACGATTTGTTCGTGCGTCTTGCCTTCCCAGGCGAACTGTACGTACACGGGCTCGCAGTCTTCCGTGACCCATCTGCCGTGCACCTCGGTGAGTTCCAACAGGTCGTCGCTGCCCGCGATGGCGACGCGAATCTTGTTTTCATGGCGAGCCAAAAGAACTGCTTCCGTTCTGCTGCCGTTTGCGTAAATGAGAACCATGTGTGTACCGCCTCCATCACCAGGATGCAACTTCCAGCGCGCAAGTACCAGTTCCCTCTGTACTTTGGGCGTACCGTGACGGGTTCAACCACGCCTCGGGGACTCTCATAACTTCGGTCATCAGAACTCCCCTACCGGCGATTTTGTGGGATGAGCTTTCAAGTTGTCAGCGAGCGGAGCTCGCTCTGGCCTCCGGGATTTCCCGGCGGTGACCCGACATTTGCCGAAAACGTACTAGGCCTCCAGGGTACTTCGACCCGTCTTTCAGGACTAGCCCTATTCCGCAAATCATGGGATAACGCGCTTAGGGGCTTCCGCGAGCATGAAATTCCGTCCATTTGCGTTGACTTGTGAGTGCGGCCAGGTTCCCACGCGTATCCGTCAGGTCGGGCTGTCTACCGAGCATCAATTGGTGATCCACTGGTGGTGCGTCGGATGCCGGAAGGCCGTCTATGTGCTCAAGGATCTTGCGGAATGCTGGGAAGACTCGCCCAAACCTGAAGATCCCGACATTACGCCGGCTCCGGGCTACGATCTCGAGCGGCAGCGGGGCGACGCCAATTTTCTGCACGAAATGGGCATCTGCTTCCCCGCCGAGACGGACGAGCACTGAGGTCTGCGATCATGGGCTGTAGTGTCCCCGGCCCGCATCGTCTTCCTCGCCGCCCTGTTGGCGCTGGGCGTTTCCTGCCGTAGCGGACCGCCTCCCGCTATCGATCCCGCTTTCGCCGCGTCGGTTCCGCCGGGCGCGACCATCCTGGCAGGCGTCCATTTGGATCGCGTACGCGCATCCCCGCTTTACCGCCAGCTTCCCGCTGCCGCGTCGGGTTTTCTGGATTCGCTCGGTCAGGCGCGGTCGGTATTAGTGGCCTCCGATGGCGTCCGGTATCTAGCGCTCACTACCGGCGAGGTACCCCCGGGATTTACTGCTCTTGGCCCTGGGGTGGGTGGGACAGGGTCGCCCGATTGGTTGCGCGCTGCCTCGACCCGGGGAAACACCGTCACCAATGCGCTCCTCGCACCCGCCGGGCCCGTCGCCGCGTCGGCCGATATCTGGCTGGCAGCCGCCGGCCGCGCCAATCTCCCGCTGAGCGGCAATGGAGAGAATCTCAATAATCTGCTGCACTCGACCCAATACGCCACGTTGAGCGTCCGGCTGACGGACGGCGTGGCGCTGCAAGTAGTGGGCCTGTGCCCCGGCCCCGAACCGGCGCGCCACCTGGAAGAGACGGTGCGAGCCTTTATCGGCATCGGAGCCGGGGCTAGCGCGCGGCAACCTGGCATCTCCGGCCTTCTGCGGCGCATTCGGGTGACCCGCGACGGCAGCGCCGTGCATGTGGTTCTGTTTGCCCAGGCGGCGGAGTTGCTGACCGTCCTGAAGCTGCTGGGCATCGGCTCATAAAAAGCGCGGGGCGAGCTTGGCTCGCCTGGACGAATCCGTTGTGTTTGCGGTTGTATTGCTATCCCTCCATATTCTTCGCACGCCGCGACGATTTCATGCGGCAAAGCTGAACGCTGAAGGCTGACAGCCGAGAGCTTACGCGCAGCGCACTGTGGGCATGCTTCAGCTTGCCACGGGCGAGAGCCGGGCCTCTTTAATTCTGCTTATCTTGCGGGACGGGCGCCGGCGTTTCCGCACGCAACCGATACGGCCGCATAACGTTCCGGCCAGGGTGGAACTCACGCCTCCACAGCCGCCGATAAACGGCATTTCTCAAGTCAGCGCTTCCGGGGGCGCAACAAAATCCGCATTTTTCGCAAGGACCCTCCGGCCGGCAGGGCGCTGGATTGTGTAGCGCTCGTCAATGCTAAAGGCAGTTGCAGCGCCCGCCCGTTCGATGAGAAGACAGCCCGCGCTGGGTGTGCAAACAAAGCGAGGATCCTAGCAGATCGAGTTTGCCGGCCTGCTCGAAGGGAGTGTTCAGCTAACCATCGAAACGCAATACTGTAAACGAATACTCGCCGGTTGATTGTGGCCGCTGCCAGCCGCGGCTTCTGGCCCGATTGAAAACCTACGTAATCCTGCAACGTCGATCTGGCGACCGCGTCCTCGTTGACTAGGCCGGTATGATGTACGCTCGCCCACCAGCGGATGAAGTGCAGCAGGTCGAGAGCATAACTGCGTTAGCGAAATCGAAGGAACCAGCCAGAACAGATGGAATGTGCAGACCCGCTGTTCTTATGAATCGGCGGGTCTGCGCATTGCGAAACAACCTCTCGTTCTCCGGTCAGGGTCTTAGAGGGGATGCTTCCGGTACGCATTCACCTGGATGACTGCGGGGAATGGACTGGGCGAGAGCTTCCCGGAACCCACAAGCTGGGCCGCCACAGCGCCGCGCAGATCGCCCAACAAAGTCCGCGGCGTACCATACGTGGCGCGCGCCGGGGACGTTCTTAATGATGCGCCCGCTGCTGGCGCACACCTCTTCGGCTGCATCGCGGGTCACGTATCCATCCTCCTGGATGGCGGCTCCGATGGTCGATGCATCCTCAAAGTCAAGAAACGTACTAGACCTCCGGACCCATAACAAAGGCCAGTGTATAAACATCCGCCCTGGGTAGCCATAATCGGATCACCCTTGGGAGGGCATTGAGAAATGTTTATACTCATTCGATACCCGGCAGGAGTAGTGATCGAAGGCGTCGTGCTCGCGGCCGGAAAGAATCGCCTGCGCGTCGTTTCGCCCGGATTTCCCGATACGCTCGAGGTGAAGCGCTCCGGCAAGCATTGGATCCTCGCAGGCCGCTACCGCGTGGAACTGGAGTTCCTCATGTCCGGCAGCAGCGAGACACAGAATACCGAAGTTCGCGGGGCGAGCTTCGCTTACGCCAACTAGCCATAGCGGGCAGGCTCTCGTTTCCCTCGGATCATAATGATCCGAGAACTTTCAACCAACCCTTTTGTTTTCTGCATGCGCGTCCTTTTTTGGGACCATCTTGGTCCTCCGTGCGCCTGCCCGCTAGAACGGTTTGAGACTGCGCAATAGCGCGTCGGTATGCGCGTTCACCGAACGGACTGCGTGCCAGTTCTGGTCCACCGTACCGATGTACGTCATGCTGCTCTTGTCCGCGCCCATCAGGATTACGGTGTAGCGCCGGGCCGGATAGCCGAGCGCGCGATAGAGAATGGTGCCCGTTTCCACCGTGTGGTCGGTGGCCGGCGCGCCGCCCAATTTCTGCGTGACGCTCAGGTAATCGTCGCGGCTGTTGAGACTCAAGTAACTCTGGTCGCTGCCTACGAAGACCACGTTCTTCTGCCGCAATTCGCCCACCCGCGTGAAGGCGATCACCGCCAGATAGAGGCCCACCAGTCCCGCCACAGCCACCAGGATCAGCTTGAAAATGCGCCGGTCGCTGGGTTCCAGCCGGATGCCCACCACCGGCGCCGGTTCGCTCCGTTCCTCGGAGCGGCGGGCAGGAATGGGCGCGTTCACAGCCACCGGCATTTCGATGATGCGCCGCTGGAAGGGAACAATCATGCCGCCTTTCAGCTCGAGTTCGCGATTCAACCCGACAATCAGAACCGGATCGTCAACCCGCGAGACTTCGCCGATGAAGCCCCGGGGAATCCAAATTTCTTCCTCACTTCGGCAGTTGAGTACCTGAATCTCCGACCACGTGGCTTTGCGAAACAGCCACTCATTATGCTCGATGTTGACAATCGGCGGATAGAAGGAAAACGGCCGGGCCGCCAGATGGTCGAGCGTCGGCGGAATGGGCGGCGATGCCATGAAACTTTTACCATGGTAGCGCGGCCGGGATCGCCGGACCGCTGGCGAGCGCTACTTGCGCATGGAGTATTTGTCGAGCGCCGCCCGCAGAGCCTGGGCCGCCGCCGGAGGCGCCGTGGCCCCGCTCAGCACTTCCTTGTTATCGATTTTCCGGCCGTAAAGCTCGGCGTTGACGTCGGCATCGTTGCGCAGCGTGGCGCCGCTTACAGAAACCCCTGCAAACACACCCTTGGCGCGCGACCATGCCAGGATCTCCGCGTCCAGGCGGACATCGGTAGCGGCGCCCACAGTGCGTCCGACGGGTCCCGCGGCCGCCGAAGCATCGGCGCCCAGGGTGAATTTATCGCCCAGAAGCTTCTCCATGCCCCGCTTATTCATCACCAGCATCAC
>Ga0181528_10001279_pt1 | contig 15721 bp, 12 predicted proteins | sample PEATcosm2014_Bin_47_FD_119742 | JGI IMG/M metagenome (GOLD analysis project Ga0181528, IMG submission 119742) | Peatland microbial communities from MTU Mesocosm Facility, Houghton, MI, USA - PEATcosm2014_Bin10_10_metaG | ecosystem: Environmental > Terrestrial > Soil > Wetlands > Peat | place...
ATTGTCGTCAAAAAAGCCCCCTCGACGACTCGAATCCAGCAGATACGGAGTTTGCCGTTTCGCAGTAATTCCGCAAGTCGTGGCATTGCCACCAAATTTCAAACTGCTGAGTCTTTCTGGATTGCGCGCTCGGCTCGGCTTTGTAGCGATGGACTCGATGGCTGTCCGTTCGCGCGTGAATGGTAGCCTAGTTCCATGGGTAAGAAGGAAGCCAGCAAGGTTCTCGTGCTCGGAGGCCGGGAAGTTCAAATTACGCATCCGGAGAAGCTGTACTTCTCGGAGAAGGTGCAGCTTACCAAGCTCGCGCTTGTGCAGTATTATCTCTCGGTTGCTTCAGGCGCTCTAACCGGCATCCAGGATAGGCCCATCGTTTTGAAGCGATTCGTAGATGGCGCCGAAAAACCGGCCTTCTACCAGAAACGCGCGCCAGAGCAGCGTCCTCCTTGGTTGCGCACAGTTACGTTGTCTTTTCCATCCGGCCGCACCGCGGAAGAAATAGTGGTTGATGATGCGGCGGGCTTGGCATGGATCGTCAACCTTGGTTGCATCGAACTTCACCCCCATCCCGTTCGCGCCAGCGATCTGGAACATCCAGACGAATTGCGGGTTGATCTTGATCCGGTTCCAGGGGTTAGCTGGTCTGACGTATGTAAAGTCGCACTTGAAGTGCAGGCATTCTTGCGCGAAGAAGGGTTAGAGGGTTGGCCAAAAACCAGTGGCTCGCGCGGCATGCACATTTACGTTCGTATTGAGCCACGCTGGACTTTCACCGAAGTGCGGCGTGCAGCGGTCGCATTGTCTCGGGCGATTGAGCGACGAGTTCCCCAGATTGCAACTTCGAAATGGTGGAAAGAAGAGCGCCATGGGGTGTTCCTCGATTACAACCAGAACGCGAAGGACCGCACCACCTGTTCGGCCTACTCGGTGCGTCCGATACCCGATGCTCGGGTCTCGGCGCCGCTTCGTTGGAGCGAAGTTCCCGATTGCGACCCGGCGGACTTCACGATTTTCACCATGCCCCAACGGTTTGCGGAAATTGGCGATCCTCACGCGGGAATGAATGCGTCTCCTGGATCACTCGAAGCGCTCCTTGAACTTGCCGCCCGGGATGAAGCGGAAGGCTTGGGCGACGCTCCCTGGCCTCCGCATTTCCGCAAGATGGAATCGGAGGGTCCGAGAGTTGCGCCTTCGCGAGCAAAATCTAAGCCGAAGCCTGCGCGAATCAAGATGCCGTTGATCGTGATTGCCAATTCACCAGACAAGAGCGCAGCTCTCGAAGGCCTAAATCGATGGAAAACAAGACATGCTGCGATAGTTCAATTCCTCGCACCCGAGGATATTTTGGTCGATTCCATGAGAGGCAGATCTTCCACATGGACGCGCATTCGAATCAATCTGCAACATGTACAGGAAGACCTTCGCCCGCCGCAAGAGGCTCCAGACCCCGATGATGACCCTACGCGCGAGTGGCGCGAGGGGCACAAAGAGCACGCGCGAATCAAGAAGCAAAAGAAATCCAAGAGCTAACGGCCGGAAGGAAAGATGGCGGCCAACTCCTGAGGCGGGACCACCTCGAGCTGAGCGTACGTACAGTCTGAAGGCTTCTTATCGGATCTCCAGCGGCGAAACTGTGCGGTGTGACGGAAGCGATCGCCTTGCATGTGGTCATAGGCGACTTCGACTACCAGTTCAGGGCGTAAGGGTTCCCATGACAAGTCCGTCCCTTGGCTCCATCGACTCTGCCCGCCCGGCATGCGCTTGGGGCCGTCACCTAAAGCGGCATCGGCCTCTGCCCAAGACTTCCACGGGTGGTTTACAAGTGCATCCTTACGATACGGTTTGAGAAACTCGACCAGTTCCAGTCGTTTTGCATTGCTGAAACTGGCGCAGACTCCTACATGTTGCAGCGAGCCGGAGTCATCAAACAAGCCGAGTAGCAAGGAGCCAACCAGGGTGCGATCACCCTTTTTATGCCATCGAAACCCGGCAACTACGCAGTCGCAATCCCGCTCGTGTTTGATCTTGAGCATTACGCGTTTGTCAGGCTCATAGGTTCCGTTGGTGGGTTTCGCGATTACGCCGTCGAGGCCGGCTCCCTCGAAGCGCCGAAACCAATCCCGTGCGGCGTTCTGGTCGCGCGTAGCCGGAGTGAGGTGAATAGGAGCCAGACTATTTTCTAGGAGTGCCTCCAGTTCGCGCCGGCGCACCTCAAAGGGTTCGCTGGACAAGTTACGATCGCCTCGGCAGAGCAGATCGAAAAACACAATGGATGCTGGTGTCTGTTCGGACAGAAGCTTCACGCGTGAGGCAGCGGGGTGTAGCCGGAGCTGCAGAGCATCAAAATCGAGTTCATTGTCCTTTACAATTACCAATTCGCCATCCAGAACGCAACGTTCTGGCAAACTCCGCCTCAAAGGGTCGAGCAGTTCAGGGAAATAGCGATTCAGAGGCTTTTCATCGCGGCTCTGAATCAGTATTTCATCGCCATCGCGGAACACCAGGGTGCGAAATCCGTCCCACTTAGGTTCGAAAATCCAATCTCCGTCTGCCGGTAAATCGTCTACACGCTTGGCGAGCATTGGCAGCACTGGCGGATTGACGGGAAGATTCACTCTTTTATCTTATAACGTGTTTGGGGCTGCCCTCTCCTGGAAGCGGGTCGCCGACTGCGGCACTCACTCACATGGTGAGTTCGACAAGAAGTGCTTGAATGAAATGATGAGGATCCGCATCGACAAGCTTTTTGCGCAGCATTAACTTGGAGCGTCTCATTTGCGTTCTGAGCGAATAAGTGACATCCTCCCCACGGAGAAAATCAACCATGTGTTTTTCAGCCGCAGCAAACTTTGTGGGCAGCGGCGTTCTCGGCACGGTGGGTGTCGTTACATTGACGAAGGTGAAGCATCGACGCGAACTGCTGTTCGCCTCTCTTCCCGTGCTCTTCGCCCTGCATCAATTCATCGAGGGGTTTGTATGGCTGGGATTGGATGGGGTTCTCTCGCCGACTGTAGCGCACGACATGGGGGCGGCGTTTATGCTCTACGCACAGGGCCTCCTGCCCTTCCTCTTGCCGCTCAGCGTCCTGCTCTTCGAGCCTAATGGGGGGAGCCGCCGGATGATGCTTCCCTTTCTCGTACTGGGCGGGGCGACGACCCTATACATCCTATGGGCGCTGACAGCTTTCCCATTGCAGCTCTACGTTAGAGGAAACAGTATCGTATACATCAATCAAGCGACCAATAACACTGCGGTCGCGGTGCTTTACGTGATTGCAACGTGCGGTTCGCTGTTTTTCTCGAAGATCAGGATGATGGTAGTTTTCGGCGCAGCCAATCTCGCGATCGTGCTTGTCGTAATGGGGATCAAACGTTATGCATTCACTTCCGTCTGGTGTGCCTATGCGGCCGTCGCAAGCATGATCATTCTCGCGTGCTTCTGGGCGAGCAATGAAGAAAGACCCTTCCGCTACGCATAGCAACCAGGACGACCACTTATCCGAAGTATTTGCAGTTTCAAGCTTGCAGACGGTCGCTTACTTGTTCGGCTGCGATGGCCCACGGGCATTCTGCCTGATGCTCCTGAAGGTCGCTCAGGGCCCGCTGCAGGTCGACGTGCTTTCTGGCCGCGAGTCTGGGGCTGACCTTGAAAAAGGCGGCAGAGCGAGCCTCTTCGTAGCTTGCATTCCTGCGTTCCAAGACTCGGTACAAATCGCGACACTCAGAGCAGTTCATAAATACCTCAGCTGCGGCGACGAACCCTCCACGGACATGCATCCGGTTGCAAAAGGTCGCGTGGGGCAGCCGTCAGGCTGAGCATGCTCGGGGAGGACTGTCCCGCCTCTGCCCCACGCTTATGTATGCATCTTTGGGCACTGGGCAAAGTTTTGCAATAGGCAAAAGTGCCTCAAATGCGGGCGAAAAGTACATATTCAGAAGGTGCTCGCGAAAGGTAATTGGTGATCCTACTCAGGAGTTTCCAGCGGGAAGCGTACCGTCGATCCGCGCAAAGCTGCTGATGCCGGCGTTTCTTGATACGAAGGGGTCTGGTAGGCGATCGGGATAACGGCAGCGACCGTGGTTTCGTGTTCGTCGCTGCGGAACTCGACGCGTCCACCGATGTATCCGATTCTCTCGTGCATGCCGGAGATCCCGACTCCGCCTGCGAATCCACTTGCGGCCTGAATCTCCTTGAGGAGATCGGAACGGAATCCATGGCCCGTGTCGATAACGGCCACTTCAATCATGCGGTCTCGCAGATGCGCCCTGACTGCAGCCGTCTCGCTTCCCGAGTGCCGGTGAACATTGGCAAGCGCCTCTTGCACGAAGCGATAGATCGCAATCTCCTGATTTGGGTGAAGCGACGTGGCTTTCAACTCTTTCGAGATTTCGACCTTCACGCGGAGGCCGCTGCGATCGCGGAATTCTTCCACGAACATCTGCATGGCGGACCAGAGGCCGAGTTCATTGAGCATGGGAGGATGCAGCAGGTAGGAGAAAGTTCGAATCTCACGCGCGACCCGTTTGGCAAGCGCGAGCGATTCTGCAACTTGTTTCTGCGCGTTTTCCGGAAGGGAACGACGCACAGCCATGAGCGCTCCGAGGTTGAGCGTCAGGGCAGTCATTTCCTGCGAAGTGGAATCGTGCACTTCGCGGGCGATACGACGCTGTTCCTCTTCCTGAATGCGCAACAGGCGTTCGGACATCTGGAGTAGCGTATGCTCGGCCAATTCCTGCGAGGTGATGTCCTCGACCATGGCCACACAGTATTTCAATTTCGCGTCATCGGTGTGCAGCGCGGAGACAGTCACTCGGGCCGACCGGATTTCGCCATTCCGACGGACGTAGCGCTTTCTGATCTGGTATCGATCGCGCTTGCCATCGACGACCTCGCGATACATTGTGCGAGTGAGGGTCAGATCCTCGGGATGAGTTATCTTCTCGAAGGTGAGGGTGGGAAGTTCGGGTTCAGTGTAGCCGACAATGGCGCAAAATGCGGGGTTGCAGCGGAGAAGATTCCCGTCAGGATCGACCAGCACCATACCGATGGCGGCATGCTCAAAAATGATATGAAATTCTTCCTCGCTGCGGCGAAGCGCCTCTTCCGCTTGCTTGCGGCCGGTGATGTCCATCGTGAGGCCGACTATACGAAGGGGTTCACCGGAGTTATCGAAGAAGACACGGCCTCGCGATTCCACCCAGCGGATTTCACCGTCGTTCTTACGTCGTATCCGATATTCGGCGCGCGACTCACCTCTTCGCAGAGTTTCGGAGACATTGGCCTGCGCTAGCGCGAGATCCTCCGGCAAGACAAGATCCTCCCAGTCTTTGTGAGTTCCTCGCTCGGTGCCAATTGGCAATCCGAAAAGTTCGGACAGTTCCGGAGACCATGAGACTTGATTGCTCTGCAGGTCGAGATCAAAGGATCCCATGTGCGCCGCTCTTTGTGCTTGATCCAGCAACTCGCGACCGGAGCGCAATTCTTGCTCAACTTTCTTCTGCTCAGTGATATCGGTAAGTGTGACTACCGCTTGCCGAACCTTGCCGTCATCGCTGAGAATCGGCCACGCGCTGGTCAGGACCCAGCGGCGTTCACCGGTGGCAGGATGGAAATTCCTCAGTGCAATATTGAGCACAGGCTTGGCCGTGCTGATGGCGCGTTGGCTCGGACGTTCGGCGATCGGACAGGGAGTTCCATCTTCGCGAAGCACCTGAAGCGCGGGGTCCGTGAGGCGCATGGAGGCTGCCTGCTCAGCGGTTACACCGGCGATCTCGAGAAACTGTGGATTAAAAATCTGGATGGCAGCGTTGCTATCGAGGACTACGATGCCGACCGGAGCCGCAGCGACCACCGTACGAAAGCGCTCTTCGCTAGTCTTCAAAGCGCCGTAGAGGCCGCTCAGGCGGAGGGTCGCGTCGTTGAAGACTCGTCCCAAGGTTGCGAGTTCGTCGTCGCCTTCGACGTGGACTCGCTGCTGGAAGTCGCCGAGGGCGAGAGCCTGTGCGCCCGCATCGAGTTGCGCCAGTGGTTGCGTGATGCTGCGCGTGACGACGGTCCCCAGGAGTGCGGCTACGATCAACGTGAACAGGGCTGTCAGGGCGTGCATCAGGAAGACACGCTTTTCCTGGCGTTGTATGGCCTGCTGGGTGCGGGTTCGCTCGGCGCCCACTTCCAGATCGACTTTCTCAACCAACAGCGAAGTTAACGAACTCAGCGGACGCACTTGATTCTCGAGACGCAGTCGGACGGCGGGCCAGTCCCGAAGATTTGCGAGGTCAGAGAGAGCGTCGATTTGCGCGGGCAAAGCGCTCTCGATTGTGTCGAGCGCGCTCAGCATCGTCGGATCGCGGGCCAAAAGGTCGGACGGTGTTCGGAGAGCGCGGTCGGCACGTTCCACGTCTTCGAGAAACTGGCGACGAAGAATACCGCTCTCTTCGGCGAAACGATGGGAATCTTCTGACGTGGCAAGGTCTTCCAGTTTGTCGCGAAGAATCAGCAGGCTCGCGTGTAGGCTGAGCACGGCGTGCGATTCCAGATCGAGATTATGAATGCGTTCTTCCTGATTGCGAACCCGATCAAACTGCCAAAGGGTAAAGGCGTGGCTGGCAATCATCAAGACCACGATCGTCACGAAGCAGAGCGTCAAGCGGGCACCGATGTTGAGTTGCAGAAGGCGACGCGCGCGCTCCAACTGCTGCCAGAAGGACTTTGGAAGCGGGAACGGCAGAGAGCCTGAATTGGATTCAGTTTCCATGCTCTTCGCCTCGTTGATTCGTTGAAGGTAGTCCTGTGATGCAAATCAATTCCTGTTCGAGATCTGCGGCAGCTTGCGCCGCCGGCTTTTGCCTAGTCAAGACCGAATGCACAGACTCAAAGTATGCCTGGGAAACTTGCTCGTATCGCGCTCCGGCGACGGTGGACGGTCGCACTCCGAGACTGTTGCGGAATATTCGATTCAAGTCCGCAAAATGAGGGAAGGTCTGAGTGACTTCTGGGATGTCGTATAAAGCGGGCATCACGGAAGGTTGAGAAGTTGCCATCGACCGGCCTCGTTCTACATCGCGACGGCAAAGAAAGCGCACGAGCGCTACAGCTTCGACAGGATGCCTCGAGTTGCGAAAAACGCTAAGACTGGCTCCTCCTAAAGTTCCGACGTGGCCGGAACGGCCACCCGGCAAAACGGTTGCGACGAACTTGTTGCGTGCGGCGGAATCGGTGTTTTGACTGGTCGAGTAAGCTGCCGGCCAATTGCGCATGAAGGCAGCGTTTCCAGCTCGCCAGATATTGAGTGCGTCCCATTCACGATAGGCGACAACGCTGGGCGGAGAGATAGAGCCGACCCAGCGCGCGGCTCGTTCCCAGGAATGGATCGCGGCGGGATTGTTAACGCTGATTTTTCCGTCAGACTCGATGATCCGGCCTCCGCCTTCGGACGCCTGCCATTCGAGCGCGTTACAAGTTAGGCCTTCCGAGGGCGCGCCCTCCCATACGTAACCCCAGAATTGGTGGTTGCCTTTCGCGCGTTCGCCTTTTTGGATGCGGGCGGCCATCTTTTCCAATTCGTCCCAGGTCGCGGGAGGCGAGTGATAGCCGTATTCACGCAATAAGTCTGAACGATAAAAGAGAAGTCCGGCATCGGCGTGGTACGGCATGGCGACGAGTTGTCCATTGATCGTGTCGTTGGCGACCAGAGAGGGAAAATCTTGTGCCGTGTCGGCGAGATAAGGATTCAGATTGAGAGAGTACCGCGCCGTCATCGCCGGCCAGATCACATCAATGGCAAAGACGTCGGGAGCGTCGGTGGAATTATCGAGGAGCCTACGCAACAGGGCGAGTTGATCGATGGCTGTTTCCGGGGCTGGGAAGTCCTTAACGATGATGCCGGTTTCGCGGGTGAACTCTTCTTCTTCGTGCGCTCGCCACGACAGAAACTGTTTGTCGAGCCAGCCAGGATCCAGCAGCGTGATGGTCACTGGCGCGGGCGCAGGAGTGGATGCGTGACAGGCTACGATTCCGATCAGCAAAGAGACGACGAGGCAGGCTGCGAAAGCCACGCGAACAAGTTCTCGAACGCGCCAACGAACTCGGGCCGCGAGACTCGAACGGAAACGCCGGCACTTCATGTTTGGCCCCCAGGCCGGCCGAAGTACGGCGATTTTACCACTGCTTCTAAAGGGTTACAGACAATACCGGCGACGATCGCTTGCGGGCTTGCAAGGCGAGAGTAGAATAGGCGCGAACTTGCCGAAGCCTTTACCGGGCGCTGAACTCGGCTGTAACGGGGAGAGTTCAAGCAACCGTCAACCCGGTACAGGAGGGGGCGGCATGCAAACTGTTTCGATACTGGTCGCAGACGACCACGCGGTCGTGCGCCGTGGTCTGCGCGCTCTGCTGGAGACGCATCCAGACTGGCATGTTGTATCGGAAGCCGGAAACGGGCGGGAAGCGGTAGAAAAAGCCGCCAGCCTTCGCCCGCAAGTAGTGATCCTCGACATTGGGATGCCCAAGCTGAATGGCTTGGACGCTGCCGCCTTGATCTATAAGGCAAATCCTAAAACACGCATCCTTATGCTAACGATGCACGCTGCGGAAGCCCTGATTGAGCAAACCCTCAATGCGGGCGCTAGCGGGTATGTGCTGAAATCCGACGCTGAAAGGGATTTGATTGCCGCGGTCGATGCGCTTCTCCATAACAAGACCTTCTTTACGTCGGCTGCCTCGGCGGTAATCCTCGATCATCTGCGGCAGCGACATTCGAAAAAAGATGGCCGCACCTCAGGGGACCGGCTGAGCGTGCGAGAGCGAGAAGTCGTGCAGTTGCTCGCCGAAGGCAAGAGCAACAAAGAAATCGGTGCGGCCCTGAACATCAGCAAGCGTACCGTCGATCACCATCGTGCCAGAATCATGGAAAAGTTGAAGGTGCAATCGGTCGGCGAACTCGTTCTCTACGCGGTGCGGAACAAAATTGTTGAGCCGTAAGGTTTGGTGATTTGGCGACGTGTTTCAAGAAGGATGAGAGTCATTATTGCAGCGCGGCGCGAATCTTCGATAGAAGGTTGTGCCGGGTAAACGGCTTTTCAATCAGCATCATCCCCGTCGTCGACAGTCGGTACCGCTGAATCAAATCACCCGCGTAGCCTGACATCAACAGCACCTTTGCCTGGGGCTGAAGTTCCTTCAATTGCTCCGACAATTCGATTCCACTCATGGCGGGCATCAACATATCGGTCAGTAGCAGATCAATCTGCTCGTTGGTTTTCTGAACCACGCGGAGAGCTTGATGCCCGTCCGCGGCCTCGAGGACCTTGTAACCGGAGCTCGCCAGAAGAGCAGTGATCAGCTTACGCAAGGCCTCATCGTCTTCTACAACGAGGATTGTCTCTGCGCCGATCACGATATCGAGCAAAGGCGTGAGATTCGCTGCGGGCTGGGGGGCGTTATTTTGTTCGGGGAAGTACAGCTTGAAGGTAGTGCCGCGGTCCGGCTCGCTGTAGACCCAGATGTAGCCATCACTTTGCTTGACGATCCCGTAGACGGTGGAGAGGCCCAGCCCGGTTCCCTGGCCGGGAGCTTTGGTGGTGAAGAAAGGCTCGAAAACCTGCGACAAAGTCTTTTCGTCCATGCCACATCCTGTGTCGGTTACGGACAGCAACACGTAGCGGCCGGGCCGGACGGATAGATGAGAATCCACGTAACCCTCTCGCAGGTCGACGCTGGAGGTTTCGATCGCGATCATTCCTCCCTGGGGCATGGCATCGCGGGCGTTGACGACGAGATTCATCAGAATTTGCTCGATCTGCCCGAGGTCCGCGCGAATGGAGCCAACGGCGCCGGGTTTGAAGGAGAGCGCGATGTCTTCGCCGATCATGCGCAACAGCATCTGCGTGAGATTGTTCACGACGGCGTTCAAGTCGAGAGGACGCGGATAAAGAACCTGTTGGCGGCTGAAGGCCAATAGTTGTCGAGTTAACGAAGCGGCGCGTTCCGCGGCAAGCTTGATTTCATTCAGATGTTTCGACACTCCGTGACCTGCACCGAGGCGATAAACGGCGAGTTCGCTGTATCCGATGATGACGGTCAGGATGTTGTTGAAGTCGTGCGCCACGCCGCCGGCCAGGCGTCCGATGGCGCCCATTCTTTGCGCTTGTCGAAGTTGGTTCTCGAGACGACGGGCTTCAGTGACGTCTTGTGTTACGGCGAGGACGCAGGGGGTGCCATCGACGTCGATAGCCTCAGCCGTCACGTTGGCTTCGCGGACCTCGCCCGACTTGGTGCGCAATCTGGTATAGAGTCCGCGACTCACGCTCGCGTCTTTGAGTTGCTGAAGCAATTTCGAGCGATCGAGAGTGTCAACCCAGATTCCGAGTTCCGTCGAACTGCGACCGATGACATCGCGGCGCTCGAAGCCGAGCATCTGCAGAAATGCGTGATTGACATCGACATAACGTCCGTCGGAGAGGGTACTAATCGTGATAGAAAGAGGACTAGAGCGGAAAGCCTTGGCGAAAAGATTCTGACGATAGCGCCCGTTGCGCCGAAGAAGAAGGAAAACAATCAGGATGAGGACGAAATTCAGTCCATAAGCAAGAGCGGCGGCAAGATTTTGGCCGGATTCTAGAAGGCTCAGGTTTTGAGAGGGCCCTTGCCCGTTCGAAGGGTCGGCGGTTTCAAGGGTCGGATTGGCCGGTCGAGCGGCGGCCTGAGCGAGACCCGCATGAGAACGAACTCCGAGGAACTGAAGCGAGGCTCCGACGCACAAGGCTACGAGCACCGTTAACATGATGCACAGTCTGGCGCTCGATGCCGACTTCAACAGACCTCCAATGACGATGAACCGATAACTCGGCGAATGGACCGACCGCGGTCCATACCATCGCACATCCTTGAATGGCGGGAATACTTCAGCGTCGCTCAATTGCGTGGAAACTTCAATTCGTAGAAGTACCTATTCGGGCTTGCGTGGAATACCAGCCGCCAATTGATTCGTTACAGCCAAGATCAGAAGCTGCAATGTAGCAGCATTCTATGCGGTCAAAAGAATCACCACTCTTCGGGGTCCGATTAAGGTTAGGAGCCTGCTAGGGCGGCTGAGACAGGCATCCGTCTATGCCGCGGCGGCGAGCTGTGGTTGCGCGCAGTGAGCGCAGCGCGTAGCGTCTATGGCAATCTCACTCTTGCCCTCCGCGCATTTCTTAGTCGTAGGATCAGCTGGCACTGGATTCTTTCGCATCCGCGCAATCATCGCGTTGACTGGCACGACCACAAAGAAATAAACAGCCGCTGCCACCAACAGAAACGCTATGCAGGCGTTCATTAAGTCTCCCACTGGGAAGAGCGTGCCGTTCACTGTAAACATGAGGGCCGAAAAATCAGGCTTGCGAACGAGCACTGCAATCAGCGGCGTCAGCAAGTCCTTGGTCACCGCAGTCACCACGCCTCCGAACGCGGCGCCAATGACGACACCAACCGCCATGTCCACCACATTGCCGCGAAGAACGAACTTCTTGAACCCGTCTAACATAATTCCTCCTGTCCAAAGTCGAATTGCCCGGCAATTTAAGGGAGGTAGAGTTGGAGGGTCAAGCCTAAGCTTGCGAATGGTAAGTTTAATGAAGCTGCTCTTCGATCTCTGTGATCGGCTGCTGGCACTTAACCGCGATGGCAAACCCGGATCCCGGCCCCATCGATTTCACACGCACCACTTCGCCTTCCCCCAGAAGGACGACCGGACGGCGCGAAGATGGAGCGACAACATTCATCGTCAAGCTCACCTGGGTACGAACTGGAATCAGGTCTCCCGCCTGAACTAGGACGCCCTCGACACTTACGTTTTTGCTGATCGCATCGAGCGATCGAGCCACCCCGTCGGTCGCGAAGCTGAGGAAAACCGGGAATTGCAAATCAAATCGGCGGTGCTTTCTCGCCGGTGTATAAGCGCTGGTGGGATGGCCTTGACTGCAGTGCATGCGCTGATCTTACGTCTTTAACTCCTTCGACGGACAGCTGGAATTAGTACAACGTCCCAAGGGACATGCCCGGTTGCGCCAGCCGTTGAAACACCAGTCGATACAGGCCGACCCCCGGTCGATGCCCCACTGGCCGTCCGGCGGCCTGCGGCATGTACCTCAGGTATCTACCCTAAAGCAAAGGGTCGGACGACACTGTTGGGGATGAGCCGTCCCCCGGTCAGTCGGTCAGTGGAACCATCCGTTGAGGTTTCTTGGCTCACTATGATGAAATCAGCTGCGAAAAAGACCAGTTCGAAAAGCGCATTGAGAGCGGGACTCAGCCTGCTGCTTCTGGCATCCCTTGCTATTTTGATTGGCTGCCAGGGAATCAGCGCCGGCGGTACCGGCATTAAGAATTCTTCCAGCGCTTCGGGCACACTGGCCTCGAACTTAACTAGCCTCAGTTTCGGCGACGTCACAGTAGGAAAGAGCCAGACTCTTTCTGCAACGATCACCAACTCTGGCGGGGCCAGCGTCACAGTTTCTCAGATCGCGATTAGCGGTACCGGATTCAGTTTGAGCGGCACGACCGCGCCCGTGACACTTGCGGCTGGGCAGAGCGCAACTTTCAGCGCCAAGTTCGCGCCGGCTACGGCGGGCAGCGCCAACGGCAATGTCACTGTGACTTCGAATGCCTCGAATGCCAGCATGACGATTGCGATATCCGGAGTCGGCACGACCGCTGTCGCGCAATTGGGGACATCTTCAACTTCTCTTAGTTTCGGCAGCGTCACCGTGGGAAAGAATCAGTCCCTGTCCGAAACGATTACAAATAACGGCGGATCAAGCGCGACGATTTCTCAGGTTGGAATCACCGGCACCGGCTTCACACTGTCCGGCATCTCGACTCCCGTGACGCTGGCAGCGGGCCAGAGCACGACGTTTGGGGTTGAGTTCGCTCCGTCATCGGCGACCAGCGACAGCGGAAGCGTCACCATCACCTCAGATGCTTCCGATCCGACGTTAACTGTCTCACTTTCTGGAAGCGGCACGACGACTGTCGGACAACTCGGTCTTTCACCAAGCACGCTCGCTCTTGGCAGCGTCGTAGACGGAACCAGCGGCTCGGCGTCGGGAAGTCTTACAGCCACGGGGGCGAACGTGACCGTGACCGCCGCGGCTACGAACAACTCCGTATTCTCTCTGGGCGGGCTATCTCTGCCGGTGACCATCGCTGCCGGCCAAAGCCTGCCGTTCACGATCACTTTTAGTCCGCAGACCACTGGAGCTGCAAGTGCGACGCTCACTGTGACCAGCGATGCTTCGCCCACGACTTCGACCGAAGCACTGACAGGAACCGGGATGGCGGCTCCAACCCACACCGTCAGCTTGTCGTGGGATGCGAGTACGTCATCGAGCATCTCCGGCTACAACGTCTATCGAGCCGTGTACACCAACTCCTGCGGTTCCTATTCGAAGATCAACACGGTGTTGAACACAACAACCCTCTATGCCGATTCAACGGTGGTAGACGGCACGGCCTATTGCTACGCGGCCACGGCCGTGAATACGAGCAACGAGGAAAGCGGCTATTCGAATATCGTCAGCAACATTCAGATTCCGCCGGCGTAGTGCCCATCGCTAAGCGGAAGGCTCCTCGCTGAATACCTGGCTCGCACTCATTTTCGTCCCATGTCGCTCGCCGCGAGTCAGATTGAAGGCAGTATTTACCAAGCCGACGTGGGAGAACGCCTGCGGAAAATTGCCAAGCTGACGCTTAGTGATGGAATCATATTCCTCGGATAGAAGACCAACATCGTTTCGGACTGCCAACAGCCGTTCAAACATCCGCACAGCGTCGTCATGCCGGCCTTGCAATTCATAATTGTCTGCCAGCCAGAATGAACAAGGCAGAAACGTTCCTTCGCCGTGAGGTAGTCCATCGACGGCTGGATCCTGCGTGTAGCGGCCAACGAAGCCATTGGACATCAAGTGCGTTTCGATGGCTTTAACCGTGCCCAGAACCCGGGGATCGTGGGGCGGCAGAAATCCCACAAGCGGCATCATCAGGATGCTAGCGTCGAGATGTTTACTGCCGTAATACTGCACAAAAGAATTCAGATCTGCGTCATACCCATCCCGGCACACTTGCCGGTGGATAGCTGATCTCAACTTCTTCCATCGGGCCGTCTCGGTCTCGAATCGTCCCAATTCCGCCGATCGGATCAGCCGGTCAACCGCAACCCACGCCATCACTTTGGAGTGGACAAAATGCCGACGCGGGCCCCGGACCTCCCAAATCCCGTCATCGGGCCGTTCCCATCCCGTTTCCAAATACTCCAGCATCGCCAGGGCCACTTCGTGCCGCTCATGTTCGGGTGCTCCCAAACCTGCCTCTCGAGCCAGGAAAAGCGTATTGGCGACCTCTCCGAAGATGTCGAGCTGAAATTGCGTGTAAGCCGCGTTTCCAGTGCGAACCGGGACTGATTTTTCATACCCCTGCAGCCAGGGCAGCTCCAGTTCTGTGAGCCTGCGCTCTCCATGGAGCCCGTAAAGAATATTCAGTTCGGAAGGACTGCCGGCGACCGCTCGCAGCAGCCACTCCCGCCAGTCGCGGGCTTCATCAAGATATCCGGCTTGAAGCAGAGCTTGCAGGGTTAGGCTAGCATCCCTCACCCAGCAGAAGCGGTAGTCCCAATTTCGGACGCCACCCAGCAGTTCCGGCAAGGACGTTGTCGGAGCGGCAACTATTCCGCCAGTGGGAAGAAATGTAAGTCCCTTAAGGGTGATGAGAGAGCGCAGGACCGCATCCCGCCATTTACCCCGATAGGCACATCGATTAGACCATTTCCTCCACCATTTTTCCGTTTTCTCTATCGCAGCCTCGAGCTGGACCTCTGTCGGCTCGTGTTCATACGAGCGATACCAGGTCAGACCAAAGGAGACTTCTTGCCCCTCTGCCACGTTAAACTCGGCATCGGTCTTCATGTTTTCGCTATGTAACCGGATATCCGAACGCAACCGAATCATGTCTGGACCGGCAATTGCCGAAATTCCATGATCGGCGCGTCGGACCCACGGAATTACCGATCCGTAATCGAACCGGATCACCAATTCCAGCTTCATCTGCACTTGCCCCTTCGTCCCCACCACAAGCCGCAGGAGCTCAGGTGTTCGGTCGCGAGGCATCATAAAGTCAATCAGCTTTACAGATCCGGTCGCGGTTTCGAACTCCGTTTCCAGAATGAGACTGCCGTCGCGGTACTGGCGCCGAACGGCCAGGATCGGTTCGACGGGAGAAATTGACCAATAGCCGTTTTCGGGGGTGCCGAGGAGGCCCGCAAAGCACGCCGGAGAATCGAAGTTTGGAAGGCACAGCCAGTCGATCGAGCCTTGTTTTGAAACCAGGGCTGCTGTATGGCAATCACCTATCATTGCGTACTCTTCAATTGGTAAGGACAGGCACGCCCTCCGTCGCAAAAGTATAGCCCCCGTCGAAACCTTGTTTCGGGAGACGGGCTTTGGGAGCGCCGTCTTCCAGGGATTTCCAACGCGAGCAATTTCTTGGATGCCGAGATGAGCGGAGACAGATGGATACGTTTTAATCCCCCGATCGTGGCGGCGCAGCGTGTAGAGCCCTCCGCACGTCTGAACGCACGTCGCTCGCGTCCAATTGTCGCCTGGGCCATCGACCCGGTGCCCAGGTGGTTATGTCCTATCGGCATCTGTGCCTTCGTGACAAAACATTGCAAACTTCTTGCATGCGACTCCCCCAG
>Ga0181528_10001280_pt1 | contig 15716 bp, 15 predicted proteins | sample PEATcosm2014_Bin_47_FD_119742 | JGI IMG/M metagenome (GOLD analysis project Ga0181528, IMG submission 119742) | Peatland microbial communities from MTU Mesocosm Facility, Houghton, MI, USA - PEATcosm2014_Bin10_10_metaG | ecosystem: Environmental > Terrestrial > Soil > Wetlands > Peat | place...
AACGAACTGCTGGTGCAAAAACCCGCCGCGACCTTCTTTGTCCGCGCTCAAGGCGAATCTATGCTAGGCGCCGGCATTCATCCCAATGACATTCTGGTGGTGGATCGCTCCATAGAGCCGGTAGCCGGTAAAATTGTGATTTGCGCCTTAAATGGGGAATTGACGGTAAAACGCTTGCAGCGCGAGCACCAGCAATGGAAACTACAAGCCGAAAATCCTGATTATGCCGATATTGCCATACACGAAGACCTGGACATGGTGATCTGGGGCGTGGTGACCAACGTTATTCACGCCGTGTAATGCCCGCGTTGCTGGCCTTGGTCGATTGCAATAATTTTTATGTCAGCTGCGAACGGGTATTTAGGCCCGATCTGCTCGGCAAACCGGTGGCTGTGCTGAGCAACAACGACGGCTGCATCGTCTCCCGTAGTCAGGAAGTAAAGGATTTGGGCGTCAAAATGGCTGTGCCGCTGTTTCAGGTACAGCACTTAGTCAAGCAACACAACATCCGGCTGTTCTCTTCCAACTATACCCTGTATGCCGATATGTCGGCGCGGGTGATGTCGGTTTTAGAAGAATTCGCCCCCAAGCTGGAAGTGTATTCCATAGACGAAGCATTTCTGGATTTGAGCGGCATTTGCCCTCAAGACCCGGTTGCTTATGGCCAAACTATCAGAAAAGCCGTATTCCGCAACACCGGCATTCCGGTCTGTGTCGGCCTGGGGCCAACCAAAACCCTGGCCAAGCTGGCAAACTTTGCCGCCAAAAAATGGAAAAAAACCGGCGGCGTGCTGGATTTGTCCGACCCGTTACGCCGGGAAAAACTGCTGCGCATTGTGCCGGTCAAAGAAGTGTGGGGCATAGGCTCGCGCACCACGGAAAAACTCAATCGGCTCAACATTCACACGGCCTGGGACTTGGCGAACCAGCCCAGCAAACGCATCCAGGCGGAATTTAGCGTGGTGGTCGCCAGAACCGTGCTGGAATTGAACGGCATAGCCTGTCTGGAATTGGAGGAAATCGCGCCGGACAAACAGCAAATCGTCTGTTCCCGCAGCTTCAGCAGAAAACTGACCGACTGCGGCGAACTTTCCAGGGCGCTGGCGGAATACTGCACCCGCGCCACGGAAAAACTCAGAGCCCAACAGTCGGCGACCGGCTGCATTACGGTTTTTATCCGCACCAATACCTTTGCCATGCAAGATCCGCAATATCAGCGCACTGCCAGCATGAAACTCGCCGCCGCCACCCAGGATACCCGCATCGTCATCAGCGCGGCCAACCGCTTGTTGCAGGAAATCTTCAAACCCGGCTATGCATATCATAAATGCGGGGTGCAACTCAGTCAAATTCAACCGGCCAATGCACCTGGGCAGTTCGATTTATTCGGTTTGGCCTATAACGGCATACCGCAGGAAAGCCGGCAGTTGATGCAAGCTATGGATCAAATTAACCGGCGCTTTCCGCACGGCGTTTCGATAGCGGCTAGCGGTCCGGATAAATCCTGGAAATCTAAAGTGGAGCGACTATCCCTGGGATACACGACTAATTGGCGGGAATTGGTTTGCGTGAAATGCGGTTAAACATTTCCAATCCAGTTATCATAATACTTTGATAGAAATACACTTAATTTGATATTATAGGCATATGAAGAAGCTAAGATTTCTGGGTTCCAACCTGGATGATCTGAAGAGCTTTCCTTTCGACTCCAGGCGAGAAGCCGGTTACGACCTAGATGCCGTGCAGCGTGACTCAATGCCATCTGATTTTAAGCCCTTATTCACGGTTGGACCCGGCGCATATGAGATTCGTATTCATAAGGAAGGTGAATGGCGAGTAGAGTATGTGCTACATGAATTTCAAAAGAAAACCCAAAATACCCGCCGCGAAGATATAGAGTTGGCAGCGCGTCGTTACAATCGAGTGGTGAATAGTAATGGATAATGAACCGATAATTGAATCATTCGGCAATGTATTTATCGATCTGGGGTTTTCTCTGGAAGAAGCTACGCTATTAGCCATGAGAGCAGAGTTTATGAATAATACCTTAAATAATTTAATTAACATTAATACTAAGCTTATTAACTCAAGGTAATACTACCGATTGACCGTTTAATTAGCTGGCGGGTATGTTGACAAGGAAGATTTATAAAATTTAAGGATAACATTCATGACCGCTAACCAGTTCCATTTAATACTATTTTTTTTATGTTTTAGTATAACAGCCTCGGCAACCGATTTTTATGTATCGCCGTCCGGCAATGATTTAGCCAACGGCCTGTACCCCTCGCCTCATCCCAATATTGCGAACGGTCCTTTTAAGACTTTGGCCCGGGCTCAATCCGCGATTAGAAACTTAAAAACCGCGGGAAATTTTAATCAGCCTATTACTGTGCATGTAGCGCCTGGAACTTACCCGCTGAGTTCGCCACTGCAATTCGATAGCCGGGATGCGGGAACGCCGGGACAGCAAATAACTTGGCAAGGCAAGGCCAACGCCACTACTGTGGTCAGCGGCGGCATAACTTTGCTTAACTGTACTTCCGCAAACGGGTTATGGCGCTGTCCGGCGACCGGCTTAGGTTTGGATAGCATAAAATATTCAACCAATTCAGGAAGGCTGCAAGGTAATCTACCCGGTTTTAATCTGTTTATAAATCAACAGCGCCTAACCTTAGCCCGCTGGCCGAATAGCGATCCCAATTTAGACAAATCCTGGGCACATATCAAACTTGTTATTGATGAAACGCCGACTTTCAGCAGTTTTGAACAATTGCCTGCTTTAACCCCAAGCGAGTTGAAGAATGCGGTCGTGCATATTTTCCCCAGTAGCGACTGGTTTGATCAATATTTGCCGGTGACCTCGTTTACGCCGACGCTAAACGATATAAGCCTAGGCGCAAACGTTAGCGTCGCCAGCGGTCAGCGCTTTTACTTACTAAACCTGTTATCGCAATTGGATGCGCCCGGCGAATGGTTCTACGATCAACCTAACGCCCAAGTGCTCTTCATGCCGCCAGTTGGCGTAACGCCGCAAAACATCGCGGTATCCGCCCTGCCGAATCTAATGACCTTGAATGGCCTCAGCTATGTGAACTTCCAGAACCTGTCGTTTCAAGACAGTACGGATGTCGCCATTAGCATCAGCAATTCCAACAATCTGCTCTTGAATAACATTGAAATCACCAATGTCGACACCACCGGCATCCAAACCGCCGCTTGCAGCAATATTACCGTTTCCAACAGTTTCATACACGATACCGGCCAAGGCGGTTTAATAATAGACGGCGGCAACCGGCAGACCTTGCAATCCTCGAATAATCTAGTCGCCGACAATCATTTTGCAAACTTTGGCATGATTATCCTTACCTATTCTCCAGGGGTGTCCGCCACAGGCGTCGGCGCGCAAATAAGTAATAATTTAATAGAACAAGGCGCCGGCGGCGGCGTAATGGTCAACGGCAACAATCATATTTTTGAAAAAAACGAAGTCACCCAGGTCTGCTCGCAGGCTTCGGACTGCGGGGCCTACTATACCGGACGCGACTGGACATATCGCGGCAATGTGATAAGTAATAACAATTTTCATGATATCGCCGGTTACGGACTGCAAAGCGTCAATGTAGCCCAAAATACCTTCACCTATGCCTCGCCCGCTAACGTGCCGGCAGTCTATTTGGATGACGCTGTCAGCGGTTTTAATGTCACCGGCAATATTTTCAATAACGCTGGTTCCAAGGCGATTCAAATCGGCGGCGGACGCGATCATGTGATCCAAAATAATGTGTTCAACGTCTACAATAACAGCTTTGCAATCTATATTGATGATAGGTGGCCAGGCTTTGATTGGTTATCGCTGTATAATGGTCTGATGCAGATGATTGCGCAAAATCCGTTATGGATTGCCAGCTATCCAGCCTTGGCCGCCTATCCTGCTCTTTCCTACCCAAATATAAGCTGGCCGGAAAATAACACCATACAAAACAATGTGTTTATCGCTAATAACAACGGCGGCGGCCTGGACAATTTAATTCTGCCGCAAGAGAGCACCAACATAAATAATAATTTGTATTGGGCGGCCAGCGGTAACGTGGTGATAAGTTACCAAATTTTAGACTATCTACCGCAACCCCTGGTTGCCAACTACCAATCCTGGCAGAACTGGATGCAGTTGGGAATAGAGAAAAACAGCATCAACGCCAATCCTTGTGCAACTTTCAACGGCGATCGGGTGCGTTTTTGCGCTAAATCACCTGTTGGTAAAATCGGCTTTCTAGCCTTGCCAACCGATATAGGCTTAAGCAAGTGATTGAATAGCTGCTAAAAACCGGGATGATTTTTCAGCAATTTAGCACTGAAAAAATGCCTCAAGGAGCGCCCGGCGCCGGGCGCTTTTTTAATCATCTCCTTTCAAACGCTCAAGTTTTTCAAACGCCGTAAATAACGGCTATATGCCCGGCTTTGTAGTCTATGCAGTTGCAACATTCTATGCTCGGCGCTTGGTTTGAGTCCTTCGCGATTAAGTTTTATCAGCAAGACCCATGCTTGTTCCGCCAATATTTGTGCTGAAATTATCACTTTTTGTTTCCTTACTACCATATTATTTTATCTCTATCGACAGTAAATAGATAAACAACCTAATTTCATAACTATTTAAATAATTTACAGTATGGTTTATATATACGATGGTGGCAATTGTTCAAAAGTACATTGCAATGCTACCAATTGACTTAATTTATAGATTGGTTTAAGCGGCAAGGCTAAACTCAAGCTGTTTAAGATCTTAAGCGGCTTTACTACAATTATTTATCCGGCTATTTCAATACGGTACAATAGTGCATGCTAGGGAACGCTCAACGTGTATTTATGTGCAAATCAAAAGGCTCTACATTTCCAAAATCGCAGTACGCACGTCTTAACGCCTGATCTTCAAGAAGTATTTGTCATGACTACCTTAAAAACCACTACTTTTAAAAGCACATTGGCCTTTAAATATAAAAACTTAATAATGTTGCTAGGTTGGTTATTGTGTCATTCTCCCGTCGTCTATGCGGATAAATGCCTGGGTGATTGCGGCAACGGCTTAGGGACGCTGGAATTTAGCAACGGCAATCAATACGAAGGCGCTTTTAAAGATGGCAATATGCAAGGTTTAGGGGTCGAAACCTTCAGCAACGGGGATCGCTACGAGGGCCAGTTTGCCGACAACTTGCCTAATGGCAAAGGCGCCGCCACCTATGCGAACGGCGACCGCTACGAAGGTGAGTTTATGGATGGCGATGAAAACGGTCAGGGAATCAAAACCTATGCTAACGGTGATCGTTATCAAGGCGAATTTCAGCATAATCATATTACCGGCCACGGAGTTGGCCTGTATGCCAACGGCAACCGCTATGAGGGCGGCTGGCAGGATGGCAGTCAACAGGGCCAGGGGATAGAGATTTTTGCCAACGGTGATCGCTATCAAGGTGAATTTAAGCATAATTTGGCTAACGGCCGCGGCGTCGGCAGCTATGCCAACGGCGACCAGTACGAGGGCGATTTTATAGACGGTAATCAGCACGGCCAAGGCAGCGAAACCTATGCCAACGGCGCTCGCTATCAGGGGAATTTTATTAACAATCTACCCAATGGACTAGGTGTGATCATCTATGCCAACGGCGACCGCTACGAAGGCGAATTCGTAGACGGCGCGCAAAGCGGCCAAGGCTATGCAAGCTACGCCAATGGCGACCGTTACCAAGGTGAATTTGCCGACAACCTGCCTGACGGAGCAGGCATAGCGATCTACGCCAACGGTGATCGCTTTCAAGGTGAGTGGAAATACGGCAAAAAAAACGGCCCCGGCGTCTTTACGCCCGCGCATGGGGACTGGCCGAACGACGGTCCGCGTAATGGCGAATGGCAAGACGACATCCAGATCAGATAAGCCTCGGCGAAATTTCCGGCTTACAGCCTTTTTAAGCGTCGCAAGTCACGGTAGTAAAAATTAAATAGTAAGCAAAGGGGGATTTATTTAAAAAATTTACCCAAACCCCTCTTTTTCAAAGAGGGGGACTAAACGTTTACATTGAATTTGATGGGAGCCGGGTTGCTATTCCGCTACCCTAACCGTTTTAAAACTAGCCGCCGCACCCAATAGCCCAAGCACAAAGAAACCCGTGCCAACCAGCGTAAAACGCAGATCCGTATCCTTGATGCTTAAGTCGTCGGTGGCATACAGCATAATAATTACAGCCACGGAGCCCCAGGCCAGAAAACGCAGCACGGCGGCTAACAAAAGTTTACCGAGTTCTTCAGAATCACTCACCGGCGTATCCATGCGATAAGCCACAAAACCGCACATCAGCGCCGGCAAAATTCCCCAGCGCATATGCTGAATAAAACTGTCCAGAAAATTAAAATATTCTCTGCGGTAGAACGTCAATTCTAAAATCAGCGCTGACGCTGTAGTGCTGACAATAAAGCCCAAAATCAACATAGCCATGTAAAAGCCATAATAACCATCCGACTGTTCGCGTTTCTGCCTGATCAACAGCGTCCGGCAAACAAACACCAGCACTATCGGCAACACATAGATGGCAATGGCATAGGCCACCCAACGCAGCGTTGTGTAATCGAAATGCGCCAGCGGCTTATCGGGAAACAGGAAGGCATTGTGCAAAGAGACCGATACCTCGCGGCCCAACATCACGCCTATCGCGGTGGCGGCCGCAAACAACAAGATATATTTATAAGTGTGCTTCAGACGGGCTTCATGGATATTGCCGCCTAGCTGTTTCACGGTGGCCCAGATATCATTCTCACTGGCGCTGCCGAAAACTACCAAGGAAGCCAGCAAACGACACAGCAGACCTGTGAGGTGGTCCAAATCCTTAATCAAGTTGACAGTCTTGGTATAATGGGGTTCGGCCCGCTTCCAGATTATCACTTTTTCCGACATCGCGTTGTAGGAAATACAGATGGCCCCCCATTTCAAAGACGGCTCGTTGAAAAACCGGCTATAGGAGGATTGATTGGCATAGTTCTGTATTTGGTCAAACAGCAAGCAATTGTGCGCCCACTTGTATTCAACGGTAGCGCTGGATTTTTCGAAATCACCGGGGTCGATGCTGGCCACTAGCAGTCGATCGGCGATTTGGGCTTTTAAAGTATCGTCAACCGCCGACAATCTCGAACTTATTAAAGCGTTATAGACCTCTACCGCCTTAGTCGGAATGGCAAAAGCATCATGCACGCTGTCCCGCAGTATCAACAAAGGATTAAAACGGCTCTCCCAGGCAACGAAAAACAGAAACAGTCCGGCGGCGATCAAGGGTATGATGGTATCGCCGCCCAAACCATGCAGTAAATCCACCAATTCTCCGGAGCGCAGATTTTTCACTGTCAGCGTTACCAAGGGCTCCAACGGCAGCCACACCCAAGTTAATAAGCAATATAACGCAGCCATCAGCGTACAATACGCCGAGGTCCCAAGCCAGTAGGTGCTACGGCGAATAAAATATTCAGGTAGCGTAGGTTCATCGCCTAACTGAATCCGCCGTTTTTGGAAAGACCGGTAAGCCAGAAACAGGACGGCTCCGGTTCCCAGCAACTGCAGCACAAAGTAAATGAAAAATTCGACAGTCATCGTGTAGCTGCTCCTAAGCGCTTTTCACAAGGTTTCAAGTTTAGGAAAGAGTAGAGTCTCGCTGGGATATGCACGCGGGTATTAAACAATTCCATTATATTTTCACGCCAGGTTAGCGTGGTTTGATTCAAGACGTCCATCAGAAGGCTATTAACTCGATTCGGTAAAATCCAGATCCGACACCCCGGTTAACTCCAGCAGCGCTTGCTTGGATTTAGCATACAAATGATTAAAGGCGCTATGTAATACCTCCCAACCTTCGAAGGAGATGATCTCCCACTGTGCGGTGCGCCTATCCCATTCGGTATCCAACAACACCCCTGTCTGCACCAAATATTTGAAGGTTTCATCGGATGGCGAAGCAGCGTAGGATCGCGCAGCCTCCAAATGCATGCGCGAAAGCAATCTGGCGGCCGGTCGATGATTACTGGCATGCTGATTGGTATACATCACAAAGCCCATATCTATGCCGACTCTATGTAAACCCATGCAATAGCCATCAAAATTTTCAATTTGAAATCGAATCTGATGCGGCATTGTTAATCTCCCCCGGCAATCGAGTAATGAATCAGTTAAGCAGTGTATCCGGATACTTCAACACAATTTTTAGCGCACTGCCAATATAAAGCAAGTTAAATCATTGCGGACCAGCTAGTTTTTCCAGCAACATTTTATTAACTTCACCCGGATTTGCCTTACCCTGGGTTTCTTTCATCACTTGGCCGACGAAAAAACCGAAGACTTTATCCTTGCCGCTACGGTATTGCTCGACCTGCCCCGGATTTTTGGCAATGATGGCGTCTATGATCGCGGCTATCGCCCCCATATCGCTGATTTGCAGCAAGCCTTCCTGTTCGATTATTTGGTCGGCGCTCTCAGGGCCATGCCACATTGTGTCGAATACCTGTTTCGCAATCTTGCCGGAAATAGTGTTGTCTGCAATGCGCTGCAACAGACCCGCCAAACGTTGACATTCGACCGGACATTGCTCAATCTCCAAGCCGGCTTTATGCAAAGCTCCCAACACATCGCCGGTCAGCCAGTTGCTACACAGCTTGGCTTCGCAGCCAGAGACTTTAACCAGCTCCTCGTAGTAATCCGCCAGCTCTCTTGATGAGGTCAAAGTCGCCGCCGTTTCTTCGTCCTGGCTATATTGTTCAATAAAGCGCAGCTTTTTAGCTTCAGGCAATTCCGGTAATGTGGCTTTAATTTCCATTTTCAGCGCTTCATCAATCCAGACCGGCAACAAATTCGGATCGGGAAAATAGCGGTAATCATTAGCCTCTTCCTTGCTGCGCATTGAGCGGGTTTCGTCTTTATTAGCGTCGTACAGCCGGGTTTCCTGAACTATTCTGCCGCCGGCTTCCAAGATTTCGATATGACGGTCGATTTCATGGTTAATAGCTTTTTCGACAAATTTGAAGGAGTTTATGTTCTTAATTTCGGCGCGGGTACCGTATTCTGCTTGGCCTTTCGGCCTAACCGAAACATTGGCGTCGCAACGGAACGATCCTTCCTGCATATTGCCATCACAGATTTCCAGGTAACGCACCAGTTCATGCAGCTTGCGCATATAAGCCACGGCTTCCTTGGCGGAACGCATATCCGGCTCGGAGACGATTTCCAACAAAGGCGTGCCGGCCCGATTTAAATCAATGCCGGTCAGACCGTGAAAATCTTCGTGTAAGGATTTGCCTGCGTCTTCTTCCAGATGGGCGCGAGTGATGCCGACCCGTTTCTTGACCCCATCGACCTCGATATCCAGATGCCCATTGCCAACTATCGGCAGCTCGAACTGGCTAATTTGATAGCCTTTCGGTAAATCGGGATAAAAATAGTTTTTACGGGCAAAAATCGAATAAGGCGCTATATCCGCCTCGATAGCCATGCCGAAGGTCACCGCCATGCGCACGGCCTCTTTGTTCAAGACCGGCAATACGCCCGGCAAGCCCAGATCCACCGCGCAGGCCTGACTATTAGGTTCCGCTCCGTAAGCCGTGGCCGCGGCGGAAAAAATTTTCGATTTTGTCGCCAGTTGAGTATGGATTTCCAAGCCGATCACGGCTTCCCATTGTGAGTTCATGGTCTAATTCCTAATTAACATTCAGCAAATACATCCGCTAAATCGATGTGTAGTTCGGGGAAAAGATAGGGTTGCGCCAGATCGTCGCCGGCATACATGGCGTGCAAACGATATTTCTCCGTGTCGGCGTCCAACACAAATTGGTAAACGGCTTGTTCGTAGGGATACACTAGCCAATACTCGATGACGCCGTTTTCCTGATAGAGGTTGAATTTCAGGTGCATATCTTTCTTGGTGTTGCCGGGCGACAGTACTTCGATGATCCAGTCCGGCGCGCCGCTGCAGCCTTGCTCGGTTAATTTATTTCGATCGCAAATTACGCATAGATCCGGCTGCACCACGCTAAATACTTCGCGGTCATTTACGATCGATTTTTTCGCATCGTAAAGCTTAACATCGAAAGGAGCAATAAAAACCTGGCAAGATTTACGTTTGAAATAGTTGCCGAGTATCAAATACAGATTACCGGAAATTCGTTGGTGCTTCAAATTCGGCGCCGGCGTCATAGCCACAATCTTGCCTTTGATCAATTCGACCGCCTCCTCGAATTGCCAAGTTAAATAATCGGCATAACTATAGTCGGCGTCTAAATCCAGTTGCGACAATTCGGTAATCTTAACCATAACGCAGCCTATTAGGCAAAACCCGCCGGAACTTGCAAATGATGATCGGTCACTTGCTGGTAACGATGGGCGATATTCAGCAAACGCTGTTCGCTAAAATAATTGCCTATCATATGCAAGCCCACGGGTTTGCTATCGAGAAAACCGCACGGAATCGACATGGCGGGCAGACCAGCCAAATTAATTGCAATCGTATAAATATCGGACAGATACATCTGGATCGGATCGTCGGATTTTTCGCCTAATTTAAATGCGACGCTCGGCGTTACCGGCCCCAGCAACACATCGACTTCCGCCAAGGCCCGCTTGAAATCATCGCTGATCAATCGCCGCACCTGTTGCGCTTTTAAGTAGTAGGCATCGTAGTAACCGGCGGACAAAGCATAAGTTCCCATCAAAATCCGCCGCTTCACTTCCCGGCCAAACGCCTCGCCGCGCGAGCGGGTATAAAGATCGCTCAAGTCTTGCGGATTTTGGCAGCGGTAACCGAAGCGCACGCCGTCAAAGCGCGACAGATTTGAGGAGCATTCGGCGGAGGCAATCACATAATAAGCCGGTATCGCCAAATTCAAATTCGGCATGGAGACTTCTTGGACTTCAGCGCCCAGATTTTGCAATTCAGATACCGCCGCGTGGATGCTCGCCGCCATCCGGCTATCCAAATCCGCGCTGAAAAACTGCTTTGGCAAACCGATTTTCAGGCCTTGCAAACTAGCGTTCAAGCCAGCCGTATAATCCGGAACCGGGATATCGACGCTGGTAGAGTCTTTGGGGTCGAAACCGGCCATGGTTTGCAGCAAGATTGCCGCATCCTCGGCGCTATGCGTCATTGGCCCGCCTTGATCGAGACTGGAAGCATAAGCGATCATGCCATAGCGTGATACGCGGCCATAAGTCGGTTTCAATCCGGTGACGCCGCACAAAGCAGCCGGCTGGCGGATCGAGCCGCCGGTATCGGTGCCGGTGACAGCCGGGGCCAGTCTGGCGGCCAATGCCGCCGCGGAACCACCGGAGGAACCGCCGGGCACGCATTCCAAATCCCAGGGATTATGCACCGGACCATAAAAACTGGTTTCATTGGAAGAACCCATGGCGAATTCGTCCATATTCAACTTGCCCAGCATCACAGCGCCAGCGTGGTTAAATTTTTCTATCACCGTCGCATCATAAGGCGCAATGAAATTATCCAGCATTTTCGAACCACAACTGGTTTTAACGCCCTGGGTGCAGAAAATGTCTTTTTGCGCGATGGGAATGCCGGTTAATAGTCCGCCTTGTCCGGCGGACAATTTATCATCAGCCGACTGCGCCTGTTGCAAAGCGCTTGCTTCGCATACGGTAATAAAAGCATTGAGCTTTTGGTGCGAATTGATACGGTTCAGAAAAGCCTGGGTTAGCTCGACGCTGGAAAATTGTTTGCTACGCAGTCCTGCCGCCAACTCAGTAAGTGTCTTGTTGTGCATTATCGTCCTTAATCTATGACTTTAGGCACCAGATACAATCCGGCTTCGGTTTGTGGCGCAAGGGTTTGAAAATGCGCGCGTTGGTCGGTTTCCGCGACCAGATCTTCGCGCAAGCGTTGCAGTTGATCCAAGGGATGCGCCATCGGCTGCACGCCCGACGTATCCAGACCGCCCATTTGCGTCATCAGTTCCAACACCCCCGATAAATCTTTTGCATAATGCTCTACATCTTGCTCAGCTATGCCCAATCTGGCCAAGTGAGCAATTTTTTTAACGTCATCAGCAGTCAACGACATCTTTTGGCTCCCAGTTTTTCGATGTAAATATGATACTTTATATCTTAGTCAACCGCCTGCTTGATTGCTGGTTTAAAGCATGGAGCTTACTACCCACTACCGAAATACTTACTTTCGTACCTGAAACCCGGATGCAAGACTAGTTTGGTAATCAACTAACAGTTGCCTAAGCGTTGCATAATCTATGGGTTTCACCAAATGTTTATCGAAACCGGCGCGGCGCGATTTTTCCAGATCGTCCGGCAGTCCATAGCCGGTAAGCGCCAGCAGTAGCGTATTCTGCAATTGGCTGGAATGACGCAAGACTTTTGCAACTGAATAACCATTCATTCCCGGTAAGCCAATATCCAACAAGATGACCTCAGGCAATTCGGCTAGGGCCATTTCTATCGCCGTCCGGCCGTCCGGGGCTGCCATAACTTGATGACCGTCAATTTCCAGTAGCATCACCAAGCTTTCCGCCACATCTGCATTATCGTCCACCACCAAAATGCGCAGATTATTTAGTGGCATGCCGATTACTTGCATAGACGTGAATGTAGGTTTTAAAGAACGTTTCTTCATCAGCGTAGCATGAACTTTATTTCCTAAGTTATAATGAAATATTAAATTCGGTTAATGATCGGACTATTTATAACATAAATCAGCTGCTAAAATTTTTGTAAGCGGTTTGAAATTTAAGAGAAATATGAAAGTACACAATGAGTTGCAAAAATTAAACTTTTTTCAAGTTAGCCTGCTAACAGCTTTACTGGCCTTAGGCGGTTGCTCGTCGAATGCCAAATATCAAGCCGCCTTATCCAATGCGCAAAGCATAGCTGACAACTCCAGAATCGTGCCTTCTTCCGTGGACATCGCCTGGAATTCGGTGCTGGATTTAGCCGCGCAACAGGGCTATATTGTCACCCAGAAGGACGCGAAGGGCAAAATATTGTCCATGACCAAGACCACGCCTCATCAGGAAGATCCGGATATTTCCGATACCGTAAAACCGACTATCACTTTTGTAGCCATCGCCGAGCAACAAACCCGGGTATTCCTTTCCGCGACGCAAACAACGGAAGAGGACAATGAGGTCACCGCTCGGGATACGGTTAGAAACCCGGAGTTTTATAAAGATTTTTTCGCAAAGTTAGCCGTAAAAGTAACGCAAAAAAACAAGGAAGCCGCTGTAGCTCAAGCAGCAGCGTTAAAAAAAGCTAAAGCAGACGCCGCGGCTAAAGATGCGGCTGATGAAAAGGCGGCGGACGCGGAGGTTGCGGCAATGGCGGCGCAAGTTGTCGCCAAAGCTGAAGCCAGAAAAGCCGCCGAAGCTGAAGCCAAAAGAGTCGCTGAAGAAGAACAAAAAGAAAGAGCAAGGATAGCAGCGGAAAAAGCCAAACAGGCCAGCGCCAAGCGGCATAAATCCCATCACAAAAGTCAGAAAGGCTAAGCCAAGCACTATTTATACCGAGAACTTGCCAACCAGAGATGTGAGTTGTCTAGACAAATCGACTAACTCCAGGCAGGTATTATCTAAAGAATTGGAATCGACCGTTGTTTCTGAAGCAATTTTCGCGATTTGTTCTATATTATTCAGAATTTTATTGACTGCCAAACTTTGTTGACCAGTTGCAGTGGCAATTTGAGAATTTTTATTATTTATGACTGTGACCGACTCGGCAATTGAACTAAATGCCGCGCTGGTTTGCTCAGCTTGCAGCACACCTTGCTGAGCTTGATCTCCGCCGTCTTTCATGACCCTAACGGCATTTTTTGCTTGGGCTTGCAGAGCTTCAATCATATTTTGAATATCCGCGGTGGATTTTTGGGTGCGACTTGCCAATGAGCGGACTTCGTCAGCCACCACCGCGAAACCCCGCCCTTGTTCCCCGGCTCGCGCCGCTTCAATTGCGGCATTAAGCGCCAATAAATTCGTTTGATCGGCGATATCTTTAATGACTTTCAGCACCATGCCGATTTGGCCGGTATGCGATTCCAGCTTCTGAATCACTTCTGACGCCTGTTCCACACTGCCGGCAAGTTTACTCAATGCGGCAATGGTTTGATGCACCACCAGCGAACCGGTTTCGACCAGTTTATCGGCCTGCCGGGCGGCGCTGGCCGCTTCTATTGAGTGTTGCTCTACACCATGCACAGTGGTGGCAATCTGTCTGACCGCCGCAGAAATATCCTGGGTATTTTGTCTTTCAAGTTGCGTAAATTTTTTAATGTCAGAATTCATTCCTTGCCATTGTTGCAGAGAACTCGTTAGCCGGTCCGCTACTTGCTGGCTTTTGCCTATCGCCTGATTAACCGCGTTCATGAACCGGTTAAAATCGCGCGCAAAGTCACTATCATGCTGATCATCTCTAAAAGAGAGATTAATGATGTCGTTTTTGACGACAAAGCTATGACTGATGGCTGTCAACTCAATATTTTTACGCGCATTCTTAGCGCCCTGGATGGCCATATAGACCAATATGCCGGATTCAAAAACCACATAGGCCGCATGCACGAAGACCATGTTAAAACCCATATTATGGTCGAATACATAAACCGGATAACCGGCCGCCTGCAAGTAATTGCAGGCTAGATGATGCAAAGCGATGACAGCCGCGGCCCAGACTATGACCAGCCAGTCTTGGTAATACAATAAAAACGCCAACAATACAAAAATGCCGAAATGTAATTCAATCATGCCTTGCGCTTGCTGGATTTGCAGTCCGGCAAATACCATGAACGACGCACCAACAGCCATCCTGGTGAGCAAAACGCCAGGAGCAAATAAAATCAGGAGGATGGGAAACAAGGCGTTAGGCAGGCCGATCAGCCAGGCAATTTGCCAGGTATCATGCCAATTGGCTAGCGCTAGAGAAAATAAGAATAAAAACATAATCACCGGCAACATTAGTTTGTCGCTTTGGGCGTAAACTGCGTATAAAGGTGATTTGTTTAATAACATATGCTTAACTCTCAAAAAATTCCGGCCAAGCAGCAAAAAAATTTTAATGAAATGCCTTAGAGTTAAGCCTATGATTTTTGCAAAAACATAGTCAATAAACTCAATCTAAATCATTGTTATTTAATGATGCATTGAATTACGCGGTCTATATTCAGTTGCGCCCAATGTCTTGGAGGAATTAAAAACGGTTTCCGCTTTGTTGAGTATAGTTAAGCGCTGCTATTTTTGCATGCGGCTATGTCATTTTCCAAAAATACGCATTACTTTTTGTGATAGCGCTCTTTATTCAGTAGTGTTGGCAATGATTTTATGAATCCGTTTGGTGCTGATGGCGATGATAATCAAAATAAACGGGATAGATGCGCCCTCGGCAATTTCGGCATCAACATGCCAGCCTATTGCATGCAAAGCTTCGGCGATTTTGCCGACCAGGCTGGCCGCATAATAGGTTATGGCAACCATGGATATGCCTTCCACCATCTGCTGCATGCGCAACTGCATTTTTGCCCGCAAGGCCATGGACGACAGCAAGCCTTGATTTTGGCGTTCGATAATAATATCAACTTTAGTCCGCAATAACTGACTGGTGTTGCTGACGCGTTCCGAAATCAAGGTAAAGCGATGCGAGATTGAGCTACAGGTATGCATGGCCGGCTCCATCCGGCGTTTCATAAATT
>Ga0181528_10001281_pt1 | contig 15714 bp, 10 predicted proteins | sample PEATcosm2014_Bin_47_FD_119742 | JGI IMG/M metagenome (GOLD analysis project Ga0181528, IMG submission 119742) | Peatland microbial communities from MTU Mesocosm Facility, Houghton, MI, USA - PEATcosm2014_Bin10_10_metaG | ecosystem: Environmental > Terrestrial > Soil > Wetlands > Peat | place...
CACCTGTGGATGGCGCAATGGTTGGCGAAGTTCCGATAGAGCAATAAACCCCTCGACTGGCTCTTCTCCGGATGAAACTGGGTCGCGTAACAGTTGCCGCGCGCAATTCCACAGACAAACGGACCGCCGTAGTCGCATTCGGCCAGGATCAAAGAACGATCCGCCGGAACCACGTAATAGCTGTGAACGAAATAGAACGCCTCGCCCTCGGGCTTCAATCCGGCGCTCAACGGCGTGTTGGCTTGCACGAACCGGACGGTGTTCCAACCCATGTGCGGCACCTTGAATTCAGGCGGCAGGCGAAAACGCACGATCTTGCCCGGGAAAATGCCGAGTCCGGGTGTCCCTCCGCCCTCCTCGGATTCATCGAAGAGTGCCTGAAGTCCGAGGCAGATACCAAGGTAAGGCTTGTCCGCGGCGATCCATTCGCGCAGCGCGGCGTCAAATCCGGTTTGCTTGAGGAACACCATCGTGTCGACGATCGCTCCCTGGCCCGGGAAAACGACTCCGTCCGCCCAAGCCATCTCCGCCGGTTTCGTGATGATGCGCACCTCCGAGCCCGTCGTCTGCATGGCGCGCGCCACGCTGCGCAGGTTGCCCATGCCGTAATCGATGATGGCAATCTTGGAAGGAGTCATGCTTTCGAGATTAGGAACACCGCTGCTGGGCGATGAACCCGCGATTAAGGGGCGGCCCAGCGACAAACATCGGACCTACAGCGTTCCCTTTGTCGAGGGCAATTGATCTGCAGCCCGCAATTCAATCTGCGTCGCGACATCCAACGCCCGCGCAAAACACTTGAACACGGCCTCGACCACATGGTGCGGTTCCTCGCCATAGAGGAGCTGGATGTGGACGTTCGCCCCGACGCTGTTTGAAAACGCACGGAAGAATTCCTTCACCAGCAGAAGATTGAAATCTCGCACGAACATGCTCGGCGCCTGAACGTCGTAAACCAAATGCGGGCGGCCGCCAAGGTCGAGGACGACGCGAGCCAGCGATTCATCCATCGGAAGCAGGAAGAAGCCGTAACGCTTGAGGCCGACCTTGTCTCCCAGCGCCGTCTTGAAGGCTTCGCCCAGGACAAGGCCGACGTCCTCCACCGTGTGATGATAGTCGACAGCCACATCGCCCTTCGCCTTCACGTCGAGGTCGAACAATCCGTGTCTGGCAAACAGCGTGAGCATGTGATCCAGAAAAGGGATGCCCGTGTCGACATGGGACACGCCTGTGCCGTCCACCTTCAACTGGAGGGTGATGTCGGTCTCGGCGGTGCGGCGCGAGACGTTCGCTATGCGGATTTTAGCCATACCTCTATGTTCTCCTGCAACACGGACATTTCTTTGTCAGTTCCGACGCTGATGCGCAGGAAAGACGAGGTCAAGGCGTGGCTCCCAAAATGCCTCACCAGTATCTTCTGCGTGCAAAGGAAATCATAAAGCCCGCGCGCCACGTCCAGTCCCGTTCGTCCTGTGCGGTCGCGGGGCTCCGTGAAAAGGAAATTGGTCTGCGACGGATACGTGAACCATCCGAATTGATCCATCCAGGTCTGCCGGGCCCGATCGCGTGTCGCGCGAATCTTCCGCACCAAACCAGCGTAGTAATCAGTATCCGCGAGGGCGGCCAGCGCCGCGGTTTGCGAGAGCCGGCTGACGTTGTAGCTGTCCTTGACGCGATCGAGCAGGCCGATGACCTCCGGGTTGGCAAGCGCATACCCGACGCGCATGCCGGCGAGACAATGCGATTTCGAGAATGTCCTCACGACGCACAAGTTCGGATACCGCGCCACCAGCCCAGCCGCATTTTCCTCGGCAAACACAGCGTAGGTTTCGTCCACCACCAGCAATCCCTGGTAGTGATTCAGCAGCGCCTCGATCTCCGTCGTTCGAAAGCCCACCCCGGTCGGCGCGTTTGGCGAGGTCAGGAAAAACACGCTTGCCGCGGACCCAGCGATAGCCTCCGAGGGCAGCCTCATTGATCGATCAAATTCCACGGCGAGCGTCCGGCCGTCCTGAATCCCAACGAGCACAGGATAAAGCGAGTAACTCGGGAGCGTGAAACCGGCCGCGGCGGCCGGCGTACAGAAACACCGCACGAGCAGATTCAGAACATCATCGGCGCCATTGCCGATGAACACATGATTCGCCTCCAGCTGATTTGCGCGGCCCAGCGCCTCGCGCAACGACGCACTTTTTGGATTCGGATAGAGCCTCAGCGATGCTCCGTCTTTGCCAATCTCGCCGCGCAATGCCTCGGCAACCCGCGGACTCGGCGGATAAGGATTCTCATTGGTATTGAGTTTGATCCAGCCCGGTTCGCTCGGTTGAAGGCCGGGCGCGTAGGCGTGGAGCCGCACCACATGCGGCAGCGCAAGCTGCTGGACATCGAACTTCGACTCGCTGGAGGACATTGCTAATCCGTATTTATGCAAACTCTAGGAGGCGAGCTTGCTCGCGATTATTGGATGATAATCGCCTGCGAGCAGGCTTCCCACACTGATCACCTAGCGGAATCATTTTTCACGAACACGCCTGGCCTGCTTGGAGACAGGCGCCACGACCCCGGTCCTGATCGCGACCGAGCGACCATGAGCATCGAGTTGCTCAAGGGCTGCAAAGGCAGCCACCACCGGCGCCGCACGGCGAACACTCGTGCGATCGTACTGAACAATGCTGGTGCGTCGCATGAAATCCGCCACCCGCAAGCCGCTGAAAAACCGGCCGCTGCGGCCCGTGGGCAGGACGTGACTCGGTCCCGCTGTGAAATCGCCGAGCGCGGTCGGCGTCTCATTGCCCACCATGATCGCCCCGGCGGTCGTTATCTTCCGGGTGAGTCTGGCCGCTGCGGGCGCGGCGACCAGCAACTCAAGATGCTCGGGAGCGATCACGTTCGCCACCTCGGCTGCCTGATCAAGATCTTCGGTCTTCACAGCAAGGAATCCGTTGGCCAAAACCTTGCGAATCACCTCGGCCCGCGCCAGGCCAGACATCTGCGTTTTTATTTCGACCGAGATCGCGGCGCGCACACGCTCGGACGTCGTCACGAGGTAGATCTTCTCCTTGCCCGAGCCGTGCTCAGCCTGGGCCAACAGGTCCGCGGCGGCGTAATCCGCCCGGGCCGTGCCATCCGCGATCACCATGAGTTCGCTCGGGCCGGGCAGCCCAGCAACGCCGGCTGCGCCAAAGACCTGGCGCATGGCCTCGCACACGTAGGCATTGCTCGGACCAAAAATCTTGTCGACCGCCGGAATTGATTCCGTGCCGTACGCCATTGCGCCGATGCCATAGACGCCTCCGATGCGGTAGATCTCGGTGATTCCGCACAATTGCAGCGCGGCGAGCAGCCCGGGCGCCACATTGCCCTCGCGATTGCACGGCGTAAACACTGCGATCTCCGGAACCCCTGCGATTTGGGCAAGGGTGACGGTCATCACAACCGTCGAGACCAATGGGACCTGTCCGCCGGGAATATTGATGCCGATGCGGCGGATTGGATCGTATTTCTCCCCCACCCGAGCGCCCTGCCGGTTGCGTCCACTCCAATCGCGGAGCACGGTCCGGCGGTTGAACGCCTGCACATTAGCCCGGGCCGTGAGGAAGGCGACGCGGTCAGACGACGATAGAGCCCCGGCAGCCCCGGCAATCTCTGCGGGAGTCACCCTAAACCGGCGCGGCGTGAGCACAGCCCTGTCAATTCGCGCGGCTTGGTCGACCACGGCGGCGTCGCCCCGCTCGCGGACATCAGCAAGAATAGCGGCAACCGCTTCCTGCAGTTCGCGGGCCGGAGCGGCAGAACGGCAGAACGCAGCGAGTTTGGAGCGGAAATTGCGGGAACTGTAACGGAGCAGTCGCATGGAACGGAAACCGCTATGCGGTCTCGCGACTGACGTCAAAGCGTTTGGCAGGGAGCGGCCTTCAGCAGGGCGAGCCCGCCTGCCCAGAATCCCATTGGTGCGCAGGCATCGCGCTTTTCTCTAATCCCATAGCCCAAACTTGGCGCATTGCCATGCTCGCTGGATGCTCAAGGCATCTTTCGCTTATATGTTTAATTAGAATCACTTACGTTAAACGACCAGGAGTTATTTTGGTCCAGCCATTTCCTGCCGGTGCCACTGCCGGCCGTCCAGAAGTCGGCGGATAAGCCGAACTATCCGAAACCGTGGCAGCACTCGGCGCAGGGCCGCTTCAGGCCAGCTCTTTTTAGAGAACTGCCCCCCGCCGGGTTTCTTGGGATGCACTCGCGAACAGGGCGCCGCGTTGTCGGGAATCCGTGGACAAAAATTGGAAACTCGCGGCCAACGTCATGCCAATCGCTCGACTGAGGTAATCTGGTTGGATCCCAATAATCTTGTCGCGAGTTTTGAGGAACAATTCCTGTATGGGTTCTCTGCACCTTGAGTGGGGCATGAGCGGCAATGGCCGCCCCTCGTCTTCGAAAAACAACTTCACCCATGAAAACGCATCAACTCGCCTTGCTCCTGCTTGTGGCTTCTGTCGCAAGTGCGTTCGCCGGAGATATCAGCGGCCGATGGAAGGCTCCGATGCCGTCACCCGACGGTAGCACGGGTCCCGACCTGTTTTTCACGTTTGCCGTCAAGGGCGACCAGCTGACGGGGACTGTGGACTCCCCGATGGGCAGCAATGAAATCAAACACGGCACTGTGAACGGAACCGCGTGCAGCTTTGCGATCGAGTTCGACGGGAACGCAATCAATTACAAGGGCCGGATCGATTCGGACAACGAAATCTCCCTGGATGTTTTGGGCTTCGGAGACGGGATGAAATTGCAACTGAACCGGACCAAGGAGGAGCCGGCCAAGGCCAAGACATCGAGTCAGCCCGTTGCGCCTCGCACTCATGTGTGGTGGCAGGAGCGGTTCCCGGGTCTGCGTCCCTACACGGTGGCCAACAAGAAACTGCCCCTGATCTCGGTCAAAGGAAACAAGTTCGTGGATCCTAGCGGAAACACAGTCCTGTTCCGTGGATTGGCGATCTCAGATCCCGACAAACTCGAAATGCAGGGACACTGGACCAAGGAGCATTTCATCAAGGTCAAGGAGATGGGCACCAAACTGGTCCGCATCCCGATTCATCCTGTTGCGTGGCGCGAGCGCACCCCGGCCGAATATCTCAAATTGCTCGACCAAGCCGTCGGCTGGTGCACGGAACTGGACATGTATGTGATGCTCGACTGGCACAGCATCGGAAACCTCGAGACGGAGGTTTTCCAGGATCCGATGTACGATACGACTCAGCGGGAAACTTACAATTTCTGGCGCACAATGGCGCGGCATTTCGCGGGTCACAACACGGTCGCATTCTTCGAGCTATTCAACGAGCCCACCACCTATCGCGATCAATTGGGCCCGGTTACCTGGAGCGATTGGAAGAAGATCGTGGAAACGGAGATTACGATGATTCGCGCGTCGAATCCTCAGGTGATTCCGGTGGTGGCCGGGTTCGATTGGGCGTACGATTTGACGCCCGTGCGCCTCGACCCGATCGCCGCGGAACGCATTGCGTACTCCGTCCATCCCTATGCGAACAAACGGCCGCAACCATGGGAGCCAAAATGGGAGCTGGACTTCGGTTTTGTCGCCGACAAGTACCCGGTCATCGCAACTGAATTCGGCGGTTTCCCCAAACCTCCTGTTCCGAATCCCGGTACACCCGCGACAGATTTGAAGGATCAAAGCGTTCGCAATGCCACCTATGGCCCGGAGATCATCAAGTATCTCGAAGGAAGAGGCATCAGCTGGACGGTGTGGTGTTTCGATCCGACGTGGGGCCCGACCCTGATCAAGAACTGGAATTACGAGCTCAATGCCTCGGGAGAATTCGCCAAGGCCGCGATGAACGGCGAGATCAAATAGGGCGCGCAGGGCACTTCGCGGACGCCGTGCGCGTTGCTTTTGGCGTCCACAGTCGTACTGATGAAAGAAGCGATGGAACAGGGCTCTGAGCAATCCGAACACTCTTTGACCAAATCTGACGCCTCGAAGCTGCCGCCTGGCATGCCGAGCGCCAGGGAAATGGTGATGGAGGTATTCCGGATCGGGCGTGTGGTCACCGTCTGCATTATCGTTTTCTCATGCCTGGTGATTTGCGGAGCGGTGGCCTATGTGATCTTGTCCGCCCCGCCGACAACGATCACGATCACCACCGGCCCCGACGGGAGCGCGTTCCAGAGGAGCGCTGCAAGGTATGCCACGATTTTGGCATCGCACGGGGTGAAGCTTATCATCCTCCCGTCCCACGGCTCTGAAGAGAACCTGCAGCGTCTCAAGGATCCCGCATCGCATGTGGACGTGGGCTTCGTTCAGAGTGGAGTGGCTGGCGGTTCTGCCGGGAACCTTGTCTCGCTTGGAAGCATTTCCCATCAACCGCTCCTGGTATTCTACCGCGGCGCTCCCATCGAGTTGCTCTCTCAGTTGACAGGCAAGCGGCTGGCAATCGGAGCGGTCGGGAGCGGCACTCGGGGCCTGGTTTTGACGCTGCTCGATGCAAACGGGATCAAGGAAGGCGGCCCAACCACGTTTTTGGATATCGAACCAGAAAAGGCGTCCAAGGCACTCCAGGGCGGGACCGTCGATGCAGCGTTTCTGACGGGTGAATCCGCCCCGCCTGCAGTCATGCGCGAGCTCCTGCGGGCGCCTGATATTCACCTCTTCAATTTCTCGCAGGCCACCGCCTATGCGCGACGTTTTGGATTCCTGAGCGTGCTGGAGCTTCCGCAGGGTGGCATCGATTTCGGCGCAAACATTCCGGCTCATGACGTCTCGCTCATCGGCCCGACAATCGAGCTGATTTCGCGCCCGAACCTGCATCCGGCGCTGTCCGACCTGCTTTTGGACGCTGCCCGCGAAGTGCATGGGAACGGCACCCTTCTGCAAAGCAAAGGGGAGTTTCCCGCGCCGCTTGAACACGACTTCCCCATAAGTGCAGACGCCCTCCGTTTCTACAAATCAGGCAAGAGCCTGTTCTACCGCTATCTGCCTTTCTGGCTCGCGAGCCTGACGAGTCGCATCGTGGTGGTCTTTGTTCCAATGGTCGTGGTTTTGATTCCGGCGTTGCGGAGCATCCCGGTTGCTTATCGCTGGCGGATCCGGTCGCGGATTTTCCGGTGGTATCGCGCGTTGGTCGTCGTGGAACGGGAACTTTTGATCGAGGTCGATCCAGCAAAAAGGGGCCAGTTGCTGAAGCGGTTGGATGTGATCGAGGACGCGGTCAACCAGATGAAAGTGCCCACGTTCTATGCCGATCTGTTCTATGGCTTGCGCGGCCACATCGATTTTGTCCGCCAGCTGTCCAGTCGCCGTGAGGGCGCCCCGGACAATTCCCGGCCATAAATCCGCATCCGCGCAAACGGCGCGCCTGGCAGTCGCTCCCTGCCATCCGTGACCGCATAGCACGAAGCCAGCCGTTTTGGCAGGCCCGAATCGCTAAGCGGGGTCGAAGGGCTCGTGCGCGATGGTTCGTCCGGTCGCAGCCCGGCGCTGGCTTTGGTTCCGGCTCAGCCGCAGTGCGGAGTATGCGGGCTAGAACTGCACCCGTTGTTGGGCTCCGCTGTATTGAACGACTTTGTCGGCCTTCTCAGTGTCGGAAATACCGGTTCCGTGGCCGGGCCTGACGACGACGATGTTGAAGGTTCGTCTTGCCAGCATTCCCGGAAACGAGCCCTTTCTCGCGGCAATTGAAAGCTGTCGGTTGCCGTCGCTCCAATGGAATGCGATGGTTGCGTAGACACCCTTCTCGTAGTCGTAGGTGTCATTCTCATCCTCGTAGAGCACGAAGTCACCGTCGGCGCCGGGATAGACGCGGAGCTCGATGGGATCGGCGGGCTTTTCCGCAGCAAACTGTATGAACGGCCCCATCGGCAGAATCGATCCTGCGCGGACCAGCAGCGGAATCTTGTCGATCGGTGCATCGGCCGCGATCGTCTGGCCACCTGCGACAGCCTGGCCAGTCCAGAAATCAATCCAACCGGTGTTGGCAGGGAGGTAAACCGGTCGCGTTTGCGGCCGGACTTCCTTCAACTTCTCCTTTGCCGAAATCGACGGAGTCTTCCAAAGCAACTGAGCCTTGAATGCGCCCAGCACCGAGTTGGATGTCTCAAACGTTATTGTGTACTCGCGGCCGGCCTGAAGCTCGACCGGTACGGTGTACGCTTCCGTCGACTGGTAGTTGAACTCCACCTGCTTTCCGTCGATCAGGAGATGCTTGGGACCGAAGCTCTTGATGTGAAAACGGTGCGGCCCGGTTTCGCCGGGCACGAGAATTCCCTCGAACCGCATTGAGAACTTGGGCTGCGTGATGAATGACGGCCATCCGGTATACCAGAGAAGATCGATCGTGGGTTCGACGCGCTGACAGACGGGTGCGCCCCAGCTGTCATCGTTGAAATACGTGGCCGTCAGGCCAGGCTTGCCGTCCTTGGTTCTGAAATGAGCCTCCGAAATCGGGATGCTCGGTTCGGGCGGGCGATGCAGCTTGTATTCGGTCACTGGTGACACCATCAACGCCGGACCGAACATAAACTGGTCGTCAATGGAGTAGGTCCTCTTGTCGGCCGGGAAATCCATCGGCAGGCCGCGCATGATCGTTGATCCCTCGTTGGTGACCTTCCAGGCGAGTGAATAGATGTAGGGCATCAGCCGATAACGGAGCTGATCAAACTTCACGAGGACATCGGCGAAGGGACCGAATTCCCAAATCTCGCGAGGAGTTTCCGAGCCGTGGGAGCGGAAGATCGGGCTGAAGGCCCCGAGCTGGAACATGCGGGTGTAAAGTTCCTGATAGGCCGGGTCCTTGCCGCCATCGCAGAAGACACCACCGTAGCTGCCCAGCACGAAGGCGCCGATGTCGAAGGTCCAGTACGGGACACCAGACATGCTGTGATTTAAACCCGCCGAGATTTGATTCCGGTAGATCCGCCAACTGGCGCCGATGTCGCCAGTCCACGTCGTCGCCGCCGCCCGCTGCTGGCCGGCAAACACCGAACGAGTGAGGATGTAAACGCGTTTCGCGGAAGTCTCCCGCCGCTGGTTGGCGAAGACGGACTCCGTTGATACCAGAGGGTACGTGTTCAGGTAGCGCGCGAACGACCCGAGGTGATTCGAGCCCGTCCGTTTCATCTCGTATTCCTGCGATTCCTTGGTCTGGGCGTTGACGATGTCCGGCTCCGTTGAATCCATCCACCAACCGTCAAGACCCTTGGAGAAGAAGCCCGCCTTCACATAATCCCAGTAGAGTCGCGTCGCCTCTGGGTTGAACGCGTCAAAATACTTGAAGCCTGCCCAGCCCACGGGCGGATAAAGAAACCCACGCTTCTCCATGTCCTGATAAACAGCGGTCTTCGGGCCGAAGCCGCACCAGATCGAAACCATGAAATGGTAGTTATCCCTGTGCAGAATATCGACCATCTCGGCCGGTTCGGGAAACTTCCTTGGATCGAAGAAGAGCTGGTTCCAATTCTCGCGGCCCTCCCACGTGTCCCAGTCCTGGATGATTCCATCGATCGGGATCTTTCGGGTGCGGTATTCCGACGCGACGCGCAGCAACTCCGCGCGGTCCTCGTAGTGTTCCTTGCTCTGCCAGTAGCCGTAGGCCCATTTGCCATACATCGGCGCAGCCCCGGTGAGGTCCCGGTAGCCGGCAATGGCCCCGTCAATGTTTCCACCCAGGATGAAATAGTAATCGAGGTCATCGCCCACCTCTGACCAGAGCGATGCACCCTCCGACGAGTCGCTGAAGATGGTCTTGGAGTAGTTGTCCCAAAGGATGCCGTATCCACGCGTGGATACGAAAAACGGGATGGCGGACTGGGTGTTGGCCTGCACGAGTTTGACCGTGCGCCCCCGGTAGTTCATCTCGCCATCCTGATTCTGTCCGAGTCCATAGACGCCCTCGTCGGCGCTTAATTGGAAGGTGGTGCAAACGGAATAGGCCCGAGACTCGTGCTCAATCGACACCGGGATGATTGTCGATTCACCTTTCTCACTCAGGACGGAGACGCCCTGGGCGTCGCAGAAACGCACCTCGCCGCCATTCCTGGCAACGTCAACGCGAACGCGTTGGGAACCCAGCGTCACGATATTCCCGCCTTCCTTGCTGCTGATGTCGAGCGCGGGCAGGCTTCGCGGAACAACAATCAGGCTGGTTCTTTTCGGTTCGGTGCCAGGCAACCACTTGACGACGTGGACAATGTTTTCCGCGACGTACTGGACGCGGACATGCATCGCGCCTGTGAACAGGTCGATGCCGTTGGGAATGGATTGGAAGCTCGGGGTGAAGGTTGCGGCTTGAGGAGAGATCATCGGGGGGTGCGGATCTTGAGCGGACATGAACACGAAGTTCGTGCCAATGAAGCACAAGAAAAATCTGGCTGTTCGGGTGAATGCGGGGGCCACGAGGAGCGGATGGACGGCAAATCAATACCGGATCTTTAGAACCAAAAATGATCCTTCATTGAGGCCACTCAAAGTCGAATGCGACTGTAGATATCAGGCGATCGCATTCACCGTAACCCATTTTTTCCTTGCCGACGAACGTGATCCTTCCGTAATACCGACCGTTTCCGTGGTTCATTAACAAGTTCGGTTCTCCAGCGGTCTCCCAAGGTTGCCCGTTCATGATGATTTTCTCACCAGATGTGGTGAAAATCGGCGTGCATGGCGAAATGAGGAACACCTGATGATCCGCAACTTGTTGGATATTAGTACACGGGGTGGTAGCTCAGTTGGTTAGAGCGTCTGCCTGTCTACGATGGGGCTGTTTTTCGGAATTTCCTCCATCTCGCCTCACATGCGTTTTCAGAGTGAAAAAGACCTCGCGAGCGTTTTTGGCCATCTCCCAATTTTCCTCAAAAATGCCCAAAAATCGGCCCCACGTGTAGAAAACGCCTGTAGAAAGAAAATTCCGGCGTTGGGGCTGAGAAAGCTCCGATTACACCTGCGGTCGCTCTTTCAGCTTTTCCGGTTGCCCGCCCCAATTTTCGAGCTAGTTTGTCTGTAATGACAAAGCTTGTTGAAATCCAAGAGGCCATCTTGCAGCTCGATCATGGAGCGCAGGAAAAGTTGCGGATTTGGATGTACGAGGCGCCGCTCGACTTGGAAAAGGACAGCCCGGAATTGGAAGCGGAACTGCTCAAGGCTGTGCGCAGCGAGCACACCCCGTATTCGTCGGACGAAATGCGAGCGACCTGCGAGCGCACACTAAAGGAGCACCGGGTGCGGCAGACGGGATGAGTCGCGTGCTTGTCAAGGCGGCGTCCTTCGCAGCGGACATTGCGCTCACCTTTGACTGGTATGTGAAAGAGGCCGGCGAAACGATTGCCTGGCGCTATTTCACCGCGGTGGATCGAACGCTCGCCAAGCTCGCACAGCACTCTGGTTTGGGTAAAAAGCGGCGATTTCGCCATCCTGAGCTTCAGGACCTGCACTCCTTTCGCGTCGAACCGCCTTTCGAAGTCCACCTGATTTTCTACCGGTACACCGACAAGGAATTGTCCGCTGAACGCCTGATGTCCGGGCGGCGGGACTTGGGGAGACGATTGCGCGAACCGCCAGGTTCGGCTATCGACTGACCCCCTTCGCGACCCATCTGCTGGAACGATTGGCACCGCCGATGAGGCAGCATCGATAGCGATATGTTGGTGAGGGTTGCCACGGCTCGGCCTCTGCCAAGCGGGAAGCATTTCGGCCGTTTTCATGTCTTCACGTTGCCGTGAACATTGGCCCAATCGTGAACACGCCGGCATCGCGGGCGATGAATGCGGACAAATCGGGCTCCACGGTTAGGGCCTATTCTGATTTGCTGATGCGTGTTAACGTGGGCGCATGAACTCGGAAAACAACTCCATTGCCCTCATCGCGGCGGAAGTCGCGCAGACGATATCGCCGCTCGAAACGCTCACCTACTCGGTCACGGAAACGGCCCGTGTGCTCGGTGTCTCGCTGCCGACGGTCTACCGACTGATCGCGCGGCGGCTGCTCCGGCCCTTGCCGGGCCTGCGGCACAAGCGGCTCCCGAAACGGCAAGTCCATGCCTACATCAACAGCGGGCAACCGCTGTCGGTGTAGGGCGCGGCGGACAATTCCCGCTCGCGATGATCCAAGCCCATTGCCTTCCATGAACGCCCCCAACAAAGATCGCGTCAATCGCCTCGTCCTCGAACTGCTGGCGGAGGACCCCGACGATGCGGCCGTCGCGCTGTTCACCCGGCTGTGCCGGCAGTCGCCAAAGTTGCGGGCCTGGCTTTGGGATGAATTTGCGCGGTCGCCAGAGACTCGCGCGGAGTTTGCTCGCATCCTCGCGCAGCCCGGCGTCAAAACAGATAATCTCACGCTCGCCCATGCGGCCGGCGAGGATCGTGCCCGTTCACTTGAAAACGAGCGATTGCGCGCTCAGTGGATCGCCGGATCGGGTGCTCGCCCCTACGGTGGGCTCAGCCGCCCGGAGGTCGAGGGATGGATTCGGCGTTACCACTCCGGTTCGCTCAATCCCGCCACGTTCCAACTCGTGCTCGCCTGGCGTTGCACGAACAGGACCAAGCCGGCGAGTCCCTCTTTGGTCCGCGCGAGCGCGGCGTTTTTGGCGGAAGCCTTGGGCCGGGATAACCGTGGTCTGCTCCGTCAGCTCGTCCGCATCGAGCGCTTCTTTCGCGACCGCCAGAAATTGGGCCGGGCGGCCTACGGACACTTGCATCGTTGGAAAGTCCACGTGCTGCTCTATGTGCTGAATCATCCGAAGCCGTGCTACCGGACACGCGACCTGACCGCTTACCTCGCGACCAAGAGAATCCGCGTTTCGGGCAAACTCATCCGGCGATTCTGCACGCGTCACGGCATTGCCCGCGATACCCGTCCCGGTCGGCCGCGCGTGCGGGCTTGAGCCGCACCCTTCCATCGTCCTCCCCCGGCCGCGACCGCCGGACAACCGAGCAACGCGACCGCTTATCAAGAGAACTGCGCCCACGGAAACCCATGCGATCACTCCTTTACAACCGTCAGTCTTCAGCGCGCCCCATTACCAGCCCGAAAAAGGGGCAGTCAAGGTGGAGCCGACGAAGGAGGACGACCTTGACAGACCCGAGCACAATCTCAGGGCCGGGCGCGCTGATAACGACCGTGTCAGGCAAGCTAGTCCTGATAGGATTGCGGCCGGTGGCCGTCGCCGGAGTTATCTCGGCCTGTCAAATGACTGGGATCTCCCGTGACGATGTTGCGAGTGTCCGCATTTTGGCGGTAGTGTCCGCTGCATCGCAAGCGCGACAGATTCCGGCCCGCGCGCAGTCTCGGGACGCAACGGAGCGACGCCGGGCCGGCAGCCGGAGCACGGTTGCCAAGTGGCAGAGAGCGCAGGCGGACCGCGGGCGGAGCGAGGGAGCGCGCCCGAGTCTGCGCGCTCGTGCCGCTTCTTTCCGCCATTCCACGAGGCCGCGCCGATCCAGCGCAGCGCGGCGCGGTTTCGTGTCGGTCGGCAATTCCCGTCGGTCGGCTGCCCGGTGGTTTTCGGTCAGCGCGTCCTGCGCGGCGAATGCCACTCGCCGGCGTGCAACAGTGGCGTCACTTACGCCCGTCCGGCGTTACCCTTTTGGGGTAAGGAGACCAGCGTCCCCTTGAAAGAAAACGAGGGTTCGTTTTCCTAAGTCAAACCGCAAAGTCGGTGATTATTCCGATGCTGAGTCCGAAACCACAGATGAATTTGCAGAGCGCAAAGGAATACTTTCGCGAGCATCTTTCCACGGGTGACTACTACGCGGAAGGGCAGACAATTTCGGGTGAATGGTTTGGCGTGGCTGCCGAGAAACTGGGTCTCAAAGGCAAAGTCGGTGAGAGGGAATTCCTGGCACTGTGCGAGGGGTTGAATCCGGCGACAGGTGAATGGCTGACTGCGCGGAGGAATTCGACGCGGATTGAGGACGGAAAGGTAGCGGCAAATCGGCGCGTCTTTTACGACTTCACATTCAGTCCGCCAAAAAGTGTTTCCGTCGTAGCGCTGTATCAGGATGTCCGCATTGTGGAGCTGCATGACCGCGCAGTGGGGATGGCGATGGTCGAACTGGAAAAGTACGCTGCGACACGCGTGCGCAGGGACGGTCAAGATGGAGACCGGGAGACTGGAAACCTGGTTGGGGCGTCATTCCAGCATGATACCAGTCGGGAACTCGATCCGCACTTGCATACGCATTGCGTGGTGCTGAATGCGACCTTCGATCCGGTCGAGAGTCGATGGAAGGCGTTGGAAGCCTCGGGCATGTACCGGGCGCAGAAATTCGCCGAGAACTACTACTACCATGAACTGACCAAGGGGCTCCGGTTGCTTGGGTATGAACTCCAGAGCAATGCGCGCGACTTTGAAATCAAGGGGGTGCCGGCGAGCGTCGTGGAACGGTTCTCCAAGCGCCACCAGCAGATTGACGAAGAGACGAAAAGACGGATCGAAAAGGAGGGCCTGCGGGGCAACGTCAAGGCGCTTCGAAAACAGGTGGCCCATGATGAACGCAGGCGAAAGATCAAAGACTCGACCGCCAGTCGGTTGCGACCATATTGGGCGAACCAACTGACGGCCGGCGAACAGTCGGCCTTGAAGGCATTGCGCGAGGTCCAGCCGCAGCGTCCGCAATCGGCGGATGTCGCGGGTATCGTGGCCTGGGCGGACCAACACTTGTTTGAACGCCGGTCGGTCGTCTCTGAGCATGAGCTGCTATCAACCGCGCTCGGGCACGGTCGCGGGCAGACTTTCGACCTGGCCTCCCTAAAACAAGCCATCGAAGCCCGCGATTACGTCCGGGAAGACGGCACACACCAATTGACTTCGCGCGACGTTCTGCGCTGCGAATTGGACATTGTTCTGGCTGCGCGCGACGGTCGCCGTCGCCATGCGCCGCTCAACCCGGACTATGCGTGTTCTCCGGCATTGTCGGATGAACAAAGGGTAGCGGTGGATCAGATTCTTGGCAGCCGGGACCTAATCACCCTGTTTCGGGGCGGCGCGGGAACGGGAAAGAGCTTCACTCTCAAGGAAGTAGAGCGCGGCTTGGCCGCCGCCGGGCATCCCGTCGTCGTCCTCGCTCCCCAGCGGCAACAAGTTAGCGACCTGCAGAAAGACGGTCTGCCTGCGCAGACTGTGGCGCAAATGCTCACCACAAAGCAGCTTCCAGCAAAGGCCGTCGTCATGGTGGATGAGGCCGGCCAGATTGGCGGACGTCAATTGCGCGAACTGATCCGCCTCGTGCAAGCGCAAGGGGGACGCCTGATTCTTTCCGGGGACACGCGCCAACATGGAGCGGTTGCCGCTTCCGATGCGTTACGCGCCATTGAACAGCACGGCCGGGTCAGGTGCGCGGAGATTCACGAGATCCGCCGCCAAAACCCTGTGCTCGGCGGTTCGCGAGCAGAGCGCGATTCGATCCGCGAGTATCGGGCAGCGGTCAAATCCGCGGCGGCGGGCAGCGTACTCGAATCCTTCGACCGGCTTGACCGATTGGGTTGGGTCCGCGAGTTGGGCGAGCCTCAGCGGCGCGATGTGCTTGCCAAAGAATACGTTGCCGCCGTGCTGCGAAAAGAAAATACCCTGGTCGTCGCCCAAACATGGAACGAGGTGCGCGGCGTCAATGAAGCCATCCGAGAGCAATTGAAGACAGCCGGACGACTTGGTGCCGGCAAGATGCTGATGGCCTATCAGGCGGTTGACGGCACCGAGGCGCAGAAGC
>Ga0181528_10001282_pt1 | contig 15711 bp, 8 predicted proteins | sample PEATcosm2014_Bin_47_FD_119742 | JGI IMG/M metagenome (GOLD analysis project Ga0181528, IMG submission 119742) | Peatland microbial communities from MTU Mesocosm Facility, Houghton, MI, USA - PEATcosm2014_Bin10_10_metaG | ecosystem: Environmental > Terrestrial > Soil > Wetlands > Peat | place...
AACAAGACGGTGGAAGTTGACGAATCATTGAAGGTAGGCTCCGCATCCGCGACGGTCCAGGTTCTGGCGCTGACGAGCCAACTGGAAACAACAACATCTCAGGCAGCCACCACCATCGACCAGCAGACATTTGACGACTTGCCGATCGCCATGAGTGGCGGCGCACGCAGCGTCACCGCGATTGCCGACCTGATGCCCGGCGTCTCCGACGTCTCGGCCATCGGCTACGGTACCACCGGTGCGCAAGGGCAGGAGTTCTCCACCACCATCAACGGTGGGCAGGCATGGGGCGGCGCGGTCATGTATGACGGCATCCCCTTCGTCTCCGCCAATCAGAGCGGCGACTACCGCATCCAGCCGGTTCCCGTCGAAGCGCTCGGCGAATTTTCGCTTGTACAGAACAACTTTTCGGCAGAGTATAGCCGCACGCCGGGCGGCAACCTTACCTACACCACGCGGGCAGGCGGGAACTCCTTCCACGGCCAGGCCTACGAGTACGCGAGGAACACCGATCTGGACGCGGCAGGCTACTACGCAACCAGCGCGACCATCACGCACCAGAACGAGTTCGGCGTCAACATCGGCGGACCAGTCGACATCCCGTTCCTTGGCCTGAAGAAGGACAAGATGTACTTCTTCGCTTTCTATAGCGGCTTCCGGCTGGCTGGCGGCGTCACTCCGAGCGACACTCGCATTCCGAGCATCGCGGAACGGACAGGCGACTTCTCCGCGGATCCTCAGGCCATCTTCGATCCCACCACGACCAGCTGCAATACCATGGGCATCTGCACCCGCACCCAGTACCAGTACCAGGGTAAGTTGAACGTAATGCCTCCCAGCGCCATCTCGGCCACGGGAACTGAATACGTCAAGTATCTTCCCCAGCCCGCCGGCGACCTTGGCGGCGGCAACAACTTTGTAGCTGGCGGCGTGAACGACCTCACCGAGGACCGTTGGGGCGGCAGGGTCGATTACAACATCAACGAGAAGAATCTTCTTCATGGGTTCTTCTCCCTCGGCCCCATCAACAACAACGGTTACACCAACATCTTTCTCGCCCCCATCACCACCTATGGCGCCGGCGCCGGAGCCAATCGCCTCGGCCTTGCCCGCCTGGGCTACGATCACACCTTCTCGCCGTCCCTGCTGCTGCACCTGGGCTATGGATGGAACTACGACACCCAGGACGGTCTGGCCCCGTATACCAGCAACGTGGACACATTCGGAATCCCGAATGCATTGCCCATCACCCCGCAGTTCTATATGACGCAGGGAGACGGCTTCTGCTGCCAGGCGTATGCGGACACCGGCGGCGGCGGCGGCTCAACTAACCACGAAAACACCTACATCGAGAGCGGTTTCGTCTCCTGGAACAAGGGCCACCACGCCTTCAAGTTCGGCGGCGAGTATGACCGCGTTGAAGGCAACCAGAAGTCGACGGACAATGTTGTTGACAGGCTAAGCGGCTCGGAAACTGCCGGCTACACCAGCGCCGGCGTTCTCGACGGCACCACAGGCAACAGCTTCGCCAGCCTGATGGCCGGAGTTTTCGACAGCGTGCAGCAGACGGATAATCCTGTGGGCTCGGAAAACCGCTTCCAGTACTTCGACGCCTATCTTGAGGATAATTGGAAGCTCACACCAAGCCTCACATTCAACCTCGGAGTCCGCTACGACATCCCCTGGACGTTGAGTGTCCACGACCAGATCGGCGGGGTCCACGTCGCCTCCAGCTTTGAGCCGGATGTGCCCAACCCTGGCGCCAACAACATCATGGGCGCACTCGTTTACCAGGGCACCGGCCCCAACACCTGCAACTGCACCCGCTTGACAGACACAAACTACAAGCTGTTCCAGCCCCGTGTTGGCCTCGCTTACAAGCTGAACGACAAGACGGTGATCCACGCCGGTTATGGCATCTATGTCAGCATCAACGGATCCACCAATGGAAACGGCTTTGGACTGGTGGCGGACGGCTTTGATGCGACCGTGAGCACCTCCGCTCCCACTACCGGTACGCCGGCGTTTACCACGGCGAGCGGCTACCCCACCTTCACACCTCCGCCCTTTGTCAGCTCAACCTTCGACAACTTCTCAGGAACCACCTGGGTACCGAAGACCAGCGGCCTTCCGGGCATCATCAACGACTTCACGCTCAGCGTGCAGCGTCAACTGCCGAAGGGGTTCCTGCTCGACGTCTCGTACGTGGGCAATACCGCCCAGCATATCGCTTCGGGTCTTGATAACCCTGAGCAGCTTCCGCTCAGTGACCAAATCCAGTACGGCGCAGCAACCCTCAATGCCCAGCTGAACTCGGCGGCGGGTATAGCCAGTGGCGTTGCGGTCCCATTCCCCAACTTCTTCGCGGCTCTGGGCGCCAACGCAACCGTAGGCCAGGCGCTGAGAAAGTATCCTCAGTACACGGGCATCAACGAGATCAAGCAGAATAATGGCCACTCCAAGTATGACTCGCTTCAGGCCAGGCTCCAGCGCCAGTTCCACGATGGCTTCTCGCTGCTGACCAGCTTCACCTGGGCCAAGCAGATGAGCACGGCTGAAGATGAAATCAGCCAGTTCAACGATGGTCCCCAGGATACCTACGGCAGACAGGGCGAGTACACCACAGCTCTCGATCAGCCGCCGCTGAACTTGACCGTAACCTATGACTACCAGCTCCCCATCGGTTACAAGAAGAGATTCCTCAACCACGGCATTGCCGCCACGGTATTGGGCGGCTGGGCCGTTGCCGGAATTCACCACTACCAGAGCGGAACCGCGCTGTTTGAAACCTCAATCAGCAATGACCTGAACATCAAGAACGACCTCCTGCGGCCCAACTATGTCCCCGGAGTTTCGGAGAAGGCAACCTGGTCAGGAAAGTTCAACCCGCGCACTGACGCCTACATCAACGTCAATGCCTTCTCTGCGCCTGCGCCCAACACCTTTGGCAATGTGTCGCGCGACCTTCCGTTGCGCAGCACGTCCTACCTGGATGAGGATTTGAGCGCACGCAAGGACTTCCACATCTACGAGTCGAGCAGCCTGCAGTTCCGCACCGACTTCTTCAACGCATTCAACCGCAGTCAATTGGTTGACATCTTCACGGACACAAATCCCGGTGACGGTCCCAACTTCGGCAAGGATGGTCACCAGGGTAACAATCCCCGCACCATTCAGATGTCTCTGAAGCTGCTGTTCTAACCACGCTGTTCCTTTCAACAGAGCCGGAGAGACTGTGTCTTTCCGGCTCTGTTTATTGATCCCGGCATTTTGTCTCATTGCGCCTCGCCGTTGAGCGCAGGTACATTGCCTTGCGCGCTATGCTGAGCGTGCCAGTTTTTTCAAGGAGCATTCCCCGTGCCCAAGAACGCGGATCAGAAACCCGGCGTGAGCCGCAGGGCCTTTCTGGGCAGTTCTGTTACAGCCACCGTCGGTTCCATTCTGCCCTTGGCGGGTGCGCCAGCAGCCGCAAGCGAGCACGCAGACCTCCAGCCGGAATCAGCTCCCCTTGGAAACGCATTCCGCACCGCAAGGCCGATCTGGCCGCGCGGCCGCGACAAGGAGATGAATCTCTTTGTCGGGTTCCGTGCCGTGTTTGAGGCGCCCGTCGGTGAGGGAGTCAAACTCAATGTTGCCTGCGCCACACTTTACCGCGTGATCCTGAACGGCAACTTCCTGGCGTCCGGACCGGCGCGCGGCCCTCACGGCTACTTTCGCGTCGATTCCTGGGATATCTCCCGGCTGCTTGTAAAGGGCAAGAACGTCTTGTGCATTGAAGTGGCCGGTTACAACGTGAATAGTTATTACGTTCTGGACCAGCCTTCCTTTGTGCAGGCCGAGGTGACAACCTGCTCGGCAGTGCTTGCGTCGACCGGTGGGAAGGGCACTCCGTTCAAGGCAACGATTCTTACCGAGCGCGTGCAGAAGGCGCAGCGCTACTCCTTTCAGCGGAGCTTCTCTGAGGTTTATCAGCTTGATGAACGGCTTGCCGATTGGCGTGAACACGCGGATGCGGGCTTCGACACCGTGGAGTGCACTGCTTCACAGACGCGCAACCTGATTGCTAGAGGAGTCTCCTACCCCGACTACGCGACCCGTCAGCCGGAGCAGATTGCGGCGGCAGGGACATTTCGCTTCGGCTCAAAAGGGCCCAAAAGCCTCGCGGAAGATCACTCTGTTCCCTTCGGCGCCAAGATCAGCCCGACCCTCCATGGATACCCCGAGAATGAACTTGCCACGATTCCGTATCTCGACTTGCAGCGGACCGAGTCTGTGACGAATACGCGCGTCGATGAGCCGTATGCATCGGGCAAACCGATTCGCCTGGCCGCGAATGAATTCCGGATCTTCGACTTCGGCGCAAACCTTACGGGATTCTTTGGCGCCACCGTCCGTGTGACCGTTCCAACAAAGCTCTACTTCACGTTCGATGAGACGCTCACCAACGGCGACATTGATTTTACGCGCCTGATGTGCGTCAACATCGTGGCCTATACGCTCGCGCCTGGATCGTACAATCTGGAGTGCTTCGAGCCGTACGTGATGCGCTTTCTCAAGTGCATGGTGCAGCAGGGCGAGTGCGAGATCGAGCGCGTCTTCATGCGTGAGTTTGCCAATCCCGATGTTTGGACCGCGCATTTTCAATCGAGCGACGACGATCTCAACGAGTTGTTTGCCGCCGGCCGCGACACCTTCCGCGCCAACACGCTGGACCACTTTACCGATACGCCTTCCCGCGAGCGAGCCGGCTGGCTGTGCGACAGCTCATACACGGCCCAGGTCGCGCCCCTGCTGACCGGCCATACAAAGACGGAGAAGTGCTTCTTCCAAAACTTTCTTCTGCCGGATCATTTTCCCCGCATCCCCGACGGCATGATTCCGATGTGCTATCCGGCGGACCATTACGATGGGCAATTCAATACCACGTGGGCGCTTTGGTTTGTTGCGCAACTCGAACAATACCTGCTGCGAAGCGGAGACTCGGCAATGATTGAGGCGCTCAAGCCGCGCGTGCTGCGTCTGTTTGACTACTTCAAACCCTTTGAAAATGAGTTTGGGCTTCTTGAGAACCTGAAGGGCCAGGTCTTCATCGAGTGGTCGAAGGCGAACGACTATGCAGTGGGCGTCAGCTTCCCGGCCAATATGCTCTACTCGGCAGCTCTCGATGCTGTCGGACGCATGTACGCAATCCATGAGTTCGGAACACGGGCCCAGGCCTTGCGCGAGACCATTCGACGCCTGTCCTGCGATGGAGAGTTCTTCGTTGACAACGCAGTGCGCTCCGCGGGAAAGCTGGCCGCGACGCACAATCGCTCGGAGACCTGCCAGTATTACGCGTTTTACTTCAACGTAGCCGCGCAGGAAACACACCCCGAACTTTGGCAGAAACTGCGAACAGAGTTTGGGCCAAAACGCAGGGAAACCAAAGCCTATCCCGACATTCCTCCATCGAACGCTTTCATGGGAAACATCATGCGCCTCGATCTGCTATCGCGGTATGGGTTGACCGATCAGCTGGCAGAAGAATCGAAGATATTCTTTCTGCCCATGGCGGAGTTGACAGGCACCTTCTGGGAAAACATGGGCAACGAGGCGAGCATGAATCACGCCTTCGGCTCGCACGTCATTTGTCATCTGTTCCGCGATGTTCTGGGACTTTATCGCATCGATGCGGTGGGGAAATCGGTCCACGTTCTTTTTTCCGATTCATCCATCCCGAAGTGCGAAGGGCGCGTGCCAACGCCGGACGGGTTTGTCGTTCTGACGTGGAAAAAGGCCGCGGGCACGCTCACCTATCAGCTCGATGTTCCAGCCGGTTACAGTGTCCAGGTTGAGAATCATGGAACATTCAAGGCCGTCCCCCGCAGCTTCCCCCACGGGAAGGTCGAATACGGATACAGGATTGAGGGAGGATACAAGTAGGCGCCTCGAATGCAGGCCGCGATCCCTGGATGAACATGCAGGGCAACGGTCTGAACAGTGGTTCTTGCCAGGAGCTAGTCCAGATTAGCGGCTTGGCGTGAAGTCCTTCATCTCGATTGACGAATGCCGGAGAGAGATATGAGCCCGCGGGGAAGCGATCATGCGAGGGGAGCGAGGCTCTGGTTCGCGTCCGCGAGTTTGGCAATCATGGCCGCCTTGTGTTTCTGCCTGATCGCTCCTGCACAGTCTGCAAATCCCTCTGTCGCGGATCAACTTCCCGATGCACTCGCCGGCGCAAGAGTCTACGACGTGCTTCCGGTCGCTCCTCGCGGCGACAATGAACTGAGTCTCGATGGGCAATGGGACCTTGCAGAGGCCGGGCACGACATCAATTCAACTGCCATCGACGTTGACGGCTTGCAATGGCGTCAGGTCCAGATGCCTGCGACCATCCAGTCTGCGCTCTTTCGTGCGGGAGCAATCCCCAATCCATGGTACGGCGACAACTGGAAAAATCTTCAGTGGATCCAAAGCCGTGACTGGTACCTGCGCCGGCGATTTCAAATCCCGGCAGCCTGGGCCGGCCGGCACATCAGGCTGCACTTCGACGGCATGGACTACACCGGCGCAGTATGGCTCGACGGAACACTGCTCGGCGTGCATCAGGGCATGTTCGGCGGGCCCACCTTCGATGTGAGCGACCTGGCCTCGAAACAGAGCGCCCATGAACTCGTCGTAAGGCTGCTTCACGAGACGCCCTCCGCCATCACGCAAGGAATGACTCCGCAGCTCGGCATCAAGGTGATGAAGTCCTGGGCAATCGACGGGCGCAGTTACGTGTGGGGCAACCGGTATCGCACCATCGGACTCTGGCGTTCCATTCGATTGGTCAGCTCCGGCCAGGCCTATATGGAAGCGCCATGGGTGCGCACCGATCGCCTGGAAACCGCCGGTGCCTTGCTGTGGGGCCAAACAACGATCGTCAACGCCGGCAAGGCATTCAACGGTGCCGTGCGCGCCAGGATCGTGGATGTTTCAAGCGGAGCCGCGGTATGGCGTGAAAATTCCGAGCAGCTCGTGCCATCCGGCACTTCTTACTGGGAGCGCTCCATCAAGGTTCCCAATCCAAAGTTGTGGTGGCCCGTCGGCTTGGGCAAGCAGCACCTTTATCGGCTGGAGCTGTCATTGCTCAAGGGCGTCGCAAGCGAGGATTCAATCACCACACGTTTCGGAATTCGCACCCTCGAAATGCGGCGCAATCCTTATCTGCCGAATAAGCCGCGTGCAAATCCCGGGTTGCCCTCGTGGCTTACCGATCAAACGAAACTTGCGGACAGGCACACAGATCACCTGTGGCAGCGCGCCGACTTATGGCAGAGCGACAATCTTGTGGAAGAGGACGCAGAGTATAACTCCGATGCGGGTGCGCGCTATTTGTTTGTGATCAACGGCCGCCCCATGTATGCCAAAGGTGTGAATTGGCTGACATCCGACGAGTTGCTCATGCTGACCCCGCAACGGGAAGGCTGGCTTGTGAAGGCCGCGGCGCTTTCAGGAATCAATCTTTTCCGTCTTAACGGCGGCGTCGATATCTTCGAGACCGAGCAGTTCTTCAATCTATGCGATGAGGCCGGGATTCTGGTGTGGCAGGAACTGCCGCTCAATTGGTCGCATGACAGCGGGGTTCCGCTTATCACCTGGCGCGAGCAGATCAAGCAATCGGTGCTGAGGATTCGCCAGCATCCATCGCTGGCCGTTTATGTCGGCGGCAATGAGTTGAACCCTTACCTGGAGACCATGGCCGCCTATCTTGGGATCGGCAGGGAGATTGTTGCCGAATACGACGATCGCCCCTTCCGCATGGCCTCGCCGATGGGAACTGACTATCACGCATACGCATCTGCGGAAGCGGGCTTTGGCGACCTCTGGACCGCGGATCCAAATTGGTATGCGCGCTACTTCCCTGAGAACGCAAACTTCATCTCGGAATGGTCCTTCGCGGTCTTCCCCGGCATGAGCACGCTCAAGCGTGTAGCTCCCGCGGCCGAGCTGGCCGGAGGGCCGGTGGGATACGACATGGAGAAATTTCTCGCGGCTCGGCCCGCAATCAGCGAACATCTTGCTGAAACCGGCGATACACCCATGGTGCAGCGGAAATCCTCGCTCTACGGGGACATGGCAAAGACCGATCTCGCGCAGTATGCCGAGTACTCCCAGATGGCGCATGCAGACATTATGGGCTACGTCATGGAGCAATGGCGCGCGCAGTTTCCTTACAAGGGCGGCGAAGCCGACTGGACGTATAACCCCATGAGCCCCTCATCCGGATGGAACCTGATCGATTGGTTTGGGCAGCCGCAGATCTCTTATTACGCAACCAAGCGCGCGGACGAATCCAGTCACGTTATGGCAAACACGAATTTCTTCACCTGGGGCCCGGGCAGCACGTTCCATGCCTCCGTCTTTGCCGTGAATGACGAGGAAAAGCCTCTCACCGGAGCGCGAATCGCCGCGAGAATTCTGGACGCTCAGATGAATCCTGTCTCGACCATGGAGTGGAACCTTACCGTTCCCGCCGGAGGAATCAAGAGCGGCAGCCGCGAGCTTAGCTGGCACATTCCCGATAAAATGCCGTCTGGATTTTTCTTTCTGGAACTCACATTGACTGGCGCGGATGGACGCCGTCTGTCCAGGCGGGCTTACTGGCTTCGCGTATTGGACTCACTTGCCGGCCCCGAGGCGCTCGCAAAGTGGCAATCGAAAGCTTCGGCCGAAACCATGTCTGATCATGGACCTTGGCTGAAGCCTCAAATAGAAACCGCTCAAACCAGGATATCTGCGCGCATTGTAAGCGAGAAGCTGGCCGGCCCGGAATTGCTACTGAATGTACTCGTTAAGAACGAAGGGTCGAGGCCTGCCTATCCGGTTCGATTGACGATCGAGCCCGATGCATTTTCAGTCTTGTGGTCCGATGATTACTTTTGGCTTGCTCCAGGCGAGAGCGCAATCGTCAGTGGGACCGTTCGCGTGGATATGACGGGCCTCGACCCAATGAGCAGTTCGCCGACCATCGCGCCACACGACTTGGTCTTGTCTGTGTCCTCCTGGAACGCCGATGCGAGCACCGTGGATCTGTCGCTCAAGAAAGTTCAAAAAAAAGCAGTAGTCGGTGAACATGTTCCAACTGATTGAATGAATTCTAATCAACAGGGGATTTTCGTGAAAGACAAAATGCGCGTAGTCATTACCGACTATGGATTCCCGGATGTAACGATCGAGAGGGAACTCGTCGGGGCGGCAGGCGGCAATCTTGCGGCGTTTCATTGCAAGACCGAACAGGAGCTGATCGATGCGGTCAGGGACGCGGATGCCCTTCTGGTGCAGTTTGCGCCAATCACACGGCCGGTGATCGAATCCCTTACCCGATGCAAGACGATCGTGCGCTACGGCGTCGGTGTGGATAACATCGACCTCGACGCAGCCCGCTCGCGGGGAATCGCGGTTTGCAACGTTCCGGATTATTGCGTGAACGAAGTTGCGGACCACACCTTTGCCATGGCGCTCGCCTTGACGCGTCAACTGACCGCCGTAGACGCCCAGATGAGGCGCGGAGTGTGGTTACGAACACCGCCGCGGCCGATGCCCGCCTCGCGGCAAATGACTTTCGTGACAATCGGGTTCGGGCGAATCGCGCGTGCGGTACTGGACCGTGCCCGGGCATGCCAATTCAACGTAGCCACGTGCGATTCGCTTCTGTCGGCGGACGCCGAGATTCTGGGTTCTGTCCGCAATCTCAGCCTCAACCAGGCGCTCGCCGCGGCGGACGTATTGTCGCTTCATGTTCCATTGACGGTGGATACGCGTCACTTGATCAACGCGCATACGCTTGCGCTCCTTAGGCCGGGTTCTATATTGATCAACACAGCGAGAGGCGGGTTGGTAGATAGCCTGGCGTTGGCGGAAGCCTTGAGCAAGGCGCAGTTGGCTGGGGCGGGCCTGGATGTCTTCGAAGAGGAACCGCTGCCTCCCGGCCATCCCCTGCTCAAGTGCCCCAACGTATTGCTGACCTCTCATCTGGCGTGGTGCAGTCAGGCGAGCGGACTTGAGTTGCAGAGGCTGGCCGCCGAGGAAGTGGTGCGGGTATTGCGCGGGCAACCGGCGCACAGTCAGGTAGCTTGATTGGCCGCGGACTCCGATAGCTGAACAAATGGCCGGCAGGGAAGCAGGGTGAGCCGAACGAAAGGGACTGTATGCGCTTAATGGGAATCTTGCTCATTGCCCTGGGTGGCGTGATGGAGGGGCTCTTTTCACTTCCTGTGAAGATGACGGCAAAATGGTCCTGGGAGAACACCTGGGGAGCGGGTTCTCTCGCTGCTTTGCTGCTTGGACCGCTGCCTCTGCTCCTGTGCACCGTGCCGCACTTCAGTCAGGTCTACGAAGCGTCGCCAGGATGGGCGGTTGCCTTGACGATTCTGTTCGGCGCTGGCTGGGGTCTGGGGGGTATCTTCTTCGGCCTCGGTGTTGCTGAGCTCGGCGTTTCGCTGGGAACATCCTCCATCATGGGCTTGATTGCGATTGGCGGTTCGGTGGTGCCATTTGCCATGCAGCATCATGGGCGCATGATCGGGAAGACAGGCCTCGGGCTGCTGGCGGGCATCTGTGTGATGCTTGCCGGCCTGGCCGTGTGTGCGCGCGCCGGGAATCTCAAGCTTTCCGGTGGCAGCCGGCCGCTCTCGAATGCACCGGCTGCGTCGCCGGGGCGCGGGCTCTTCTATTGCATCGCGGCAGGGTTATTGTCCGCTCTCGTGAACTTCGCTCTGATCTTCGGCGCGCCCATCGAACAGGCGGCGATAGAACGTGGCGTTGCGGCGGCCGCGGCCAACAACGCGGTATGGGCGATCGTGTTTGCGGCAAACTATAGCGTCAACGTGATCTACTGCGTCAGCCTGTTGCGCAAACGCGGAACATGGGCGAAGTTCCGCGTGCCTGCATCGGGATTCTATTGGCTTCTGGTAGTCGCGATGGGTCTCTTGTGGGCCGGGGGGATCGTCGTCTACGGGATGGGTGCGTCCATGGAGGGGCGCTACGGGCCGGTGTTTGCATTTCCCATGATGCTGATCGTTTCCATCCTGACGGCCAACCTGGCTGGAGTGCTGATTGGTGAATGGCGCGGCGCAACTGTCGCGGCCAAACGCACCATGCAGTTCGGCGTCGCCATCATGATGGCAGCGATTCTCATCCTTGGCGTCTCCAGTTCCTGGGCAGATTGAATTGATTCGACGCGGCAACAGGGCAAGCGCAACGTTCGGGCGCTTATGGCGCAGGCGTGAGTACAATCTTGGTTTCTTCCAGAAAGGAGCTGACAGTTTGCGTAACCAGCCGCTCGGCAAAGACCGGATCGTGCGTCTTCAGCGCGTCGATGATGCGCCGATGCTGTTCCAGGCTCCGGGCCCATTGATCGTTTTGCGTGCGAGAGTTGTGCACCCGCATCACGACGAAGGCAAACAGTGGAAGGATAATTCGCTTGAGAGCCTGCACCACCATTCCATTGCCTGTCTTTTCGGCGAGCAGAAGATGAAACTGCAGATCGCGGTCGTAAAAGGCGTTGAAGTTGCGGCATTCGATGGCCGAGCGCATGTCGGAGAGAGACTGCTCAAATTCGCTCAGGTCAACTTTTTTCTGCGCCACAATCCGTGCGCAGTAGCCTTCAAGCACTGCCCGGATCTCATAACTATGAGTTATATCCTCGTCGCTGAGCTTGGTTACTTGTGCGGTCCGCCCCGAACCCTTCTGCACATATCCTTCTGCCATGAGAATGTTGATTGCTTCGCGAACCGAAGTTTGCGAAAGCCCGAGGAGCTTCGCGTACTTGACTTCAACAATCTTCTCTCCAGGGGCAAGCCGGCCGCCGATGATCTCCTGGCGAAAGTACGCGGCAAGATTATCCTTTACCAGGAGGAGGTCCGCCTGCGCGTACTTTATCCCAACCGGAGAGGAACTCATGCTGTCATTTTATCATTTCCGCAGCGCGCCAAACGCCGATTCTTGGCGTCGAATAGGCATCGGAACCCTCTGTTTTCGCGGGTTTGCGGCGCTGCCGTGGCAAGGTGGGCCGATGGTATCGGTTCCACACCTCTTAGCATGCCGGTTAGGCGTCGATTCCGGTCCAGGTATCACCGTAACTTTCCTGGCCCGCGGACTTGGAATGCGAGTTGTAAGTCAGTCCAGGCTGCTTGGTAGAGCTAGGACCGCAAGATAGATCAAGACGTTGTTGCGAAGCTTGTGAGGAGGAGAATTGAGACAGCGGACGCCGATTTCAAATCGATTCAACGGGAAGGTGGCAATCGTCACGGGAGGTTCCGCCGGAATTGGGCATGCCACGGTCGAAGAGTTGTGCAGGGAAGGCGCATCGGTCGCTTTCACCGGGCTCGAACCGGAGCAGGGAGCCGCGGCGGAAAGGGAACTCAGGCACGCGGGATACAACGTGCTGTTTCTTGCCGGAGATATGGCCGACGATGCCTTTCGCGAGCGCACCGTAAAGCTGACTGCGGAGCGGTTCGAGCGCATCGACTACGTGGTGAACAACGCCTTCTCGTTCCTTGCAAAGGGGCCGGAGGCGACTGTCGAGGATTGGCATCGCGTCTACGACGTGGGGCCGATTGCCTATGCGCGCATGGGTGGCCTCGCTGCGGACGCGATGAAGAGTGCTGGCGGCGGCGCAATCGTCAATGTATCGAGCATTTCAGCCTTTGTTGCGCAGAGAAACAGATGGACCTATAACTCGGCAAAAGGCGCCGTCCATAATTTGACCAAGTGCATGGCGCTGGATCTGGCTGCGTATGGGATTCGAGTGAACAGCGTGAGCCCTGGCTGGATCTGGACGCAGGAGGTTCTGAAAGCGGCCCAGAACGACAGGGAGAAATGGGACCCGGTCTGGGGCGAGTTCCACATGCTGGAGCGCTGCGGCGACCCGGTTGAGGTTGCCGCGGCGATCCTGTTTTTGCTGAGCGACGATGCGTCCTTTATCACCGCCACTGACCTGCCGGTGGATGGCGGGTACCAGGGCCTGGGCAGCGAAGGGCTTTGCAAGACCAGCAGGTTTGCAGGCTCGCTTTGAGTTCCGCCAAGGGTACGGAGGATACCGGCTCTATGCCAGCGCCACCTTCAGCGTGATGCCGATGTCGGAGAGTTTCTCCGCTGGCATCTCCACGCGTAGAGATGTCTCGTCCTGCTTCCACTTCACCTCGCCCTTGTATCCCAGCAGTTCCACGTTGCGAACTCTGCCCGGCGCCTGCGGACTCGCAAGTCCAAGTGCATTCACCACCGCCGCCTTCTCCGGCCAGCCCATTACGAATGCGTAGAGGTTACTGTCCCTGGTGGTGAAGCGAACGTCTTCGGCCGTCAGGTCCTTCTGTTTGTCTTCGTTGAAGTTCCCCGATTCAATCTTCACTTTGGTCGACGGACCTTCCCCGTAAATCTTCCATGGCCGGGAACTGTAGATGCCTTCGCTGTTCACGCTCATCCACGCCGTGATTCCTTCCAGCACTGTCCTTTCCTCGAAGTCCAGCTCGCCGGAGTTGGGCAGCGGGAAGTTGAGCAGAAGGTTGCCGTTCTTGCTCACGATATCGGTGAGCAGGTCGATCACTTTCTTGGGCGTCTTATAATTCTCGCCGCGGTTGTAATGCCATTGGCCGATGCAGGTGTCCGTCTGCCAGGGATTCTTGGCGATGCCGTCGGAGACTCCGCGCTCGTGATCGAGCAGGCAAGTGCCGATGGCGCAATCCATGTCGTCTTTGCTGGTATAAACTGACTCGGCCTTCCCGCCGTGCTTCTGCGCGCTCACGTTGTAAAGGTGCGACACAACCTTTAGGCCGTAGTCCTCGAAGGGCAGGTGTCCGTCGGTGTAGAGCAGGTCGGGCTGGTACTTGTCGATGAGATCGGTCATGCGGTCAAGATAGTGGCGCTTCCAGGCGTCGGGAATGCCGTCGTCGTTCCAGTCCAGCCGTTCGATAAAGCGCGCGCAGTCGGCGTCGTGATAAAGATCTGCATTCTGCGGGTTCACGCCATCGGAGGACACGTCCGCCAGCGGCCCGGTCTTATCCGCGCCGTGGCTGGTCGACCACCACTTGTAACTGATCCATAAGTGCTCGCTGACTCCGAACCGCAAGCCCTGCTTCTGCGCCGCCTTTTGCCACGCGCCCAGAATATCTCGCTTCGGTCCCATGTTAACGGCATTCCAGCGCTGGTACTTCGAGTCCCATAAGTCGAAGTTATCGTGGTGCACTCCCATGCTGAAGAAATACCTGGCGCCCGCTTTCTTGTACAGGCCCATCAGGTGATCGGGGTCCCACTTGTCGGCCTTCCAGTTATTCACCAGGTCTTTGTAGCCTACCTTCGAGGGATGCCCGTAGGTCTCTACATGGAAGAGATACTGATCCGAGCCCTGCATATACATGTTGCGCGCATACCAGTCGCCGCGCTCGATCGCCGATTGCGGTCCCCAATGCGACCAGATCCCGAACTTCGCGTCCCGGAACCAATCCGGGATGCTATACCCTTCCAGCGACTTCCTGGTGGGAAGATAGACTCCGCCCCCTGCCGTTTGGGCTCTCAAGAGTTTTGGGAATGCGAGAGCGGAGCATGCACCGCCCATGAGCTGGAGTAACTCGCGCCTGTTCACTGCCATTCGAATATCCTTCCTTTCACGGTGCATACCAGGTGTGGCTGATGCTCTTGACCTTTCAGTCGTTTCAAGAATCAACGATCTCTAACTGGAACCGGCTTGCAGAATCGTTTGCCGAAGCCGCTCTTCTGCTTCGGCGTTCCAATAGCCGCAATCGAGTTCAAAGAAGACGGAAGTGTAGGGAATGGTCATCTCCGTCTTGATGATAAGAATGCGGAACAGCTGTGCGGACTGGTCGAGCTTATGAATGATCTGCTCGTGCGGCAGCCGGTGGAGATGACCGCCATAGAGTACCTTATCCAGTTGCACTCTGTAATCCGAGACGCCGGGCGCGTCCTTCTCCTCGACGAACCCGAGTTCAAAATCCACATAAACATTGCACCTTGCGTGCCGCGAGGCAGCGATGGCATCGCGGACCGCCGCGACAACAGTAATCTGCTCTGCCTCCGCGACGATGGTTTCGATCCCCTGCCTGGACTGCGCCGGATAAGCGGAGTCGGCCGCCACGATCCAGTTGCGATGCCCGTAGTGAGGCAACAGGGCGTTAAGCCTGCTCTCCCATTCGTAGATCGTTTCAGCGGTCATGAGTCAATCCTTTGTGGGTGCATCACATCAGCTCTTCATCAGCGCAGACGGCAACTTTGCCGCACTTGCCTGAAGCCATCAGCGCATAGGCCTCGCCCGCGCGCTCCAGCGGAAACCTGTGGGTGATGATGTCGGCCGGATGCAGATTCCACCGCACCAGCCGCTCCACCAGTTCTTCCATCAGCCAGGTTGAAGTGACCCACGATCCATACAATGTCTTCTGGTCGTGGATAATGTCGGGCGACGGGTTGATCTCCACCTTCCCTCCCTCGCCGATAAAGACAATCCTGCCCCATTTGCGCGTGGCGCGAATCGCAGTTGCACGGGCCGCGGCGTGTGCCGAGCAATCCACCGCGCGCTCCACGCCGAAGCCGCCCGTAAGCGCTTTCACTTCGTCGACATTGTCCGGACCCGAGGCCAGCACCGTGTCGCAAAGTCCGAGATCGAGGGCAATCTTCATGCGTTCCGGCAACACATCGATGCCGATGATCTTGTTTGCGCCAAGCTTGCGGCAGAGCGCT
>Ga0181528_10001284_pt1 | contig 15693 bp, 12 predicted proteins | sample PEATcosm2014_Bin_47_FD_119742 | JGI IMG/M metagenome (GOLD analysis project Ga0181528, IMG submission 119742) | Peatland microbial communities from MTU Mesocosm Facility, Houghton, MI, USA - PEATcosm2014_Bin10_10_metaG | ecosystem: Environmental > Terrestrial > Soil > Wetlands > Peat | place...
AAGGCGTTGGACTACGGTGACAAAGCTCTGGCCGGATCTCCCCGTGACCTCGACATTCTCGTTTCGCAGGCAAACATAGCGCAGCAGGCGAAGAATAATTCCAAGCTCATGGATTATGTCTCGAAGGGCGGAGAAGTCTGTCAGTCCATCGCGAAGCAACCGAAGCCCGAAGGGATGAGCGACGACAACTTTGCCGGAAAGGTATCGCAGGACAAGGCTTCAGTCCAGAGCAGCTGCGAATTCCTCGAGACTATGGGAGTGAATGTCATCTCCAGCGAGACCGATGCAAAGGTGCGCATGGCGGACATCGACCAGTTCACCAACGGGTTTCCCGACTCAAAGTATCAGGAGACGGTTTCCAGTCTGGCCCTCGAATCACTGAGCCAACTGAAGGACAACGCACGTCTGGTGGCCTATGGAGAGAAGGTCCTCGCTGCGAATCCGAATTCTCTCCCGGCCCTTTTACTGTTGGCGAATTCCTACGCCGACGATCCGAAACCAGGCAGCGCCGCCAAGGCGATCGGCTACTCTCAGAAAGCAATTGAGGTGGCGAAAGCTGAAGCTCCCGATGCCGACAAGTCCCGGAAACTTGCTGCCGGAGCAGCTCACAGCACGATTGGCTGGGCTTATCTCAAGCAAGAAAAGACCACATTGGCGATACCCGAACTTAAAACCGCTGCGGGGTTGCTTAAAGGGCAGGACGATCAGCAGTATGCTCGCGCTCTTTATGGTCTCGGGTTTGCCTACGCCAAACAGAACAAACTAACCGAGGCGCGCGAAGTCCTCACCGAAGCCGTTAAGATTTCTGGTCCACTCCAGGCCATGTCGCAGGATTTGCTGACGAAGGTCAATAGCGCGAGGGCAAAGGGAAGATAGGCTTGAGTTTGGATTCGTCGGTTGGTCACGAAATTACTGTTGAGTCTTGAGTAAGTCTTCTGAGAGTGTCTGAGCCTTCCACGCCAGGTTTCGGGCGCGATCTGGATCGTCCGCTTTAACTGCTGCCTTCGACTGATCCATATACTGTCGAATCTGCGTGACCATATCTTGTTCGGTCGCGCTTAATTGATGTTCCAGAATCTTCTTCAAATTTTCGTCCGTGGCCTGGAGCATCTGCGTCGCAGTAGCCTTCTCCTGTGTTGCTTGCCCCCCGGATGCTCCGCCGCCAAGTTGAATCGGAGGCTCCGATGTTCCTCCCTGACGGACGACGATCTTCGGGGGCGGGCAATTGCTCTTGTCACTTGCTGCAGAGGACGTTTGCCCGGCAGTGCTACCAGTGGCTGCAGCGCTCGAATTCGCAACCGCAGAAGTTGGAGCCGAAGCAGAAGTTGGAGCCGAAGCGGGACAGCCGGCTGCTGGCTTCTTTTTGCGGTGGTGCATTGGTTTGGCAGATGGGGGCTTTGTCGGTGCGGCTGGAGTCTGAGTTGGGGCGGTGGATGATTGGGTTGTTCCTGCTGTGGTCTGCGGCTCGGAGGAAGTTGTGGAAGTCTGGGTAAACGGGTCCATTGGCGCGAGTCCTAAAGCAGGAGTCGCACCGAAAACACTGAATAGGAAAATTGCAGCCAGAGTCATGCTGGGATCACGAGTGGCCCGATATTGCGGCCCTTTGATCTTACGCCCCGAAATGGTCAACAGCTAAGAATTCTGCCTCTGAGAATTCTGCCATTTAAGTTTCGCGCTGCAAGGCAGGCGTATCGGAAACATGGTCCGCAATTGCCGTCGGCACTCCAGCCAATGGGATCTGAAAGCGGAAAATAGTCCCGCTCGTCTCGCCGGATTCGAAATCCACAGTTCCGTAGTGCCATTGAAGAATCTGGTAAGTCTGGGCCAACCCGATGCCACTGCCTTCTTTTTTCGTCGTGAAGTAAAGCTCAAATATTTTTTCGTGCATGTCTTTCGGAATTCCGGATCCCTGATCTTGAATCTCCGCTATGACGACGTTGTTCTCGGTCCGGGTTGAGATCGTAAGAGTTCCCCCCGCGGGCATCGATTGAACTCCGTTGATTACGACATTGAGAAAGGCCTGCTTCATCAAATCGACGTCAACCTTTACCGGCAGCCTTTGCTCCGCACGATGGCGAATGACAGAAACTCCATGCTGTTCAGCGTCGGGCGTGGCCAATAGGACCACGTCGTCCAGCAACCGCCGGAGATCGATTTCCTCCAAGTGAAGGTCACGGGGACGGGTGAAGTCTACGAGTGTTTGCACGACGCGGTCGAGCCGCCGGATTTCGCTATCGATAATATCCATGTGACGGCGAGTATCGGGCTCCTGGTGCGCCAGTTTGTTTTGCAGAAGCTGCAAGTGCAGGACGATGGCATTAATCGGGTTTTTCACTTCGTGCGCTACGCCGCGCGTGAGGCGTCCACTCGCTGAAAGCCGGCGGGACATCTCGATCTCGTCGCCGATCCTGCGCACCGACTCAGTGTCGCGCATGATGAGGAGCGCGCCGATCTGCGAATTTTTCTCCTGCACGAAATCCAGGGAAACCTGGACCCGTTTCCCCCCCGCCGCTTCAAATTCTTTTTGCAAAATGGGACGGCGGCGCTCGAACGCATCGAGTAAGGCCGTCCCTAGCAGAGTGTCGCGATCGAACACTTCCTGGACTGTATGACCAAGCAATTCTGCGCGAGGACGACCCAGAAAGGCCTCGACAGGCGCGCTGACCAGAACGACGCGAGAATCACGCGCGAAGAGCATCAACCCATCCTGCAACTTCGACATCAATTGGTCGACGTTGTCTTTGAGGGCAGAAAAGATTTCGCGGCTATCACGAATCTGACGGCCTAGGTTGGCGATCTTGAGAGTGACGAGCCCGTACTCATCATGGCCGGACTCCTCCTCGGAAATCGCATCTGCGTCACCCGCGCTCACACTGTCGAGGTTGCGGCTGATTGCCTTCAACGGCCCCAACGCCAAATTGGAGATTCCCGCTGCGAGCAGCAGCGACACAAACACGACTGCAACCGAAATGTAAAGTGCCTTCATCAGGCGGGCAGCTACTTCGCTTTTTAAAAAGACCGTTTGTACGCCGATGCGAATCGTTCCAAAGGGAGCGCCATTCAATTCGATCGGATACGCCACGTCGTAAACGGCCGCTGGGCTGAATACAAGCCGGATCTGCTCGCGGAAGCGAGCTCGAACCACCTGCTGAAAGTCAGGCCGGGGATGAACGATCTTACCGACCATGCTGGCATTGGTGTCCAGTAACGCCTTGCCGTTGGTGTCGACGATCGCAACATCGTAGATGAATCTCCAGTCGCCGGGATCCGACTGTAGAAGGTTGTTGAGGTCGACATCGGTTTGCATGTACTCGGTTACCGCGCGGCTCACTGCGACCGGGTCGCTGGTGTCGATCGATGTGCTGCTGAAATCGGGAACCGCGTTGCCCGCAGCATACGCCAGTTGATGCGTCAGACTTGTCGCCGTCTCATACGCATTGGCAATTCGCAGTCGAAGAATCTGGGAGATGTATAGATACGAGAAGGCGGACACCATCGCCGTCACCATTAAGGTGATGACGAGAACGATGAGGGTTTTCCTTCTCAGCATGATGAACAAAAGAGAGCCGGAACGGCTCGAACCTTTAACTGCTCGGCACTTCTTCCTTGCCGGTGATTGCGTCGGAAGCGCTCCCATATTCCTTCAACTTGTTATGAAGAGTCTTCAGGCTGATCCCGAGAATTTCTGCAGCTCGCGTCTTGTTATTGCTCGTAGCCTCCAGCGTTTTGAGGATCAACATTTTCTCGGCTTCCTCGACGGTCGTGCCCACGCCAAGACGCACTGCATCCGGATCGTTGGCGGCGGTTCTCAGCGGAGCCTGTCCGAAACCCGGTGGCAGATGCTTGGTTTCGATCATGCCTGAGTCACACACGATGACGGCGCGCTCGATCGTGTTGCGCAGTTCGCGAACGTTACCCGGCCACGAATAATTATTGAACTGGTTGAGCACAGCTTCACTAGCGGCATTGACCTTGCGGGCGTGCTTGCCACTCATTTCCGCAAGCAGTAGCTGTACCAGACTGGGTATGTCCTCTTTATGCTCGCGAAGAGGCGGCATGTGAATGTTGAATACGTTGAGTCGGTAATACAGGTCGCCGCGTAATTCGCCCCGCGAGACAGCTTCGTCGGGTATTTTGTTGGTGGCGGCAAGCACACGGACGTCGACGGCGGTCTCGACTTTGCTTCCCAACCGGCGCAGTTTACGATCCTCCAAGACACGGAGCAACTTGGCTTGCGTTCCGATGGGCATCTCGCCAATTTCATCAAGCAGCAGCGTCCCGCCTTCTGCCAGTTCGAAGCATCCAATGCGACGTTCCAAAGCCCCCGTGAACGCACCTTTCTCGTGCCCGAAAATCTCACTTTCCATTAATGTGTCCGGAATTGCGGCGCAGTTGATGGCAACAAAAGGGCGATCCTTCCGGGGGCTAAGCTCATGAATTGTGCGGGCCACGAGTTCCTTGCCGGTTCCGCTAGCGCCGGTGATCAGGACGGAAGCTGTGCTGGGCGAGACCATCTCAATCAACCGGAAGATCTCTTGCATCTTGCGGGAGGCACCGCTTAAGCGGCCAAGTGATCCGCTATCGCGCAACCGACGACGAGTAGCCTCGAGTTCCGCGCGCGTTCCCAGCAGTGCGGATGCATTGGAGAGGATCGTCCGCAGCCGATTAGTGTCGATCGGCTTGGTTATATAGTCGTACGCGCCCATGCGCATCGCTTGAACCGCGCTATCGATCGTTCCCTGGGCTGTAACTAAGATCACGGCAATAGTTTGGGCTTCTTCGGCCAAGTGGCCCAGCAACTCGATGCCGCCCATCCGCGGCATCTTGAGATCGGTGATCACGATCGAGGGCGACCACTGCGCAGCTTTTTCCAGACCCTCAGCGCCGTCTCGCGCCGTCTCAACGCGAAATCCCCAGGAAGTGACGATTTCAGCTAGGCCAGAACGTTCGTTTTCTTCGTCTTCGACAATCAGTACCTTTTCGTGGCTCATCCTCTTGTTGTTTACCCTCTTGGTGCGTGCCCCCAGCCTGAGAGGCCGAAACTGGGCGAATCCCCACGATACGCGGCCTGCTTCCCCACGGGCAAGGGCGGATTCGCCGCGACAAACTGGCCGGCGAGACTGGAAGGATTTCAATTTGAGACAAGAACGGTGCGGAACCTGGTTTCGCAAATAGGCTATACCGAGTCTACGCTTTTGCTTTAGGCTGCGGTGATATAGAATTTTTCGTTCCGAGGGGTTAGGTCTCACTGACAACGCGTTTGTAGATGCCGATTGAGCGTCTGGTTCACAAGCGCTTCGGCGAACGATTATTTTTGGAGGAGTTTCCATGACAAGTAGGAGAGCAACGCGCGCGTACGGCATAACATCGTCGAGCGTGATAGCACTTATCACAGCAGTCCTAATTTCTAGTTCTGCTTTTGCGCAGACTTCTTCGACAACGAAGTCGACCGATTCAACACCGAAGTGGGACTTCTTCGCCGGATATCAGTTTATGGCCCCGGGTGGAACGGTTCCGTTTACGCCCAGCAACCCCGCGAGTCCGATTCCGTACGCGTTACCAAACGAGGCCCGCGGAGGCGGTTCCGCTGTCACCTACAACTTCGACCCACACTGGGGCGCAGAAGTTGATGCGGGCTACAGTCGCGACACGCAGTCAGCGTCATCGGAATGGACTGTAAGCGCCGGACCTAGATTCATGTGGCGTACCGATCCGGGACCGAACTTCTTTATGCATGCCCAGGTCGCGTTTAATCGGCTGAGCTATGACGCTGGATTTAACAATAACAACGGCATTGGCGCCATTCTCGGTGGCGGCATCGATATTCCGTTCTCCAAGATGTTTGCCTGGCGGCTGATTCAAGCTGACTACGTTTATGCCCGGCACAACTATGCAGGTTATGCAGATTCGCAATTTCCCTCTCTGCGTCGCCCGAGTTTGGAAGGTGCGCGGCTCCGAACAGGTATCGTCGTAAGTTGGGGCGGTGCCCCTGCGATACCTCCGGCCGCTGCCTGCTCGGTGCAGCCCACCGAAGTTATGGTAGGCGAACCGATCACGGCCACAGTGACTGCCAGCAACTTCGACCCGAAGCACACTGTTACTTACAGTTGGAGTGGCAACGGGGGGCAGGTTACCGGAAAAGATACGACCGCCAGCATCGATACCAACAATGCTGCTCCGGGCAGCTATACGGTGACAGCGCATGTGACCGATCCGAAGGCTAAGAAAGCCAACGAAGCGACTTGCACCGCGACGTATACGATCAAGCCGCTGCCTCCAAAGAATCCTCCAACAGTTTCGCTGTCTGCAAGTCCCGCGGAGCTGGTTCCTGGTGGAACGGTCAACCTCTCGGCCTCTTGTACCAGTCCGGATGGCGTACCGGTATCGGTCGCTAACTGGACAACTTCGGCTGGAACGGTTACGGGCACCGGAACTTCCGCTACTCTGGACACCGCCGGCCTGCCCCCTGGACCGATCACGGTGAACGCAACTTGCACTGATTCGCGTGGTCTGAATGCTCAGGCGACGGCGCAGGTCACGATCCAGAATCCTCCGCCCCCGCCGGTGGATAAGGCTCTGGAAGCGCGGCTCGCACTGCACAGCGTGTACTTCCCGACGGCTCAGCCGACCCCAAAGAATCCGGAGGGCGGCCTGCTTCCCGGACAACAGAAGGTCCTGATCAACCTTGCAACCGACTTCAAGAAATATCTTGAAGCGAAGCCGGACGCTCACATTACCCTTGAAGGTCATGCTGATCATCGAGGAACCGTCGAGTTCAACCAAGCGCTTACGGAACGCCGCGTATCTCGCGTCAAGGGTTTCCTGATTGAGCAGGGAGTTCCTGCCGCGGATATCGACACGAAAGGTTTGGGCAAAGAACATAACTTGACGACAGATGAAGTGAAACAGTCGATCGAGCAAAACACTGAATTGACGACCGAAGAGCGCAAGCGAGCTTTGGCGCGAATCGTGGTCATCCGGATGGCTAGCAATCGCCGGGTTGACATCACTCTCAACTCCGGCGGCCAGACCGAAACCTCGGTCCGGCAGTTCCCCTTCAACGCTGCAGATGCGCTGACTCTCATCGGCGGTCGAGAGGGCGAAATGAAGGCAGCCAAACCCGCTCCGAAGAAGAAAGCTGTGAAGAAACACTAATCTAGGGCGGCGTTACGTAGTACGAATCCAAAGCGGAGAGCGCATGATCGGCTCTCCGCTTTTTTCTTGCCCTCTTGCGGTTGGCCAGACGAACACTCTCTCAAACGGAAAAATCTACATGGCTCTTTATAAGCTGAGATTGCAAGTCGTTGATTCGATGAGATCGCGTCTGGTATTCGTCTTGCCACTCCTTTTTTAAGAAGTGCGGCGCAAAGATGATTCAGATGAAGCGGTTCTGTGGAATTCAAGGCGTTTGGACTGGCGTTTTAGCAGTAGCTCTGCTCGGAATGGCGGCATGCTCCCGTTCAGTTGATGTTCCGACGGAAGAGGGAACCGCCCCGACTGGGCAGACGCCGTTTCATGACGACGCCCCTCAGCCAGCATCAGACCTGGCAGACTACTACCCATCAAGCAATAGCCGGACTGCCAGCGCAAATAGTCTCCCTTTTCAGGATTCTCAAAGCCTTCCCGCCGGCACCTTGCTGATTGTTCGACTCCAAGGTCCCATCTCGATCACAAAATCTGGTGTCCATGAGCCTTTCGAATGCAGCTTGGACGAAGCGGTCTTGATAGACGGAAACACCGTAATCCCGCGTGGGGCGACGGTCACCGGTCGTGTGGAGTCAGCTCGTACTTCCAATTTGAAGCCCAATCGCGGATATCTTCGCTTGGCTCTGGAATCGGTTCATATGGCCGGGCTAGATGTGCCCCTACAAACAGCCAGCCTATTTGTGCGCCAATCGCCGCAAGGGGATCCATCCGGCACTCAGGTTCGCCTTGAGAAGGGCCGACAGCTCACGTTCCGCCTGAGAGAACCTGTCTTCTCGTCCAGTCGCGTCAGTACACTCGCTCGCTGATTGCTCGAAGTTTCCTCTTCCTGCCTAGTTTTCCACAGAAAGATATCCCGTTTTAGTGACATCTGCCCTTAGCAAGCACAGGCTCGACTCTCTATAGTGGGCCGCAATGGCAGAAATTCGCGATTGTCGGAGCCAGGACTTCATTCCAAATCGGGAAAACGAAGGTATGGACTGCGCAGTACAGCGGTCCTTTCGGGATTGGTTCCGCGCAGAGTGATGACATGAGTGCAGCCGTAGAAATCACGTGGGCAGGAGATTCCCAAGCTGTAGTCCGAAGGCTCTTCGAGAATGCTCCTTTCGGAATGGCGCAGTGCAATATCGTTGGGCGGGTTATCGGGATAAATCCAGCCTTGGAGCGAATTGTCGGTGCTGAAGCCGCTCCAGATCTTCGACTCGCCGAACTGATTAGCGTTCAGGATCCCGCAGCCGCGAACAGGTTGATCTCCGAGCTATCCCAAGGCCATCGAGATAACTTCCAGATCGAGTCCCGGTCTGCGAAGTCCAGAGGCAAAACATTGCGTTGGACCGTGTGGCGATCGAAGCTGGGCAGCGATGCCAGCGACCACATCCTCGCTCTGGCGGAGGAGCAACCTCTCGCGCAAATAGCTGAACAACGCCTTCAGACTGACCGCCTCGAAGCCGTTGGGCGCCTGGCAGGTGGAGTTGCACATGATTTCAACAATCTTCTGAGTGGAGTGTTGCTGTATTGCGACCTCCTCATGGCCGCTCTCGAACCGCACAACCGAGCACGAAAGTACGCCGAAGAGATCCGCGAGGCTAGCTTGCAGGCCACGGGCCTCATCAGGCAGCTGCTTGCGATTGTTAAACCCACCCGCAGCGAGCCACGATTGCTTTCGCTGAATGAAGTCGCCGAGAGTATGCGCAACCTGTTGGACCGGCTCATCGGCGAGAACATCGAGCTGAACTTCGCTCTTGACCCCAAATTGGGCCTCATCAAATTGGATCCCACCCAAGCCCAGCAGATTCTTCTGAATCTTGTGCTCAACGCTCGCGATGCCATGCCAGGCGGAGGGCGGATATCGATCGAAACCAGTGACTGTCGAGTTCAGGTGGTGGCCAATGCAGTTGACAAGACCTGTCAAAACGCATCCTTGAGTTGCGCGTTGCTTACCGTGAAGGACGACGGTACCGGCATGGACGCCGATACTCGAGCTCATCTATTCGAACCCTTTTTCACGACTAAAGCAGGGAAGGGCACCGGGCTTGGCCTCGCCACCGTTCACGACATCGTCACCAACAACGGTGGGCTCATTTATGTGGACAGCGAACTGGGGCGAGGGACGCGCTTCGGTGTGCTTCTGCCACTGGCGCGGACGCCACTTTCTGATCCGTCTGGTAACGAAAATTTATGTCCCGGCGAAACCGGGGAATCACCTTCATTAAAGGAAGAGGACTAATAGCCATGACGTCAGCAGCTCTGAGGCCGATTACAACCACACCGCAATTCGAACCCGCCAACTTTCTTAACCTTCTGATCGTCGACGACGAGAGATCGATCCGCGAGGCCTGTCGAGAAGTCGCGCAGTCGCTCGGATTTTCAGCGCAGATTGCCGATTCCGCCGAACAGGCTTATCGCACTCTGGATCTGCAAAGCTTTGATGCTGTTCTCCTCGACCTCCGCTTGCCCGGCGCTGGCGGACTGGATGCTCTACGCCGCATCAAAGAACGACGTCCCGAGGCAGTGGTCATTGTCGTAACTGGGTACGGAACCGTGCAGTCGGCGGTTCAGGCGATGAAGAATGGCGCCTATGACTACGTAACCAAGCCATTCAGCGTCGACGAACTGAAGCTGTTGCTGGAGCGCGTCGCCAGCCACCTGAAACTGAAGTCAGAAAATCGGCTGCTGCGGGAGAAGGTGAAATCCAAACAGGGATTCGGTGGCATCGTGGGTCGCGCACCGGAGATGGAGAAGCTCTATCGCATCATCGCCAAAGCGGCCAACAGCGTTCATCCCGTTTTGATCCTCGGCGAAAGCGGAACTGGCAAGGAAATGGTCGCTCGCTCGATTCACTATTCCGGCCCATTTCGCGACAAGCCATTCATTCCTGTCGATTGCGGATCTCTCGTTCCAACTCTGATCGAGAGCGAGCTTTTCGGCTACGTGAAGGGTGCTTTCACGGGAGCGAATCAAACCAAGGACGGGCTGATGTCCATTGCCGAAGGTGGGACTATCTTCCTTGACGAAGTCGGAGAACTTCCCGTCGATCTGCAAGCAAAAATGTTGAGGGCCATCCAGGAGAAAGAAATTCGTCCGGTAGGCGGCACTCGCCGCGTTCCGATCAACGTCCGTATCCTCGCAGCAACGAACCGCGATCTCGAACAGGCTGTGATGCAGGGCACGTTCCGGCGCGATCTCTATTTTCGCCTGAATGTGTTGAGCCTGCGGATCCCAAGCCTGCGCGAGCGACGGCAAGATGTCCCTCTGCTCATTGGTCATTTCCTCGAGCGCATGGCTCGGAGCTCTAGCCTTGAGAAAATGCTGAGCGACGATGCCCTCAAGGCCCTGCTGGCGTATGACTGGCCGGGCAATGTGCGCGAACTTGAGAATTGCCTCGAGCGCTGCTATGCCTTTACCAGCGGTCCACTGATTCATGTCACCGATCTGCCTCGTGAGATCGCCAACCTGCCGGTTGCTCAATCGTCAAATGGCAACGGTAACGGTAATGGGAGCCTGAAAATCGTTCCCATCGCGGAACTCGAAAAGCAGACGATTCTCAAGGCCATCACGGAACTCAATGGCGATAAATTGCAGGCAGCTAGATTGCTCGGTATTGGAAAAACGACGCTATACCGCAAGCTAAAGGACTACGCGGCACAGGGAGCCTGATCGCTTCGCCCGATTCGAACTGCACCACAAACGACGCGTTCCGCAACGGGAAGCCTGCCTGCTGAAAATGGGGCCCAAGTATAGCGTTTTCAGCATGCAGGCAGTGGCGTCCGACGTGCTAAAGGAAGGTCATGATCTTACTTATTACGCCATCCGCCACCGGCACCGAATGCGCAGAAAGCTTGCATGCCGCCACTAGTCAAGACGTCCACTGGGCCCAAACGCCCCAAGAGGGTGCGGGGCGCCTTCGTGAACGAATTTACTCGGCCGTCGTGATCGATCAATTTCTGCTGGAAACCGAGCCCGAGGAAACTGACCAGATGATAGAGCACCTTGGGACCGCTTTTCCGGTTTACATCAATTTCGCAGTTACTAACATGGAGCGTCTGCTGCGGGAAGTGCGGTCGGCTCTGCATCGGCGCAGACGCGAAGAAGCAACCGCGCGCCGGGCTGTCGCCGAGCAGTTGCACAGCGAAATGAACGAAACGCTGACGGCGATGCTGCTCTCGTGTGAGTTGGCAATGTCAGTCCCAGGCATGCCGGACCGTGCCACGGAAAAGATTCGCGTCATCGATAATCTGGCGCGCGAACTGCGGTTGCGACTGGAGGTGAACTGACAACATCCGGCCAAGCGGATAGTGCAACTTTTTGCACCCAGTCCGTCAAAATGCTCGTCGCCAGGCGCAGAATTCGCACTAGAATAGGGCAACGCACGCGAGAAGTCCGCGCGGGTTGCGGTCCCCGCTGTGCTCCCGGGAGGTTCTGTGCACGTCCTCGTCACCGCCGACTCGCTCTCCGGTTCGTGGACCTACGCTCGCGAACTCGTGACGGGTTTGGTCACGCGGGGTGTGCGTGTCACGCTGGTCAGCTTCGGCGAGATTCCTCTTCCCGACCAGACTTCTTGGATGGACCACCTCCACGGCCTCGATTATCGGCCAACTGCATTCCGCCTGGAGTGGATGCAGGAAGCGGAAGAAGATTTTCCTGAGTCCTCAGCATTTTTGGTGTCGCTCGTTCACGAGCTTCGCCCCGACGTGCTGCACCTCAACCAGTTTTGCTATGGGAATCTGCCCGTCGATGTCCCCCGTGTAGTCATGGCCAACGGGGATCTGATTACCTTCACGCAGGCGGTGCACGATCGGCCCCCGCAGCCGGATCGCTCGCTCGGTTGGTATCGCAAAACGGTTCGCGCAGGTCTCATGGGTGCAGATGCCGTAGTCGCTCCTTCCGTGTGGATGCTCGACCGCATCACGGCCTGTTACGGCGCGCCCCAGCGTGGCGAAGTGATTTATCCGGGACGCAATCCTATTTTCTTCAATCCCTACGTCAGCAAAGACGACTGCGTACTGTCGGTGGGGCGGTTGATCGACGCCAGCAAGCAAGTATTTCTATTGACGCAACAGGTCCATCCGATGCCGGTCTGCATCGTCGGCGCCGAGCAAACCGTGCCGCTCCCTCGCATTCCGATTCGCGCGGATGTGAAAGTGGCGACCGAGAAGACGTCCGTCGCCATTCGTGGTCCGCAGACCGACGCGCAACTCCGCGCGCTTTATAGTCGCGCCGCGATCTACGCCGCAACCTCGCGGTACGAGCCGTTGGGGATGCCCGCACTCGAGGCTGCGTTTTCTCGGTGCGCGATTGTCGCCAATGATATTCCCAGCTTCCGAGAAGTCTGGGGCGATGCCGCTCTGTACTTCCGCACGAATGATGCCGCGAGCCTTGCCGAAAACATTCGTTTGCTGAATGAAGACCGCGCGATGCGTCGCGCCTATGCCGAACTTGCCTACACCCGTGCCCGTGAGCGCTTCACCACTAAGCGCATGATCGATCAATGTCTGCAACTTTATCGTGGATTGATCGCGAAACGATCGCTGGCAGCCTGAGTTCCGAGTCTGAGAAGCTCGCTGCGCTTCTTGAATCGCGCAAGCATTTCCAAACTTAATCTCCGCCGGCGTGGCAAGACATATTCACTAGCTTAATGGTATCTTTCTAAGGCTTACTAGAAACCCGTAAGGTTGGAGGATTTGTAATTATGGCTCAAGTCAAAATCACCGTCAGGCCGAATGGACCGTTTCGTGTCGAAGCTCCCGAAGGCTCGGTCGAGTTGGTGGATGTAAATGGAACTCAGTTTGACCTCACGGGCAAGACGGCTTTCTCGCTTTGCCGTTGTGGAGGCTCGGTGAATAAGCCATTTTGCGATGGAACCCACAGCAAAATTGGATTTCAGGGTGCAGAACTCGCCGTGAAGAAGGCCGACAGCGGTTCGTAGTTCCGGAGGCGGATGGTGCGCGATTCGCGGGACCGGCAACTGGGCATGCATCGCAAGATCACTCGCCGCGATTTTATTAACGGTGTGGCGGTGACTGCGGGTTCCTCTCTTTTGCCGCCGCATTTGTTCGCAGCCAACACCACCGACCCCGAAAAATCTTCCGACTACTATCCTCCGTCGCTGACCGGCCTGCGGGGCAGCCATCCCGGATCGTTCGACGTCGCTCATAGCCTTCGCGATGGAACTTTCTGGGAATCCGCTGGCAAGCCCGAAGACACTGGCGAAACCTACGATCTGATCATCGTCGGCGGCGGCATCAGTGGCCTCGCTGCAGCTCATTTCTACCGTAAAGCTGCAGGTCAGAATTCGCGCATCCTCATTCTCGAAAACCACGACGATTTTGGCGGCCATGCCAAGCGCAACGAGTTCCAGGCGGGGAAGAGGACGCTCATTGGATACGGCGGCACCTATTCTATCGAGAGCCCCGAACCGTATAGCGCAGTCTCCAAGACGGTGATAGAGGAATTGGGAATCGACGTAAAGGCCTTTCCCCAATATCTTGAGCGCAACCTCTACACAACCGATGGAAGAGGGCCAAAGATCTTTTTCGACGAGCAGACTTTCGGTACAAGCAAGTTAGTCGATGATCCGTACCCTTTTCCCGGAGGAGAGACCTTCGATCTTGCCGCGGCTGGCCCGGATGCATGGAATCATTTCCTGGCGGAGGCTCCGATTGCGGAGCAAGCACGCAAAGACGTTGCACGCCTCTGCCGCGAGAAGAAAGACTATCTTCCACAGCTCAATTCCGACCAGAAGAAAGACCGGTTGGCTCGCATCAGTTATGCCCAGTTCCTGACGGAAATCGCCGGCGTGCATGGCGACGTAATCCGGCTTTATCAAACGGTATCGCAGCCACTGTTCGGTGTCGGCATCGAAGCCATCGCCGCGCTTGACGCTTCAGACACGGGCTATCCGGGCTTCGACGGAATGGGTCTTGAGGCTGAGGGCCTGAGCAACGAGCGAAGTTACTTTTTTCACTTTCCAGATGGGAACGCAACGATTGCGCGCTTGCTCCTGCGCAAGTTGATTCCCCAGGTAGTGCCGGGCAGTTCGGTCACGGATATCGTTACCGCGCGCGCGAACTATGCCAAACTCGATGAAGGTTCCTCTCCGGTTCGAATTCGCCTGAGCAGCACCGCGGTGCGTGTGAAACATCTGGGAGACGTACCAACCGCAAAGCAAGTAGAAGTCGGTTACGTACGGGGCGGCAAACTCTATACAGCCAGGGCAAAGAACGCTATTCTCGCCTGCTGGCATGTAGTGATCCCCTACATCTGTGACGAGCTTCCCAGTAAGCAGAAGGATGCCCTCGCTTCCGCACAAAAGGTGCCGCTGCTCTACACAAACGTGCTCTTGCAGAACTCGTCTGCATTTCACAAATTGGGCGCGAATTCGATCTACGCCCCCGGCGGTTATCACACGCATGTCGATATGGACCTGCCGGTCAGCATCGGGGAATACCACTGTCCGCGAACGCCCGATGATCCTGTCGTGATTCACATGAGCAAGTCTCCGTGCAAAGCTGGTATGCCCGCGCGGGATCAGCACGCCGCTGGACGCATCGAACTCTACGGCGCAAGTTTCTCAAGGATCGAACGGAAGATCCGCGAACAGCTGGCGCAGATTCTCGGGCCGGGTGGTTTCGATCCGGCACGTGACATTGCGGCCATCACGGTCAACCGCTGGCCACACGGCTATGCCTACGAGTACAGCAGCCTGTGGGACAAGTTTGTGCTCGATGGCGGTGAGACTCCCTGCGAAGTGGCTCGCAAGCCTTTGGGCCGCATCGCGATTGCCAACAGTGACGCGGGAGCGCGAGCCTACACCGACGAAGCGATCAACCAGGCCTACCGAGCCATCGGTGAGATCACAAAAGCCTGAAGACATCTCGTTGCGGCAATCGACTGGGCCGCAGCTTTTTCTGTTGAGATGAGGAAGTTTCATTTTTGAAGGAATTCTGCGGAGGACATCCGTGCACAATTCACGAGACCGCGAACTGGGCATGCATCGCAAGATCACGCGCCGGGACTTCATCAACGGGGTAGCCGTGACCGCCGGCGCATCGATGATGCCGTGGCATTTGTTCGCTGAGAAATCATCAGATCCGGAGAAATCTTCCTCTTACTACCCACCGGCATTGACCGGCATGCGCGGCAGCCATCCCGGATCCTTCGAGACGGCCCATGCTCTTCGCGATGGCGCATTCTGGGACTCTGCCGGCAAGCCTGAAGACACCGGTGAGGCCTACGATCTGATTGTCGTTGGCGGCGGTATCAGCGGCCTGGCGGCTGCTCACTTCTATCGCAAGGTGATGGGCAACAACGCCCGAATTCTGATTCTCGAAAATCACGACGATTTCGGCGGGCATGCCAAGCGCAACGAATTCCGGGTAAACAACACCTTCCGCCTGGGTTTTGGCGGCACATTCTCCATCGAAAGCCCTGCGCCCTACAGCGCCGTGGCTAAGGGAGTGATTGAAGAACTCGGCATCGATGTGCCTTCCT
>Ga0181528_10001287_pt1 | contig 15684 bp, 8 predicted proteins | sample PEATcosm2014_Bin_47_FD_119742 | JGI IMG/M metagenome (GOLD analysis project Ga0181528, IMG submission 119742) | Peatland microbial communities from MTU Mesocosm Facility, Houghton, MI, USA - PEATcosm2014_Bin10_10_metaG | ecosystem: Environmental > Terrestrial > Soil > Wetlands > Peat | place...
CATCGGGTGGTAGGCATCGACGATATTGAGCGTCGGCTGCTTGAAGGTGAGGAAGTCCGCAATCGTCTGGTGCAGATCGATGCGGTGGTAGGCTCCGCGATCCCAGATCACGCCCATGAGGTTTTTCATGGAAGCCGTCATCAAGGAGCCGCTGTGGTGCTTGAGAACCGGGACATTGATGAACACATCGCTGTCCAGAACCAAGGCATGGACGTGGGCGCTCTTCAACTTGAGCCCGCCCGGAATCTCGACCTCGCGGTAGAGGCTTTCGTCCTTGCCGTTGACGATGATCGCGCCGGCGTCCCGGGCGGCCTGTTCAATGCCGCTGATGGAGTAGGTCCGCTGCCACTGATCGCAGGTGTTGTCGAAAATACTGACGGATTTTGCGCCGGCGTTGAGGCAGAGCTTCACCAGATGTCCAACGAGCTCGGGGTGGGTGTTTGAGCCGCGCTCCGGCGGGGCGTCCCAGCCGATGTTGGGTTTCACCAGAACGGTCTGGCCTTTCTTGACGAACGCCTCAATTCCTCCGAGTGACGCCAGCGCCTTGTCGAGCATCGCTGTCCGGCTGCCATCCCTCACCGCCACGAGCACGGATTTGGCGGCGGTCGTCGAGGCGGACGCCTGCACGCCAACCGCGGGCGCCTCGGCGGCCAGAAGTCCCTTCCGGCTGGCGATCGAGAACGTGGCGCCGAGCGCGAGCCCGGTCTTGATAAAATCGCGGCGGTTTTTCATGGCGGTGGACGGGGTTCTTGGAGTTGCGAGGAATGGATTGGCACGGATTTCCGGCGCAGCGGGTGCCGGCTGCGATGATCTCGCCAACGGTACACCTACACGCCCCGGCCGACGCCGCATAACTTGGCAAAAATGCGTCAGATCTTGATCCAGCGGAGCGTGCGATCTCAGTCGCCAAGAATACCATCGATCGCCTTCAGCTCTTCCGGGCTGAAAGCAAGGTTCTTGATCGCGCCAAGGTTGTCCTCGATCTGGCTGACCTTGCTTGCGCCGATCACCGCAGACGTCACGGCCGGTTGCCGGAGCACCCAGGCAAGGGCCATTTGGGCGAGCGACTGGCCGCGTGCCTGTGCCAGGACATCAAGGTGGCGGGTCTTTGCGAGAACCGCTTCGGTGATATGCTCGGGCCGAAGGAAACGGGGATCCCGGGATGCGCGCGCATCGGCAGGAATTCCGGCGAAATAGCGGTTGGTCAGCATGCCTTTGGCGAGCGGTGAGAAAACGATGCTGCCGATGCCTTCGCGGACCAGCGCATCAAACAATCCCTCTTCGGCGGTTCGTTCGAACATGCTGTAACGCGGCTGGTGTATAAGGCACGGCGCGCCCATCTTGCGCAGCAATTCCGCCGCCCGCACGGTCTGTTCGGGCCCGTAATTGGAGACGCCCGCGTAGAGCGCCTTGCCCGTGTGGACAGCGTGTGCGAGCGCGCCGCAGGTTTCCTCAAGCGGCGTGGATGGATCAGGTCGGTGGCTGTAGAAGATGTCGACGTAGTCCAGCCCGAGGCGCTTGAGACTCTGATCCAGGCTGGCGAGCAGGTATTTCCGGGAGCCCCACTCTCCGTAGGGGCCGGACCACATGTCGTATCCGGCCTTGGTGGAAATGATGAGTTCGTCGCGGTAAGCCGCGAGATCGTCGCGCAGGACGCGCCCGAAGGTCTGTTCGGCGGAGCCCGGCGGCGGGCCGTAGTTGTTCGCCAGATCGAAATGGGTGATTCCCAGGTCGAAGGCGCGCAGAATCAATGCGCGGCTGTTGGCGAAATTGTCGGTGGCACCGAAATTGTGCCAGAGACCCAGGGAAAGGAGCGGCAGCTTGAGGCCGCTCCGGCCGCAGCGGCGGTACAGGGCGGCATCGTTGTAGCGGGAGGAGGCGGGCTGGTAGGACATGGCGGCATCAAGTTGAAGGGTTTTGTGCCCGGAGTCGCGCTCGAAAAACCAGAACCCGTTGGGGCAGTCACGGTCCTTTGTCTTGCCGGGGCAACTGGATGGAGTTCACGGGCAACGTGCCAGATTGATGGCACGGTCGTATCACAAGAGTGGCAACGGTTCCGGCCGGCGGAACAAAAGGCCCTGTTGGGCAGCGGGCGGCGCGTCTGCTCGGGTTTGAGGGCGCATGTCTTCCCCTCCGGTAGTGGGATTGTGACTACGCGGCACCCTGAGGCACGATTGTTGCCAGGCAACAGACCGACATGGCTGCAGCTTCCATGCTGCCGCCAACAAGGCTGTCTTTGGCGCGGTCACCTTGTTGGCATGGCACCTGCTGAATGTCAGCTCGTCCGCAATTAACCAAAACAAACAATGAAAAACTGCTATCACCCTCGGGGTCTCACACTCCTTGCGCTTGCGGTTTTGATCGACGCGATGAACTCATCGCGCGGTCTTGCCGTGGCCAAGACAGAAGCGATCGACAATCTCACCGCTGCGAATCGGAAGCGCCGCTCGCAGCCTGTCGCCGGCCAGTGACGATACAATTGGGGGACGGCTTCGCTGAGTCCCCCTGATTTTGGGGTTCTGTCCAAAAAAGCTAGGACGATTATAAGGCTGGCCGGTCGCCTCTGGTCGAGGTGATCGGCCAGTTCTCATTCGATCAGGGCAGGTGTTTTCCAATTGTCATCCCAGTTCGAGGACATGCAGGAGGCCTTCAAGTAATTGCTTTGTCGCCGGCTCATAGGCAACCGCCTGGGCCACCATGGCGTCCGCGGGTTGAATGTACCGGCCGGGCGCAAGCTCATCAGCGCAGTCGTGTGCGATTCGGCGGATGTCGGCGGCGCTCATTTCCAGATGGAACTGCAATCCCAGCACGCGGGTTCCGACCGCGAAAGCCTGATGCTCACAACCATCGCTCCGGGCGAGCAAGGTCCCGCCGACCGGAAGCGAGAAGGTGTCTCCATGCCAATGGAAGACCGGGGTCTCTTCTGGAAAAGCAAATGGCGAGGAGGCTGCCGATGAGACACTGCGCACGGGGAACCATCCGATCTCGCGTTCGGCGTTCTGAAACACTGTTCCACCGAGCGCGTCGGCGATCAGCTGGGCGCCGAGGCATACGCCAAGCACGCGCCTGCCCGCCAAAATGGCTTCGCGAATCAGGCGCTTCTCCGATGGCAGCCAGGGGTGGTCGCGGTATTGGTAAACGTTCATCGGGCCGCCCATAACGACAAGCCAGTCGACGGCATTCAGGCTCCCGGGCAGGGTCTCACCTGCAAAAAAGCGGGTGGACGAAATCGAGTGCCCGCGTGCGAGCAACCACGGTTCGATTGCGCCGAGGCCCTCGAACGGCACGTGTTGCAGCCAGTGGACGTTCATGGTTGGGGTTTGGGGAGGAGCTTCGCAACGACAACCAAAAGCACGATGACGACCAGCGCAAGGGCGGCCCAGAAAACATAGCCTCCATTGATGCCTGCGAACGGATTCGCCGGCGCAGTGCCCGGCACGGCGGCGTCCAGGCGTGCGGCGAGCCGGCTGGAGGTGAGCAGCTTTGAAGCCACGATGCTCAAGTCATATCGCGGGCTGTTGGCCGATTTGTTTCCGTACGCCAGCGTGTAGCTTCCGGTATCCGCGACCATGAAGACCATTCGCACGACCGGATACACCACCCGCACTGTGCCGAGGGCGATTGGGGGATTGTCGCCATTGTCGGATTCAATCCACAGGGTGTTCGTGCGCATCCTTCCCTGAAGCCCAAAAATCCGGGTCTCCGGAACCCCCGGGTCCGGAGTCCTGCTCCACTGGCCAACAGCGAGAGTCTGCTCGTAGGGGCTCCCGTCCTCGGCAGCGAGTTTCTCAAAAACCCGGAACTGTCGCTGGAAGAGCGGCGTCGTCGAGGCCAGCATGAGGCTCTGGAGGGGAAGCTCTGCGTTGGGCAAACGAAGGGTCCAGAGGCTCACCGCCGGCCGTTTTGGATCCGGTGAAGCAACGGGCTGCAGGTCCAGGGATCTGGCCAGCGCGGGCTGCTCAAGAACGTAGGGAATCTGCCGGTCGCCGCGAAGCAGGCGCAGATCGGCGAAGCCAGGGAGCGATTTTGCAAGCGCGTCCATGTCGAGTTCCAGTTCCTGAACCCCCGGCGCTGTGATCTGGACATGCCTGGCAAAAGCCCATCCTGTGGAATCAAATGGGGCGCCGGTCAGCGGCACATCGGCCATCGCCAGCGCACCGAGGGCGTTGCTTGGATGGTAACCAGGCATGTCCTCAATGGCGCCCGGAACAACAACGGTGGCGCTGGCATCACGCATTTCGTTGCCGAAGCCTGCCAGGTCGTAACGCGGAGCGACCGCCTGGGGGTTCCCTGAGAGCAATGAGTAGCTTCCTGCTTCAGGAGCCATGAACAGCAAGCTGACCGGCCATCGCTTGACCCGCACGGCGTCAATGGCGAGTGGCTGCGAATCGCCGTTGTGCAGGTGCACGAGCAGTTCGCGCGTCGGTGGTGTAAACACCAGTGGCAGCTCAAGGTTCTCGCGCGCCGGGGCACCGTCAAGCGCGATGCGGAAGAGCGTGCCCGTGGCAATCGTGCGCTCGGTAGAAATTGCATCATGCATCTCGCGGATGGAGACGGTGACCCGGCGCATGAACAGCGGCTCCTTGGTCTCGAATTCAAGGACCGCCAGCGGCACATGCCGACCGTCCAATGTGAGCGTCAGCACGGTTTCGCCGGCGAATTCATCGCGGCTGGATACCTGGGCTCCAACAAGCTCGGGCGCCGGTGCGGGCGGAGGCTCCGATTGCAGTCTCGCTCCGGTGAACGGCACCGGCGCATCGCGATTGTCCGCGATGGTGATCCGCACGTAGGGCGCGACACGGCCGCCAAGAGGCAGATCAAGCTTCTCCGCTCCCCATTCGCGAAAAAGCGGGATACCCTGGTCCAGGGTGATCCAGTCCGAGTTGTTCTGCGAGATCTCCAGTCGCGCAGCACGGACGAAGAACGGGGTGGGCGTCTCCAGTGAGAGCGATGCGAGTTTGTCGGACTTGCCGGTGGCTATTGTGATTCGTGTGGATCCCGGCACAAGCGTCACATCGAATGAGGAAGGCCGGAACACGGAGGCAACGGGAGCCGGCGGACGATCGCACAAGAACGCGATTTCGCGTCCGGCCGCGTCGATGATGCGAAGGTCCGCGAGATCCTGGCCGGCGGAATCGAAGGACGCCGCGGTAAGGTCCACGCGCACGAGCCCGGGTGCCGCGACGCTGAGCGATTGCCGGTGCTGCCACCCGGTTGGTGTGAGGGCTGAGCCGCTCGTCGCGGCGAGAAACGACAACAGCAGGGCAACGCTAAGGCGGCGTTTGAAGGGGCTTTTCATTGGTCGGCAGAAAACGCTGGTAGGCGAACGACGCAAGGATCGCGATGACCGCGACCGCAAAAAGCGCTCCGATGCGGTAAAGCGCCTCGAGTTGCGCCAAGTCATGGAAAAAGAGTTTTAGCAACGCGGCGCTTAGCAGCGCAATGGCGGCATAGCGGACGCCCCGCTGCCGCTTCCAGATGCCGACCGACAGCAGTCCAAGCGCGAACAGCGCCCATCCTATGGTGTAACACATATCGCGGGCAAAATTGCCCGAAAACTCGAACGTGAGCGTATTTGTCCCCGGCAGGGTGAAATAGTCGGCGATCTCGATGTTCAGCAGCAGGAATGCGAGAATCACGCCGAGGGTGTTCAGGATCGGCTGGACGTTGATGCCGAACACCGTCTGGCGAGGCGGCGCCAGAAGGCGGGCGCCTGCGAAAAGGGAAACGATGGCTAGGCCGTAGGCATAGAGGTACCAGTTAAACACCGCTGTGTCGCCGCGAAGATGGTATTCAAGAACCGCGGGATTAAGCGCGAGCCGGACGAATGCAATTACCAGCAGAACAGTTCCGGTGGCGCGCAATCCTGGGTGAGGAACGCGGTGAAAAAGCCAGAGAAGCGCAGCGCCTTCGAGCGCCCACGCCACGGTAAGCCACTGCCGGTCGAACTGAATTGGGAAGATCAGTGTGATAAAAAACAGCACCACGCCTCCGAACCACGCGAGCTGGTTGAGACGCTTTGAACTGTCGTCGGCATCCGTGCGCAGGATGACGAAAAGTCCACCCAACGGGGCCAGTGTGAACACGGCGGGAACCATGCCAGGAAGTTCGTTTGGCCAGCCCAGTTTGATCGCCTGGTAGATCATCCAGAAATGCGCCGGCCCGCTCAACGCCGCAACCGCCCACGGGCCGGTCAGCCGGATGAAATCACGGCGAAAGACGAACGGGTACGCGGCGAAGACGGCATAGAAACCTGCGTACCAACCCAGCGGAAGGCCGGGTGCCTCGGCGTTGAAGTGGCGCACGTGCCAGGCAAATTCCAGCGCCGCAACTCCAGCCAGCGCGCAGGCCGGCAGCCACTCGGCCATCAGCAGCCGAGCAAGTCCGAGCGTCAGGATGACGAGGAGAAGTCCCAGTCCGAAAACCGTCGACGGATTGGGAACGTTCAACCGGGCGCAGACCATGATCATCAACAGAAATGGCAGGAGCGACGACAACGCCGGAATCTGGCTTTGTGCCCCGCCGAAGAGACCGGCAAGCCGCGAATGAGCTGAGGTGATCCTGCCTCCGAGCCTTCGCACGAGCCACAAACCGGCGAAGAAGAAGAAAACAGCGAAACCGCCAATCACGAGCAGCAACGAAGGCTCGAATGCCGACTCGGATGGGACCCTGAGAATGCACAGGGCCGTGGCCCCTAGCGTCAGCACCAACACTGCGGCCACAGCGACGAGCGAGGCGCCCAGCAGGGCAACCCCGATTGCGATGACATCGACAAGGAGGATGGCGGGCCAGACAAGCAAGGAGACCGTCTCAAACTTATAGAGCGGCAGTACCATCAGCAGAAGAGCCAGCGGCGGGAACAACTGGCTCAACCACGACGCTGCAGACGCCGGGCGGCGCCGTTCGAGGAGCAAGGGGAAGGCCGCGTGCAGTGCGGCAAACAGCAGGTTTGCTGCGAGAGACCAGAGCAGAAGGGCATCCGTGAGGCTCTCTGCGGTCCAGATCGACAGAAGCGCGAAAACCGCGAGACCGGCAGCCAGGTGAAGCCGGGGCACGCGCTCGTCCAGCCACGCCAGCGCCAGCAGAAAAGCGTCGCAGGCAAATATGAACGGCAACAGAAATCCCGGATGGGCGGCTACCAATGGATGTTCTGCGAAGAAGAGAGCAAACGCCAGGGAGACGGCGGGCAGTCCCACAGCTGACCACAAGATAGAGGGCGACGCCCGGTCCAATCGCCGGGCAGCCAGATAGACTAAAAAGGTGATTGCGCAAAACCCCAGGCATACAACCATCGCAATCCCTGTCTTTTCAGGCACGTAGAACCGGCCAGTCCATGCAAGCAGCATGAGCACAGTTCCGCCTGCGCCGAGAGGAACAAGGTAAAGCCACCGCCGGTGCAGTGCCACCGCCGAAAGTCCCGCGACAAGGATTGCAAGATACCCGAAAAGTCCGGCCGGATTGTCATGACCGGTGTTGATCAAGACAGGGGTGAGAAAACCGCCGAGGATTCCCAGAATTGCGACGACCTGTGCGTCCAGGCGCACGGCGAGCACAAAGGCCGCGGCGGTGATCAACGACATCAGAAGGAACGTCGATATCGGTCCAAAGAATGCAAAATGGTAGATCGAGTCGCAGGCGAAAGTGACCGCATAGAGGGAGACGACGCCCGAGGCGACGAGGGTCTGTGCAGTAATCCGGTATCGATCAAGGGAGACCTTCATTCCTCCGATGATGAGGCCCGCTCCGAAAAGGAAACCGAGGGCCACGCGAACTTCCGGCGGGATGAGATTATGTTCGAACGAATATTTGACGAAGAACGCAACGCCAAGAAACAGCGCGAGGCCACCGAGCCAGGCGAAAAGCTTCGCCCCCATGAATTGCTCCCAGTTGATGGAGGGTTTTGGCGGCTGCGGGAGGGGCGTGTCCGCGGCAGGTAGGATTACAGGAGAGCCCAGCAATGGGGGTGGAACATCTGAGGCCTCAAAAGACTCGGCAGACGTCTGCCCCTGAAATACCACAGGAAGCGGCTCCCCAACCAAAGGCGAGGATCGGTGTTCAGAAACCATTGGCGTAGCTCCGGGGACAGGCGGCGGCTCGCATGCGAGAGGCACGGCAATGGGAATCGCCGAAGGTGCGGTCCCGCTGGTTTTGACAACCGCCGCGACAGGTTTGTCGTGAAGGGCGGCGCGCAGGTCCCTGAGCTCGCCATCTTGCGCGTGCAGCCGTTTTTGAAGGGCGTCGAACTCACGATCGTGGCCAAAGATCTTTACAATCACCCAGATCGGCAGGACCACGAGTACAACAACCAAAAACAGGACCAACAATACGAGCGGTAATTGCATTATTGGTAAACGTCCGAATTGGCACTGACCGGAAAGCGCCGGATTGGCAAGGCTTCCGCGAAGGGAATCGGCTCACTTCCCAGGGCTGAGGAGCTCTGAACAGGGCTATTGAGCCTGACCGAGGCTCGATGGCGCTTCGGGCATTATCGTCAGACAAAACAGGCCTGGAGCCAGCGATCCGTGGCGAGCAGGTGCTCGATCTCCGCCATGCAATCGCGGGACGAAAGCACCGTGTAAAATCCCGGCTTCACAGTCGGTGCGATTCGCGCCGCCTCGATCCAGTCGGAGCGCCGGAAAGGATCCGCGGCGATCGCGCGCCAGAAGCCGGTTGTGTCGAACAGGCCGGCAATCCGCTCCGTGTTTTGGGCTTGCAGGCAAGCGACCAGGTAGGTGGCGACGCCCACTTGCAATCCGTGCAGGCGCGGCTGCGCGCTGAGGGAGTCAAGGGCGTGGGAGATAAGATGCTCGCTGCCACTGGCGGGGCGGGACGAACCGCACAGCGCCATCGCGATGCCGTTTAGCATCAGGGCTGTGCCGAGCAATTTCACGCCTTCGGCGTCACGAACGGGACGGGCGATGAATTGGAAGACCGTCGCGTCAGACAACAACGCGGCGAAATCGTCAACGGGTGTTCCCTGGGAATGAAAGGCGAGTTTCCAATCCGCGACCGCGGTCAGTTTTGCCGCAAGGTCGCCGACACCGGAAAGCCAGAGAGCCTCCGGGGCGCGCAGGCAGACCTCCGTGTCGAGAATCACGCCGAACGGGATGCTTGCCGGCAGGGACCGGCGGCGGCCCTCGACTGTGAGGCTCGATTGCGGACTGCAAAAACCGTCATTCGAGAGAGACGTGGGCACGGCGAAGTAGGGAAGGTGGGCCAGAAACGCGACGTACTTGGCGACATCCAGCGCCTTGCCCCCTCCGACACCGATGATTGCGTGGGTTGTCGTTGGAAGTTGACGGAAGAGTTCCACGGCCTGCTCGAAGCTCGCCGACCCCACTGGCAGTTGCTGCAACACTTCGATTTGTTCGGCGGCAAGGCTGGCTGTGACGCGCGCCAGAAGCGCCGGCAGGAGATCCTGACTAAACAGGAGGACGACGCGGGTGAATTGCTGACGTCGGGTGTAGATGCCGATGCGGTCGAGGGCGCCGTTTTTGACGCGGACCAGCACCGGTATGGAAACTTGTTTTAGGGTCAGCATTGGGGCGATGGGTTGAGCAACGTGCGGGCGAGTTCCGCCCAGTCTTCGAAGTGGTGGAATCTCTCGCCGCGCTTTTGCAGTGCATCGGCCAGCCAGCCTCGGGCGAACCGGCGTTCCGGCAGCACAAGCAGCGACGGCTCCAAATCGGGGCGGCCGTCACCTGCAAACGCCACTTCGACACAGCGACGCTGAGCGTCCCTGACCACGGCTGCTTTGTCGATCCCGGTGGACTTGCTGAAAAAGCGCGAGCTTGAGGGAAGACGCATGTGCAGACCCGAGGCTGGCAAGAATTCCCCGGGGTTCGCGTGTACCTCCAGCTCAAGTCCCGCACGGCGCAGCAGTCGAAGTATATACCATTCGCAGCCGGCTGAAGCGACGATGATGGACCAGCCGCGTTCGCGCAGCGCTCGCGTTGACTCCGGCAAGGCGGGATCGAGTTCCATGCGGTCGACAAGGCGGAGCAAGGTCGCCTCATCCGTCCGGATTCGGGCAAAGATCTCGGCGAGCGCCTCAAAATGAGTGAGCCGGCCGGAAACATACTGTTCCCATGGATCGTCGTCGGGTGGAATCGGCCATTGTTTCCGAACGAGGTCGTAGAAATCCCGGCGCGTCATGGTCCCGTCGAAGTCGGACACGAGGATGCGCGTTGCTGGCCGATCAGCCGGCTGTGGTGCGGGAAACGAAACTGAATCCATTAGGATCCGGCCATCCTGACGGCGGCCCGTCGCAAGACAAGGACGCGGCTGCAGGCTGGAATCGTACATTCCAGCCGAGAATAAATCCGCGCTGGTCCGAAGGTTCTCACTGCCACGGTTTGCATTCTATCCAAAATCCGTATGCTTGATAAGATGCTCCGCAAGCTCGGACGTTTCACCCTACTTGATGGCTTGCGTGCAACGATGAAACACGCCGGATTTTTGAGGCATCCAGATTTGCTAACTCGGATGCGGAGTTGGGCGCAATGAAACGACAAGGAACGACTCCGCCGTCCCCGCATGGGCCGCCTCGCCCGAACAAGGAGGAGTCCGGGAAGGATTGGCTGCGGCGCACCGGAACAAGGACTGTCGAAAAGCTTCATCGGTTGGTGGGTGAGATTTCGCGGCCGATTGATTTCAAGGCTCTGGTCGACAAGGAAAACGCCCGTCTGGATCATGGAAGACCGGGGTGTGGCAATCCAGCCACGCCAATGATCGCAAAGGCCGGCATCTCGGGTGAGCCATGGATCCGCTTTACCGATCGCGACCGCGTGGGGCTGGCTCTTTCCGGCGGCGGAATTCGCAGCGCCACCTTCAATCTGGGCCTGTTGCAGGCGCTCGAGCACAAGAGCCTTCTTAAGGAGGTTGATTACCTTTCGACGGTATCCGGAGGCGGATACATCGGCGGATTCTGGACGGCGTGGCTGCAGCGCCGGACAACGGCAGAAGTTCCCGCAACGCGGTTTCCGGAGTCGCATCTCTTGGAGAGACCACGGGTGGGCGAGCCGGACGCCGGGCGCGACTCATTCAATGTTCCAGAAGCGCCCTCCGTCCGGCATTTGCGGGAATTCAGCCGCTTCCTGATGCCGCGTCTCGGATTCTTTCAATCCGAAACCTGGGACGGAATTGTTGCCATCCTTGGCGGCCTGCTTCCCGCCCTGCTCGCTGCCACGGCCCTGGTCGCCCTGGGCTACTACGTATGGTTTCTCGCGGCGCGCACAATGATGGCCGGTCCGGTCGCCTATGGAGCCGTTGCCGTGGGTCTGCTTACGTTTGCGATTCACATCTTCGCCGAGCATGGCTGGCACAGTTCCGGCAAGCGCGGCCGCAATGAGGAAAGTTTCTACGGCTACCTCGTGCTCGCAGCCGTCGCGAGCGCTCTCGCCGCGATCGGGTGGCGCCTTATTGCGAGCGGCGAGGTGGACGCCGTCAAAGCCGGATTGTGCAACCTGGCCCGTGCGGATAAAGGCGGTCCGTCGGAGACGGGTGAGTTCAGCTGGACGCCGTTTGCCCTGTCCGCAGTTTGGGCTTTGGTGGCGGTGCTCCTGCTGTTCGGACGAGCGGGGTGTGCTGCGTTCGGCGCCGCGCCAAGCGCGGAAGACCTGTCGAGAAAATTGGAGCGGGCCGCTTCCAGGTTTTTCGCTCCTGCAATGATCTGGGCTGCGTTTGCGTTGGTCTGGGAGATTGGTTTGTGGGTGAGGAGGTATTTTGATCATTCCCAGTATGCGACCTCTGGAACCGGCGCGGTTGCGGCGGCCTGCTGCGCTCTTTTCATCTGGCTGCGCGACTGGCTTGGCAAACCGCCGCAGGAGACCAACGCCACGCAATTGCTGAAAAGAGCCGTCGCGGTCCTCAAGCCGGTTGTTCCGGAGATCCTGGCCGACATCGCCGTCGTGCTGCTCTTTCTGGTCGTCTGTTTGCTGCTCCAGGGTTTCGGATTCGAGCCGTCAAGCCTTCGCTACGGAATTGGCGGTGCGCTCCTGGTGCTGGCGGTGACCTTGTTCTTCTTCAATCCTGCGAGGGTGGGCCTGCATGAGTTCTACCGGTCCCGCATTTGTCGCTGCTATCTTGGAGCCGCAGGAGCCCGGAACTACCCCGATTACAGCAGGCCGACAGTCGAGCAGCCTGGCGACGACTTCCTCCTCGGCGACCTGCTCGCCAACGACAATCTGCGACCGATCCATCTGATCTGCTGCACCGCGAACAACCTCTCCGGAGATCCCCTGGGCAGTCTCTACCGCGGCGGTCGCAGCGCGGCGGTGTCGCCTTTCGGACTGAGCCTGGGCGACAGTTCTGCGCCGATGAACCATTTGCGCCTTTCCTCCGTCCTCACGGCTTCGGCGGCTGCATTCAATTCCCAGATGGGGAGCATATCCATGAGGCTCGGTCCCGCCGTGTCGTTCCTGATGTGCGCCTTCAACCTCCGACTGGGCCTTTGGGTCCCCCATCCGCGCAATCCGCTAAAAGAGCGGATCCCGCACGGCCTGCCCTTCTTTTACGAGATGTTCGGGCGGACCCGGTGCGACCCGACGCCGTCGCACCGCATCGAGATCAAGGTGGCTCCGCGGCAGGGCGTTCAGTCTGAAAACAGTTTGACGGACCAGACCATCACGCTGGTTCGTGAAACCGGCGACTCTGCAAAGATGCTGCACCTTTCGGACGGCGGCCATTTTGAGAACCTTGCTGTTTACGAGCTGGTCCGCCGACATTGCCGATACATCATCGCGTCGGACAGCGGCGCTGATCCACAGTTGATTTTCGACGATCTTGCGAACGCCCTGCGCCGGATACGGGAAGACTTCGGCATTGAGATCGAGCTGGATGTCAATCCGCTGAGACCCGGCGCCGATGGGTTTGCGCGGCAGCACGCCGTCGTCGGCACGATCCACTACGACGGATTTGCGGGCACCGACAAGGGAACCATTATCTACTTGAAGCCTCTGCTGACCGGTGACGAGCCGCCCGACGTGCTCGAGTACAGGCAGCGCAGTGGATCTTTCCCGCACGAGACAACGGGGGATCAATTCTACGACGAGCCTCAATGGGAGTCCTACCGCCGGCTCGGCGAGCATGCCGGAAACGTGATTTTCCAATACGTCGAGGAACTGCCGCTGCATCGCCGCGCCGATTTGCGTTTTGTTGAGAACGTTTTTTTGGACGCAACGGATCGGTGGTTTCCGGTGCCGGACCGGCAGAGCGATGCGTTCGTCGCACTGAATGAACGATGCATCGCGCTCGATGCCGCCGTCCGGGACACTGCGCCGCCTGCATTGCGGGCTGAGTTCTTCCCGGAGGTCGGTGCGATCGGGGGCCAGGGTGGCCGGCAGCCAGGCTCGCCCCACGACGAAATGCGCGTCGTGTTTTTTCTGATGGAGGCCGCGCAACTCATGGAAGATGTTTGGAAGGCTGCGGAGCTTGCAACCCAGTGGTCGCATCCGGTCAATGAGGCATGGATGAGTTATTTTCAACGATGGGCCTCGACCCCGTCGTTCCGCCACTGGTGGCCGTTGCTGCGCCCGATTTACAGTGTTGGGTTCCGTAATTTCGTGCGCGACCGGTTTTGCATCGTCGTCAAGGATTCCCATGCCCGGGCCGAGCCTGCGATCACGGGAGCCGAACTGACGCTCACGGCGATGGCGATCACTGATCCGGGCTTGCAGGGTCTCGCGTGGCAGCAATGGGTCGCGCGGTGGGGGACACCCGATCTCAAGGGCTTCGAGGCGGATGGATACCACGCCTTTGACTATGCCATCAGTCTGGCGCCAGGGGGCGACGGAGATCGAGGCCGGTCCGCTCAAGTCGGCTTTGTGCTGTACCGCCAGGTTCGCTGCGACGGCGGCGTTTGCGTCGAGTGGAACAGCCAAAATCTGTTTGTCCCGTATCCGCTCATCGGTGCGGGCATTGTTGCACGCCTGCTTGACGCAACGATCAATCACTTCACGAATCTTGTCGTCGACCGCCCAAGGCAACTGCGGGTCTTTGTTGACGAAATGCGCGCCTGCGCCCCGGCCAGCGCAACCCAGAAGCAGTTCAGCGATCCGGGCAGCCGCCTCCAGCGTGTCCGCGACATCAGTTTCTACAGGAGCCGAGGGTTCAGTTATGTTTGCCCTGACTCGCCCGGAGAGGTGCCCAACTCGATGATTCTACTGCTGCCGCGGACTTCAAAGCCGTAAGCATGCAAAAAGCGCGACGCTCATTCGTGGTCAGAACCTCGCCAGGTGACCGCGCAGAAGCCCGCTCGCGGGCGGGCGCTTCCTCGGAATCGCGGGCGAGCGCGCTTCCCACGATTGGAATGGATACGGGTCAGTGTCTCGATTGATCTGCCGGCGTGCTTTCCGTCAGATCCTTCATCGCGAGAAACACTCCAGCTGTCCAACCAAGCATCGGGTCCGCAGCATATTCGCCGTTTGCCGGCTGCCCCGTGGTCGCATCATATTTCTCCCAAAGCTGACCGGAAGCCAGGTACATCCCGCGTTGTGCGTCGCAGTACTTCTTGGCCAGCCGGCGGGCGTCGGCGTCAAAGCCGTAGCGCTGAAGCCCGCAGGCTGAGATCCACTGCGAAGGCGGCCATGCGACCGGGTAAGCCCATTGATAGGCGCGGCCGGTGTACGGCTCTGTTTGGGCAAGGCCGTGATCCCGTTCAAAAAGCCGGAGGTTTGCGCGAACCCTCTCAGCCTGGTCGCGAGTTGCGATTCCGGCCCAGAGCGGATAGAACGTGTCGACACACGCCACGGATGCGAACTTGTCAGTCGCGAGATTGCGGGAACGAAAAAGGCCCGAACTCGCATCCCAAAGCCGGGTGCGGATTCTCTCCGCGCGTTGGTCGGCCCTTTGTTGCCATATCCTGGATTCGTCGCCGTTGGGGCTCAAGAGCCGGTGAAAATACGCCAGGTTCGATTCAAATACGTAGAGGATTGAGTTCAATTTTACGTCCGCCATTTCGCGGGTCTGGCCAACCGAGACGGGATTGAAGTCCGCGCCTGATTCCGCTTCCGAAAGCATGTCGGACGCCGTCCTCAGCTTCTCCGGGCGTGAGGCGCCCGGGCTGCAGCCAAGCCGGGAAATCAACGTGCCTTCATAGAACTTGATCAGGTAATCGTCGGTCGCCTGATTTCCGAAATGCGAGAGACCGTCCGCGAAGGTGCGGTGTTCATTCCAGAAAGCATACTCGCGTTCCAGTCTCGGGACTGCGCCCTTCAGCCAGGCAAGGTCCCGCGATATCTCGAACACATCCCGAACCATGGCGCACAGCAAGGGCGGTTGGGAACGGTTGTCATCACCGACGAAAGCGCTGTTGGGGACGTAGCCGAGACGATCAATCCACCACAGGAGTGCGTCGCAGTTTGATTTGGCCAGATCGATCCGATCTGAGCGAATTAGGCCAAGGTTTGTAAAATAGGTGTCCCAGTAGAACTGGGCTTTGTAATTTCCTGATGGACTCGGGACGGTGTGGCGAATCGGCACGTCGACGATATACGATTCGTGAACATCGCTCCTGACCGAGGCGTCCCAATGCGAGCGGATGTAGGTGGAAACCGGTTCCGATTGGCAGGGGGCTGCAGCCAATACTAAGATGAGTGGCAACATAGATTGAGAGAATGTTTGGAAGACGGGCACTCCAGGCAACCGCTAAGCCGCAGGTACGCAAGGATCGCAACGCTAACTGGC
>Ga0181528_10001288_pt1 | contig 15680 bp, 13 predicted proteins | sample PEATcosm2014_Bin_47_FD_119742 | JGI IMG/M metagenome (GOLD analysis project Ga0181528, IMG submission 119742) | Peatland microbial communities from MTU Mesocosm Facility, Houghton, MI, USA - PEATcosm2014_Bin10_10_metaG | ecosystem: Environmental > Terrestrial > Soil > Wetlands > Peat | place...
GCTTGCTCGCGATTCAGAGGAGAACATCGCGCGCAAGCGCGCTTCCTACGCGGTCACATGCTTTCATCAACATTGCGAGTGAGACAGCCTCATTTTGCATGGATACGGCTAAGGCTTGGCCCTCCGGTGACCGATTAGATGACATGCCTCAGCCGCTGAAACAGATTCTGCTGGCCGGCCCGGATGATGCCGCGCTCGCGATCTCGGCAAAAGAAGGGCGCCAGAATGGTTTGGGCTGGGTGGTGTCGACTGTCTATAGCGGCAGCGAGGCGCTCGCCTTGCTGGACCAGGCTACATTTGACCTCGTGATCGCAAACGCGGTGTTGCCGGGGATAAACGGCCTCGACCTCCTGCGCGCCACGATGATCCGCCATCCCCATGCCGTTCGAGTCCTGCTTCTCGACCGTCCGGACCCGCAATGCATGCTCAACTCGGTGGGCATCGTCCACCAGTACCTGATCAAACCGTGCGCGAGCGATGACTTGCTGGCGACGGTCTGCCGGTTGCTGGCGCTCGACCAGTTCTTTACAAGCGACCCGTTGCGTCGGGTGGTTTCGCGCATTCAACAGCTGCCCAGCCCCCCGACGATCTATTTCCGCCTGATGCAGGAACTGGCGAGAAATGATGCCACCACCGATAGCATCGGCGAAATCATTGCCCAGGACGCCAGCATGACCGCGAAGCTGCTGCAGCTGGCCAACTCGGCGTTTTTCGCGCTTCCTCAACCCGTTGTAGGAATACCCCAGGCCGTCCAAATCATCGGCTTCAACATGGTGCGCAGCCTGTCACTCACGCTGGGTTTGTTCGCAAGTCTTAACGGTGAGGCGGTGGGCGAGTACAACTCCGACCGCTTGTACATGCATAGCCTCGCCACCGGGCTGCTGGCTCAGAAAATCCTTGTGGATGAAGGCGCCGACAGCGCCACCGTCGATGCTGCGTTCACCGCAGGCGTCCTGCACGACACCGGCAAATTGGTCCTCGCATCGACGCTGCCCGAGCTCTACGGGCGGGCGCTTCAGCTCGCCGCTGACGAACTGATCCCCCAATGGCAGGCGGAAGCCAATGTATTCGGTGTCAGTCATGCGGAAATAGGCGCCTATCTCCTCGGTCTTTGGGGCCTGCCTCCCTCGATCGTCGAGGCCGTTGCGTGGCATCATCAACCGCGGCGCCGGGAGCCGCCGGCAATTGGGGCACTTGCCGCAGTCCATATCGCCAACTACCTCCAAAGCCGTCACCTTCCGGCCAACCGCCGCCCTCTGGTCGTTCAGATCGACGAAGCTTACATCCAGGCGCTCCATCTCAATGAAAGGATCACGCAATGGGAGGACGCAGCGGGACGCCTCTGAGCATTCCGCCGGAGGCGGCACGACCAGGCTGCGGCTATCGAGAGTCTTCGACTCCCTCAGTTCACGCCAAATCCGCCCGACGCCTCGCCGCCGACCAAAGCCTCCTCTTTAATCTCTTCCGGCGGCAATTCTTCCAACGGCGCAAAGCGCTCGGAAGAGAAGCCCAATTCCTGGCGACCGGCGTGGAATGGGTCGGGCGGATTGTTCAATTCACCGACCAAAACGCCCACAGTGGCGCTCTCGCCGCCATTGACGATTCGCTCCCGACCGAGGAAAACCTCGCGGATCGTGTAGGTTTTCCCCTTGCACGGGAGCTGGGCATAGATCGCCCGCACGAAATCGGAGAACGTGTCGTTAATGCAGACGACTTTCTGTCCTTTGAGCATGAGAAGAGGACTCGCGACACCACCCGATCCGCATCACCTGGGCTGGTTCGGCAACGAAGCCGGCGCCGCCCCCCCGGATTGTGCGGCGGCCGCCTGGCGTCGCAATTCCCGCCGCCGGTTGATATCGGCCTCAAGATTGTGAAGCTGTTCGGGTGTCAACGACGGCGAGGATCCCGCCGGACCGCGGATGCCTGCGAGCGGAAATGGTCCGCCGCCGGGAAAGCCCGCTCCGGGCGTGTTTTCCTGGCCGCCGGCCCCCTGCACTCCGGCGACAGCTGACTGCACGCCGGGAGTTATCGTCAAAAGGGTGATTCTGGACTCTTTCAATACGAGCTGGTAGGTCCGGCCTTTCTGTTCGACTGTCACCGCCTCCTTGTTCGGATCAAACGCCTTGACCGTGAAATCGTGACCGGACTCGTTCAGCCGCACCCACGTGCTCTGCTTCTTCGCGGCGTCATAAAGGCTGAATTCATATTCGCCGGCTTCCTTCAGTATGCTGCGTAATTCCAGGGGAGCCGACTGCTGCGCCGCACCGGGTCCCAGGCCGGCCGGCAGAAATGGAGAGTTTTCAATCAGGTTGGATACCGCATGCAGCGGGAGCACGGACCGCGTCACACCGAGCAGCATTGCAACCAATGAAAAAAATGAGCGATTCAAACGCATCGTCGACATCGATCATTCAACTACCTGGGCCAGGTTTCGTCAAGCAACGCTGCCCTGTCGGGATGCGGATGGGCCAGGCGCACCAGCCGGGATCTTCGTCTCTGTGCAGCCTGCGGCCATGTTCGGGAGCCATGGGGGAAGCACACGAACCGGACGCGGCTCACTCCTCCACGAGTTCCACCTCGTACCCGTCAGGATCTGTGACGAACGCCATCCGGCGACCGGTCGGAAATGACTGTCGCCAGTCTGCCGGCCAGATCTTGTAGCCTTGCCGCTCAAGTTCGTCGCATTTGGCCATCAAGTCGGCATATCCGACCGCCGTATGCATCAGGTCCTCCGGGACAACCAATGAATAGCCAGGCTGGTAACACAATTCGAGCGCATGCGCACTGCCGGGAATCTGCAGGAACGCGAGCTGGTTGCCCTGCGGCGATTTTTCGATCCTCCGGGTGCACACAAAACCGAGGGCGCCATACCAGGTGATTGTGCGGTCCAGGTCTCCCACGCGGATCCGGGTGTGAAGGAATGTTGGCATGGTGATCGAGCGACGGATTTGAACTGACTGACACATGTTTTGGGCCTGCGGTTCCCCACCACAAGCCTTGCCCGCCGCAATCGGCCGTTTCCCGGATTGCCGGACGGGCGGCAACGAGGCAAGGTGCCTCAATGAGGCCCGCAGATCAAACAAAGAGTGTCGACCGGGCGGGCGGAAGTCCGCGTATCAGGATTTCGGGTATCAGCGAAAAAGGGCTTTCACGCGGCACGGCGGCCGTTGCGATCTTCTGCCTGATGTTCGCGATCGGCGTGCTGGACTACTTCACCGGATTCGAGGTGTCGTTCCTGGTATTCTACTTTTTGCCGGTTGCTCTGGCCGTAACCGCGTTCGGCTGGCGGATCGGCGTCCTTACGGCGATCGTCAGCGTGACGGTCTGGCTGGCAGGCGATTTCGCCGCCGGCGCGCATTATGCAAACCGGCTTGTTCCCTGGTGGAACGCAACCATTGCGTTCGGTACGTACCTGGTGCTGATTGCCCTGCTTGCCCGGCTGCTCGCAACGCAGCGGGAGATGGAAGAGCGCATCCGCCAGCGCACCGTGGCATTGACGGATGAGATCGCCGAACGCGAAAGACTTGAAAAGGTTATCCTGGGCATCAGCGAACGCGAACGCCGCAATCTCGGCCACGATCTCCACGACGGTCTCGGCCAGCACCTCACGGGCACCTCGCTCACCGGCCAAATCCTCGTCGAAAAACTGCAGGCGCGCAACGCGGAGGAGGCCGCGGACGCCACAAGGCTTGTCACGCTCATCGAGGAGGCGATCGAGCAAACCCGCCGGCTGGCAAAAGGGCTCGTGCTCGCGGACATCGAACGCGACGGTCTTTCCGCGGCCTTGCAGGAACTGGCTCTCACCAGCACGGTGCAATCCCGCGTGGCCTGCGAGTTCCATTGCGATGGCACACCGACACTGGATGAAGGCACCACGGTTCACCTCTATCGCATCGCCCAGGAGGCGGTCAGCAACGCCCTCAGGCACGCCAATGCCCGGCGCATCGAGATCGCCCTCGCCGCCAGCGGCAGCGGATTGACGCTTACTGTGCGGGATAACGGCGCAGGCCTGCCTGCGCTCGCGGCGGGTGGACGCGGTCTCGGCCTGCGCATCATGGCCCACCGTGCGACCATTGTCGGCGCCAGCTTCGCCATCGGACCCGCCCCCGGCGGGGGAACGCTGATGACCTGCCGGCTGCCGTCCTCCCCATTCGTGTCATGAATACCCCCTCACCGTCTGTCCCGCCCCAGGAGCGCCGCCGAATTTTCGTCGTCGACGATCATCCACTGGTGCGCGAATCGCTCGCCACGCTGATTGAGCGGCAGGCCGATCTGTGCGTCTGCGGACAGGCCGAGAAAAGCGGCGAAGCCTTCGAGGCGATCTCCCGCCTGCAGCCTGACGTTGTCCTGGTCGATCTTTCGCTGCAGGGGGAATCCGGCCTCGAGCTCATCAAGCAACTGCAAAACATGACGGAACCTCCGCGCATCCTCGTGCTGTCAATGCACGACGAGATGCTCTATGGCGAACGGGCGCTCAGGGCTGGTGCGCTCGGTTATGTGATGAAGCGTGCCACGACGGGCAAGGTGATCGAGGGAATCCGCCAGGTGTTGCGTGGAAAGCTGTTCATCAGCGAGGCCTTGGCCGAGCGGATGGCGGCCCGATACGTTGGCAAGGGCGGCACCGCGGGCGAATCCCCGCTCGCCCGCCTGAGCGACCGCGAAATCGAGGTGTTCCAGCTCCTTGGCCAGGGCGTGGAGACGCGAACCATCGCGGAAGGGCTGCATCTCAGTCCGAAAACCGTGCAGGTGTATTGCGGCCGCATCAAGGAAAAGCTCGGCCTCGACAGCTTCACCGCCCTGATCAGCGAGGCGGTGCGGTGGTTTGAAAACGAGAACCGCACCGGTTGATCCAGCCGTTGTAAGATCTGGCCCTACACAATAAACAGGCATGCGCTCAACGACGGTGCGCCTTCCTGTGTGCTACACTGGCGGATGCCAATGTGCTGCAGAGCCTTGTTTCATCCAGCCTTAGCCGTAAGCACGCAAAGATCGCAACGCTCCCTCGTGGAGAGGATTTCGTCCGGTGACCGCGCAGGAAGCCCGCCGTTTCGGCAGGCTCTCAAGGCCCCGAGCGCGTCGAGGGGCAAGCGCGCATCCTTCGATTTGTTTGGATACGGCTTGGTCCGATGCACCGCTCCGACTCTGAGGCTGACAGCTTCCCTCTGCGCCTTGTTGGCGTTTGGACCTGCGGCCGAGGCGGCGTCCGGCTCCGAAACCGGTGCCGTACCCGCAGCACCATTGACGCTCGACGGGGCGCAGCAGCTTGCATTTATCCGAAACGCCGATTGGCGGGTCGCGCAAACCCAGGTCGACGCCGCACTGGCCCAGCTCAAGGCCGCGCGGGAATTTCCAAATCCGACGCTTGGTCTCTCCACGAGCAAGATCAACACGGACGGCCGGTCCAACGCCACCGCTCCAGGCAACAGCCTTCTCGACAGAAGCTACGATTCGATCGTGTCGCTGAGCCAGCTGTTCGAGCTCGGCGGTAAACGACGCCTGCGCCGCGCCTCCGCCGAGGCGGGCGTCCACGCAGCGGAGGCGCTTCGCGACGACACCCACCGTCTGCTGATCCAGTCCGTGGTCCAGACCTATGTCGCGGCCCTGACGGCGAAGGAACAGGTCGCCGTTCTTTCCAATTCGGCCGCGTCGCTGAAGCGCGAGGCTGACATCGCCGGCCACCGGTTGAGCGCCGGTGACATCGCCGCCTCCGATCAGGCACAGATTGAAATCACCGCTGACCAGCTCGAACTCAACGCCAACGCCGCACGCGCCACGGCAAAGACCGCGGTGGTGACGCTCGAGATCCTTTTGGGCGAAGCGCAACCCGCCGGCAACACCGCCCTGGCCGATACGCTCGACGGGCTTTCGCCGAGATGGGCGCTTGATGCCGATGCGGCACCGGCTATGCGGCCGGACATCGTCGCCGCGGAAGCCGCTGTCGCCCGGGCGGAAGCCGACCTGCGGTTCCAAAAACGCGTCAACGTGCCCGATGTCACCCTGTCCGTTCAATACGAGCGGCAGCCGCCCGACCAACCCAACACCGCCGGCCTGGCGCTTTCAGTCCCGATCCCGCTTTGGAACCGCAACGCAGGCGGAATTCTCGGTGCCAGGGCGGCGCTCGACCAGGCCGAGGCTCAACTCGACAAGACGCGCATTCAGGCGTCCGCCGATGTCGCCGCAGCGCGCATCGCCTTCCGCGAGGCCGCGAACCGGGCGCGCCACTTCCACGAATCGCTCCTCCCGAAATCGGCCCGCATCGCCCAGACCGTTACGTTTGCCTACGAAAAGGGTGGCTCTTCCCTTCTCGAACTCCTCGCCGCACAGCGCAACGACAACGACATCCGCCTGGCCACGATCCAGGCCGACGCCGACACCGCTTCAACCGCGGCTGCCCTCGCCGCAGCACTCGGCCGGCTCACCACCGCGGGCCCGGTTCCGCCGCAGCCCTGAACCGCCTCCTTCCATGGTCTCACGTCATCCTTTGCTCCAAAACCATTCAGTCACGATCGTCCTGGTCGCAGCCGTGATTGCTGCAACCGGCTGCAGTCGGAAAGCCGACCCCGCTGAAGCGCCTGCTGCCGCGGTCAAGGGCGACCAGATCGCGTTTCCAGTCACCGCGCCGCAGCTGTCGTCGCTGGTGGTGACCGCCGCAACGGCCCGCTCTGCCTCCGTTCTCACACTGACCGGCCACCTCGTCTGGGACGAAGACAAGACTGTTCGAGTTTATACGCCCGTGGGAGGCCGGGTGCGCTCCGTGAACGTCGAGACCGGCGCGGCCGTCGCTCCGGATGCTGTTCTCGCCGTGCTCGATTCACCGGATTTTGGCCAGGCCCAAGCCGACGCGCGCAAGGCGGCCGCCGACCAGGTGCTGGCCGATCGGACGCTCACTCGCCTGCACGATCTTTTCGAGCATGGTGCCGCCGCACGGAAGGACCTTGATGCCGCCGAGAATGCGGCCTCCGACGCCCAGGCCGAACGCGACCGCGCGTTCGCAAAGCTTGCACTCTATGGTTCAACGGCTGCCGGGACGGGCGACCAGGTTTTTTCGCTTCGGACCCCGATCGGCGGAGTCGTTGTCGACAAGAACATCAATCCCGGCCCGGAACTGCGCCCCGACCTCATGCTGGCCAATGCCCCGGCATTGCTGGCACCCCAGTTTGTCGTGTCAGATCCCCGCCGCCTTTGGGTGATGCTCGACGTCGCTGAAACAGACCTGTCCGCGCTCCACACCGGCCAGGCTTTGCGCATCTTGAGCCGCGCCTATCCGGGCTCCGTCTTCTCGGGTCGTCTCGACCTGGTGGGCAGCTCCCTCGATCCCGCGACGCGCACCGTTGAGGCGCGCGGCTCGGTGGATAATGGCGACGGCCGGCTCAAGGCCGAGATGTATGTCACGGTTGAAATCGTCGGCGAGAGCAAGCCGGGGGTGGACATTCCCTCCGCCGCGGTGTTTCTGACGAACAACAAATCCTACGTCTTCCTCGAACTTGAGCGCGGCCGGTTTGAGCGGCGCGAGGTGAAGCTTGGGGCGGAGGCCGACGGCCGCATCGCCGTGCTCGCCGGACTCAAAGCCGGACAGCCGGTGGTGACTGAAGGCTGCCTGCTTCTGCAATCCATGATGGACGCTGGAGGGCAGCCGTGATCGCAATGGTGATTTCCTATGTTCTGCGGCATCGCGCGCTGGTCGTCGCGTTAATGCTGATCTTCGTGATCGTCGGCGTCTTCTCCTACCAGCGTCTGCCGGTCGAGGCGTTCCCTGACGTTTCCAACGTCTCTGTTCAGGTGATCACGCTGTTCCCGGGGCACGCTGCCGAGGAAGTCGAGCGCCTCGTCACGATTCCAATCGAGAACCAGATGAATAGCGTGCCCAAACTCGTGGCGCTGCGCTCGATCAGCCTCTTCGGGCTGTCGCAGATCACCCTGGTCTTCGAAGACGGCGCGGATCCGGACTACGTGCGCAACCAGGTGAACCAATACCTCGGAGTTGTGCCGCTGCCGCCGTCCGCGAATGCAAGTCTTTCGCCGAATGCCACGCCCATCGGCGAGATTTATCGGTACACGCTGCAGGCTCCGCCGAGTTTTCCGGGAGTTGAGCTCAAGGCCATCGAGGATTGGGTGGTGGAAAGGAAACTGCGCACCGTGCCGGGCGTCGTCGATGTCGTCGGCTTCGGCGGACCGACAAAGCAGTACCAGGTGCTCGTCGATCCCTCCAAACTCAAGGCGTACAACCTCACGCTCAACCAGGTCTTTACCGCACTAACCAACGGCAACCGCAACGCCGGCGGCTCCTACGTCGAGCACGGCTCCGAAATCTACGTGGTGCGCGGGATCGGCTACGTTCGCACCACCGACGACATCGGCGCGATCGCCGTGGATACGCGCGGCGGACGGCCCATACTTATACGCGACATCGGCACCGTGACCATCGGCAACGCCGTGCGCCTGGGGAGGGTCGGCATCCTGTTCAAGCTGGCCGGCGGCGCCGTCGACGACCGGGACGATGCGGTGCAGGGCGTCGTGATCATGCGGCGGGGCGAGAATCCAAACGTCGTCCTGGAAAAGGTTCACGCGATGGTCGCGGAGATCAATGCCAAGTACCTGCCCGCGGGCGTCCGGATGGTGCCGCACTACGACCGCACGGACCTCATGGACCGCACCCTGCACACCGTCCGCTCCAACATGCTCGAGGGCATCTTCCTGGTGGTCGCCGTGCTCGTGCTGTTCCTCGGCCTGGGCAACCTGCGCTCGGCGCTCGTGGTCGCCCTGGCGGTGCCGGTGTCGCTGCTCGGTGCGTTCACGCTCCTCGACCTGAGCGGCATACCCGCGAACTTGATCTCGATGGGGGCGATCGACTTTGGCATCATCGTGGATTCCTCGGTCGTCATCATTGAGAATCTCATCCGTATCCTGCACGAACGGAAGGATCGGAACGCCCCGCTTGGGGACGCGATCATCGAATCCGTGAAGCAGATGGGACGGCCGATCCTGTTCTCCAAGGCGATTCTCCTGACGGCGTTCATCCCTCTCTACACGATGCAGCGCGTCGAAGGCCGCATCTTCCGTCCGATGGCGCTGACCCTGACCTTTGCCCTTGTCGCGGGCACGCTGTTCGCGGTATTCGCAGTGCCGGCGCTGGCAAGCTTCGCCCTCCATCGCGGCGTGAAGGAAGAGCGTTCGTGGATTGTGCGCATGCTCATCCGCCTTTATCTGCCGGCCTTCGATTTCGCCCAACGCTCGCGCCGGCTGGTTTACGCGGTGGCGCTTGCCCTCATCGCGGCGGGCGCGGCCACGTTCTTTTTTATCGGGAGCGAATTTCTCCCGAAGCTCGATGAAGGCGCGCTCTGGGTTCGCATTTTCATGCCACGATCGATCGCCCCCACGGAGGCCGCGAAGATCACGGCCGATGTCCGGAGACGCCTGGCGTCGTTTCCCGAGGCGACCAACGTCCTCAGCCAGCTCGGCCGGCCCGACGACGGCACCGACATCAACGGCTTCGATGTGGCTGAATTCAATGTCAACCTCCGCCCCCGCGCCGAATGGACGACTGCCCGTGACCGCGAGGGCCTGGTCGCGGCCATGGGCCGGAACCTCGCCGAGATTCCAGGCGTCGACTCGCAGTTCAGCCAGTACATCGAAGACAACGTCAACGAGGCCGTCTCTGGCATCAAGAGCGAGCTCGCGATCAAACTCTACGGCGAGGACCCGGATACGCTGCAGTACCTGGCAAACCAGATCGCCGGCATCATTGCGAAAGTCCCCGGCGCCGACGACGTCAGCGCCGACCAGCTGCTCGGCCAGCCGCAGATCCAGATCACGGTGGACCGCGCTGCGATCGCGCGTTACGGCCTGAGCGTTTCCGACGTGCAGTCCATCGTGGAGACCGCCATGGGCGGCGCCGTGGCGTCGCAGGTGCTCGAGGGCGAGCGAACCTTCGATCTCGTGGTGAAGCTGTCGCCGCGTGCAGTCGCCGACGTTGAATCGATCCGCAACATTCCGGTATTCGGCGCGAACGGTGAACGCCTGACGCTCGGCGCGCTCACTGCGGTCGACGTGCGCACCGGCCTGGGATTGTTGATGCGCGAGGACAATGAGCGCCGGATCGCCATCAAGCTCTCCGTGCGCGGCCGTTCCCTCGGCGATGTCGTGACCGAGGCCGAGCACAAGGTGGCCACGGCCGTGTCATTGCCGAAGGGATACCGCATCGAATGGACCGGCTCCTTCGAGAATGAGCAGCGCGCCGTCCGGCGCCTGGCTGTCATCGTGCCGGTGACCTTGCTTCTCATTTTCTTCCTGCTTTTCACGGCCTTTGACTCCGGAAAGCTGGCGGTCCTGATTCTGGTAAACGTTCTCTACGCGGCGGCGGGCGGGATGCTTGCGCTGCCGCTTTCGGGACTGGACCTCTCGGTGGCCGCGCTGGTCGGGTTCGTGGCGTTGTTCGGCATTTCGATCCAAAACCGCGTCATCCTCGTGGCGCGCATCCGCGAATTGCGAACGCTCGGATGCAGCCTGACGGACGCAATCCGGGAGGGCTCCGTGTCGCGCATCCGGCCGATGGTGATGACCGCCCTGATGGCGATGCTCGGACTGCTGCCCGCGGCGCTTTCGCACGGAGTCGGCGCGGAGACAGCCAGGCCGTTTGCCGTGGTCATCATCGGCGGGCTCATTGCCGACACGCTGCTTACCATCTTTCTGGTTCCGCTGCTCTATCCCTATTTCGACAAAGCAGGGCGTGGGTAACAGCGCATCCGAGGTTCCCTCTGCCTGCACCATCCCGTTTTACGCCAGGTGCCAACTTGATGGTCCGATCGGACCATCAAGTTGGCAACCGCGTTTCACGATCGTCTGCGGCCAATCGTCGATTCAAGCAGGTAAATCACAGTTCGATCTTCCACAGACTCACATGTTCACGCATTGAAGTCTTTGCCAAGTCTGTGGTCCGATCGGACCATCAAGTTGGCAACCGCGTTTCACGATCTTGCGGCCGGTCGCCCGTCCGAAGACCGGTTGGGACCCTTTGCACTGACTGATTGCGGCTCGCGTCGCACGCCAGCCGCAGGCAATCTGCGGTGGGTCCATTTTTCATGAGACTATTGATCATCGAGGACGACGAAAAGACCGCCGACGCACTGGCCACGGGGCTGGCCCAGGCCGGCTTTTCCACCGCCACTGCGCGCACTGGCGAGGAGGGATTCTTCCTCGTAAACGCCGAGGTGTTTGATCTGGTCGTGCTCGATTGGATGCTGCCCGGGCGCAGCGGCATCGAGATACTGAAAACACTCCGGGCTCGCGGGAACAAGACTCCGGTTCTCCTGTTGACGGCCCGCGACGCCATCGACGACCGTGTGCTGGGGCTCGAGAGCGGAGCGGACGATTACCTGGTCAAACCGTTCGCGTTCTCGGAATTGCATGCACGCATCCGGTCGCTGCTTCGTCGCACTCCTCCCGCGGCTGAGCCGCTAAGGCGGACCCTTGCCGATCTGGTCGTCGATCTCGAGGCGCGCAGGGCATGGCGTGCGGGGAGGGCTGTCGAACTGACTCCGCGCGAGTTCGACCTGCTGGTTTATCTGCTCCGACAGCCCGGCCAGGTGGTGAGCCGCGAGATGCTGGCGCAGGATGTGTGGCGCGAAACCAACCGTCTCACTCCGCTGGACAACGTGATCGACGTCCACGTGGCGCACCTTCGCCGCAAGATTGACGGGGATCACCCGCTGAAACTCATCCAAACGGTGCGTGGCATGGGCTTCATGCTGAGGGAAGGGAGCGGCGAGTGAAGGCTTGGTGGCTGCGCCGTTCCTCCCGGCTGCGACTCGCGGTCTGGAATTCAGCAGCGGCGGGGGCAATCGCTGCCTTGGTGACCGCAGCCGTGAGCATGATGGAGCCCGCTTCCGGAGGCACAGCGCCGTGGGTCTTGTTCGTCGCAGAGGCGAGCGCGCTTTCAGTGTTCGGCGTCTTAAGCTACTTCGTCGCCAACAGCGTCCTGGCGCCGGTCCGAGACATGGCCGAACGCACCCGCCGGCTCTCCGTGCAGACCCTGAGCGAGAGGTTGCCGGTGGCCAACCCCGATGACGACCTCGGGCGGCTCGCCACCGGATTCAATGAAGCGATCGGGCGATATGAGAATGCGTATCGGGAACTCGACAGGCTTACAGCTGATGTCTCACATGAACTGCGTACGCCGCTCACTGCGATGCGATCGGTCGGGGAAGTGGCTTTGCAGGGTCGCGATCCGGAACTCCTGCGCGATGCCCTCGGCAGCATGCTGGAAGAGATCTCACGGATGAACCAGCTCATCAACCGCCTGCTCCTGCTTGCACGCGCTGACAACAACGAGATCCCGGTGCAACTGGAGGCGGGGCTCGTGGCACGAGTGCTTGGAGAAGTGAGCGAAGTCCTGGGGCGCGTGGCCGAGGAAAAACAGCAAGTGCTCCAGGTTGACTGCGCCGACCACCTGCTCGCGGTCTTCGATCCTGCGTTGCTCCGCCTTGCGTTGATGAACCTGGTGCAAAACGCCATCCGGTACAGTCCAACGTCCAAGTCGATACTTGTCCGCGGACGGGCGCACAACGATGCCATTGAAATCGAGGTCATCGATGAAGGACTGGGGATCGCGGCTGAGCACCAGGAACGCGTGTTCGAACGGTTCTACCGGGTGGACAAAGCCCGTTCGCGAGCCGAGGGCGGGGTGGGCCTTGGCCTGGCGATTGTCAAATGGGCGGTGGAACGCATGGGCGGCTCAGTCGAGCTTGAGAGCCAACCGGGCCTCGGCAGCACGTTCCGATTGCGACTGCGGCGCGTTGCGGGTTAGACGCAATGCGGTTGCCCCGGCTTTGCTGGCTGGGTGATGGTCCAGATCGATTCACCGGCAGCGCGGGCACTTTCTTAACGATTCTTCAGAATCACTTCAGTAACGCGGCGCCCCACTTCGCTGATAGACTGGCCCCCTCGTCTCGCGAACCCGAAACACCGCCCCTTCGCCGGACAAGGCCTCCCATGTATTGGATCAGCAAATCGATTCACCAAATCCGCAGGCTCAACCGTCGAACGCTGCTGTTTCTGGCGGCGCTGGGACCCGGGATCATCACGATGATCGCCGACAACGACGCCGGAGGAATCTCCACCTACGCGCAGACCGGTGCCAAGACCGGATTCAATCTGCTTTGGGCAATGGTCATTCTCGTTCCCATGGCCTATTACGTGCAGGAGATGACGGTGCGTCTCGGCGCAGTCACCAAACGGGGTCACGCCGAAGCCATCTTTGACGGCTTTGGCAAATTCTGGGGCTGGTTTTCGATCTTCGATTTGGCGGTGATCAACTGGCTGACCCTGGTCACCGAATACATCGGAATGACCCAGGCGATGAGCCTCTTCAACATCCCGCCTTGGATCACGTTCTTCGGTGTGACCCTCCTGATGCTCGGCATCGTGATCAGCGGGCGGTATTGGACGTTTGAAAAGATCACGCTCTTCTTCTGCCTTTTCAACCTCGTCTATATCCCGGCGGCGATCTGGGCAATGAAGACCGGCAACGTGGCCGAAGGCTGGGGCGCGGTGGGGAAAGGCTTCTATCACCCGAATTTTAGTTTCGGCATGTCCGGCGTGGCCCTGCTCACGCTGATCATGGCGAACATCGGAACGACCATCACGCCGTGGCAGATCTTCTTCCAACAGTCGGCCGTCGTCGACAAGGGAATGGACGTCAAGGACATCAAATACGGGAAGTTCGACACATTGTTCGGATCGTTCATGACCTGTGTGGTCGCCGCCTTCATCATCATCGCCACCGCGGGCGTCTTTCATTTCAACCCCGACCAGAGCCTGGGACTGCGCGAAATCGATTCAGCCGCCAAGACGGCGGCGGCCATGCCCCAGGTGTTGCATGGACAATGGGGGCAGTGGGCAAAGGTGCTCTTTGCCGTCGGGCTCTTCGATGCCGGGCTGCTGGGCGCGCTTTGCATTTCGCTCGCCACCAGCTGGGCGATGGGCGAGGTGTTCGGCTGGGCCCATTCGCTCAACAAGACCGTGCGCGAAGCACCCTGGTTCTATGTCGCCTACGTGCTGATGCTCATGTCGGCCGGCGTTGTCTCGCTCGTGGCATCGATTGATCTGCAGAACATCATCACGATCTTCGTTCAGGTGGTGGCGGTGACACTGCTGCCGGCCGCGCTCGTGTTCCTGATTCTTCTGCTCAACGACAAGTCGCTCATGGGCGAGCACGTGAACACGCGCTGGCAGAACATCGCCAACTGGACCATCACGGCCTTCGTCATCCTGATCTCGACGGCCTACGGCGTCTCCGTCCTGTTCCCCGAGTGGTTCGGCCAGGGCAGCTAACTGTTTCGAGGAGGAAATCCGATGAATAACCCCAGAGAAAACGGTGTCGTTGACACCAAGCCGGGCGCACACGCCGGCTCCCACGAGGATTACCAGCTCCTCTATTTCGCACAGCTGATCAACCGCCGCATCCGCATCGACGGAACCAAGGCGAAGAACGGCCGCCTCACCGACCTGGTTTTCCGTCTGACCGAGCCGTACCCCGAGGCTGTCGGAATCTACATCGAGCATGGCAAGGGCTACCCGTCGGAACTCATCCCGTGGGAACGGGTCCAGCGCATCGAGCCCGAGGCCATCTTCATCAAGCCCAATGATGCCGGAGGCCCGTATCCAAAATTCACCGACCAGGAAGGATGGATTCTGCTCAACGACCACCTGATGGGACAGACGATCCTCGACATCGACGGCCGCCGCACCGAGGTCGTCAACGACGTCCAGCTGCTGTTTTCCAAGGGGCGGATGATCATCGTCCACGTGGACATCTCCTTCAACGGCTTCCTCCGAAGGTGGGGGCTGGAGCGTTTCACCTCGACAAAAGACCGGCTGATCTCATGGCGCTTTGTCCAGCCGCTTTCCGTCGAGGATCACACGAAGGATGTTGTCACCCTTTCTGTCGCACGCGAACAGGCCCTCGACCTGCCGGGCGAGGATCTGGCCGACGCCCTGGAAGTGCTGTCCGGGGACGAACAGCAGGCGATGTTCTCGGCTCTCGACCCGGACAAGGCCGCGGAAGTGCTTGTCGAAGCGGAGCCGCGGGCCAAACGGCAGTTGATCGCCTTCCTCGGCGGAGAAAAGGCTCGGCTCGTGCTGGCCAATCTCTCCGTGCCGCAGCTCGCCGATCTTTTTTCCGATCTTTCGCACGAGAGGGTCACCGAGCTGATTCGGCTTCTTCCCCCGGGACGGGCAACGCGCATCCATGCGGTGATGACAAATCCGGAGGTTCTGGCCTCGGCGCTGATGAGCGACCGCTTCCTCGCGTTTGCCAAGGAGACGAAGGTGTCCGAAGTCCTGGCCGCGTTGCGCTCAACCCCCTGCGACCGCAGGAACATCTCCTACATCTACCTGGTGTCGGACCAGGAGAAGTCGCTCGTGGGTCTGGTGGACCTTCGCGATCTGGTGACCGCCCAGCACGATACGAGCCTGGGTGACCTGATGATCGCGCCGGTGGTGACCGCAGAGCGCGATGCCCTGCGGGAGGACCTGGTGGAATCGTTCGTCAAATACCAGTTCCGCATGCTGCCGGTGGTCGACGCGCACGACCATCTCCTCGGCGTCGTGCGTTACAAGGATCTCATGAAGGACGCAAAAATCGAGTTGCCCAACTGAACCCTCCTCATGCCACGCATCAATAC
>Ga0181528_10001289_pt1 | contig 15676 bp, 10 predicted proteins | sample PEATcosm2014_Bin_47_FD_119742 | JGI IMG/M metagenome (GOLD analysis project Ga0181528, IMG submission 119742) | Peatland microbial communities from MTU Mesocosm Facility, Houghton, MI, USA - PEATcosm2014_Bin10_10_metaG | ecosystem: Environmental > Terrestrial > Soil > Wetlands > Peat | place...
GCATGCGGCTTCCGCTGCGGGCTACTCTTCTGCGCTGGCTGCGGATCTGTCCAACTGTATCGACGGCATTCCGTTAACGGGCTTTACCAATAGCTACAATCCTCCGGTCACCTGCCCCGGCGGCATCCCTCCAGCCACGAGCCCGCAGCAAGACACCATTCCCGAGGGGCCGATTGCGGCTGCGAACAACGTGCGGGTGATGGAAGCAAACCTTTCATATCATCTGATAGGGCACGAGGTCTCCTTCGGCAAGAACGATCATTGGCTCGGTCCGGACAAGGGCGCGTCAATGCTGTGGAGCAACAATGCCGAGAACATTTACGCCTTTGAGATCGACCGGGTCGAGCCGTTGCGCGTTCCTCTGCTTTCGCGGCTCACGGGACCTTTCCGCTACGATTTTTTTGTAGGCAGTCTTAAGGGACATACCTACCCCAATGACCCTTGGGTCCATCTGGAGAAGATCAGCTTCAAGCCCACCCGCAATCTGGAATTTGGATTTGATCGGCTGACGATCTGGGGAGGTAAAGGGCACGAGCCGATCACGCTGCATACTTTCCTGCACAGCTTCTTCAGCTTACAAAATGTCACTGCAGCAGACAAGAACTCGCCCAACGATCCGGGAGCGCGGTTCGGGACCTTCGACTTTAGTTATCGGCTTCCCTTCTTGCGCGACTGGGTAACGCTGTATACCGATTCGCTGTGTCACGACGATGTTAGTCCGGTTAGCGCACCGCGACGTGCGGGCTATCATCCAGGGGTTTATCTTGCACGGGTCCCTGGAATAGAGCATCTGGATCTGCGCGCGGAGGGAGCCAGCACAGACACTGTGAGTTCGTCGGTAGCAAGCGGCAAATTCCTCTATTGGGAGAACGTGCAGAGGCAAGGGCCAACGAACAAGGGCTTTCTGGTTGGTGATTGGGTAGGCCGTCAGGGCAAGGGCGGGCAGGCGTGGCTGACTTATCATTTGTCTCCGCAGGAAGAACTGCAATTCACCTACCGGAACACAAAGGCCGCAAACGCATTTATTCCCGGCGGCACAACGCAGAATGACTATACGTTCCTGGTGTGCAAGCGCCTGCATAAGGAGCTAGAAATTCGCGGCTGGGTGCAGTATGAGGGCTGGAAGGCGCCCATCTACAAGACTGGCGCCCAGAGCGATACCAGCGCCGCCGCACAAATAACATGGTTCCCGCACGAGGCGAAATAGCAACCAGCAACCTCCACCATCGGTGCCATGCAGCCATTGCGATTCTGCGATATGCGATCGCAGAGACAGCGCAGCCGCAGGCGTCATGGATTGTTCATCGTGGAACCGGGAGTTTCGCCAACAATGTAATTCGCGAATGCGCGACGCCGGCTTTCCGAACGGTTTCCTTCAACGGTTCAACTTTCCCATTGCTGCAATGCTTCGTTCAATCGGACAACTTGGGTTTCCAACTCTGAAACCCAGCGGGCAACCCTTGCCATGTCTCCGGCCTTGCCTGCCTGTTCCACTTCCCAAGCCGCATCCCTAAGAGCCTCCCCTCCCACGTTGGCAGCGGAGCCTTTCATCTTGTGGACTTGTTTCGATACAGTCGAGATTGCGGGCGTCTTTCCGCTGCATCCAGTGATGCTGGCAATCATAAAGCTGAGCGATAAGAACACAACCGAAATAACCTTGGCTCTCATGACACTCCCCAACTGTAAATGTGACTTCGAAGGAGTTATTGTCTGCGACCTCAAGACCCATGAGGCCAAGTCACTCTTTTTTGCGCAAGGAATCCTCTCCAGAAGCTCTTAACGAGACGGCTAGAAGCAGTTGAACGCATGGAAGACGGTAGGCTTGAAGGTCATGGCAGGCTACGAGCCGCTCAGCGAGCGCGCTCAATTGGCTTCAAACGAATCTCTTGATTTCATCAGATTAACTCATCCGCAATATCTATTCGCGTCAGAAAGAGCGGATAGTAAGGACCCCGGTCTGTTGGCCGGGTTGCTTGAGAGTGTTGGTTCCGGGATACAACTTTCCCGGTTTTGCGATGATCGCGGGCCGTCTTCAGCTCTCAATTGAGAGACAAGCCCTGGAAGGGGAGCTCTCTCTTGGGAATGGAGTGGCGAATGGCCGCGGCGAGTTTTCCAGAAAGACGCTGAACGGCATTCCAGCAAGCGGTGGGCAGCGGTCTGGGGCGGAACGCGATAGTCCATGGGCGCGTCTTCTTGACTTCGATGAACCTGCCCGGAGTCCGGCTCATGACGATCTTCTGCTCCCTGGCGGCCTGGATGTAACGCACCGCCAGTTGGGCGTGGTAGTCGGCCTCAGAGTGCTTTCCGCAGTTGCGCTCAATCTGAGCAAGCAGATAGTACCGGGAGGCGATTCGCTTGTGGTGGAGGGCGATGTCACCGAAGTTGATAGGCACGGCATTCTCCTCTTTCACCGTTTGTCGGCAAGGGTTGAACGGAACATGAGTTTTGTCGGCAAGAGTTGAATGGATTCCCAATTCGAACCCTTTGTCTCGGGGCGGGTGAAGGGCAGCGAAATCCGATGCCCTGGCGCGCCTCGCGCTGTCAAGGAAGAATGACTGTGTTTGTCTGTGGTGCTGCAATCGGGATGGAAGTTTCGACCGTAAAAGATTATGAGTTTCTCATGGAGTTGAAGAGATCCTCACATCGTCTTCTCTCAACTTCGCCGGGCTTGGGGATCGGCTAGCGAGAGAGTCACGCCAACGAAGCCGCTGGCGCCCAGGCATCTTCGGAAATACTGTCGGCCGAAACAATGCCCTCAAGCTGGCGCGACGATCAGGGAGCGACAGCCTTTGATGATGTTATAGAGGTCATGTCGTTTCCGAAAATGCTTTGGTCAGCCGCGCAGCCCTGGAACAGGGGTGGGCGGGGCATCCTGTAGCGACAGCCCCTGGAGGGAGTCGTTGGCGCTGGAGAGAGATTGCTGGAGAGCGTTGGCGAATGAGCCGGCTCCGCGCCGAATGGCCGAGAAGCAGGCGGCGGCCAAGGGGGTGCGCTTGGCAGCGGGCTGGGGAACGGGTTGGGGAGCGGCCTTGGTGGCTACGGCGGCAGAGCGCTTTGAGGCAGGTTTGGTTTCCTGGGCCCAGGGGCGCGGCGCTTGGCGAACGGCGATGCGGCCGGGCTCCTGGCTCATCGCCATCGCCTGCTCTTGCGCAGCCTCGACGTACCGCGCGGCCAACTGGTGGTTGTACTCGGCCAAGTTGAGATCTCCCGCATCCCGCGCCTTCCGCGCCAGTTCGAGGTGCTGGGCGGCTAACCGGCTGTGATAGTTGGCGATCTCTCCGAAATTGGCGGGCATGGGTGATTCCGTTCTCCCGGTCTCCCGAGCAGAGAAAGTGTCGGTCAGGTCTTTAACTTCTCTGTGCGCCTGGGGGGGCGGTAACCATCCAGAAACTACTCCTGCACTTTCAGTAGCACGTTCAGTGCCAAACTATCTATCGGCAGAATGAGAAGGATGTTAATAAAAAGGACAGTTCTTTTTACAAGGGGCCTTTCGGACTTCCGGCCAGTGTGCATCTCTGCAGAGCAGGTCAAGGACCGGGAAACAGTCTCGGGCTGGAAATCAGTTCGAATGGAAACGGAAGAAAGGACACACTTAATGTGGATTGCGGGCCGAGGAAGCGGCCTTGCGCTTCTGTGCTCGCCATTTGAGGCCGAGCCAGGCCAGGTAGCCCAGTTGAATGGCCCAGGTCACGCAGTAGGCTGCAATGACAAATTGGTGATCGAGTATTGCTGCTTGATCCATTCTCTTCCTCGTTCTCCTTCTCGTCCCGGACTTGGGTTCCCGGCAAATCAGCTATTCGCTGCGAGCGCTTCAAGGGCTTCTTGCGCGGCGCTCTGCTGGTGCTTGCGTTCCACTGTGTAACGAAGCACAAGAATCAGCAGACCCCAGCACAGCCAGGCGAGCATATTCCACAGCAGGACGCGGGCCATGGAGGGCGCCATACCAGAACCCTCGCTGCCGCCAAAGACCGGCGCGGGATGCTGCGTGCGCCACCATCGATTGGACATGTAGACGATGGGCACATCGAGCGCTCCAAAGATGCCCAGGACGGCGGCCAGCGTCTGCACCTGCGGCCCGGCGGCAAAGCGGCGCAACAGTAGATAGCTGACATAAATCAACCAGAGAACCAGGGTCGTGGTCAGCCGCGCGTCCCAGGTCCACCAGATGCCCCAGGCTCGCCGGCCCCATAACGGTCCCGTGGTCAGCACTACAGAGCAGAAAACTACGCCGACCTCAGCCCCAGCCAGCGCCCAGGCATCGGCGATCTGCGCCCAAGCCGGTCGGGTGCGGCGGTAGGCAAGGTAGCCGATGGAGCCGATGAGGCTTATCGTGAAGAACAGGAATGCGACCGAAGCCGAGGGCACGTGATAGTAGATGATGCGAAAGACATAGCCTTGCAGCGCGTCGTCCGGGGCGACATAGATGGCCTGGTAAAATCCCCAGATCATCAGGGCGACGGTGATTGCGGCGTAGAGGCTTATTGCGAATTTCTTCATTGGGGAACCCTGATCGAACGCTACCAGTGTACGGCACCCGCCACCTGCGGTGGGGCCAAAAGCTCGCTGTTCGCTCGCAGAAGTTTCAGCTCCGCGACAGAGAAAAGGCGCGGAAGTAGAGTTGCAGGTTTGGCCGAAACCGGTTCGGTTTTGTAACCTTCTGGGTGCATCCGAGACCCGGGGCTCTCATTTTTTTGGATGGATTCAACTCTTTGTGACGGGGAGAACCTTACTCGTAGGCTAAGGCGTCGATGGGGTCCTTGCGGGCGGCCATCCAGGCCGGATAAAGCGCGCCGAAGACCGAACCGACCAGCGCGATTGCCGAGCCCTGTAGAACCCAGAGGATGTTCATGTCCAGATAGAGCATGGGGAACCTGTGCGCCAGCGCGGATTTCACCCCAAAGGAGATGGCCACGCCCACCACCACGCCGGCGACCGCCAGCACCGCGGTCTCGCGCAGCACCACTCCCACAATGGCCGGATTGGAAGCGCCCATCGACTTGAGAATGCCGATCTCGCGCGTGCGCTCGAGCACCGAGGTATACATCGACTGGAAGATGACCATGAAACCGATGATGACGGCGATTCCGATCACCACGCGCATGGCCGTATTAAGGGCAGGAATATGGTCCGGCGTCAGCAGCGAATACCACTCGTCCATGGTCATGACCTGAAAGTCCGCCAGGCCCCGCGTCGAGTGAATCTCGCTGGTGATGAGGGATATATTCTCCGGCTGGTCGGCTTTGATGTAAAAGACTGAAGCCTTGTCGGGCGTGCCGGTCAGATCGCCCATAGTGGAGATGGAGATCAGCTTGCGACCGCCCTTGCCGTGCTCGAAGATGCCGGCGATGTGAAACGGGTGCTTGAGGATCTGGATTGTATCCCCGACGCGATGGCCCTGGCCCGCGGTGGCGAAGACATCGTCCACGATCACGTCGTCCGGCTTTTGCATCGGCCCGCCGGAGAGAAAGACGAAGGGGCTCAGTTGGCTATAGGTCGGGTAGTCGATCCCCCAGAGAACCTCAAGGCCATCTGCCATCGAGATGTACTGGTTGACCGGGGAGGCCACGGCGACGTGCGGGAGCGTGCGCAGGAATGGAGCGAGTTTGGCCGAGATGGGTGCGCCGCTGACGCCGTTGAAGACCATGGCATTGCTCGGGCGCACGATCAGATCGGCGCCGATGCCGTTGTTCATCCGCTTCTGGCCGGTCAACTGACCCATCATGATGGCGATGATGGTCAGCATCATGATCACTTCGATAGCCACCGCGAAGACGCTGATGATGGAGCGCAGGGGGCGGTGCAGCAGATTGGCAAAGATGAGCTTGTTCATTCCCGGCAATGGCTCCGAAAGGCGCAAAGGCGCCTGAAAAAAAGGCCCGCGCTTTCAGGGTAACAGCCCTGGGGGGTTGGCTAAGACCAGCTCTCCAACTCACAGGCTGTCTCCGGCGCCGTGAAGGGTGGCCTCTTGATGAGGAAAACCACAGACTCAAGGCTCTCAGTCGAACTTTGTTGGGCAGATGGATGAGGAATCCACTCCGTTTACAGATGCATTGGACCGTTTCGGTCCAATGCCTTGCGACCGCCCAAAATGACCGGAAAATAATAATAAACCCTTTGACATGAGCGCAAATCAGGTTTAAGGTGGGTCTTGAAATCCCTCGAAGACTCGATTGGTCTTTCCGGTCCGCGATGAGCACTTTTGGAGAAGACCTGCGCATGGAGCGGTTGTCCCGCGGCATAGCGTTGGCAGACATCACGGCGGTTACCAAAATCAGCGCACGGCACCTGGAAGCGCTGGAGCAGGGAAGGTTCCGTCTGCTTCCCGGCGGCATCCTCAACAAAGGAATCGTTCGCGGCTATGCCGGCGCCGTCGGCCTGAACCAGCACGACTGGACGGAGCGGTTTCTCAAGGCCTACATCGCATCAGGACAAATGCTTGACGACGACCGCGACTGGCTCGACTTCGCCTCGAATCCAGGGAAGTCCCGCGTTGAGCACCGGTGTGCATGGGGCCATCGCCTGCGCTGGATCGGCGCGATCGGGTTGCTGCTCATTGTGGCAGCTGCGATTTGGCTGGCCGTGCGCCACTTCTAGATCCCCTTCACTGTTCCTGTCCTGCGGGCCTCGCGGTCTCCCACCCTCGAACGTGTTGGCCCAAACAAGAACGCCGAATGACGTCCCCGAGGGGTTAAGAGCTCGTCCTTAATTCGTAGCGCTGACCTCCAGGTCGGCTGTCCTGTGGGTCTCCAGACCCGCAGACGTCTGGCGGCGAGGACGCCGCCCGTACAGTCGACCTCTCACCCCTGCGAGCACAAATAGCTCGCAGGGAACCCCGGTCTGGAGACCTGGGCTACATTCCTTCCACAATTCACGGACAAGTTCCAGAGCCCGCGATTTTATGGCTGCCTTCGCTTTGCGACTAAAGCTGCGCCCTTTCAAGACACATCCATGCAATCCGCTGCGCGCAAACGCGCAGCGGGAATGGAAGGGCCAACTCCGGCCGGTATCCGATTCAGGAGTGTTTGCTAGCTCTTTGAGTCTGGTTTGGCAGATGGAGGCAGGCTCAGCTTGTTGAAGAGCGACATCATCTCCAAGGGCAGCGGGAAGATGATGGTGGTGTTCTTCTCGACGCCGATCTCGGTGAGGGTTTGCAAGTACCGCAATTGCAAGGTCATCGGCTCGGAGGCCAGCAGATGAGCGGCATCGACCAGTTTCTGCGCTGCGTCGAATTCACCGCCGGCATGGATCACCTTGGCGCGCTTTTCGCGCTCGGCCTCGGCCTGCTTGGCCATGGCGCGCTGCATCTGATCGGGCAGGTCCACCTGCTTCACTTCGACCGAGATGACCTTGACGCCAAACGGCTCGGTGCGCTGGTCCATGATGGACTGGATGCGCACGTTCAGCTTGTCGCGATGGCTGAGCAACTCATCCAACTCGACCTCGCCCAGCACCGTGCGCAGGGTGGTCTGCGCCAACTGCGAGGTCTGGTACACGTAGTTGGCTACCTTGATGGCCGCGTCGTTGGGGTTCACCACATAGAGCGTGACCACGGCGTTCACCTTGATGGTGACGTTATCGCGGGTGATCACGTCCTGGGCCGGAACTTCAAGCACGTCCTGGCGCAGCGAGATGCGCACCATCTGTTGAATAGGCCGAAAAACAAAGATGATGCCCGGCCCGTAGGGCTGCGGCGAGACGCGGCCCAGGGTGAAGATCACTCCGCGCTCGTACTCGCGGAGAATCTTGATGCAATTGAGCACGTAGAGAACGAGAATGGCCAGAACAATCAAAAGTGGAGTTAGAAGATCAGGCATTGGACTTTCCTCACTAAGCACGGATTGTACTCCAGCAGGGTTACATGGGGGACTCTGGCAGAGTTGTGGGCTGCGCCGGCTCGACATGGAGGAGATATTGCTCCAGCCTCACGACACGCAACTGGGTTCCAGCCGACACCGGCTCGCTAGAGACGGCGCGCCAGATTTCGCCTTCGACAAGGACGTGGCCTTCGGGGTTCAGCGGTTCCATCGCCGAAGCGCGGCTGCCAACCAGAGCCGATGGGCCGAGGAGGGATTTCATATTCCGGGCGCGCATCGCCAGACGTACTAGAAAGAAGGTGATGATGCTGAAAGCGGTACTGACCGCGAAGGCCACCGAGGGGCTGACCGCCATCTCCGGTACAGGCGCGGCAACCAGAGTAAGGGTTCCGAAAGTCAGGCAGATGATGCCGGCGATGGCGAGAGCGCCGTGGCCGCCAAATTTGGCCTCCAGCAACAGCAGAACTACCGCCGCTACAATCAGCATCACCGCTGTGTAGCGAATGGGCAGCAAGTCCAGTGCGAAGACGGCCAGCAGCACCATCAGCGTTCCCAGAGCGCCGGGGACGATCGTGCCTGGCGTGTTGAACTCCAGATAGATCAGTAATGCACCGCCCAAAAGAAACAACAAAGCAATATTGGGATTGACCAGCCAGCCCAGCATTTCCTCGCGCAGCGTCGGCCGCAGGGTTTCGATGCTTGGATTGGCGAGATGGAGGGTCAGCTTTGTCCCGTCCATGCGGGTGATCTCGCGGCCATCGATCTCGCGCAGCAGTTGCCATTCATTCGGCGCGGTGAGGTCGATCAGGTGCTGGTCGAGCGCCTCCTGTGCGGTGTAAGAGTGCGAAGAGTGAACGGCGGCCTCGGCGGCTTCGGCGTTCCTGTTCCGTTTTGTCACGTAGGAGCGCAGAAAGGCTTCGGCGTCGTTCTCGATCTTCTGGCTCATGATTGCGTCGGGCTGAGGACCGATTTCGATTACAGGATGGGCCGCTCCGGCGTTGGTGCCTGGACCCATCGCGGCGATGTCGGCCGACTCCAATATAAAGAAGCCTGCTGAGCCAGCGCGGGCGCCGGCCGGGCTGACATAGACGATGATCGGAACCCTGGACGAGAGAATTGCGCCGACCATGGCGCGGGTCGAGTCTAGCAGCCCGCCCGGTGTGTCCAGTTCGATCAGTAGGGCGTGAGCGCCGTCGGTGTTGGCCTTGGCAATGGCCCGGTCAAGCTCACCCTGCGTGATTGGCTGGATGGTGTCGGAGAGAACGAACTTGTCCACCAGGGATTGCTGGGCGAGCGGTTGCTGTCCGGCGGCTGAAACGGCCAGTACAAAGGCCGAGATCGAGATCAATCCAAAGCCACAAATGCGCTGAATCATGACTTGCTCCCTTCAGGGCATCTCCTATAGACCCATTGCTCAGCCTTCCATCCTGATTGCAACTATCTGCGAACGGAACGGAAAGCGCACCTTACTTCTTCTGATTTTGTCTTGCCTCTATCTGCTGCTGTAACTCGAGTGCCGCTTTGCTCTTCGGGTCGATCTTCAGCGCCTCGCCCATCTCATAGGCAACCTGATCCATCTGTCCAGCGGCTAGATCCAATCGGACCATGACCAGGTACGCATCGACCGAGGGCATCAGTTTCAGTGAGGCAACAGCCTCTTTGCGGGCGGCCTGAGTGTCGCCGCTGCGTTCGCGGACCTCGGCCAGGCCGGCATGGGCCTCGGCGACCTTGGGATCGGCGGCAACAGCGGATTGATAGAGCCGCTCTGCCTCCAGCAACAGGCCGTGGTCCAGATAGTCGTGGGCCTGGGCGGAGAGCATCTGTGCGCGCTGCTGCGGCGAAAGAGCCGCTAGCCGGGAGGCCGCTACCTGATCCAGCATCAATGCCGCCTGATGGAAGGCCGAGGCGTCAAAACCGCGCTCGATGCGCTCCAGCGGATCGGGCTTTGCGTCGGCTTGCTCTTCTGCCTGGACAGCGGCTGACTGCACGGCCGGCATCCCCGCCGGCTCGGGCCTTGAGAGTGCGGCCTTGACCACTCCGGTTTTCTCCGGCTTTGTCCATGCCCTCTGGACAGCCTGGGCCTCGCTGTCGTTGGGGCGCAACCGCAGGCACTGGACCAGTTCGGTCAAGGCTTCTTGATCGTTGCCGCCGTGGCGCTTGAGGCTGACGGCCAAATTGAAGTGGTAGTCCGCCCCATCGGGATCGGCGGCGACTGCCTGGCGAAAGAGCGCAGTGCCGTCCTTGCCACCGCGGGCCAGCGCAACACCCTCGTTACTCAGAACCTCGGCCAAAGGCAGTTGGCGCGCCACCCCCGCGAAGGCCTCTACCGCGCCGGGATAATTGCCGGAGAACAAAAGCGAGAGGCCGCGATAGAAGCCTGCCTCAAGAGCGTCGCCGGCGCCGGAGTTGCTGCCGCCCACCTTGGCAAACGCCTCAGCCGCCTGTTCGTATTGCTGGCCTGCGTAGTCCTCGCGGCCCAGCGCCATCCAGGCCGGCGAAAACTCCGGGCTGAGCAGAACCGACTGGTTGAGGTGACGCAAGCGCTCTGCCTGGTCGGGCTCGGTGATCCCGCGAATGTACTGCTCAAACGCATCCAGGCGCAGAGCTGAACCGGCAGCCACAAAGGTCTCCTCGGGGACTTTGAAACCGGGGTCGAGCTGCCGGGTGAGCTTCCAGGCCAGCGAGCAGAAGACAGAAGCCAGATCGTGCATCTCGCCGCGCGCGGTGACCGGCTGACTCATGCGCAGTTGGGGCACGTCCACCAGTTGCGCCTCGGCCACGATGCCGGTGCCGTCGGTTACATAGCTGCCGACCACGATGGAATCGGCATCGAGAGTCTCGGCCAGCTTCAGAGAACTGGCGCGCGATGGGTGAAAGCCCTGCGGCAGCCCCAGATGGTCCAGGGCATAGATGCGATCGGTACGGCTCATGGGGGCGAAACCCGCCGAAGCCAGCCTGCTGCTGAGAATCTCCGCCGAGGCTTCGCGGATCCACTCCAGGCTCGGCTGCCCGGTGCGGTTGTCAAAGGGCAGAACCAGCAGGATGCGTTCATGGCCGCCTGCGGAAGAGCCAACTTCCGCAGGCGATTGAGCGCGGGCAAGAACCGTGATGGAAGTCAACAGCACAACGCACAATCCCAGAGGGGCGGCCCATTCCCCGACCCGGCCTAAGCGAAATGAAGAAGAGGTAGTCACAACAGGCTGATTATAGGCGTTGAGGCCCTCGCGTGGAGCGGACCTCTTCAGCTATCGCAGCAACGGCAGGGAAACAGAACAGAACGGCGCTCCCATAGGATGCGGGACCTTTCGCGCGCAAGGATCTCATTGCCTATCCGACTGCATCGGATGAGAGCATCCTAATCATCCCTATTCAATACCCATGCAATCTCGCCATAGAAGCTGAAGTTTTGCTCACATGCTTTTCGCGCGTCGAATTGCGGCATTGGGCACTACCAATTATTTAGACAAAAGTAACCTTTTGAACCCCTGATTCTCGACGATTTCTAAACCAGGCGGCCCAAACGGGCGCCGCTCTCCAACTTGCCCGGCCCAGCGCCGATCCCCACTGGGAAGCGGGCTTGCCTGGTGAGTTGTAGCCAAGGAAAGAAATCCTCACGGATCGAGGAGTTCAAATGCAAAGTGCGCGTTCGTTCTTTCGACGGTTGACGCTTGTTTTTTCAGTAACACTGGCTTTTGCATTCGCGCCGCCAGCGTCGGCAACTCCCCCCGCGGTGACCACTCTAAGTCCCAACTCGATCACCGCCGGCGCGGCAGCATTCACGCTGACGATCAACGGCAGCAACTTCACCTCAACTTCGACCGCGATTTGGGGCGCAACCGCGCTGAAGACAGCCTGCAAAAGCACCAAACAATTGACGGCCACGGTCTCATCCAGCCTGGTTGCCACCGCAGGCACGGCGAAGATCACGGTCATCTCGGCAGGAGGCACCTCGGCCGGCGCTGCGTTCACCATCACTTCCCCACCGCCCGCGATCACCAGCCTTAGCCCCGCTTCGGCGATTGCCGGCCGGGCGTTCACCATGACCATCAATGGAAGAAACTTTGCTCCGCTTGCTTGTGCGAAGTGGGGCTCGACTCCGCTGACCACAGCCTTTGTCAGCGCCTCGCAACTCAAGGCCTCGGTCCCCGCCAGCCTGGTCACGGCCGGGGGCAGAGCCCTTGTTACGGTCAAGACGCTTGCCGGAGTTTCGCCCGCAGCCGCGCTGGCAGTCAGTCAGCCCGTGCCGGCGATCGCCAGCCTGAGTCCCAACTCGGCAGTGGCTGGGACAACTGCCTTTACGCTGACGATCAATGGCTCAGGTTTTCTACCGGGTGCCGGAGCGACCGTAACGAAGTGGGGCCGCACCTCGCTGACGACAACCTATGTCAGTAGCACCCAACTCACGGCGGCCGTTCCCGCCAGCTTGATCGTCAGCGCCGGCACCGGCGCAATCACTGTCGTCACGGCCGGTGGAATCTCATCCAGCGTTCTCTTCACCATCAATCCAGCGCCACCAATCATCACTGCCCTATCCCCGTCCCAGCTCCCTCCCGGCTTCGGCGCTTTCACGCTGTGCATCGAGGGCACGCACTTCACCTCAGCTTCGATTGCCATGTTTGGAACGACACAGCTGGTGAACGCTACCACCGCAGGAACCCTGATTACGGCGGTGATCCCTGCCAATCTGGTTGCAAATCCGGGCACGTTTAACGTGACCGTAACTACCGTTGGGGGAACATCGGCTCCGGTCATCTTCACCGTCGAACAGCCAGTACCGATCATCACCAGCCTGAGCCCGAGTTCAGCCGCAGCCGGTAGCGCTCAATTCACAATGACAATCAATGGGGCCAACTTCACCTCGGCCTCGCAGGTCTACTTTGGTTCCCCCTCTGTAGGAGTGCCAGTCACCTACGTCAGCCCAACGAAATTGACGGTCATGGTTAATCCCAGTCTGATCGCCTCCGCAGGCACGGCAGAGATTTGGATCTACATTCGCGGCATCGGCCGGTCCAATGGGACCGATTTCACAATCTACCCCGCGCCGCCAGCCATCAGCAGTTTGAGTCCGGCTTCGGTCAGCGCGGGCGGTGCCGGCTTCATGCTGACCATCAAGGGCACGGCCTTCACCGCGGCCTCAAGCTCCATGTGGGGCACAACTGCTCTGGGCACCGTCTATGTCAGTCCAACGCAACTGATCGCCGCTGTCCCGGCCGGTCTGATCGTCAACTCCGGCACGGGAAGCGTCACGGTCACGAACGGGGCGGGAACATCGGCGCCGGCCACATTCACAATCAAACAGGCAGCGCCGGAGATCGAAGGCCTTAGCCCGAGTTTGGCCACCGCGGGCGAGTCGGCATTCACACTGACCATCGCCGGAGAGTACTTCACCTCGGCCTCGACAGCGAAGTGGGGATCGACCCCCCTTGCGACGACCTATATCAGCACATCGGAAGTGACGGCCGCGGTTCCCGCCAAGCTGATTTCAAACGCCGCAAGCACCAGCGTCACAATCACCACCACTGCGGGCACATCGGCTCCCGCCGCTTTCTCCGTCTACCCGGCGCCCAAAATTATCACCACCACGCTCCCGGCCGCAACCGCCGGCGAGGCGTACTCGGGAGCGATCGAGGTAACAGGCGGCGCTCCCGGATACATTTGGACAGTTACAGGTTTGCCCGATGACATGTCCTACTTCAACACCAGCGGAAGCACGCTGACGATCACAGGGACTCCCGCCGCGCAGGTGGCCGTGAACCTCCAGGTCTCAGTGCAGGACACCAGCGGTGTAAGGGCCGGTCCGGTCGCATTCACGATTCATGTTGGGAGCGGTCCAAACGGCGCCAATAACGGCAGCCTCAACGGGAGCTATGTCTGCCTGCTTCAAGGTTTCGTCGACGATGACGGCACACGCTGGGCTTCTGTGGCCAGCTTTGATGCAGACGGAAATGGCAACTTCAGCTCGGGCATCTTCGACACCAACAGCCATGACATCGGTTCGGCATCGGGCACAATCGCCGGCAGTTACAGCGTCGGCACCGACCTGAACGGCCGGGCGAGCCTGCACACGATTCTGACCAATGGCGCCGCGGGAATTCAAACAACGCAGTGGGCGCTTGCGATCACCGGCGCCACCCAGCCGGCGCAACAATTCCGCATGGTTGAAGCCGATGATCTTGGCGAATTGCCATCCGGCCAGCAAGGGTCCGCGGACTGCCAAAGGACCACCCCCAGCGCCTTTGCCGCCAGCACCATCAACGGCTCGAGCTTTGCATTCGGCCTGGAAGGCGAGGACGGCAACGCCAATCTGAAAGCGGCGGCGGGCATCTTCAGCGCCTCCGCCGGAAAGATCCCGTTGGGCTCGATCGACCTGGCCCAGGGCGGAAAAGACGCTATTCAGACCGTCGCCTTCACAGGAACCTACACGACACCGGACCCAGCCACGGGTCGCTTCACGATCGCTCTCAAGGCCGGTGGCAACCCTTCCGGATTGACGGTCTACATCATTGACGCCAACCGGATGTTCGTCCTGGACAACACCTCGAACGACGGCGAAGAGGCCGGCAATATGCGCACGCGCCAGCAGACCTCCTACTCCGCGGCAAACATGAGCGGGCCGTTGGTCCTCTACATGCGCGGGGCCGAGTTCAATGACAACAGCGGCGCGCCTTCGGGATATTACGCCAACATCCTTCAAGCCGCGGGAGACGGCGACGGCAACATCGTGATCAATCGGAGCTACACGGACATCAACGGCGTTTACTCGGCCGGCATTTCGAACGGTGGTTCGATCGCTCTCGAATTCGAATCCTCCGTCCCCGGCCGAGCCACATTCCAATCGCCCAACGGGTCAACGAATCTTTACTTCTTCAACACCGACAGCGCCTTTGAGATGAGCGTCGGCGGCGGTGGCTCAGTGGATACGGGATGGCTGGAACCACAAACGATTCCGCAAACTCTCTTGCAAACTCAGGCCGCCACCAGCGCTGCTCTGGCCGGCGGTTACCTCTTTGGTGAGTTGCCGCTGCTGAATGGAGAATCGAACGCCAGCGTAGGGGAGTTCGACCTGACCGCGAACGACACGATCAATGGAACTTTCACTACCTCGGGCGAAGAATTCCTGTCCTGGGATCAGGCGGCCGACATGACCTTCTCATGGGACGCGACAGCTCCCGGTACAGGAAGCTTCCTCGTCGCCAATAACACACAGTCCGCGGCAAGCTGCGCGGTCATCAATGCAACGAAGCTCGCCTGCATACCTCAGACTGATCCGTCGCCGAGCGTCGAGATCATCGAGCAGTAAGGCAAGCTAAACGCCGCAAAGCGAAGGGCGGGTTCCAGGTGCCCATCGATAAATCTGGGTGCCCCAGGTCTCTCGGTGTCAAGTGCACGGACATCCTTTCTCGCATTTGGGGACCTGGGCGGGTGGTTCACTCTAAAAGCTTGGGTGGCCCATCCTTTTCACGTTCTTTGTGAAAAGGATGGGAGACTCCGAACCTTGACGGCATGTGCTTTCAAAAGGTCGGGGTGGGCAGGCGGCCCACTCATCGAAAGGATAACAAGGGTGGGATTTTAGGGACGCTTTCCCGTTCACCGCGGCTCTAAGCGATGAGCGGGCCTTTGGGTCAGGCCGCGAGCACCAACGATTCTCCAAGTGTTTTGCCGATTGTTTCACGCCGCCGGCGCACAATAGAGGCAGTCAGGAAAAGGCAGCCCAACGAGCTGCTGTTCACCAACCACCGGAGAAGAGACACCCCCCCTATCTATATTTTCAAAATCTGAGCCACTTGCAAAATACCTGCGCAGCTAGGCGAAATCGCATTCTTCGCCGCTTTGATTAAGCGGTGTATGATTCTGGGGCGTGA
>Ga0181528_10001290_pt1 | contig 15675 bp, 16 predicted proteins | sample PEATcosm2014_Bin_47_FD_119742 | JGI IMG/M metagenome (GOLD analysis project Ga0181528, IMG submission 119742) | Peatland microbial communities from MTU Mesocosm Facility, Houghton, MI, USA - PEATcosm2014_Bin10_10_metaG | ecosystem: Environmental > Terrestrial > Soil > Wetlands > Peat | place...
ACGGTACAGTCCCGCGCCATGAAAATTGATCGGGGGCGCAAATTCATTCGTGAACGTGCCCAGGTCTGCGTGCGTCCACAGGTTTCGGATGCGGCCCGCATCAGGGAATCCAAGCTCGGACCACTTCACCGGCACGGCTACGGAAGCTTCATTGCCCCCTGGAGGCAGGTCGCGCGTGTTGAAGAGCGCCAGATACTTGTCGGCTGAACCGGGCACGTCCGCGACCCAGCAGTAAAAACTGTCGCGCCGAAATAATTCGCGATTATTGGCGCTGGCTTGGTCCACGGCGATCACTTCGTCGTTGGTGATGAGCGCGAGCGTAAAGTCGTCGAGCTTCGTCAAATCCGCGCCCAGAATGAGCGGCGAACGCCCGATGCACCACAGCGTCAGCAGCGTAAACTGTTCGTCCGGCGTGAAATGGGTTTTGGCTTTGCCCATTTGCAGCACGCCCACCGGCAGCATGTCCGCATCGGGCCAATGGCCGGGAGCGCGATGCGGCGTCCAGTCGCGCAAGCGGTCGAACTGTTCCTGGAGGAGCGACCATTTATCCCAGAAGTCATCGCTGATGCGCCACATGTTCGCGTGTGTGCTGGCGTGGTCGCCGGCGGACAACGGCGTCGCGCCGGGTGAAGTGCTGAACACAATGGGCCGGCCCGTGCGGTCTATCGCCTGGCGGATGGCTTCAATTTCCGGTTGGTGATAGGGCCGGGAAAGATCGTCCACTTTCACAAAGTCCAATCCCCATGAGGCAAACAACTCGAAGACGGAATCGTAATAATCCTGCGCCCCGGGCTTGGTCAGATCCACGCCATACATGTCGGTATTCCACTGGCAGACGCTGTTGATGTCGGCGATGTCGGCAGCGGTGTAGCTTGTGCCTTGAATCGGGGTTTTTGCGGCCACCGCCTGACGGGGAATGCCGCGCATGAGATGGAGGCCGAATTTTAATCCCAGACTGTGGACATAATCGGCAAGCGGTTTGAAACCCTGGCCGTTTGCCGCAGACGGAAATTTATTGCTAGCCGGCAGCAGCCGCCCGTGTTCGTCCATTTCCAGTTTCGCGCCCTGGTGATAATCAAAGCCGGTGGCGTTGGGTTCATACCATTGGATGTCCACGGTGATGAGATTCCAGCCATGTGCGGCGAGTTTGGCTTTCATCACGTCGGCTTGCGCCCGCGTCTGGGCCTCGGTCACCGTGGTGGCAAAGCCGTCCCAACTGTTCCAGCCCATCGGTGGCGTTGGCGCCCAGGCCCAATAGCTTGGATCAGCCGCGGTTGCCAGCAAGAGGCCGCCCACCCATCCGGCCAAGAAAAGTTTCAGGTTGAATGCGGAGCTTGTTTTCATGGTCAGTGCGTTGTGTTTGATTTGGTGCTTTCGTTCGGATTCTTAGAAATCAGGCTCGGGTGTGCCTTCGGCATAAAGTTTCAGGATTTCCGCCTCACTTAATGCCCGGTTGTAGATGGCAAATTCATCCATGGCCCCGCTGAAATGGCGAATGAGAAAGGGCGGTTTGTGGGGAAACTCCCCCGGATTCCAATTGCCTAGCTCCCCAGCTCCAAGCCGGTAGGGTGGAGGCAATGTTAGCGTGTGCCGACTTACCGCCAGGCCATTGGCATAATGAACCACCTGCCCATGCTCGCCATCCACCACCACCGCCAGATGGAGCCATTGGCCAAATTGATTGAAGCCGACCACCGGCGGACTGGTGAAAATCTGCACGTCGTGGACGTGTTCTCCCTGCACCCCCAAATCCAATTCCCCGTCGTTGCAGATCTGCCAGTGGATCTTGCCAGAATCAAATCCGTCGCACATAAACAAGGAATTGAACTGCCGGTCCAAGCCTTGAACGTTGACCCAAGCCGTTAGGGTCAACGCACGAAATTCTCCCGGCACCGTGAACCGCACACGGTCGCTGGTGCTGCGGAATGCCAAGGCGTGTTTTCCCGGCCAGCGACCTTCCGTGGCCTGGCATCCAATGATGGCTCCGTCCGGCACGAGGCCGCCGTCGCCCGCCACGTTGTGGAGCGTCCAGCTGGAACCGTCGAGATCTTCAAAATCAAAACGTGCCAGCAGGGATGGATCTTGATTTCGCCGGGCGTTGGCGATGCGCCAATCCTCATAACGCCGCGCCAGCATCGCCTGCCACTTGCGTTGCAGATCGAACAAATTGGCAAATGCCTCCGGATTGGCGGGGATCAACTGCGCTACGCCGGTTTGATCCACCACCGATGCCTCGCCGACCTTCAAGTTTTTAATCATAGCTGCCGCCACCTGATATTCCACATTTCCCTTGAATACATGCACGGCGGCTGCGGCGGCCCGTACGTCCAGACCGAACTCCGTGCCGAGATCCGTCACCTTCATTTGGGGTGAAGAAACGCTGAACCCCCGGGCCTGCGTCGGCACGTCCGCCATGATCCGGCCGGAATTGCAAAACGCCTCGCTCGGTGAAATCAGTTGCACCTGGGCCGGCCCTTCAATCACCATCCGCGCGCCGCTGTAGAACGTCACCTGCACCAGGCCGGCTTTCAACCGCAGCCAGCCCGGTTCCAAAGCGCTGCCCACAGCTCGGGCGTCGGCCGCACTGGCCCAGCGCGCTTTCACGGCGTAGTTTAACACCGCGACCGCCGTGCTGGTTGGCCGGCGCAAACTGTGGGGCTTAAACCAATGCCAACCAGCCGCGGCGAGAATCAGAAAACATGCGGTGAAACTGACGGCCCATGTTGCCACCTGCCTGCGAGTGAAGGTGTGTCGTGGCCGAGGAATCATATTGCCGGCGTTGCGACGATGAAAGCTGGCGACGGCATCGGCAGCTTTGATCGAATTGGAGGCGAAGAGATCCCGATGAGAAGCCAGTCGCGCATGTAATTCCACGCGCAGGAGATAGTCGTCGCGGGCGGCTGAATTGGCTCGCAGTAGTTCATTCAGCGCTCGCATTTGCTCGTCACCGGCCAGTCCGTGACAAACGGCGGCAACGGCATCATCAAAGTCGCGCGTTGGAAAACTCAGGTTCATCCTGTGGCTTTGTCCATTTGCTCGGCGTCCTCAATGCAGTGTTTCAGAACCCGGCGGATGCGCTGCAGCATTTTGTAGATCACCTCCGCCGACCGGCCCGATGCCCCGGCCAGCGCCTCGACCGCCGTTCGGCGATAGTAATAGCCTTCAAGAACCGCCCGCTCGGATTCGGGCAGCTTGGCCATACAACTTTCCAGGTGGGCAAAGCGCCGCTCCCATTCCGGGCGTAATTCGTCGCGCCGCAGAGCCAGTTCCTCGGCCAAGCCTTCGGCCAGCAGCGCCTGCCAACGCTGGCGCCGCTCCATCCACTGGTGAGTCTTGTTCAAGGCGAACCGGCAGGCCCAGGGAGTAAAAGGTCTCGTGGGATCATAATCGTCGAATTTCTCCCAAAGTGCCATGGCGGTCTGCTGCACGATCTCCTCGGCCTCAAGCATGCTCGGAACCAGCGCCGCCACATATCGGAAGATCTCCCCTTCGCTGCACAAGAAAAGCGACAGAAACCGCTGCTGGGCGGCGGTGACGTCGCCCGGCAAAGGCCGGAAATTTGATGGCATCGCCATATGGTGTTTCAATGTTACTTCCGCGAAGAACTGAAAATTGGAAAAAAATCTTGAAAATTCTTCACAGGAGTCCCACGGGTTTGAGGGTCGAGGTGCAAAACAAAGTCGTCTTGAGGGTTTAGGCCATGCCACAAGATGAGGCCTGAATGAATAAACACGACACAAGTCAACCGCCAGCATGTTTACGTTTTGCGCATCTCTCCACTCGCACTCGGGTTGATCTCGGGTGCCCGCCGTTTCAAATCATTGCAAGGCAGTGGTTTGCGCTCATCGAAGCGCCATTCGGATTTACCATTCGCGAGGCGGAGAAGACTGGCGGCGGCCAGCCGACTGGTGACCTCGTCGCGTTCCTTTTGTAATTGCTGGATTTGCGCCAGCAGCGGCGCCAGTGATTGTTGGCGGGTTTGCACCTGGGTGCGCAGTTGGATGGCTTTTCTCGCCGCGTAGATTCCGGCACCGGCCAGCCCTGCGATCGCGAGGGTGATCAGAATTTTTTGCAATGTGGTCATAACAATGTTGTTGGTTGTGGCGCTGAGGGTCGAAGTGGAAATGGCCGTGCCCGCCAGGGCAGCGGCGGAATTCGTGGCGGCCAGCCCCGCCAGCGCGGATTACACGGCGTTGGCGGAAATCAAAACCACCAATTCGGCCGAACCCACCTTGACATTCCGGCTGGAAAACAACCGCAGTGATGCCGCGCGCGGCATAATTTAATCGGAAAGGCGATTCGTCGGTCGGCCCTTGGAAAGAAAATTTGTATTTTGATTGGGCATCCTGAAGCCTGTAAACGCAGCCCTGTGATTTAAACATTGCTGGGCAGTTGTCGACAGCATGGAATCCACCCATTCGATTGCCTGAAAGAGTTGTTCATGCAATTGCCGTCGGCCAAGATCGCGCAGATCAAAGAGTTTACGTCAGCAATGTGGGCCAACGCCAAAGCGAAGGAGCGATTGGTCGCTCAAGCAGCTTGATGATTAATCAATCGATTAACCATTTCATTTTTACCGCTTTACATACATATGTTCCCTATGTATCGTGTCGCTATGATTCGCAGGGAACTCGTCGCCGCCTCCGCTGAACCGCTGATTTTGTCGCTGCTCGCGAAGGGCGAGAGCTACGGCTACGCCATCATTCAGGAAGTCAAGGAACGCTCCGACGGTAAGCTGAACTGGACGGACGGGATGCTTTACCCCGTGCTGCACCGAATGGAGCATCGCGGCCTAATCAAGGCGCGCTGGGGCGAAAGCGAGACCGGGCGGAAACGAAAATACTACTCGCTGAAAAAAGATGGCAAAACCGCGATGGCCAAGCACCATGAACACTGGAATCTGGTTCACGGTGTGCTGACCGGATTGCGAAAGGAAAACCATGTTTGACCTTGAAGAATCAATCGCGGACTGGCGAAAGCAGATGCTCGCCGCTGGGATCGAATCGCCCGTGCCGCTGGAGGAATTGGAAATTCATTTGCGTGAGGAAATTGAACGGCAGATGCAACGGGGGGCAAAGGTTCAAAACGCAGTGGAAACTGCCATACGGCAAATTGGGGGAGCCGAAAAAATCACAACGGAGTTCAACAAAGTCGCGGCATCAAAAGCGGTTCACTACTGGAGATTATTCGAGTGGTTCTTTATGGCCAGCACGCTCTTGATTCCGCTGATCGTAGCCGGGCAGGCGTTTGTTTTCAAAAGCAATGTTTTCTCCGAAATGAGCTCTGGCCAGCAAATTTCTGTTTTCGCGGCGGCGATGGTCTTTTCGCTGTGCGCGTCGGCCATGTGGTGGGCGCATCAAAAATGTCCCGCGCTCCGCACCCGGAAAATTCGCGATGCGATTCTTGTGCCGGTGGTATTGTGGGTTTTAATTTCAGCCTGGGTCGTCATTCCGCGCTTTAATTTCACCGAGGTTCAAACCGCTCTGGCATCGATGTGGGCGCTGGCGCCTTTTGGGATTTTGATCGGCTGGGCGTGGGGTTTTGCGACCGCCGCGCGAAAAAATCCGGTGGTGCATTAATGATATGGACGGCCTTAAACAATCCATCGCGGACTGGCGTGCGCGGAGTGAACGGAGGTTTCTTCGGTCGTGTCCGCTAATCATTGAACTCGACGGCGAATTTGATTCACGCAATCCTATTACCCTTGGTACGCACCGGCTTTTCGGCAAGATCGCTGATGTCAGTCTCGCTCAACAAATCGAAGTGCCAATTCCTCCGGAAAATGCTTTCGCAAACCTCGGCAATGGGCTGGGTGCCGTCGAAGCTCCCGTAAACGATCTTGCGGACGTCGTTGTGGTCAGGAAGAAGACCATGAAGGCAACGCAGCAATGATGCTAGTGCAAAACCTGCGGAAATTTTGGTTTTGAACTGTGACGGATCTTTGTCGTTTGGCAATGGATCAAAAAAGACCTTCAAAATTTGATTTTCCAGAAGCGGTTTTGGTCTTTCGGTTTTCCATAATTTCAACGCCGCCAGTTCAAATCCGAATTTCCAAGCCCCATTTCGCGCTCGTCGGCATCCATGTCCTCGCGATTGTCCAATTGACCATATGAGTCAAGTCTTTACCTGAGGCTTAGCGTGCCAGCGGCGCCATCATCGTTCGGTTTATCGCCAGCGACGTGCGGCTGGAAACGATCGCGTTGGTCCGGTAGTTTTGAAAGCTGGCAATTTCGTCCGGCGTCAAAAAGGAACTGCTTTGCGCGCCCACATTGGCGTAAATGCCATCCAGCAGATTCAGGCTTTGATCGCCTTGCCCCGCCGAGGCAATGTTCGCAAAATTGAGCATGGGAACCACCTGATAATTGGCCGGCAATCCGGCAGTCTTCAGCGCCGCGGCCGTCTGCTCCTGCATGGCTTGCTGGAGCAGGTTGATTTTATTTTGGATGGTCGCACTGTCGCCGGTCAGCTTGTCGGCAAATTGTTCAACGGTTAGGGAACTGAGCAGGTTTTGGTTATACTCATTGTATTTGGCCAGGGCGTCATCGCCCAGAAGTGACTGGATCTGGGCTTGAACCTGCTGGTCCGCTGCGGCAAATATCTGGTTGATTTCCAACTGCGGCCGGCCGTCGTGCAGCGCCTGCGTAATCAAGTCCACGTCGTTCATGACGCCGTCGGCCAGCACGTCATTCAACTTGTCCGTCTGGTCCGGCGTCAGGCCTAGCTGTTTGGCCAAATTCTTGTACAGCGCGGTCATGCCCATTTTTTGCTGGTCCCGAAGCATGGCGCGGCTGGCGGGATCGGCGGTAAGTTTGTTGATGGCGCTCTTTTCGCCGGCTAATTTCTGTTCCTGGCGTAGTTTACCCACCTCGCCGCGCAGCTTCATCACTTCAGCCGGCTTCGGATTGGCGCCGGTCACTTGCCCGGCCGCGGTGGCCAGCTGGTTGGTGGCCCCGTCACGCTCCTTTTGCAATTGCTGGATTTGCGCCAGCAGCGGTGCCTGGGCTTGTTCGAGGGCTTGCACCTGGGTGCCAAGTTGGGCGGCTTTTCTCGCCTCGTAGATTCCGGCGCCGGCCAGTCCTGCGATCGCGATGGTGATTAGAGTTTTTTGCAATGTGGTCATAACAATGTTTTTGGTTGCGGCGATGAGGGTGGAAGTGGAAATGGCCGTGCCCGCCAGGGCAGCGGCGGAAATCGTGGCGGCCAACCCCGTCGGCGCGGATTGCACGGCGTTGGCGGAAATCAAGACCACCAATCCGGCCGAACCCACTTTGACATTCCGGCTGGAAAACAACGCCCGCAATCGGTCCATGGCCCGGGTCACCCGCTTCTGCGCGGCTTCGTCGCTGATGCCGAGGATGCGGGCCATTTCGGGGGCGGATTTCTTCTCGAAATAGCGGAGTAGCAAGGCATCGCGATCGGCGGCGTTCAATTCACCGAGCGCGACATCGAGCTGGGGGGCTATGGCTTTCCAGGAGGGCTCGGATTCGGCGGAGAGCAGTTCATTCATGGCGGCAGCCTCTTGTTCTCGCACGCGACGGCGGGCTTCCGAGCGGATGGCTTTGGCGGCAAGATTGCGCGCGGTGCAGTGCAGCCAGCCCGACAGGACCGGATGTGCCGCCAAGCGGCGGGCGTTTCCCGCCAGGGCCAGAAACACGCCTTGGGTCACATCCTGGGCCGTACCGGGGTCGCGCACCATGCGCAGCGCGACGGAATGGACCAAGTCAACGTACCGCCGCACCAGCTCGGCGAAGGCGGTTTCCTGCCGGCCGTCGGCATACTCTCTCAACAACTGATGGTCGCTCAATTCATTCACTCATGATATAATACCCGCTGCCGCCAAAACCGGACAGGGCGAACTGGCTCTGGGCGGGAAGGACACCAGCCGATTTTGCTGATTCGATTGCAACGGCCGTGCCAGCTGAACATAAGTCTGATTCTCCAGCACCACCCAAAAACGCCAAGGTGGCAAGCACCTCCCCTCCTTCACTCAATGAATGGTTTGACCACCAATTTCCCAGCCGCAAAAGGTGAGCCAGCAGCAGCAGTACCGCTGCGAGCAGGGCTACCATTGATGCCAGCGCCACCCGCAGCTCGGAAGACATCAATCGCCCATCCGGCAAACAAAACCGCTGCCATTCCCACCAATTCCATGATCCGGTTGCGCTGTCCCAGGTAGCGCCCGCGCAACCGGGCCGGTACCAGCACCGCAATCCAAGCCACCCAACCGGGGCCGCTCGCGCAATACGCCAGTTGGTACCAGAAAAAAAACCAGCAATATCGCCAGGATGGTCAACCTTGAACGCGCCGGGAGCAGAAACGGCAAGACCGCGAGAATGAACCAGGTGCAGCGAGCCGCCAACCCCAGCAGAGCCACCACCACGCGGCGCCGGTTGGCGAATCGGTCCCCCAGATAAGCCCCCGCAAGTTGTCCCAATTGGCCAAGGAACGGAATGGCTCCCAGCAACCCGAGCTGGGAGTCGTTCGCGTCCCAAGCCAGTGCGAACCCGGTGAGCAGGCTGCTCGTCGTCAGCGCCGAATGGATCTGGCCCAACGCTCCTTCCCAGGAAGAAATCTTTAACCCCCGGCGAATCTCCGCTTTGGCGGGCTTGGAATCGGCGGAAATCCGCTCGGGCGCAACCACGGGGAGCATGCTTGAGTGCTTCAGTTTTCCAAATCTCAACCTTTGATAATCGTTGCGCCAGCGGCGGGACGGGAGCTAAAAATTATCGCAGCGATGCCGGTTTTGCCTTGGTAGTCGGCAGCGATTGTCTGGGAGATGCTTTCGACGGCGTCGGCTTTTACGAGCGCGACGCAGCAGCCGCCAAAACCGCCACCCGTCATGCGCCATTTCCCTTTCCATCACTGACTCAAAAGTCTTTGAAATCGCCATCCAGCGGAATCTCATTTCGGCGCTTCGCCGTCGTGGCAAGTCCCGGGCCGGCGTACATACGACCGTTGCCACTCCCATTGTTGCCGGCCAGCCCAGTTCGTTTGCCCGCCGTCGCCGCAGTATGGACCTGCGCGATTCGCCTCCCTGCAGCCGTCGGTTTTCTCGCCGTCGATTCGCTTTTGCCGCCCACGAGCTGGAGGAGTTCGGCTACCGACCGCTTCATGACTTCGGCCTGGCTGTTCAGCTCTTCGGCAGCAGCGGCGCTTTCCTCGGCGGTGGCGGCGTTGCTCTGAGTCACTTTGTCCATCTGGCCCACTGCTACGTTGATCTGCGCAATTCCATCGGTCTGTTCGCGCGTGGCGCCGGCCACTTCCGTGACCAACTCATCCACCTGCCGCACTTTGTTGACGATTTCGTTAAGCGCCGCCGCCACTTTGCTGCTGATTTCGACGCCCTGTCCGGTCTTGATAATCGCGCCCTCGATCTTCCCGGCCGTCTCTTTGGCGGCCTGCGCGCAGCGCTGCGCGAGATTTCGCACTTCATCTGCCACCACGGCAAAGCCCATGCCAGCCTCACCGGCACGAGCGGCTTCCACGGCGGCGTTGAGCGCGAGAATGTTGGTTTGAAAGGCAATTTCATCAATTGTTTTGATGATCTTGGCAATGTCATCGCTGGACACTTTGATCGCTTCCATCGCGGCGGCCATGGTTTGCATGTCGCCCACGCCTTTGTCGGCGGCGGTGCGTGCCTCCTTGGCGAGGTCGTTGGCTTTGCGGGCGTTCTCGGCATTGCGTTTGGTCATGGAGGACATTTCTTCCAGCGAAGAACCGGTTTCCTCCAAGGATGAGGCCTGTTCGCTGGAACCCTCAGCCAGGGTCTGGCTAGCGGCGGAAACCTGGCCGGACGCGGAGGAGACCTGAGCGGACCCGTCGTTCAATGAACCGCTCACCCGGTTCAACACCCGGTTGATGCTGCGAGTGATGACAAAGCCGAGAATCGCCGCGATGATGACGCTGACCGCCCCGACGACACCGGCCGTCCAAGTCGTGTGCCCCGCGTCAGAGATCACCTGGGCACAGACGATCTTCCCCTCCTTGGCGTTCCATTCAATCAATACTGTACCCTGGTCCGCGTAGGTTTGATAGGCCGGTTGCAATTTGGAAAGGAGCAAAGATTTGGCCTCCGCGGCTTGTCCTGCTTTGATCAACTCGACGTATTTGAGCCGAGCATCGGTGTAAGCAACTTCAAACTTCTTAAATTCATCGAAATTATGGCGGTCTTCGATTGCGGTGATGGAAGCCTCGTAGAGGACTCCGTTGGTCACTGTTAGGGCGACGTCTTCATCCACCACTTTCAGGCATTTTTCCCGCTCCGCCGCGTTGTCGGCTTGGCTGGCCAGGAGTGCTTGTGCAAAACCATCTTCCAGGTAATTGTTGAGGAGGCCGCTGTAAATTACGCCGGGCATGGTGTCGTTGGCAATGCGCCCCTCCACCGTGTTCTTCAGATGGTTGAGGCTGACGATTGCAATGGCGGCAATGAGGAGCAACAAGGCCAGCAAGGTCGAGCCGCCGATGATAATGCGTTTTCCGATGGTCCAGTTTTTCATAAATTATTGATTGTAGTGGTTGGTGGCGGTGTTGGCTGAGGCTAATTGCTGATTGGGGCGCCAAAAGTTTGCCGGGAAATTGAAATGATCTGCGTGGCCGACGCACCGACCACCTGGTCAATGTCCAGCAGCACCTTCACCACGCCGTTGACCTTGGCCATCCCAAGGATGTAATCCACCGCAATCTGCCCGCCGAAATCCGGGGTCTGCTCGATGTCCGTAGCGTTGAAGTTGATGACTTCCTCGACGCCGTCCACGACCATCCCCATGGCCGTGGCCTTGCCGTCCGGCAATTTCACCTGCACCACCACGATGCACGTCTGGTCCGTATTGGTGACATTGGAAAAGCCAAACCGCAGGCGTAGGTCCATCACCGGAATAATCTTGCCGCGCAGGTTGATGACCCCGCGGATATAGGCGGGCATCTGCGGCACGACCGTGATGGTGATGTGCCGGATAATCTCGCGCACCTTCAACACCTCGATACCATAAGATTCCTTCTGGAGGGTGAAGGTGAGATATTTGCCGGTGAGGCTGCGAGCGGCCACGGTAGCGCCGGTTTTAGTTTCAGACAATGTTTCAGTCATGGTTGTCAAAGTTTTATTGGCGGATCGGTGCAAGTTAACGTTACCCATCTGCTATCGTCCAAACGAAGCGGAGCTGGAGCAGACTTCAATGACTTATTTTTCGAAAGAGCAACCATAACTTGGTCAGAAAAGCAGCATGGTTGATGCACTCCACTGTCAGTTCAAATCAATCGATTGCAGGATGCTTCGAAAGTCGGCCCGGCAGTCTGAAATGAGTTGGCCTGCTTTCTCAGGGGTAAGGCCCGAGGCCTGCACATAGGGGTGGGTCGCCGGAAACTGCCAGCCTTGGTTTTCAAATTCCAAGCCGGTCAATGCCAGCAAACTCCGGGTAAACTGCAACGCACCGAGCAAAGATACCGGGTCGATGACTTTTTCTGAATTGAGCTGCCAACGAATGGCTTCACACGTTGGCGACGGGAAATGCCAGTGCTCCAACAGCATCGCACCGGCTTCGGCGAAACTATATCCCACAGTGTTTTGTTCCCATTCCTCAATTGGCTGCTGACCGTCCCAGAAGATCGTGAAGCCCTTTGCTTCGATGACGCGGTTGATGAGCACCCGGCCGATGGCGTGAAGGATGCCCATGGTATAGGCGTCCTCGGGATTCAGTCCTGAATGTTTAGCCAAACCCTCCATCACCAGCGCGGCGGTGACCGAGTCACTCCAGTAGTCATAGGCCGTGACGCCGTAGCTGGCTAGATCACGCGCGAAGTGTTGCCGGGCCAGACTCAGCTTGACCACGCGAACGACTTCCCGCAAACCAACATAGCTGATGGCGGAGATCAAATTGCTGTGGAATGTGGCCGGAGCATAGTACGGGCCATTGCTGATGCGGATGATGTCCGCGACCAACGGCCCATCATTTCTGAGCAAGGCGCCGAGGGTTTCGATATCCGTGTTCGGGTCATTAGCCATTTCAGCCACCTTGACCAGCACAGCGGGCGTCGTGCCCAGGGCGTCAATGACTTCGATGGCTCGCTTAAAATCGTATGGATTCAACATGGTTTGTTAAGTTTCTAGGTTCGATTGATTGGTAGGTACTGGAATGGACAGCAAGTTGATGCATGGTTGGGTCAAATGAATCCCGCCGGGTTGATGACGAGCGCGACGCGTCCATCTCCCATGATGGTGGTTCCCTGGAAGGCGGCGATGTCGGCGAAATCGCGGCGCATGGGTTTGACAATGACTTCGACCTGGCCGATAAAGCGGTCCACGGCCACGCCGACCCTTCCCCGATTGGTCTGAACGATGGCCAGCGGCACTTCTGCCGGCCAGGAAGTTTCCGATAATTGACCAGCGCAGGCAAAGTGGTTGGCCAGGCGCAGCACCGGGAAAACCTCATCCCGAAAGGTAGCGAAATGTGCTTGCTCGTGGCGATGAATCCGGTCGCTCGACAATCGTACCATCTGCACTACCGACTCGATTGGGAAAACGTATTCCTCGCCCTTGGCCTCAACCAAGATTCCCCTGGAGACCATGAGGCTGGCGGGCAGCGTGATGGTGATTTTGGAACCAGCGCCCATACGGCTTTCAATCGTGGTGGTTCCGTGCAATTGGCGGATGTTACTGCGAACCACATCCATCCCAACCCCCCGCCCGGAAATGCCCGTCACTTGCTCGGCGGTCGATAGGCCGGGGAGAAAGATCAACTCCAAAGCCGCGCGATCATCCATGGCCGCAGCAGCGCTGGGAGTGATGAGTCCTTTCTCCAGTGCTTTCTGCTTGAGCCGCGCCGGGTCCATGCCGCGGCCGTCGTCCTGGACTTCGATGACCACATTATTTGCCTTGTTGTAGGCCTTCAGTGTGACTTTGCCAACGCGAGGTTTATCTCGTTGCATGCGGACATCCGGCGCCTCAATACCATGATCCGCCGCGTTGCGCACCAGGTGCACCAGCGGGTCGGCGATCTGTTCAATCACCGTTTTGTCCAACTCTGTGTCCTCGCCCTCCAGCAACAGCTCAGCCTCCTTGCCTTGCGTACGGCAAATATCGCGCACCATCCGCGGAAACCGCTGGAAGACCGTCCGGATGGGCAGCATCCGGATGGACATGACGGCCGCCTGCAAATCTTCGGCAATGCGTGAGATATGGTCGCCGGCATCTTTGACCTCCTTGCCCATCCCACTCAGGCCATGCTCCAGAGCGAGTCTCTTGGCCAGTATGGGAAAGGCATTTCGTGCAACCAGCAACTCCCCGGCGGACTGGATGAGCCGGTCCAATTTATCCTGATCAACTCGGATCGAGGCGGCGACGTGAACCGCTTCTTTCTTCGGCCCGTCAGCCACCGAGGCCGCCGTGGGAGCTGCAACCGCAGGCTGGAGTGTCGCAGGTGTTTCCAATCCGCTCCCGTATGGCGTGTTCTCGCGCAAAGATTGAATCAAGGCCACCAGTTGCTGGTAACCCTCCTCAAGGTTTCCCTTGGTCTCATCCGACAAAGCCACGCTGCCAGTAATGGCGGAATCGAGCAGATGAATTTGTTCCTCCAGCAGCGCTGCCGATTCCTTATGATTCTGGCGGGACGCGGCGGCCTGAAAGGTTTTGAGGATGCGCAGGTAGTTCTTGCAGCATTCGCGATCCGGTCCCGTGGCGCCCCGAAGGTGCGACAAGAAGCCATCCAAAGCCTCCAAACTTTGTCCGGCAATGTTCAAGAAGGCAGCCACTGGGTCTGCTTTCCCGGTTTCGCCGGGTGCCGGCTCAAGTCGGCTCTCAATGCGAATTTCACTCTCGTCTTCGACGAAGAGAAACACTTCCTTGATCTTGGCGGCAGGCTGCGCACTCACCAACTCCACCTCCCAAGCTAGATAGCATTGCTCAGGATTCAAGCTTTCCAACGGAGGAATGCCCGCCACTTGGGCGGTCACGGTGGCCGCGCCCAAGGCGCAAAGTTCGTCCACGAGAGTGACCGGGTCGGTGCCACTGAAGAAAACCTGTGGATGCGGTTTGAAAAAGATTTTGTGCCGCTGCCTTTGGGCCTCCGCTCTGGTTGTTTTTGTCTGACCGTTGGAACTGGGTTTGGTTAGGTGAGGCAGAAACCTGGCCAAGGCTGCCACCACTTGAGTGCAGGCCGGCTCTTGGGTGGCAGGGCTGTCCGACTCAAGTAATTGACCGATCAAGTCCTTTGCCCGCAGGGCAAGATCAATCATCTCCGGCGTGATCGTCAGCCGTCCCATCCGCGCTTCATCGAATAGTTCCTCGACGTGGTGGGTGAACGCGGCCATCTCGTTGAAGCCCGCCGTGGCCCCGGAGCCTTTGATCGTGTGGATGGCGCGAAAGACGCGGTTCAGCAGATCCGCGTCCTGGGGACGAGATTCCAATTCCAGCATCGAAGAATCCAACTCGGCCAGCAAGTCGGCAGCCTCCACGCGGAAGGCTTCTCGCATCTTTATCTGGAGCGCAGCTATATCCATGTGTCCTCGAAGTTCTGGTCGGCTTTGTTCACGGGCACACCTTTTTCACGACCGCAAGCAATTGTTCGACCTGAAACGGTTTGACGATCCAGCCGGTGGCTCCCGCCGCCTTGCCCTCGATTTTTTTCTCCTGATGGGATTCGGTCGTCAACAGGACAATGGGAGTGAACCGGTATCCTGGCGCGGCGCGTAACTGGCGCGTGAGCTGAATCCCGTCCAGGTTGGGCATGTTGAGATCGGTGAGAAAGAGGTCCACCTTTTGCGCGCTGATCTTCGCCAGGGCATCCACCCCATCCGTGGCCTCGACAACCTGGTAACCAGCAGCCGCCAGGGTGAAATTGACCATTTGACGCATACTCGTTGAGTCGTCCACCACCATGATTGTTTTAGTCATAAAGCACCTATGCCGGTCCTGACGGTTGGATTGAAGTTTTGAGCTGGTCAATTCTGGCCAGCGAAAGTCCCAGGCGCGCCTCGGTCGCCCGAAAGTCTTCGGAGGCGTCGGTCACCCCGAAATCTGGCACCGCCTGCGAAAGGGCATGGAGAATTTGCATGATCGAAGTGTGGACGGATTTGGTCGCGCGAGCATCTACGCGCACCGACCCGCCGGTGACGGCCAAGGGCAGCACCGCCTGATGAAACTCTGCTGCGTTCTGGATCCCCAGCTCGTTTTCCAGCAGCACCACCGCGGTGCCATCCTCAGATTTGATTTGCCAACTCATGTCGTAACCTTCCCCTGCCAGAACTCCATCGTCACCGTGGTGCCGGTGCCAGGTGCTGATTGGATTTGAAATTGATCCACCAAACGGCGCGCACCCGGCAGCCCAGATCCGAGCGTGCCGGTTTTGCCATCCTCCAGAAACCGTTCCAGATGCTCAATTCCCTTGCCTTGGTCCGAAACGATGATGCGTAGCCCGTGCCTGTCGCCCTCGGTCACCCGGCCAATCTGGATTTCTCCGGCACAGCCGGCGTGTTGCACCACGTTGCGGGAGATTTCGGAAATCGCCGTGGCGAGGCGGGTCAAAATCGCGGGCGGGAAGCCCATTTTCGTCGCCTCGTCCCGGCCAACGAATCGCGCCAAGAGCACGTCTTGCACCTTGGCGATTGGCAGGCGGGCCAGTTCCACCCAGATAATGTTTTCGTTCATAGGTTTGGCCTCGTTAGTTTTCGACTGGAACCAGGACG
>Ga0181528_10001291_pt1 | contig 15673 bp, 12 predicted proteins | sample PEATcosm2014_Bin_47_FD_119742 | JGI IMG/M metagenome (GOLD analysis project Ga0181528, IMG submission 119742) | Peatland microbial communities from MTU Mesocosm Facility, Houghton, MI, USA - PEATcosm2014_Bin10_10_metaG | ecosystem: Environmental > Terrestrial > Soil > Wetlands > Peat | place...
CCCAGGTGCAACAACTGAGGGGTGGTGGCACCGCCGGTCTAGGCGATGAGCGGTGGGTCTGGGTCCGACGAACTGGCTGCCGAGGCCGTCGACGGACGCCGGTGTGCGATCGCCGTACTTGTCCTCCGGCGTGGTCGTCGGGACTTGGTCGGGCGATCGGACGCTTTCGCCGTGATGAATGAACGGATCTTGCGGACATTGGCGACCACGGGGCGATTCCGGATCGAGTCATCCTGAATTCACTGAGTTTCGTCGAGTTGCAGGGAATCTGCACGGATGGCATCGGTCCTCGAGAGCGCGGGCGGCAGAGGAAAAGTCGGGATGCTCTCTCGCATACTTGCACCGGGTCTTCGGGGCCGGAGGCAGTTGTGCGAGCGAGTGCCGCTATGCGCCCGCCGATACTTCGGCCCGTTCGGTCGGCGTGAGGGTCACGACCGACGACCGGGATGCCGCCATCAGCCCCGACGGTTGATAGCAGTCCGGACAGGCCGACCAAACACGTAGATAGCCAAAGTTCTCCAGTTCGATCACCAACCGACCATCCGGGCTGAACATCGGCGCTCCCGTGAAAAAATCGTCGTGATCGGTTCGCAGCAGCTGACCGGTGGAGGCATCCCAGATGCGCATGGTGTTGTCCTCGCTGGTGGTGGCGACGAGATTGCCGACCGGGCTGAACGCCGCGCCGGTCACCACCCGGGTGTGGCCGAGCAGTTCCAGAGCCGGCTTGTCCGTCGCAACGTTGAGCACGGTGACACTGCTCAGGAACTCCACCAAGGCGAGCTCGGTACCCGCCGGATTGAGCGCGATCGAACCGACCTTGTCGTCGGAGTCGAATGTCTCGAATGGATCAGATCCCGTTTTTCCGACTCGCACGACCCCGCAGAAATTGGAGACGGCCTCCACGCGGTCGTTATCCGATATGACGACATCACTCGGATCGTTCTCGCCCGTGGCGGTCGCACACGGCGTCGGCCAGCCATGGGACACCGACGTCCGGCCATCGGACAGAACGAGCGTGTGGAGTCCGCCGCGCCCATCGTTGACCACCAGCAACCGACCGTCATTGCTGAACGTGACGCCATCCACCGGCATCGCCGGCAGGGTCCGGATGACCCGTCCGGACGACACGTCCAACACCTTCACGCTGGTTGTGGTGGCCTGGTCGTCCCAGGCCGCCTGGTCGTTCCACACGGCCACGAGTCGGCCGTCTGGGCTGAGTGATGCACAGGTGTTCGGACCTTCGGACGACACGAGCAAAGAGCCGGGGAGCAGCCGCCCACTGGGAAGCGCCCACGTCTGGACAAGGGTATCGTTCAGCCCCGATTCGACGATGGTTGCGAGACGGTGGGGTTGCCACCCGTACTGGTTGAACGGGTCTGCGTAAAAGCTGCCGCAGAACTCGGGATACGCCGACACCGATGTCTCCCACGGATCTTCCGCGTTGAAGATCCGGGCCGTTCCATCGTCATCGGCGTCCACGACGTACTGGCCGTCGGGACTGAAGGCGATGGTGTTGACGGCTGCGGTCTGGCCTTCGAGGATCGAGAATTCTTGCGCGCTTCCGTGGCCGGAGGCGTTCGGAAAGCCCCAGATCCCCCCGCTCCCGTCATCGAGTCCGAACGCCAGCCGTTGCCCGTCGGGGCTGAGGACGAGATCGGCGAACGAAAACCCGGTGACGGTGGCCCAGGTGCCCTCCAAGGACCAATTGTTCGTATTCCAGCGGTAGACGACACCGTCCTCGTCAGTGAGACCGGTGACGCCGGTGCCCACGACGAGGGTGGATCCCTCCAGGGCGATCGGATCCACTAAGTCCTGAGGAGTCGGTTGGTCGGGAGGAATCAACAGCCGGTCGATTCTTCCGGTTCTTGCATCGATGACCGCGGTGTAGGCGTGTGCTGTACCAACGATCAGCAATCCTCCGTTCGAAGTGAACGCCAGCGTGCGATCCTCCTCAGGGTCCGAAAGCGAGAACACCGGCGTCGATGTGCTCAGATCCCACTCGGTCGTCCCGAGGTCGGTCGTGGCAGCCAGCAGCGTGCCTGCGTGGTTGAAGGCCAGCGCGTTGGGCTCGCCGTGACCGACGAGCCGCCGCCGGAGCAGGCCGGTGGCCGGGTCGACGAGGTCGATGCCGCGATTGGTCCCGATAGCCAGCAGGTGCCCGTCGGGTTCGTAGGCAATGGCACTGGCCTGGGCGGCCACATGCCGTCGGAGCAGGACACGTCCGTTCGTGGCGTTCATGACCACCAGGTCCCCACTGCACAGGCTCTCGGCCAGCCGTTGACCGTCGGGGCTGTAGGCGATCGAGGGTCCACTGTTGAATCCACACTGTTCCGGGGGAACACTGGGCAACGCCACCCTCACCGCGGACGCGTCCATCGCCTGGCGCAGTGCGGAAACCGCCTGGGGAATCGGCGTCAACGCCACCGCTTCACGCGCCAGCGCCACCGACACCTCCGGGTCCACGGTGAGCTCGTTCTGGCTCTCGGTGGCCAGGGCCAGTGCCCGGGAGCTGTTGGCCGACGCGACAGCCGTGTTTCGGGACAGCAGTGCCAGCACCCCGAGGCCCAGAGCGATGGCGGCGACGGTCACACTGACCCCCACCACGATTCGACTCTGGCGCGCCGCGGCACGCTGACTGGCCAGGACATAGCTCCGCTGCACTGCCGTCGGCGTCAGGTCGGTGTCGGTTTCGGCCCCAGCCCGACCCAGCCAGGCCTCAGCGGCCTTGAGTTGGGCCCCCCGGACGAGAAGGCCTCTCGCCTGGCCCTCGTGTTCCCATTCGATGGCCTTGACCAGGAGCCGGGTGTGGTATTTCCGCGCCTCGAGATCGGTATCGAGGGCCTGCACCACCCGCCCCACAGAGGCGTCATAGTCGTCTCCTTTGGAGAACGGTATCCAGTTGCGGGTCCGGATCTCCTCGGGAAGGTCCACGTCGGGCACGGCGTCACGCAGCACCGGGACGATGCGTTTGGCCAGGCTCGAGGCGTAGCTGACCTCCTGTTCGCAGTATCCGGACGCCACCGAGGCCGGCGTGATGACGAAGAGGAAGGCATCCGACTCCTCGATGGCGGACCGGATGGCGCGGGGGAACACCTCGGCATCGGAAATACCCTCGGTGTCGATCCACGCCGACTTACCGTTCACCTCCAGCGATGAGGCAATCCTCTGGACGAACTCGGTGTCCGTCCGTGAGTACGAAATGAACACGTCAGCCATCGGTCCACCAGCCTGTGCCTAGGAGGTTCGTCCACCGGGGCACCGCCAGCCTACCGGCCACCGGCCTCGGCCCCCTGGGCTACGACCGAGACGGTTCCGTCGAGGCTGCTCGACGCGTAGATCGTATGGTCACCTGGATCCAGCACGAGATCCTCAGGTGCACTGCCAACGGCGAAGCGGCGTGCCGACAACTTGCGGGGCAGGGTCGCCACGTCGATCGCGGCTATCGAGGCGTTGAGGAAGTTGGCGGTGAACAGGGTGTGGGTGGCCGGATCGAGAGCGATGCCGTTGGGCGCCCACTGACCGGGCCCGAGGTCGGTGGTGGGCCCGCTGACGCAGCCCGACATGTCAGCACCATCACAGTGGGCACCGTCGACGGTGGACAGCGTCGCGGTGGTGTCGCCACCCGCGTTGTTCACCACGTAGATGACATTGGTGGCCTGATCGACGGCGACGCCGTACGGCGCTCGTCCCACGACGACCGTGGCCGTACGTTGCCCACATCCCGACGTATCGCTGGCATCGCAGGTGGCACCATCGATCACCGAGACGGTGTGGCCGTCGGCGGTCGCGAACAACTGACCCGTGTTGGCCACGTAGACGGAATCGGTGGTCGGGTTCACGGCGATGCCGAATGGCCCGCTCCCGACGGTGACCGTGGCTGGGGCGTCACCGCAACCGGACCGGACAAGGGCGTTGCAGGTGGCCCCGTCGATGACCGACACCGTGTCACCAAGGTCGGAGGGCCCGAGGTCGGTGACGTAGACCGTGTCCGTGATCGGGTCGAGGGCGATGCCGAACGGATCATCGCCGGCGGCGACCGTGGCCGGTGCCTGCCCACATCCCGAGATCGTCTCGGCATTGCAGGTCGCCGTGTCGATGACCGACAAGGTGTTCCCCCCGTTGTCGGTCACGTACGCCGAGTGGGTCGCCTGGTCCACGACCACTTCGACCGGCCCCTTCCCCACGTGCACGATCGCCACCGGTCGACTGCAGTGGGACGATGCCGATGCATTGCATTGGTCCGTGTTGATCACCGACACGCTGTCGCTCCCCTGGTTGGCCACATACAGGCTGTGGGTGACCCCGTCGAAGGCCAGTCCATCCGGCGACCGTCCGACCTTCACGGTCGGAGGCTCGTGTCGGCAGCCGGTGGTGCCTTCGGCACTGCATCTGGCCGTGCTCACCAACGAGAGAGTGTTGTCGAGGAAGTCGGCGACGAGGACGGTGCCGGTGGCCGGGTCGGCCACCAGCGTCTGCGACCCTCCCGCCACCGACGTGGTGGGTGGGCGGTCGGAACAGCTGGTCCGGACTCTTGCGTTGCAGGTGGCGACGTTGATCACCGACAGGGTCTGGTCCAGATCGTTGACGACATAGGCCGTGTGCAGATGCGGATCGAGGGAGAGGGCCCAGGGCTGGCTTCCGACCTGGACGTCGGTCGGCCTCTGTCCACAACCGGAGGACTCCTCGGCATTGCAGGTGGCGATGTCGAGGACCGACACGTCGTCGTCCCCGAGGTTCGGCGTGTAGGCCGTGTGGTTCTGGGGGTCGACCGCGATCCAGTTCGGGCCGCGCCCCACGGTCAGGGCGCGCGGGGACTGGTCACAGCCCGTCGTCTGCATGCCGTCACAGGTGGCACCGTTGATCACCGACACGGTGTCACCCCAGTTGCCGGGGCTTTCCAGGCCGCCGTTGGCCACATAGATGGTGTCGGTCGTGGGGTCGACGGCGACGGCGTCGGGACCCTGACCCACCCCGATCGTCGCCGGTGTCTGTCCGCAACCACCGGTCTGGCTGCCGTTGCAGGTCGCTCCGTCGATGACCGACACCGTGGTGCCCGTCCCGACCTGCAACGGTCCTAGATTCGCCACGTAGACGGTGTCCGTGGCCTGATCGACGGCGAGCGCGAACGGGCCGGCAGCATCGGCGACCCGGGCGACCGGCGCGGTGCAGCCCGAACGGTCCTGTGCATTGCACGTGGAGCCGTTGACCACGGACACGCCACCTCCGTTGTCGGCCACGTAGACGGTGTCGGTGGCCGGGTCGACGGCCACGCCCTGGGGGTCGGCCCCGGTACCCAGGCTGATCGAGGAGACGTTCCGGGCACAGGCCGAAGTCATTCGGGCGGTGCAGTGATCGGCATCGAGTACCGACACCGAGTTCGAAACCTGGTTGGCGATGTACACGGTGTGCGTGGCGGAGTCGAGGGCGATGGCGACCGGCCCCTTACCGACCGCCACAGTGGGCGGAGATGCCACCAAGGCACTTGACCGGGGCGTGGGTGGTGTGTCGGCTGCACCGGGTGTAGTTGCGCCGCCGAGGTAGGCGATGGCAGCCAGGGCCAGGACGCCCCAGAGTCCGGGCCCGAGCGACGGCCGATCGGGCCCGGATCTACGGACAGAGGCTCGGGCACCGGCATTGGAGTGACGCCGGACTGCGACGGGTTGGATCATGACTGGCCTTTCGACGACGGAGTGGTGAGAGGACGTCTTGAGTGATGGTGCGACTTGCGCTACCGGGTGTCTGTCAACCAGATGACAGGTTCCGGGTCGGACTCCGAGGTCTGGCATGTTCGAAGGGGAACCGGCGCAAGCGGCCTGTGCCACTCCTCTGCTCCGGGACGGGCTGGGCCGGGCCCCTCTACGATGCGGCCATGCCACCGATGAGTGAGGAGCAGCCGGCCGATCCGACCCGCACCGCCGATGACTGGCTGGAAGAGGTGCTCCAGAACGAACGTCGAGGTGAGCTTCTGACGGCGTTCGACCTGGCGGATCGGGGGCTCGTCGAGCACCCCTTCGACACCCGCCTCGGCTACCACGCGGTTCTGGTGCTGGCCCGTGCCGGCTCGACCACGCAGGCCATCCAACGCTTCGAGGAACTCGATCTGGCATCGGTCGACTCAGAGGACACAACAGCACTGGAGGCCCGACTGGCCAAGGATCTGGCACTAGGTGCCACCGGTGCGGTCCGAGCCCGCCTGGCCGGGGACGCGTCCTCGGCTTACCGCCGGATCCGGGATCGCACCGGCGGCTACTTCCCGGCCATCAACGCGGCCACCATGTCCCTGGTGGCCGGAGCCGCCACTCAGGCCCGTGCCCTGGCCGAGGATGCACTTGGTCTCGTCGCCTCCTCCGGCGATGTGAGCTATTACGCGTCGGCGACCGAGGCGGAAGCCCTGCTCCTGATGGGGGACGTCGCTGCGTCGCGAGCCGCCCTCGAACGCGCCGCCGAACTCACCCTTGGAGACTTCGGAGCCCTCGCCACGACTCGCCGCCAGCTGCGGCTCATCTGCGACATCACCGGGGTCGACCGTGCGGTTCTTGACCCGCTCGCCGGTCCCGGGGTTGCCCACTTCTGCGGCCACCGGATCGCCGCTGCCGGCTCGGCCGGCCGATTCCTCAGCGTGGACGAGAGGGTGATCGCAGGCCGGGTCGCCGAGGAGGTTGACCGGTCGCCCAGCGGCATCGCCTACGGATCCCTGGCCAGCGGAGGTGACATCCTGTGGGCCGAAGCCCTCCTGGTCGGTGGTTGCGAACTCCATGTTGTGCTCCCGTTCGGGCTCGAGGAGTTCATCACCACGTCAGTCGCCGAGGCCGGGGAAGGTTGGGTGGCCCGATTCAGCCGGTGCCTCGAGGCCGCAACATCGGTGACTTTTGCCACCGAGGACTCGTTCCTGGGGGACGATGTGCTCTACGCCTACTGTTCACAGATGGCCATGGGCTTGGCCCTATTGCGCGCCCGCTACCTCGACGCGGACGTGCACCAGTTCGCGCTGTGGGACGGGAAGCCGGCGCTCGGCGGCGTCGGCACGGCAGCAGACGTGGAGGCGTGGCAACGATCGGGCCACCGCTCCGTAGTCATCGAGCCGGTACCCGATGTCACCACAGAACCGCGCGAACTCGGCGAGTCAGACCTAGCGGGTCGGTCCGATGTTGCCCCCGGAATCAGACGGGTGGTCCGCTCGATGCTGATGGGGGACATCCGCGGGTTCTCCAAACTCACCGACAAGCAGCTGATCACGTTCTCGCAGCTGCTCCTGAATAGCTGTGCCGACGTCCTCTCTCGGTACGGGGCCGCAATCGATTACCGAAATACATGGGGTGACGCGCTCTTCGTCGTGCTGTCCGACCCCGTGGCAGCGGCGCACTGTGGACTCGATCTCCAGGACGCCGTGGCCGCTCTCGATCTGGGCCAGGTGGACCTTCCGGACTCACTGGAGCTGCGTCTGTCGGGGCACATCGGCCCGGTCTTCCCGATCGTGGATCCTGTACTCGGCCAGCCCTCCTTCTCCGGCTCGCACATCACTCGTGTCGCCAGGCTGGAGCCGGTCACTCCTCCTGGCGCGTTGGTGGTGACCGAGGCGTTTGCTGCTGCGCTCGAACTGTCGGGCTGTACCGACCTCGTGTGCGACTACGTCGGGCATCGGCCGGCGGCCAAGGATTACGGACGTATGCGGATGTACACCGTCGAGCGGCGAACACGCTGATCCCTCGGAGGAACCTTCGGCCGCGTCCGGGCGACCACGGTCTTCGGCTCAGGCGTCTACAAGGCCATTGAGCGAGTCGGGGTCGAGCACATGGATGGCACCGGACGAACGGGGTCTGCTGCATGGATTGGTGACACATTCGGTCACGCGGCCTGATCGGCGGGCCACGACCTCCCGAACCCGTCAGGTCCTCTCACCGATGGCCAGGAACGTGATCGGCATGCCGTGCACGGGTGCCAGCATGACTTCGTCGATGACGAGGCTGCCGACCTCCCGGTGCTGCCGGTACTCGACCTCGGCGCCATACCGGCGGGCGATCGCCTCGGCACCGTCGACCCCATCGACGCTCATGGCGAGGGAGTAGAGCCCTTCCCCCTGCGTCTCGAGGAACGTCGTGAACGCCACCGCCGACTCACCGGCGTCGGGAAGCGGAGCGACGATTTCGATGCCGGCGTCCCAGTCGATGAGCACCCGGATCTCGAGATCGTCGAGCACGAGGTCAGCAAAAGTGAGGCCGAGGTCACGCCAGATATCGGCCGCCCGCTGCTGATTGTCGCAGTGGACGCAGAAGACCGCGTGGTGCACCTTCATCGGATCACCGTATGTGCGCCGGTCACAACAGGTCCGTGATCGTCTTCAGTCCCGACTCGTACAGCACTCCGGGGAGCATGCCGCCGTCGATCTCGATGACGGTGCCACTGATGTAGTCGACGGCGCCGGAGCAGAGGAACACGCACGTCCGCCCCACCTCGGCGGGCTCACCGGCCCGGCCGAGTGGCACGTTGGCGAAGTAGTCCGACCCCTCCGGATCGTCGGCGGGGAGCACGAACGACCGGAAATTGTCCGTCATCGTGGGCCCGAGGGCCAGGCAGTTGACCCGAGCCTTCGGGCCCCATTCCTCGGCCAGCGACCGGGTCATGTGGTTGAGGCCGGCTTTGGCCGCCCCGTAGGACACGAGGGTCGGTGCGCCGGCCGGGTGCCCGGCGCCGCTCGAGATGTTGATGATCGAGCCGGTCCCCTCCTGCTCCTTCATCTGGCGGAACACGCGGATGCCGAACCAGAGGGGACTGATCAGATTCATCTGGATGGCGAAGGAGTGGAACAGGACGGTCCGCTCGAAGTCGTCCTCGGCCCGGGGGGCGCCCTGGATCTTCTGGACCAGTTCCGGGACGTCCTCGACATGGGGTGTGGGCACCGTCCCGCCGGCGTTGTTCACCAGGATGTCGATGCGCCCGTAGGTGCGGACGACCCGGTCCACGAACTCGTCGATGGCCCGGTAGTCCCCCTGGTCGCAGACCCACTGCACCGAGCGTTGGGCACCGCCCGGGATGTCCCCGGCGCCCGGCAGCGCGGGCAGCGCCGTGCGGGAGCAACCCACCACCGTCGCCCCGGCGTCGAGCAGTTCGTGGGCGATGCCCACCCCCACGCCCCGACTGGTGCCGGTCACCACTGCCACTTTCCCGTCGAGCACTCCCACTGACGCACCTCCTCTGGGCCGACATGAAAAACATAAATCGTTCTATGATTTACTGCAAGGGATGGGCATTCGGCCCGGTGTCAGGGGGTAGTGATGGCGTTGCGGGTGATCCAGTTCTCGACCGGAAATGTCGGGCGTCATGCCCTCCGCCAGCTCATCGAGCGCCCCGACCTCGAGCTCGTCGGGGTCCACGCCTCCGATCCGGGAAAGGTCGGGCGCGATGCCGCCGACCTCTGCGGCCTCCACGAGCCGAGTGGCGTACGGGCCACCGACGACCTCGACTCCCTCGTTGCACTCGAGGCCGACTGCGTGGTCTACATGAGCCAGGCCGAGACGCGGCCGAACGAGGCGCTCCGCGAGCTGACGGCGTTCCTCGCCGCCGGAACCAACGTGGTGGCGACCTCCCTGGTGTGGCTGATCTACCCGCCCCATGCCGATACCTGGCTCACCGGTCCCCTGGAGGCGGCGTGCCGGGCCGGTGGCACCACGATGTACGTGAACGGTGTCGATCCCGGGTTCTCGGGAGATCTCCTTCCCTTGGCCGCGCTGAGCCTCGCCGCCGATGCCGACTCCGTCGTCGTCCAGGAGATCTGCGACTACGGCTCCTACGACGACGCCGAGTTCACCGGCGTCAGCTTCGGATTCGGCGCGACGCCCGATACCGTCCCCATGCTCTTCCTGCCCGGTGTGTTGACCTCGATCTGGGGTGGTCCGGTCCGCCTCCTGGCCGACGAGCTCGGCGTCGAGCTCGATGAGATTCGTGAGCGATACGAGCCGTGGGTGGCCACCGACCCCATCGACTGCACGATGATGCACGTCGAGCCGGGCGAGGTGGCGGCCGTCCGGTTCGCCGTCGAGGGCACCGTCGACGGCCGGCCGAGGATCGTCATGGAGCACGTCAACCGACTGACATCGGCGGCCGCCCCCGAGTGGCCGGTCCCACCCGAGGGTCGGCCGGGCGTGCACCGGGTAGTGGTTGCGGGGAGCCCGGGAGTGGAGATCAACACCCATCTCGGCCTGGATGGCGTCGACCACAACCTTGCCGGCGTGATCGCCACCGCGGCAAAGGCCGTCAACGCCATCCCTCTGGTCTGCTCAGCCCCGCCGGGACTCGTGTCCTTGCGCGATCTCCCCGTGGCTCAGGTAGGCGGCCTGATGCGATGACACCGGTCCGTCGCTCGGAGTCCGCTCCGTCCCGACCTACCCGCCAGGTCGGCCGGCCCCAGCCACGCGGCGACCGGACCAGGGTCACCATCATCGAGGAGACCGTCCGCTGCATCAACGAGGAGGGTTTCGCCGCAGCGAGCGCCAATCACATCGCGGAGCGAGCCGGAGTCACCTGGGGTGTCATCCAGTACCACTTCGGCGACCGCAACGGCCTGCTGTCGGCGGTCGTCGGCCACGGATTCCAAGGCTTCCGACGTGCCATTCAGTCCGTGTCGTCGCCCGCCGGGACATCGCGCCAGTGCGTGGAGGCCGTGGTCGATGCCGCCTGGTCGGCGTTCTCGAGCCCGGCGTCGCGGGCCAGCCTCGAGATCCTCATCTCGGCCCGAGCCGGCCGCGACCAGGCCCGGGTCGACGAACTGGAGGACATGGCGCGGGACATGCGGGGTCTGAGCACCGCCTTGATCGGTGACCGAGCCGGTGCCCGACGTCAGGACGTCGTCGTCGGTGAGTTGTTGTGGGCCACACTCCGCGGCCTGGTGATGGCACAGATGCTCAGTCCCATCCCGATCGACTCGTCCCGTGAGCGGGCGCTCCTCGTGGACCTGATCACCGGCCTGCTCAACGGGGCTGCGGCCTGACAGGCGAACGGCTGGACCCCCGGCGTGGAAATTCCGGCGGATCCGTGCGACGGATCGGGAATCGACCGCGGCGGTCCACCGTGTGCGCCACACGGTGTGATCCTCCTGCGGAGCCGGCGAAGGCGAGCTGGATGTAGCCACCGACCTTGCGGACCCGTTGTGACCATGCCTCGACCGGGCTGAGGTCGGTACATCGTGGAGACGTGCCGAACCCGGTGCGCACGAGCAGCCACAGGAAGCGGGACTGATGGGAGCGCAAGAGCCAACCGCAACCTCGCAGCCCCTGGACAGCATCTCCACCCTCGACTCCAAATCGATCGACAACGGGTGCCTCCACCTCGACCGACTCGGCTCGCCCATTCTGAGTGTCTCCACGTCGCGTCGACCGTCGGGAAGGAGCCACCGGTGCTGGGCATATCGCTTCGGAGTCCCATGGGGACCGCCAATGTTCCCCAGGAAGTGGGGAATCAGGTGCGCGGGTCGAGCAGAGATTGAGGATGTGAAGGCATTCGCATCGGTGGGTTCATCAGGCGGTCCACCCGCCGGGAGGAGAAACGTCCGGAAGAGACCGCCTCCGGACGTTTCTCGATGCAGGTCTCCGGAACGGACTCGCGCCAGTGACGCCGGATGTGGGTCGGGGTGCCAGTTCGGCTGGACCGGGGAGCCCGTAGGACGAGGGGTGCTCAGAACAGCTGCTCGGACCAGACATGCCACTCGAAGAACCGAGCGAAAGCAGCAGATCGATCCGTTTGACCAAATGGCTCGACATGGGCACCTCGGGTACCGACCTGCGTCACCGGCTGTCTGGAGTGACGTGCCACGGTCTCATGCCTTCACGGTGGAAGGGGACCGGACTCTCTTCTCACCGTACACCTGTGTCGCCGGAGATGTGCCAATTGTCCTCCAGACCTCTGTGTATGGTGATGACGAGCCGGTCGCCTCTGCGGCCGAAGCGCTGAATCCGGTCCACGTTGAGCGTCTCGCCCTATCCCAAGGAGGCGATCGATGACCCGTGGCGGATCGCTCCCCTCCCGTCCATTCAACATTTTCGGGACGCCGCAATGACGCTGCCGGAGGACCGGACGGCTCGCATCCTGAAGGAACTCGCGTCACACGAGGATGACCACACCGGCACCCTGGTCCTCTGCGAAGTGGCTGCCGAAATCACCGGCGCCAGCGGGGCGAGCATCATGCTGCTGTCCGAAGATGTCGCTCGGGGCTCGCTCTGCACTACGGACGGTGTCGCCGTCTACCTCGACGATCTTCAGTTCGCACTGGGTGAAGGTCCGTCGCTCGATGCCCATGCATCTGGAGAACCCGTGATCGAGCCGGACCTCGCGACCCCCTCGGTTACTCGCTGGCCGGCGCTTGCCCCGTCGGCTGTCCGCGCCGGCATTCGGGCCGTGTTCGCGTTCCCGCTCCGGATCGGCGCAGTGCGTCTCGGTGCGGTCACGCTGTTTCGCGACGCGCCCGGAGCTCTCGACGACACGCAGTACGCCGACGCCCTGGCCGTGGCCGTGGTGGCTGCCAGGACCATTCTCACCCTGCAGGCCGATGCACCGCCCGGATCCGTGGCCGCCGAGCTCGAGGAAGGGGCGAATTTCCACTTCGTCGTCCATCAGGCGGCCGGCATGGTCTCGATCCAGTTGAACATGAGCGTGACCGAGGCCCTGGTCAGACTGCGTGCCCACGCCTTTCTGAGCGATCGGTCCATCGACGACATCAGCCGGGATGTCGTCGATCGGCGACTCCGGTTGGACGCCGAACGGCCCGGCGGAATGGGCGGTGGGACGACGCCGACGACCGATGGGTAGTCTGCTGATGGCCCCCAACCACGCTCGCGTCGCCGACGAGTCCAGACCGATGCGATCGGTGGAACGATGACTCGAGAAGCCCTCCTGGTCCGGACCCTGGTGGAGCTGGCCGACAATCTGGTCGATGACTTCGATGTCATCGACGTCCTGACGGTGCTGAGCGACCGATGCGTCGAGGTACTCGATGTCGACTCAGCCGGGGTCATGCTCGTCGCTCCCGGTGGCGAACTCCAGGTTGTGGCGTCATCCAGTGATGCCATGCGAGGGCTCGAGCTGTTCGAGCTCCAGACCAACGAGGGGCCCTGTGTTGATTGCTTCATCAGTGGCAAGCCCATCGTGAACCTCGAGCTCACGGCGCTCGACGACCGTTGGCCCCGTTTCGCCCACCGGGCCGTCGCCGATGGATTCCACTCCGTACATGCCCTGCCGATGCATCTCCGGAGCGTCACCGTCGGGGCGCTCAACATGTTCCGAGTGGCTGCGGGATCGTTGCACGAAGAGGACGTCCTGGTGGCGCAGGCGCTCGCTGACGTGGCGACGATCGCCATCATCCAACATCGGTCCTCCGTCAGCGCAGCCGTCCTCAACAGCCAGCTCAGCGAGGCATTGAACAGCCGGATCATCATCGAACAGGCCAAAGGCAAGGTCAGCGAGGCCTCGGGACTGGACATGGAGCGCTCGTTCCAGCGCATCCGCAATCACGCGAGAAACCACAATCTGCGGCTGACGGAACTGGCGCGCGGGATCGCGGAGGGGACGACATCGATCGTGGGACTCGATCCCTTACCGCGGTCGCCCGGAGTCCGGGCGATCTCGTCGAACCCGTGGTCCGGGCCTCAGCAACGCCCGACGCCTCAGGAGCCCTCAGCGTAAACGGCGGCGAGCCCCGGGTAGCTGAGCTTGCTCACCGTGATCGAACTCATGAGGGCGTGGAAGTGCCATTCGACACAGCGTGTGCCGCGGGGGGCCGGGTGACACCGGCTACGGCTGTGGCCTCCCGGGTCAAGAACGCTCCGAGTTCCTGGATCGTGCTCATGAGGGGTGCCGGGAACACGACGGTGGTGTTCTTGTCGACCCCGATCTCCACCAGCGTCTGGAGGTTGCGCAACTGGAGGGCGAGGGGGTGCGCCATCATCGTGTCGGAGGCATCACCGAGCGCGGCCGCCGCCATGGCCTCACCTTCGGCCTCGATGATCTTCGCCCGCTTCTCGCGCTCGGCCTCCGCCTGACGGGCCATGGCCCGCTTCATCGACTCGGGCAGCTGGATGTCCTTCAGTTCGACCAGGGTCACGAGCACGCCCCAGTCCTCCGTCTGGACGTCGAGGATCTCGCGGATGTTCACGTTGATGCGGTCCGTTTCCGAGAGGGTCTCGTCCAGGCTGTGCTGGCCCACCACCTTGCGCAACGTGGTCTGGGCGATCTGGTCGATGGCCGCCTGGATGCTCTCGATGGCGATCACCGACTTCTCGGCGTCGACCACCTTGTAGTACGCGACGGCCGACACGTCGACGCTCACGTTGTCCTTGGTGATGATGCCCTGGGACTGGATCGGCATGGTCACGATCCGGAGGGACACCGTATGCATGACGTCCACGAAAGGGACGATGAGCACCAGGCCGGGGTCCTTCACGCTCCGCACCTTGCCCAGACGGAACAGGACGCCCTTCTCGAACTGCTCGACGATGCGTACGGACAGGGCCAGGACGACCAGCAGCAGAACGACGACGATGACGGCGATGACGATTGCGGCGACCACGACGACTCCTCAGATTGACAACACGGTGGTTGCGCAACCGGGGTCCGGGGCGACGCTCACAGGCACCCCGCTCCCGGCGGGGCCGACTGCTCAGGCCACGTCCGTAGCGGAGCGGCCCGCTCCGACCGTACACCTCCGGGGGCCCGGCTCCCGCGCGGTGGCACGATCGGGAGTACCAGCCTCGACCACCGTCAACGGCATGCTCCAGGCCGTGCAGAGTGGTGGAGCACTGTCGATGGTGGAGTTCCGGGTGAATCCGACTACCTTCGAGACAGGCAAGTCAAAAAGCCGTCACACCGGGTCTCGTCGATCGGTGTAGAACTGTCACTCCAGATCCTGGTGACCCATAGACCACCAGGAGCAGGGCATGACAGTGCACGATCCATCGATCCGGCTACAAACCATTGACCCAAGCGGAGACCGACGCGATGCCGAGTCCGCACACCGCCAAACGTTGTCGGGTACCCGGTCGACTCAGGCCAGCCTGCGACCCCTGGCCGACGATCTGGATCGCCTCATCCGCTTCCTGTGCGCGTCAGGTTTCACCACTGCCGCCGTCAAGTCCCGCCATGACATCGGTTCCGATCTTGCGACGCAGCTGGACTCGCTGATCGACACGCTCGACGAGGCGATCCGCGGGATTCGCCGCGCTGTCACCCCCGATGAAGCCGCCTGAGCTGACCGGAATGTCCACTTGCACCCATTCGACGCAGCCAGCTCGACGGGCGACGACGGACCGTGGGGTCCGGATCACCCCTCGAGTGTGAACCTCAACGGGTCGTCGTGCCCGTCCAGGTCGGCATTCGGGCGGGCCTTGGCGACCAGCCCGGCGAGCACGGTGCCCACACCGTCGGGCGTCCCGGGATTGCTACCCTCCGGCCCGCGGTGCCAGCCCTCGACGACGGCGACCTTGTCACCCCGCACGTCGAACACCCGGCCGGTCACCCCGCGGGACGCCGGCCCGGCAAGCCAGGTCGCGACGGCGGCGACCCACCGCGGCGCCAACGCCTCCTTGGTGGACTCGGGGATGTTCTCCTCGCCGCCCATCACCGGCGCCACCAGTCGGGTGATCGCCGTAGGCGCCAGGCAATTGGCCGTCACCCCGTAGCGGGCGAGCTC
>Ga0181528_10001292_pt1 | contig 15669 bp, 17 predicted proteins | sample PEATcosm2014_Bin_47_FD_119742 | JGI IMG/M metagenome (GOLD analysis project Ga0181528, IMG submission 119742) | Peatland microbial communities from MTU Mesocosm Facility, Houghton, MI, USA - PEATcosm2014_Bin10_10_metaG | ecosystem: Environmental > Terrestrial > Soil > Wetlands > Peat | place...
CCGGCATCTTTTCGTATTGCGAATCAGCCACGAACACGATGCCGTCCACGCCGCGCAGCACGAGCTGGCGCGTGGTATTGTAAATCACCTGGCCGGGCACGGTGTAAAGCTGGAACTTCGTCTTGAAGCCCTTGATGGTCATCGCCTCGATTGGCAGGAAGTCGAAGAACAGCGTGCGGTCGGAACTCGTCGCGAGCGAGACGAGCTTGCCCTTGTTGCCGGCGTTGGTTTGGACGTGGTCGTGGACCTGCACGAGATTGGTCGTCTTGCCGCCCATTGCCGGGCCGTAATACACGATTTTAACCTGCAGTTCCTTCGTTGCTTGATTGATGATGGCCATAATGATTTATACTTTTTTGCGATCGAGTTCAGCGGCCAGAGCGGCCAGTTGCACGCTCGGCATCGGTTCGCTGGCGCGGCCGAAGGCGGCGAAATAAACGGCGTTCACACGGAAGATTTTCCACGGCACATTGCCGACGGTGAAACTCAAATTGTTCAAGTCGCCCATGCGCAACTCACGCGAGCACTGGTTGACGCGGGCGAAAAGTTGCGGCAGGAACGCCGCCAGCGTATCGCCGTTCAAGTCCGACGGAATCTGGCTGGCCACCTTCAAGCCGTCGGGCAGGGCGATGACCGTGCCGACCACGCCGGGCAACTGCATCGCGCGGGAGACGATTTCCGCCGGCGTCGCGGCGCGGTTCGAAAAATCCGTGCCGCCCTTGCGCTTGAATTCCGAATCCGTGGTTTCCGGCTGGGTGGACCGGGTGAAATAATTCGTGTCCGGCGGCGGAGCCGGCATGGTCGCAGCGACGGCCGAGGGCATTGGAATTGGGGGTGTGGGCACCGCCGCCGGCTCGCTGGCTGGCTGCGGAAAGCCGAAGAACAGATTCGGGATCTCCTCCGCCACCGAAACCTTTTTGTGGCCGCCATCGTTTTTCAGGCGCGCAAAAAACAGCGGCGCGAGCACCTTGAGCGGCAGCTCCAGTTCCAAGTTGTCGTGGGCGGAAACCGCGACCGCGACGTTTTGGATCCACGAGCGCAAGTCGCGCCAGGCGAAAATCACGCGGCCGCGTTTGAGCGCCGGTTCGATCAAATTTGCCGGCAGGGCCACCTTCGCGTGGTTCAAATCCAACAGGTCAATTTCCTGTTTCAACGCCTCCGGCCAGCTTTCAGAAAGAGCCGCCAGCGGCACGAGCAGCGGCGTTTCAATCGGGGCCGGGACTTTGACTTTAGGAGCGGCCGGTTCCAGCGGCACATCAAATCCGGCGGGTTTGTGCGAGCCGTTGCTGCCATGAGACGCACCATTGCCATTCCCGTTGCTGCCACCGTGACCGCCGGCATTGCCATTTCCGTTGACGGCCGGCGTGTTCCAACGCGGAGTAAAAGTCGGCGGCGGCGAACCGACGGGGCTTCGCGAAACCGGCGCGGCGGGTGCCGGCATGTTGAACCGGGACATCGGCGGTGGCTCCGGCGCGGACGCGGGAGCCGGTGTCTTCATTTTTTCGGTGGAAATTTTGAGGCCCTGGCCGCGGGTGTCAAACGGGCTGGCAATGTCGTCGGAAATCTCGACCTGCTTCTGCGCGGTGCGACGCGCGAGCAAAACGGGATTGATCTGCGCGAGCACTTGATGCAGCGGCAGGGCCACCGGCTTGGCATCGTGTTCGCCGCCGGAATTGGCAAATACGCCCGCTGCCAGGTGCCGCAGTTCGCCGAAGGAAATTTTGACCATGCCCGTCGCCAGTTGCGGCAGAACCTTGTCCACCGGAATCGAAACCACCATGCCCGCCGTGTTGGCGGTCATGACTTTGCCCCGCAGTTCCAGCGGCAGGGCGGCCAGGATCGGCGGCAACGGCAGTTGGATTTCGTCGGGATTGGCCGGAATGGCAGGGAAAACGGGTTCAACTGTCGGCTGGAATGCGGCGGGCGGCGGGACGGCCTGGGAAATCTGCGGTGCGGCGGCGCTGACGGGACGTGGCTGTTCCACCTTGCCCGTCGCGTCCGTTTTACCATCGTCAAAACGGCGCAACAGGCCCCGAAGTAATCCGACAAATTTTGATTTCACGGCACTCATTTATTGTTTCAGGCCCGCCATGGTCGGCCGGCTGCAAGGGCTTTTAGCAGAAACCGCGCCACCATTTTTATTTTGTTGGATTGCGCGGCGGGCTGGCGGTTTTGCAGCGATAGGGCCGGTTTTTTGTCCCATCATTGGACTGGCGGGACGGGCGGCTGTCCTTAATTGAAGGATAAAATAATTATGCGGTGCGGGAACGGGTTCGGAACAGCGATTGCTGTTGAAAAATAATGTTTTCGCACTTGAATTTAACCGGGTTAGGCGATAGCCGTTGAGACCATCGGAATGGAAACACCACATAAAATCCTGATTTTGGACGACGACGCGGACTGGCTGGAGCTCTGCCGCGAGATTTTCGCACAGTTGCCGAGCAAGCCCGAGATCCGCACGGCCACGTCCAGCTCGCGCGCGCTGGGAATGCTGGATTCCGAATCGTTCCGGCTGCTGATCTGCGATTTGAAGATGCCGCGCATGGACGGCCTGCAGGTGCTGTCGGTCGTGCGCCGCCGGTTTCCCGGACTGCGCACCATCGTCTTGAGCGGTCTGGAGGACGAGGAATTTCGCTCACGCGCCTACGCGCTGGGTGTGGACCTGTTCTGGCTCAAATCCGACATGCAGCAGAATTCAAAAATGTTTCTGGACTGCATCGAGTCGCTGTTGGGGCGCGACTCCGACGGCGGCTTTCGCGGCATTCAAAGCAAGGGCCTCATGGACATCATCCAGATGGAATGTCTTTCCCGCAGCTCGACGGTGTTGCGCATCACGCGCGGGCCGCTCATTGCAAAATTGTGGTTTCAAGAAGGCGAATTGTTTGACGCCGAAGTCGAGGGCGCGCGCGGCGAGGCGGCGTTCCGGAGAATCCTGGCGTGGCGTTCGGGCAGCTTTGAAAACCTGCCCGCCGAACCGGATCGCGAACGCACCATCACCAAACCCATCAACGCCCTGCTTCTCGAATCCGCGCAGGCCATGGACGAGAATGCCAATCCCGGCACCGAAACCCAGTTTTTTGCCGCCAGCCACCGCGAGACAACCTGGAAACTGTCGTTGCTCGCCCGCGAAGGCGCGGAATTTGTCATCTCCATCCCGCCCGAGGGCCTGGGCGAACCCGAGGTATTCGGCATCCAGGCCAGCGATCATCTGGCCGCATGGGCTCGCAACTCTTTGGAGATCGCCCGGCGGCTCGGTGAAAAAATCGAGGCGGGTCCGCTCTCGCACCTGGTCGCCAACGGCATGGAAAAGCAGCTCACCGTGCTGTCGCACAGCAAAAAATCCTATCTGGTCGGCTGGCCGCCGGCCGCCGACACCAATCAACTCTTCGAACAAACCAAAAAACTCGTCGCCTCATGGGATTCTTGAAAAAATTTGCCCGGCTGTTTCGTTCCCGCGCCGCCATCCGGCAACTGCCGGTGGGCAGCCTCACCATGAACCGCGACGGCCAGGTCATCACCTCCACCGTTTCCTCGATGTATCCCAAGTCATTGCTGGACGAGATCGGGCGCGCCGTGCTGGCGTTGTTCGGCGAAGCCCGCGCGGCGCAACTGCCGCTGGCCGAGGTCAACATTCATTTCGGCAGCCTGCTCGTCACCGCCCGCGAACTGCGCGGCGGCACCATCATTTTCCTCCAGCCGCAATCCGCACTTTCACAACCGCCAACCTGAAACGCTTATGACCGCCAAAGAACTCAACCAAGTCGTCACCCAGATCGAATCCCACATCGAATGCTGGAAACAGTTCAACCACTTTGTGGACGTGGCGCGCGCAAAAAAATTCGGCGCGCCGGACGAAACCCATTTCCTCGAGATCAAGAGCATCATCGTGCAGGAAATCGAGCTGATCTTCGCCTCCGTCGAAGTCGGCTCGCCCTCGCGCGAGGAAATCCATTCCCTCATCGGCAACGCGCCGTCGCTGCGCGCCTTGAGCGAGATGGGCGAGGGCGGCCTGCGCGGCCTCGAAAGCCAGTGGCATAAAATCTACATCTCCTGGCACTCGATCCTGGGCCAGCTCAAGGTCAAGCAGCGCGCCGAGGAGGGTAAATCCGTCTGGGGTTCGAAAAAATAAACGGCGCGCGGAAGTTTTATTGCTTGCCCGCCGTCCGCATTTCGCGCCAAATGTTTCGCGGCTAAAGCCCCTGAAACATGCTTAATTATTTTCAAATCCTCATCCTCGCCCTGATCCAAGGCGCGTGCGAACTCCTGCCCGTCTCCAGTTCCGCCCACGTTATCGCGGCGGAAAAACTCATAGGTTGGTGGAGCGGCAAACCCATCGACCCTTCCAGCCCGGAAATGACCATGTTGCTGGTCATGCTGCACACCGGCACGATGTTCGCCGTCATTGTTTATTTTTGGAAAGGCTGGAAGCGCGATTACTTTGCCTCCACCGGCCAGACGCAATGGTTCGCCATCCAGGTCATCGGCGCGACCCTTTGCACCGGCATCGTCGGCTACGGCTTGAAAATCCTCATCGAAAAAGTTTTCATGCGCGGTGCCGAGCACGCGGAAATTGAAAATCTGTTTTCCAACCTGCCGCTGATCGCTTGCGCGCTGGCGGCGGTGGGCGTGCTGATCATTTACGCCGGCCTGAATGAGCAAAAAAATCCGCGCCACTCGGATATTCAGCCGCAGCATTCGTTTTGGATCGGCATCGTGCAGGGACTTTGTCTGCCGTTTCGCGGTTTCTCGCGCTCCGGCGCGACCATTTCCACGGGATTGATTCTGGGTCTGCCGAAGCAGAAGCTGGAAGAATTCAGCTTCGCGCTCGCCGTCGTCCTGACACCGCCGGTGATTGCGCAGGAAGCCCATCGGTTGATCAAGGCGCACGCGTTAAGCGGGCAGGATTCCGTGTTGCATCTTTTTGTGCCGGGACTCGTCGGGATGGTCTTGAGCTTCATCAGCGGTCTGCTCGCGCTGAAATTGCTTTCCCGCTGGCTGGAAGGCGGGCGCTGGAAATTTTTCGGATTTTACTGTCTCCTCGCCGCCGCCGGCGTGCTGCTGATTCACTTCAAGGTTAAATAATCCGCAGGTAAAAATTATTTCGCGTTCGCGTCGGGAATGAAAATCTTTTTCCCGACAATCAGGCTGTTCGGATTCAATCCCGGATTTGCCGCCAGAATCTGCGTCGTCGTCACTTTCACGCCCTGGGCGCGATACGCCTTGGCGATCGCCGCCACCGTGTCGCCCGCCGCAATGGTGTAGTCATAGCCTTTCTGCGGACCGGCCGCAGTCGGCGTGGGAGTGTCGGTTGAAGTCGCGGTGGAAGGATTTGATGACGCTTTGTGTCCCGCCGCCGAGCCTCCGCTCACTTTGCCGAGCTTCTCGATGGTTTTCAGAATCTGCTCGTTGTCCGCCTGCCGTTTCCGGTCAATCTCCTGGACCTGCGCGGCCAGCTTCTTCAAATCGTCTGCGCTCGCGCTGTCGTTCGCGGCGGCGGGCTGGTTCAGCTTGTCGCCCAGATCGCTGATCTGTTTTTCCAGCGCGTCGAGGCGTTTGGTCTGCGCGGCCTGCGTTTCGAGCATGTCCTGAATCTGGCCTGACAATTTGTCAATCTGCTGCTGCGTCGCGGCGTCCTGTCCGCGCGCGATGCAAACCGTGAAAGTGAGGATAAACAGCCAAAACGAAATCTTTCTCATCCGCCGAAAATAAACTTCTGCCGGAGCGCGTCAAGTTGAAGTGCAAAGGTTATGGGTCCGGTTGCCGGACCGGGACCAAAACTCGTGGTTGCCCCCTCGAAGTTCCATCACCCGGATTGGGCCGTAATTCAATTCCCGATTCAAGCCCCGTTATCCCATCACGCCAATGGTGGCCACGTCGCTCCATTGGCCGACCTGCGCGTCGTTCAAGCGGTAGATGGCCTTGTATTTCCAGACCGCGCTGACCCCGGCGGCTGGCAGCGGCGAAGGGTCGGCGAAATCCGTATTCGTGGTGATGGTCAATTGCACGAATCCCTTGCCGTCGCCCCAGTCTTTCCAGAGTTCCAAACTGTCCATGCCCAGCTTGGGCCAGCCGATGTGCGGATGCCCGGCGTTGAGCGAAAGCGTCAGCACCGGCTGGTAGGTGGTCGGATCCACCACCACCTCCGCGCCGACGATGCCGAGGTCCTGCGCGATGGCGTCCGTGCAGTTGGGATGCTTCTTGATGCGCACCGCCAGCGCGGTGTTGCGGCCAAAAATATCCGGCGGCACGATGGTTGGCGGCGTGCCGGGCGTGGGGGTCACCGGGAGGTCGCCGAGGTTGTCGCCATGCGCGGCCTGATGCTTATACGCCGTCCAGTCGCGCGTGGTGGTGGTGTGCGCGGCGTGCGCATCGCAGACGTAATTGAAGAACAGGTCATCGGCGGTCACCTGGGCGACTTCCGCCGGGGTCACGCCGACGGTGGCGGCGTAGGTGGGCAGCTTTCCAGCAAAGTTTTTGAGCCACTTGCGCTTGCCGGGTTCGTTCTTGGGTAAAAAATATGATTTTGGCATAAATTTTATGAGGTTTGTGTGTTTGTTTTGATGTTTTACTGTCGTTCTTTGTTTATTTCATGCTTTGGCGGAATCGTTAAGTCAGTTGGCGGAACGGTTGAGGAAGTTGGCGGAGCCTTTCAGGAAGTTGCCGCGAACCCTCCGGCAATTGGCGGAGACTCCCGGACAATTGTCCGGGCCTTCGGGGAAGTTGCCGCAAGCTTCCGGGAAGTTGGCGCAGCCTTTCAGGAAGTTTCCCCGACCGTCCGGGAAGTTGGCGGAAACCTTCCGGCAATTGGCCGGAACCTTCAGGAAGTTGCCGCAACCCTTGCGCGGGTTGTTTTTGGGACGGCGGGAGGTTTCGGCAATCCCTGCAGAGACCGCTGCAAAAGTGCCGCTGCGTAGTGGGACAGGCGTCTCGCCTGTCCAGTTTGCTTGAGAAACAACCCCCCAACGACAGGCGAGACGCCTGTCCCACAGCCTTTTGCTGATGTCTCCTGCAGCGTCGAGGCTGTGCCTCGATAAATTACCGGAAAGCCGATGGAATTCCGGCCACAGGGCGGACGCTGCAATTTTCAGTCCGGCAGACTTGCCGGCGGGGCGGGCAGTGCTATTTGCGGGCGCATGCATTTACGATGAGCATCCAACCAAATTAATTTCCCGCGCGCCATGCAAGCATACTTGCAGGCATGGCAGGCCGCCGGCAACTGGGCAATCCACATCTGCGCGGCGAAATAGAGATCGGTGGGGGAAGTTCCCAGCGCGCGGGCGACAAACCCCAGCGCATCGGCGCCGAGCAGATGTTTGTCGGCTTCAAAGAACCCGATCATCTGCCGGGAAACCTGGGGGTGATTCTTGTGGTCCTTGGTGCGTTCCGCGAGTTGATTCTGGGACAGCCCAAGCCTTTGGCGATGCCCGCGAATAATCCTTACCAACGCCATGTTTTCCGGGAACCGGTTCCAAACGGCCACCAATGGCCCCAATTTAATTCCTGACTTCCGATGTTTCATGCAATCCAGCCTGACCAGCCCGGTGGGACAATGGCTGTCCCTACCATGGGACGGACAATAATTCGCGGCCGACTTGTAAAATGATTCGCGACGATGTAAAACTAATTCGCTTTCTTTACGACAACAACGGTTCCTCCCGCTTGTGAATCCCACTGTTCAACAAGATTGAATCGTCTATTGATTTCATATTCCAGCGCATCCGGCCAATTGGTTTGCCCCGTAACAACGCAATCAAATTTATCGTCGGGCAGCGGAGCAAGGAAAACGAGTTTTGCTTCTGAATTTTTTTGGGAATAAATGGTGGTAATCAACTCCTTCGCAGTTTGGCCTCTCGCAAAATACCGATTGTTGCCGAACATGCCGCCGGGAACCCAGTTCGTCGGCATTTTAGTCGGACGCAGCACCAGCATCGTCGGCATCTGATCCAATGTTTGCGAATTTAAGTCCAAATTCCAATCTGGCGAACGCACTTCTTTTACAATGATCATTGCTGACCCCGCCACAAGCAATATACCAACGCCCACCACTACCGTCGTCTTCGCTTTTGTCCAAGCCATAATATTCAATGCTCCTTTGATGAGGGTTAAGGTTGAAGCCGAAGCCGCCGCGCCTTTGGCAATCGCCACGACAGTCACAGATTTTGCCAGCATCGCAGGCGCGGCCTGCACGGAATGGGCGGAAATTTCTCCGGCAAGAATGGCAGTGGTGGAAGAAATTCCGTGCTTGTTGAAAAAACGGTGTAGCTTCTCCAGCGCGCGGTTCACGCGCATCTTGGCCGCGTCCTCGCTCGCGCCCAGCGCCGCACCCACTTCGCTCAAATTCTTGTTCTCAAAAAACCGCAGCACGAGGGCGTTGCGATCCTTCTCGCCAAGCTTGGCAATCGCGTCATCCAGCAGCGGCGCAATCTGCCGCCATGCTTCGGATTCCGGTTCGTTCAAGGTGGATTGCATGTAAGCCTCCTGTTCGCGCTGTTGCCGCCGGATTTCCGTCCGCAGATAATTTGCCGCCATCAGCCGCGCGGTCTGGTAAAGCCAGCCGGACAAAACAATGTTGCGGGATAAACCATCCGCCTTCCGCGCCAGAATGATGAACACCGCCTGGGTGATTTCCTCCGCGGCGTGGCTGTTGCCAACGCTCCGCAGCGCGGTGGAATAGACGAGGTTGATGTGCCGCTGCACCAGCTTGGCGAAAGCGGTCTCGGAATTGTTCCGCGCAAATTCCGTGAGAAGCTGATGGTCATCCGGTTCGGTCATTCACCAAGTAATGTCCGCCGGTGGGGAAAAGGGAACAGAATAATTTTATTCCCAGCCGTGCATGGAATCGTAGCGAAAGGTCATGGCGTTGGTGTCGTAGCCCTTGAACCATTGCGCGTGGCCGTCGGCAAACAGGATGTTCTGGCCCAGCGAGTGGACCTGCCAAAGCTCGAACGGCAGGCCGTTGGCCGCGCCGCCGACGCAGTTCTGCGTGTAGTCGTCCTTGTCCGCGTCGAACGGGTCAAAGGTGCCGCCGCCCGAAACGTTCGGAATGCCGCAGGTGTCGCCGGACAAAACGAATGCGGACGGATACAGGATGGCCGTGCCCCGGACCGGCGCATCCGCATCCGCGATCACGAAGGCCGCGCGGGCGCCGTTGAAATAATCGAACGGCCCGCGCATGTTGAGCGGCAACTGGACGTTGCCGGGGCAGTTGTAAACATTGGTCGTGCCGGCGTAGGAAATGATCTGTTCCATCCAGCTCGGCTTTTGCGTGGCCGCGTCAATCGTGCCCCAATGAATGTCGTCGCCGGATTCGGGATACAGCTCGTTGTTGTCATCCGCGAACATGCGCATCGCCAGCCCGATCTGGTGCAGGTTGGAAGTGCAACTGGTTTTCCAGGCCTTTTGCTTGGCCGTGGCCAGCGCCGGCAGCAGCAGCGCCGCCAGGATCGCAATGATGGCGATGACGACCAGCAGTTCGATCAGCGTGAAAGCCGGTTTGAATTTCCTGGATTGAAATGAAAACACCATGCAAATGCAGACGCCGCCGGTGCGGCAAGGTTTCAGTTTTGTTTCGGCCGCAAATTTTTTCCGGGGAAAAATTCACGGGGGAAAGCCGATGGCCAGCTTCACGGCGGAATATTCGGGATGAATTTTCCCGTCGCGCGTGCGGATGATCAAATCCGGCTCCGTCCACGTCTGGCCGCGAAACCAGTCCGGCAAATCCTCCGCGCGCATCATTCCAAACAACGCGATGAGCGCCGGATCGCGCTCGCGGAAAACCACCGGACGTTTGCGGACGATGGCCAGCCCGGAATTTTTGGCGGCGGCTTCCACGCGCGCCAGTTGTGCCGGTTCGTGCGGAAACACGCAGGCGAAAAATCCACCGGGCGCGAGATGCCTGGCGGCAGTGGCGCAATAATCGACGATGGTGCCGCGCAGTTCAAAGCGGCAGGCGAGCTTTTGCGGATGCTCGCTTTCGATGCCCGCGCCTTGGGGAAAATATGGCGGGCTGCCGGTGATGAGGTCGAATTTCTCATCGGCGCGCAGAATTTCCGGCGCGCGAAAATCGCCGGCGCGGATTTCGTAGCGGCTTTCAATGCCGTTGTAGCGCGCGGATTTTTTGGCGAGCGCCACGCTTTCGCTCTGCGCCTCGACGGTCACAAATTTCGCGCCGGGCAGGCGCCACGCGCAAATCATGCCCACGGTGCCGATGCCGCTGCCGAGGTCGAGCGCGGTGCGCGCGGTCGGACACCAGCTCGTGCCATACCACGCCGTCAAAATGTCGTCAGTGGAAAACCGGTGACCGTCGCGGAGCTGGAACAGGCGGAAATGCCCGCTGATGGCATCCAGCGTTTCCGTGGCGGCGACGCCCTCGTTGCCGAGTCCGGGCGGGACCGGACCGGGTTTGGTCCAGCCTTTGAAATGCGTTTGTTTCATTACGATATTGGATTTGCGATTTACGAGCTGATGTGAATCCCGGAAGTCGCGCGTCAATCGTAAATCGAAAATCACAAATCACAAGCAGCCGCCTCCGCACACCGGATTTATTTGTCGGCACAATTCAGTTGCCACGAACGCGCGGCGGATTAAAGTGTCCAAATTCAAATGAAAAAATTATCGCTGATTTTCGGGCTGGCCTGGCTGACGGTTTTCCGCGCGTCGGCGCAAATCTCGGTGGAAATCGTGACGGAACAGGACCAGTTTCTGCCGAGCGAATCGGTGCCGCTGGCGGTCAGGATCACCAACCGCTCCGGCCAGCCGCTGCATTTGGGCGCGGATCCCAACTGGCTGACGTTTGACGTGGAGTCGCCGGACGGATTCATCGTGACCAAAAACGCGGAGGTGCCGGTGACCGGTGAATTCGACCTGGAATCCTCGCACGTGGCAACGAAACATGTGGATTTGAAGCCGGATTTCAACCTGACGCGGCCCGGGCGTTATCAGGTCGTCGCGACCGTGCGGATCAAGGACTGGAACATCACAACGACCAGCCCGGCAAAATTCTTCGACGTGATCAGCGGCGTGAAGCTGTGGTCGCAGGATTTTGGGGTGAAGTCCGCCGCCGGGGCGACGAATGAAGCGCCGGAAATGCGGAAATATTCGCTGGTGAAGGCGAACTATATGCACTCGCAGCTGCAATTGTATGTGGAGGTGAGCGACCAGGCGGAGTCGCATGTGTTCAACGTGTTCTCTCTCGGAAAGATGGTTTCCTTCGACGAACCGGACGAGCAGCTGGACCGCCTTTCCAATCTGCACCTCCTGTGGCAGAGCGGCGCGCACCTGTTCACTTATGCGGTGGTCAGGCCGGACGGCGGGCTGATGAAGCAGGAGATTTACGATTACGTCACCACGCGTCCGCGCCTGAACATGAACGACGACGGCAGCGTGACGGTGATTGGCGGGGTGCGCCGGCTCAATCCGGAAGAACTGCCGATGGTGAAGTCGCCGAACGAACTGCCGGCAGCCGCCAAGCCGTAGCGCCCGGCTTATTCTGACAGTGCGGCGGCGGAAGTGACTTCGGCCTGCATCTGGTTGACGATCATCGTCGCGCGCGTGAGCGCATTCTCCTGGGTTTCGCCGAGAAAAGATTTCAACCGCAGCCGGATCGCCGCGATCGGGTCGCCGTTCCGGTCATGCAATGGCAGGATCAGAATGTCCACGCCCTTTTGCTTTCCATAAGAAACCGCGCCGTCACTGATGGCCTTCGATTCCGCGTCGGTGCCCGGCTGGCCGGCCTCGGATTGATCCTTGCTGGCGATGACGCGCGGCTGGCCCTGGCCGTTGAGCGCGTAGATTTGCAGCCCCAGGATGCGCGGCTGCTTTGCCATGATGCCGTCCACGAGCGCCTGCGCCGCCGGAACGCGCGGCGTGTATTCAACCATTGGGTCGCAGAAATAGCTCACGGCATCCGACTTGGTCCAGAAACCAATCTTGCCCTCGGCAAAACTGTTATCCTGCAGCGGCGGCATCACCAGCCGTTCGTCAAACCAGAAGGTGAACTGGTTGCCCTGGCCCGAAACGGCGAGCGTGTGCCAGGTGTTGGTGGTGATCTCCGCCTCCGGGCCGAGCGGATCGGAACGGACACCGTCCACCATCTTGTAAAAGCGCACATTGCGGCCGAGCGCGCTGGCGCGGAGGACGTAAAAGTTTGAGGCGTTTTGAAAGCGGAAAACCACGCCGGCCATCTGCTCCATTGTGCCGCCGACAATTTTAAACCGGGTCGTCAGCTTGAAATCCCGGAAGCTTTCGCCGTCGTATATGAACATCGGAAAATGTTCGTCGGTCGGATTCTCGCTGGTTTGCGCGAGGACGGCGCGTTTGGCCTCGGCCGGCGCCTTGTCCGTGAGCGGCGCAAGCAGCGGCGGCACGGCGTCCAGCAGGATTTTCCAGTCGCCGGGTTTGCTGTCGCCGGCAACGGTGCCGTGAAAATTGGTTGGTGAAGAACCTTCCGGCAAATCGCTGAAATCAATTCTCAGCTCCGCAGAAAAAGCGGGCGCGGCGAGCGCAAGCACGAGGCACAAAACAAAATGACGCATTGCGGCCAAGACTAGCAAAAGGCCGTCGGGCGACAAGCCGGATTGATGAACATCAAGTTGCCCCACTCTCGTCCCGGCAGGTTTTGGCTGTGATTTTTGAAGCGCGCGGAAATCACGCTTTGACGTAGCCATTCGCGCGGAACCATTCCACCGCGTCGGCGAGCGCCTGCTTCGGCGTCGTCTGTGGCAGGCCCAGTTCGCGGATCGCCTTGGCGGGATTGAACCACATTTTATATTTCGCCATCCGCACGCCGGCCAGCGGCGCTTTCGGCGGTTTGCCGGTCAGGGAAGAAATGGTTTCGTCCACATGAGCGGCGGCGAGCGCGACCCAATACGGCACTTTCATTTTCGGCGCGGGCAGGCCGGTGATTTCTTCCAGCACTTTCAACATTTCCTGCATTGTCCAGTTGCCGTCGGCGCTGCCAAGAATATAGCGTTCGCCCAATTTCCCTTTTTCCGCCGCGAGAATGTGGCCGACGGCCACGTCACGAACGTGAACCCAGTTCAATCCCGTATCAAGATACGCAGGCAGCTTGCGATTCAAAAAATCCAGGATGAGCTGGCCGGTCGGCGTCGGTTTCACGTCGCGCGGGCCGACCGGCGCGGAAGGATTGACGATGACGACGGGCAAACCTTTTTGCGCCATTTCCAACGCGACCTGCTCGGCCTGCCATTTCGAGCGCTTGTAATGATTCGTCATCTGCGCCTCGTTGGCGATGGCCAGTTCATCCGTCGGCGTGAACTTCCCGTCCATATTTTTTGGCAGGCCGATGCAGCCGACCGTGCTGGTGTAAATTATTTTCCGGCAGCCGGACTTTCCCGCCGCTACGAGGACGTTGCGCGTGCCTTCGACGTTGGCCGCACGCATCGGCGCGTAATCTCGCATCCAAAGCTGGTAGCTCGCCGCGACGTGAAAACACCAGTCGCAGCCGGCGATTTCGCGTTCCAGCAAATCGCGGTCGCCCACATCGCCGGTCGCACGTTCAAATGATGCGCCGGCCAGCCCGCGCTCGTCTGCGCCCGGCCGCAACAACGCCTTCACGGTATGCCCGCGCGCGACGAGTTCGTGAACCAGATTGGCGCCGATGAAGCCGGACGCGCCCGTGACAAAACATTTCATGTTCGTTGAACGGTTAAATCGTTGAATCGTAATATTGGGAAAAACGCGGTTGTCGGTTGTATTTTACGATTCAACGATTCAACAATTTATCGTTTCTCCAACTTCACAAAAGTTTTTTCGCGCACAGCCGCTTGACATGCCGGCGCGACATGCAAAAATTGCCGCCGTTGTATGCCGGTCAAAAGCACAGCCAGGAAAAAATTGAGCCGCGCGCTCCAGCGCGATCTCGACACGCGGATTGAATTCATGGAGGGCATCGTCCGCCGCGACCCGAATTACGTGGACGCGCTCCAGTTGCTCGGCGACGACTACACGCAGCGCGGCCGTTTTCCCGAAGGCCTGTCGGTGGACGAACGCCTCGCGAGCCTCGAGCCGCAGAACTCGCTGGTCTTTTACAATCTCGCGTGCAGCTACTCGCTCACCGGGCAGTTCGACCGCGCCGTGAAGGCGCTGGAAAAGGCGCTGGGCCTCGGCTACCGCGATTTCGCATGGCTCGCCAAAGACCCTGATTTGAAAAAACTCCGCACCCAGCCCGCCTACGAGGCTCTTAAGGAAAAAATCCAGCGGCTGAAAAAAAAGGCCGGTTGAACAAAAAAAGGATCAATCGCTTTCGGCGGTGACAGTTTGCAATTTTAAACGCTCATGGCCTTCAATAGCCTTCCGAAGCAGACGCAAGGCGTCCAGCTGCTGCAACGCTCGCTGGCGCGCGGCCGGCTCGGTCACGCTTATCTGTTTACCGGCGACCAGCTCGACGATCTGGAGCTGCTCGCCCGCACGCTGGCCAAAACCTTGAACTGCCAGCATCCGGTCAAAACGGACGGCGCGGCTAAGGATTGCTGTGACGAATGCTTAAGTTGCCGGAAAATTGACGGCGAAACGCACGCCGACATCCATTGGGCGCGGCCGGAATCCAAATCGCGCGTCGTCACGGTCGAGCAGATGAGGGATCTGATGCAGCAAATCCAGCTCAAGCCGACCGAGGCGGAATTCAAAGTGGCGGTCATCGCCGGTGCCGATCGGTTGAACGCGCAAGCCGCCAACGCCTTTCTCAAAACCTTGGAAGAGCCGCCGTCAAATTCCGTTTTGATCCTGCTCTCGACCGAGCCGTCACGGATTCTGGAAACGATCTTGTCGCGCTGTCTGCGCCTGAATTTTTCCGGCGACGGCGCGCGTCCGCTTGACGCAGCGCAGGCGGAATGGCTCGAACATTTCGGCGCACTTGCCGGCGGTGAACAAAAAAGTCTGCTGGGCCGCTACCGGCTGCTCGACGCGCTGCTCCAAAAACTCGGCGAAATCCGGGCGCGCGTGGATGAATCGCTGACCGCGCGTTCACCGCTCGAAAAATACGACGAGGTCGAAAAGGATTTGCGCGAAAAGTGGGAGACCGAGCTCGCCGCCGCCATTGAAGCCGAATATCGCCGTCATCGCGCCGATCTGCTGCTGCTGGTGCAATGGTGGCTGCGCGATGTCTGGCTGCACACGCTCGCCGCCGGCAAAGAGCTGCTGAAATTTCCAGCCGTTTCCGGCGCAGAAGCCGTCGCGCGCCGGATCACGCCGCGTCAGGCGCTGGAAAATCTTCAGACATTGGAAAATGCGCAGCGGTTGCTGCACACCAACGTGCAGGAATCCCTCGCGCTCGAAGTCAGTTTGCTGAAATTGCATTTTTAATTTCCGCCAGCAACGGTTAAAATCGGCGAATGAAGTCCGAGAGCAAATCTGGCGGGGAAAAACATTTCGCGCTCGCGTTCGGACTGTTTCTCGGCCTGACGATTCTGAAGTTCGGCAACCCCGTCATCCTCGACAGCAAAATTTCCCCGCCGGCTTCGCTTTCTGATTTCTTGAATGACGCCTGGCCAACGCATTGGGCCAACTGGATTTTATTGCCGCTCGCGCTGGCCGGCGCGGCAATTGCCTTCTCAAAAAAACTGCCCTGGCCGACAATCAAATGGCTCTGGGTGTTACCGCTACTGTGGTTTGGCTGGCAGCTTTTTTCTGCGACCTCGACGGTGGATGCCG
>Ga0181528_10001293_pt1 | contig 15668 bp, 19 predicted proteins | sample PEATcosm2014_Bin_47_FD_119742 | JGI IMG/M metagenome (GOLD analysis project Ga0181528, IMG submission 119742) | Peatland microbial communities from MTU Mesocosm Facility, Houghton, MI, USA - PEATcosm2014_Bin10_10_metaG | ecosystem: Environmental > Terrestrial > Soil > Wetlands > Peat | place...
CGAAGAAACCGTATCTGAGGCGCAACACCATTTCCTTTTTCTCTTTCTGGATAGCGTTTTGATTTTCCAGAAGCTCGATCCCCTGATTATATATCAGCCTGATCGGCGGGAATTTGGGGCGCTACCTCGCTTGGAAAGATCGCCTATTGGCGATCTTTCCAAGTTTTTTCTGATGCCATCATCTTTCCTTGTTTAGAAAAGCGTTTTGTTTAACATTCGGCCCGAGGTTACGCCGCGAGGTGCGACAAGCCGAGTGGTTGGATGAAGCAAAAAGAAGCCAGGCCCCTTGTGGTAGCCGCATGGGATGAGTGGATGGCGAGGAAGGGCCTCGATCTTGACGACGCAACGGGCCGAGACACACTGCAATTCTATTACGACCTCTTGGATGCAAAATCACCATTCTTGAAATTTGCTTCGAGAACGTGCGAAAAATGGCAAGTCATTCACGATTGGCTCGTGAGCGAACGGCGCATTGGATTGTGAACCGTTATTTTCGAGGGGGGCACCGACTTACAAAGGGCCCATACAGGACGTCGCCCGATCTGGCGTATACCTTTCCGAGCTTTCGGGTTGTGGCAACGATGGCAATCCAAAAGGTAATTTCAATAATCATTTGGCGATCCTTGATTAGGTGCTCGGCAACGAAGTGTTTTTCGCGGCGGCAGCAAAAAGCCGAAGGCGTTTTCGTGCTGCGGGCCATCGGGCTAAAAATCGAATAGTTGGCTAAAAGTACTGATCCGCGTTCTCAGTATTGGAAAAATGGATTAGCTTCGGCCGGCTGTGAAGCGAGAAATACGGTTCCCGCCAGGGAACTTAAAGACAGTTGCTTAATGGACACAGGACCGCCGAAGTGCGTGACGCTGTCTAATTAGCTGTCGAGGCGCCGTTTCAATTGCAATCAACCACTCTGATCTCCACCCAGCATAGTCCGTTCGCGGGAACCCAACTTACCTCACGTCGGCTCCTGCAAAAGAGATGCGGCAGGAGGAAGCAAGTGCGGTCAGTCAGGACTGCGATTTCACGGTGACTTTCTTTTGCTTCTCGTCGCAACAAGAACAACATCTCAACTCGTTAGACCAAGCACCGGTGAGGCAGTCGTCGAAAAAATGCACTCGTTACGTCATTGTGGCGCGACACCGCACTGTGATCATTCAGCAACGGCGATGACCGCGTTGAAATGCCCGCTGAGCGAAATCAGCTGAGGCCACGGTGCGTCCGTCTTCAAGGGCCTGCGGGAGGATTTGTGATAGCTTGTCAGTTCGTTTTTCTGCGGCCGACGCTTCTCGGCGATCGCGCAACTTGATAAGCATCCATAACGGAATGCCGATTAAGACATCTAACGCGGTCCAGATTAGCAAAATTTCCACGGCGTTTTTCATGTGCATCGACTACAGACATCGAAGTAATTACGCTTGGACGAACGCGCCAATCGTCCGGCCGCTGGCGACACGGGAAACCTCTACCATTTCGGCCGATGCATCGCGCGTCCGGCCTGCCCGCGTATTCCACGCCTTCATTCGAACATGCGGCCAATAGCTGAGCCGGAAGCGCGACGCTCTCAATCACCGCGTGTCATTGGCGGTGATGAGCTAGTATGGAACCGGCGTCACCGATCCCGCTGCTCAATATTGCTCACCTCGCAAAATACTCGAATGCTGCGGTCAATCCAACAAGACCCCCAGAACTAATCCCGAGGTCCGACCCGCACGGCGCGGGGTGTGCATGAATATTGCCGTATATCCGAGGCCGTGTGCGTCTCGATGTCGTGCCGCGCATTTAGCGGATCGACCAGCATCTTGTCGAGGACACAAAGGGCCCTGCGGTGAACGAGCGGTGAACGCCCGCCACAAGCCAATGTTGAAATGAAAAAACAGTCTCCGTTTTCGGACAGGATGGACTCGTCCTAGAAAGTCAACAATCTGCGCAATCGCATAAGCTCGTAAACGTGCCGGGCGGACAAGACGGCCCTGACCCATGGTTCCTGAGGGGCGGTGTGTATTTCGTACAGAGGATGTTGGGAGGCAGGCTTGGAAAGCAACGCCTCTATGCACTCGAAAAGAGTGCCGTCCTGCACCAGATATGGGGTCGGATAAGGCGAGTCACTGCGCCGCTCGTTTTTGATCGAAGGCCACTTTCTCAAGGACGCAGGAGCGTCGAAGTCGATTTTGATGTCTGCGGCGGTCATGGCACAAATTGTCTCCATACCTTAAGCAAGAGACAGAGGTCAGGCGAGCGTTTTGGCGACGCCAGCGATGAGTTCGAGGGAGCGCAACCGCGTTGCGTGGTCGTAGACATCGGACACGACCATAGGCTCATCGGCCCCAGTTTCCGCGATGAGAGCCTCCATGCCGGAACGTACCGATATGACCAATCACGACCGAAATTGCGGCACTCGCAATTCCCATCATGTGTAATGCTCTGCGACCCAGATCCGGCGATAACACCAGGCTTCGGCATGAACCGCGACATCGCGGGCATTGTCGAGTGCGCCGCGCGCGTCGGTATCTTCCGTTACGCGGACGAGATCGAGGATGGAAAGTACGATCATCAAGTCTTCCTGACATATATGCGCTTGAAAGGCGTGCGAGGTTGCCCGAGAGACGCCACAGAACCTTGTCGATTGTAGAAAGTGACACCGTCGGTTCGGCTAATCAACACTCAAAGCCTGGTCTATATCCGCGATCAGATCGGACGGGTGCTCGATACCGATTGAAAGCCGTATCGTTGAGTCGAGTATTCCTATCTTGTGCCTGATGCCCGCCGGCACTCCAGAGTGCGTCATGCTCGCCGGCAGGCTCGCGAGCGATTCAGTGCCGCCCAGGCTAACAGCCAGCTTGAAGATCTGCAGCGCGTTGAGGAATTTGAACGCGGCACCCTGACCGCCGACAATGTCGAAGGAGAACGTGGAGCCTGCGCCCGTGCACTGCCGCTTGAACAGCTGGCCGGCCGGCGAGTTTTCGTCGAGCTGACCGAGGTAATGGACCTTGGCCACTTTGGCGTGGTCACGTAGGTAGTCCGCAACGAGGCGTGCGTTGGCGTCGGCCTTTTCCATACGGATGCTCAATGTTTCGAGCGACCGGCTGAGCATCCAGCAGGAATGCGGGTCGAGTTGGGTGCCGATGGCTCCGCGCAGCGCTTTCACATCTTTCATGAGCGCTTTCGAACCCAGCGCGGCGCCCGCTATGAGGTCGGAGTGACCTCCGATGTATTTGGTCAAGGAGTACAATGAGAGGTCCGCACCGTGTTCGATCGGCCGCTGAAACACGGGACCGAGCAGTGTGTTATCGCATGCGACGATTGGCGTGTGACCCTGCGCATGGCCGATCGTGTCGGCGACCCGACGGACCATCGCCACGTCTACCAGGCCATTCGTGGGATTTGCCGGAGTTTCGATGAAAATCATCGCGACCCGGCCTTTGCCCATGGCTTCATGCGCTGCCAGGCTGACCGCGGCCTGATCGACTCCATCGGAAAAGCCGACTGCACGGATGGACAGACCTGCCAGCGTCCTGGCGAAGAGGGTCTCGGTTCCGCCATAGAGGGGCTGGGAGTGCAGAATGACGTCGCCCGGGCGCACAAAGGCGAGGATCGTGGTTGCGATTGCCGACATGCCGGATGAGAACAGCGCGCACTTGTCGGTGCGTTCGTAGACGGAGAGCCTGTCTTCGACGATCTCGCTGTTGGGGTGGTTGAACCGCGAATAGACTAAACCGGCGCCCATTCCCTCGGGTGGCTCGCGCCGGCCCGACACAAAATCAAAGAAGTCCTGTCCATCCTCGGCAGTTTTGAAGACGAAGGTTGAGGTCAGGAAGACAGGCGGTTTGACTGCTCCTTCCGACAGTTGTGGGTCATACCCGTAATTTAGCATCAGCGTTTCGGGATGGAGCAAATGATTGCCGATGTGGGTCCTCGACGGGAACGGCTTTACCATGGTCCACCTCACTGTCTCGGTTTATACGTCGCGGCTCAGCCCGAAGCAGGTTTCGGTCTTCATGCGACGCGGATCTCGCATCGCGCCCGGTCTTCCGGTCGGCGTGCGGCAAACCTACATGTATCAGACTTCCCATCTTAGGGATCGACAGGTGTGTCTGAGCAGCTCGCATTGTTTGAAAACCCTGCTTCGGAACCGGAAGGGCTGCGGTATGTGGCCGACTTTGTCTCTGCGGAAACCGAACAGAAGCTCATTTCCGGGATTCAGGACCTTCCGTTGCAGCCCTTCCAATTCGGACAGTTCCAGGCGAAGCGGCAGGTCGCTTCGTTCGGTTTTCGCTACGACTACGCCTTGCGGCAGCTGCAGAGGCCGAACCGGTCCCCGCCTGGTTGGATGAGATCGTCGCGAGAGTCGAAGCGTTTGGTGGCCCCGCTACCCGGATCAGACAGGTCCTATGCACTGAATGCGACGTCGGAGTGGGCATCGGCTGGCATCGCGACAAACCTCACTTCGACCGAATATTTGGTCTTTCGCTGGGATCCGCCTGTAAGTTTCGGTTGCGTAGAGCCGATAGCAGGTCGTGGGACCGGTTCACACTCGATGCCCAACCTCGCTCGCTCTACATGATCTCCGGTGCCTCCCGACAGATATGGGAACACAGTATTCCCGCCCTCGAATCGCCGCGGTACTCTGTTACGTTTTGAACCATGAGCAATGCGGCTGACCGTGATACGTCAAGTTGATAAACCTGCGGCGAACCTGGAACCCGTGATTTGATGGCGAAACGATCCGGCAGCGCAATTCTTCCTTTGCACGGCGGACGCGTCCCTCCTTGGCTGGCGACGCGAATGTCCGCGCTGGGCGCCATCGTTACGCAGGCTATCGTCCACCATTATGGTCGCGACGAGTTCATGCAGCGCTTGGCTCATCCGTTCTGGTTCCAATCCTTTGGAGCGGTCATGGGGATGGACTGGCATTCGTCCGGCATCACAACCAGCGTTATCGGTGCCCTCAAACGCGGGCTGGCGCCGATCTCGGACGAACTGGGCATTCACGTTTGCGGCGGCCGAGGCCAGCATTCGCGCAAGACGCCGGACGAATTGCAAGCGCTGGGCGAACGTATCGGTTTTGATGGCGCCGGACTCACCCGCGCTAGCCGTCTGGTTGCCAAGGTCGATAGTGCCGCCGTGCAGGATGGCTTCGATCTCTACCTCCACGGATTCTTCGTAACGAATGACGGCAGGTGGACAGTCGTGCAGCAGGGCATGAACGGCGACAAGAAACAGGCGCGCCGCTACCACTGGCATTCCGAGGACTTAAAGAATTTCGTCGATGAGCCGCACAGCGCGATTGACGGCCCGACGCAGGGTAAGATCGTAAATCTGACGGACAAGCGAGCCGAGACCTCGCGTGCCGCCCAACTGGAATTGCTTACGGACCTCGGCCCAGACCGCATCGTCTCGGAGCTTGCCGCGTTTTCGGGAGAGACACCGGCGCAAGCGTTGCTTCCCCACCTCGTCATGCCGGCACGACACGATGTCCGATCCAGCGACGTCTTCACGCGGCGGCTGCACAGCACGCTCGCCGCGGCGGCCGAACGCGGTCCCGTCGACTTTTCGGAACTCCTACTGACGCCGGGGGTAGGAGCGCGCACTGTTCGATCGCTCGCGATGGTCGCCGAAGTCGTACACGGGGCGCCGTATCGCTTCCAGGATCCGGCCCGCTTCTCGCTCGCCCACGGCGGCAAGGATCGCCACCCGTTTCCCGTACCGCTCAAGGTCTACGATGAAACGATCCGGGTCATGAAATCAGCGGTGGCCAAAGCAAAGCTTGGGCGCGAAGAGGAATTGCAGGCCTTGAAGCGCCTCGACAGCCAGGCGCGTCGCCTGGAGGCCACCGCCACAGGTTCGACGTTCCAGTCATTTGCGGCCGCTGAGCGCGCGGCTTCGCCTAGCCTGGACGGCAGATCGGTATTCGGCTGGGAGAAGGACCTCTCCGTAGATAAAATCGCGGGCTCGTGAATCTTGATCACATGTATGTCATCGTAAACTTCCAGCATGGCTGAGCGGAAGGGCGGCTGTCCGAAGTTGACCGTTTTCGAGCTGTGCGTCCGTTTCGCGGCTTCGACCTGGCGTCATTGCGTGTTTCGGCATTGATTCGCCGCTCAGCATAAAATGGTTCGCGTCAAGCCGCGGATTGTCCTTGTTTTCCGGGCTTTCAGGTTTTAAGCCCTGAAGCTTCACACCATAGAATGACGAAGCGAATCATCGCGGCTCGCCGGCCGTCGAACCTGACAGGTGTCGGGGCAACGATTTCGGGTTCAGATTTCGCCGGGCTTACAAAGGAATTGAAATGTCCAAGATGAGTAAAAACCAGCTGATTGATGCGATCGCAGAAGGAACAGGGGTCTCGAAAGCGGACGTGAAAGCAGTCATAGAGCAGATGGCGACCGTGGGCTACCGGGAGTTGAACGAGTCGGGGGAGTTCGTGGTTCCCGGCTTTGTCAAAATGTCGGTCGTGAACAAGCCCGCTACCGAAGCGCGCAGTGGCGTCAATCCTTTCACGAAGGAGCCGATGGAATTCGCGGCTAAACCAGCCAGCAAATCAGTAAAGGCATCACCGTTGAAGGTCGCCAAGGACGCCGTGTAGCGAGGTGGACCAGGTTTGCGGCTGAACGGGCTCGCTTGGCCAAGCGATAAAGCATCGACAGTTGAGCGACATGCTTGATAACATGCGATCGACGAACAGTTACTTTCTAGGCCTCGATGCGATCCGTCAAAAGAAAGCTCAGCCGACCGAACGGGGATGGCCGAACCGCTGCGTGCCCAAGCTTGCGGGCGCACTTCGTTGTTTCGACCGATAGGGCGAGGTCAGCAGGAGCAAAAATAACGCCCGGTTAGCCCTGTATCGTGCTGCCGGGCGCGAGCGCTCCGATCCGCGCATCACGACCTGGCCCTCAACGGTGCAAACGCACCATCGCCACGCTTTACCGTGCTTGTTCAAGGCTGCTTGAAAGGTCGGATACTCGTGCGCCAGCATTTCCAGATATCACAGGTCCCACTGCAATGTTTGTCTGGAAGCCGCCCCGAAGGTTCAATATTTACAGCGCTTTATGTAAAAAACATAGAAGCGTCGGGAAATAGCGATCTCCTGTTCAACTACTGGCCAGGCGACCAACGCAATCATAAGTAACTATACTTATAAGATACAACCAAGAAAACTATTTGAAACCTAAAATATTTCGGGTACTTGCTTTCGTTCGCCGCTTGGCAATTTGGACGCTGGTCTGGGCAATCGGCATTTGTCGATGGATCGAACTTGAAGTCGAAGCAAAGATGCGCATCTCGTTTTTTGGACAGAATTGATGTTGGACTCAAGCAGGATCGCTCTTTTTATTGACGGCGCTAGCTTACATGCGACCGCCAAGGCACTTGGCTTCGACATCGATTACAAGCGGTTGCTTGCGGAATTTCAGTGCCGCGGCACGCTGGTACGTGCCTACTACTACACAGCTGTCAGTGAGGAACAGGAATTTTCGTCCATTCGTCCCTTGGTCGACTGGCTGGATTACAATGGCTACACGGTAGTGAAAAAATCGACGAAAGAGTTTGTCGATGCTGGTGGCCGCCGCAAAGTCAAAGGCAATATGGATATCGAGCTCGCTGTCGATGCGATGGAGCTCGCTAACCACATCGATCAGATGGTGCTGTTTTCCGGTGACGGAGATTTCCGTTCGCTGGTCGAGGCGATGCAGCGTCGCGGCGTGCGGGTGACGGTGATTTCGACAATTTCAAGTCAACCGCCAATGGTGGCTGACGAACTGCGCCGGCAGACCGACACTTTTGTCGACCTTAGGGAGCTTCGGTCAAAGGTTAGCCGCGATCCACTGGAGATCGCGCAATTGGGCAAGCCACGCCATCGCGCTTCGCGGGTGTAGCACGGTCGGCAAGGCGCCGTCCTCAAGGCACCCAGGTCTGCCGAGGCGGGGAAGGTTCAGTGTGAGCTCCAATCCTGGCTCCACTCGCGTCATGATTTCGGATGACTGAAGCCAGCTCCGTTTCGACGCGCAATGCGCTAATTGCCATTGCTCAACGTCAGGATAACGTCGGCTAACGCGATTGCGTCGCCTTGGCAGCGGCAGCAACTTCCAGGAGGCCGCAAGCATTGTCGCACCCGAGGCCGGTCTCGCCCATGCAGGCGTTCAGAAGCCCGCGTGCTGTTCGGCGGCTTGCGGCATTGAGGATGCTTTGTAATTGCAGATTTTGGGATCGCCCCAAGAGTTTTGCGAACAGTGCCCGACAGTTTTCCGTGGAAAGCGAACCTCTTGGCATAAAATGGAGTAAGTCGTTGATTGATAAGCTTTCCCGCAATGAGCTTATCGATTAGTGGGTTGGTTGCGCGTTGTGAGTGGTAAGTCCTGGGACGGACTTCGACGCCCTTGGAACACGTTGCCCAGAAGCCACATCGCACGCACGGAATCCAACGAGCGACGTGATCGTGATGGCAACGTGAGTTTTCGCAGCTTATAGATTTTGCAATTGCAATTGTGACGGCGATGGGGAATCGCGCGGTGCCAACGCGTCCAGGGCGATGTCGCGTGGATCGACAGTTGGTCGATATCGAAAAGACTGACCGAGACATGAACTTCGACGAAAAAGCAAAGACCGACAGCACTGCGGAAGCAGCAGCACTCGTTTCGCAGCGTTCTGAGGCGGATGCGAAGCAGAAGCGATTCGGATTCACAGAAAATGACTTCATCGTTTATCCCGCGCACGGCGTTGGGCAGATTGTATCGATCGAAGAGCAGATCATTGCGGGCGCTGGCCTGGAATTCTTTGTAATCTATTTCGCGAAGGCCAAGCTGACGGTACGCGTTCCCACTCGCAAGGCTGCGAACGTCGGAATGCGCAGGCCGTCGGATCCGGCCGCGATTCATCGGGTGAAACGAATCCTGGGTGAGACTGCCCGAAGGGGCCGTGGCACTTGGTCCCGTCTCGCGGTCGAGTACGCGAGCAAGATTAACTCGGGAGATATCGCCGCGATTGCCGAGGTCGTGCGTGACCTTTATCGGCCAGGCGCCGACACTGGACAGAGCTTCAGCGAACGTCAATTATACGAGACGGCGCTTGATCGTCTTTCCGCAGAAATTGCGCTAGTCGACGGCATCTCCAAGGAACAATCGGTCGAGAGCGTCGAGAGCCTGTTGAGGGCGCGATCCTGTGCGATTGGAATCACGAGAGAAGCAAATACTCCAAGTCTTTCCGTTGAAGTACCGGAATCCAGGCGAGCCGTCTGAGAGCTGGTCCGGACGGGAGACGCTACCCCTCTTGCGTTGCGCCGGGACCGGTCGCACGATCGAGCAGTCCTCGGTCGGAAATGCAAAAATCGATGGACAGGTCTCGTCGACGGCGAGTATAGATCGTCAATTGCCGAACCCGATGGTCCAGTTGGAGAATCGCCATGAAATTCGCGTTGGGCGTGGTGATGCTTTGCGTGATAAGCGGACCGGTCTTGGCGGCCAGTGCCACCAATTCGAGCAAGTTTCGATTTGCCGATGCCACATCGGATCGATGCCTCGCTGATTGTGCCACTCGGGATGCCTCTTGCAAGCGTGTTTGTCCGACAACGTTTAACACGCCATGCCTCAGTTCCTGTGATAGCCAGACACAAATCTGTAGACAGGGCTGTCAGTCCGGCAGGTAGCACCCAAGACTGCTCTTGAAAGCGAATGGGACGGCGTCCAAACGAAAGAAACCGGATGTCCGGGTTAGCGATGCCGGAGCAGACTTTCCGAGGTCTTTCGCGCGTCAATTCGCTGCCCGCTCGTATTGGTCGGTTCAGTTAAGGTGTGAAATTTCGGAACAGCCGTTCTGTTTGCCGTTTCAAGCTAAAGATATCGCGGGCCGACCAGCTCGGGGCATCTGCGAGGCCGCGGTCGTCTTCGCCCGGCGGCGGCGTGATTGTGAAGCGCCCGCCGAGAGTTACATTTCAATGTCCGGTCTCAACAGCGCTCGGATCTTCCATGTCATGTTTGGCTGGCTCTGCCTCACGCAGAATCTGCCGTCCATTACCGGGACATGTATCACCGATGCCCGCTTGTCGGCACAGCAGGGCTGGAAGGCTTCGCGGTAGCCCGGTTGGTAGATGTAAAGGCGTGCATAAAAAGGATCAACGCTGACTACGAAATCCATGGATTTCATGGCAGGCGGAATCTTGCCACGCAAATCGATCAGCCGGTCAGTGGAATTGCAGGCCAGTAAAGTGGCAACCAGAAGCCATTCCATAGCCGTAATGTAGCGCGGTTTTCACGAATTAAGGAATCAAAATTCCACCCCGGTCTAATAATGCGAGCAGCGAACGAGACGCAAATCGAGCAGAACGACGAGCGGCTGGCCGCCATCGAAATCGTGCGTAACCTCAGCAAGCCTAACGCGCGCGCTGTTGTGCAGCCCGTCGCAACACTTTAGGCGCATAAACGGCGGCAGCTTCGCCGCGGGCTTGTCGCTGTTCGGCCATATGGACCAGCCTTCGAAGCGACTGTACCTCGGCCAGTCGACGAGCCAGTGTCAGCACACTGGGGACAGACCTGCTCGGGGCGGTCCCGGCTCGGCCAAGTGGGAGCGATTTCCGGCGCATTTTTTTGCCTTTCTCAAAGCGACCCGACCTGCACATTCTCCGCCCTCGCAGGCAGCGGGGCTAGTGCAGAGGCGACACACTCTCCTGATTCCGCGAAGTGGCTATCTCGTCGCCTCCGATTGCCGACAAGCCCCGATTGCCTCATCATCCTTACATGACCGGTCTCATACGCTATCTTACCCATCCGCAGGTGAAAATCGACCCCACCGTTCCTGTTCCATCATGGGGACTAAGTGACCTCGGAAGAGCACGCACGGAAACTCTGGCGAACACCGGATGTCTTTCGGGAACAACGCAGATCGTTTCCAGCGGAGAACGAAAGGCGATTGAAACCGCCGAGATCATTGCTGGGAAATTAAATGTTGTCGTCGAGGTGAGGGAGGCGATGCACGAGAATGATCGATCAGCGACCGGCTTCTTGCCGCCTAACGAGTTTGAAGCGGTAGCCAACCAGTTTTTCGCGAAACCTTTTGTCGCTATTAGGGGATGGGAAAGAGCAATTGATGCCCAGGTCCGAATCGTCCGTCAGGTTGAACAGGTCCTGGCGCGTAATCGAGCAGGCGATGTGCTCTGCGTCGGCCATGGTGCCGTCGGCACTCTTCTATTCTGTCACTATGCCGGTTTTGCCATTGATCGAATTCATGACCAACCCGCTGGGGGCGGTCACTGCTTTGCGTTCGCGAAAGACGGGCGTCGGCTGCTGCATCCATGGCGTCGAATGGAAAACTTGCCGTGAGGTCATCACGTCCGAGTGGGGTCAAGCGCGCCGGATTTGACCTTTTGGCGAAAGTCCGGGTAACGCAGCCAAGTTGGAATTAAAGAGATCTTAACAATGATATCCGAGGTGTGAGCTCAGTTTAGCGATTTTTGAGTACTTAGGCCCACTGGTTGGGTTTTATTGTTGCTTATGGCCACCTTCGTGAGTTGTCGATCAGATGACCGGGCCGAACTCGTTTTTGATAGAGTTGGAAGATGCCGTGTCGCGAGGAACGGCAGAAAGCTGCTTGCGGGCATTGTGGCACGCGACGGACGTGCTGATTGCCGGCCGCTATTCCGAAGAACAAATCTGGACCTTTGGGGAGGTGATCGGGCGCCTGGCGGAGGAAATTGAACAAGTCTCCCGCGTCCATCTCGCGAACAAACTTGCTCCCAGCAGTAATGCGCCGTTCGACGTGATTCGTAAGCTCGCCTTTGATGACTCGATCGATGTTGCTGGTCCAGTCCTGCGTCAGTCCGAGCGGCTCGATGGTAAGTCCTTGGTTGCCAATGCCAGAACCAAAAGCCAGCAACACCTGCTCGCGATAGCAAGTCGAAAAAGCATTTCCTGCGAAGTGAGCGACGTCCTCGTCAAGCGGGGCAATCGAGAGGTCGTCGGCTCAGTTACCGCCAACTCAGGGGCGCAGCTATCGGACTTTGGCTTTCTGCACCTGGTAAAACGTTCGGAAGACGATTCTATCCTGGCCGAGTACCTTGGCCTTCGAAAGGACATTCCCAGGCACGTGTTCCAGCAATTGATCTCGAAGGCATCCGACGAGGTAAAGGCAAAACTTAAACGAGAACGCCCTGATTTGGCCAGCCAGGTTCAGGCGGCCGTGACTGACGTAACGGGAGCCTTTCACGCAAAATTTGGACCAGCGACCAAGAATTACTTCAGCGCCAAGCGCAGCGTTGGCAAGCTGCACCAAAACGGTCAGTTGGACGAAGACAAGCTGTTCGAATTTGCGCACTCGCTGAAATTGGAGGAGACCACGGTCGCACTGTCAATACTTTGCACTCTTCCGGTTCACGTTGTGGAGCGGGCGCTGGTCGATAAAAACAGAGAGGCGATCCTGGTTTTAGCAAGAGCCCTGGATCTTTCTTGGCCCACGACCATGGCACTCCTCTTCCTGGGGGCGACTAACTATCGAATAATGGCATCCGATCTGGACAGGATGAAGGGCGAGTTTTTTCGGCTCAACGTCGACACTTCAAGACGGGTGTTGAAGACCTATCAATCCCGCAAGGATGCAGGCATCGACGAGTCTGCTTTCAGTCGCCTTCCCCAGCTGCATAGCGGATGAACCACACCCGGTCGCCGCGACGGCACCTGAAACAGGATATATCCCATCGCTAAAGCCCGTCGAACAAAGGGACGGGCTGCTCAAGCCGCAGCATTCCGTGTTAATCAGGATGATGATGTCGATCGAACCTGCCAAAACCTGAGCAGCCGCCGGGCATTTTCGGTTGTTAGCTTGGCGAATTGATCCTGTGCCTTGGTCAATTCGAGCGGTCCCATTCTTCCCGTCACAAAGCGGCTATCCAGCACCGCGTGGACGGTCTCCCAGCTGAGCCCAGCGGCTCTACAGGGAACGAGGACGCCATCGTCGCGCAGGCTTTGCATCAAGGGTCGGATCACTTCGATGGTAGATCGCGATATCTCGGCGAGCGCAACCACGGTCTCCTCATATTTGCGCTGCTTGGCAAATCCGAACAAAGTCGCTTCATTCAGCTCACCTTTTTCGCTCAGCAGCGCTACGAAGCGCTTCGCCATCTCAAAATTGCGAACCTTGGACATCTCACGGCTTACTCCCGCCGAAATCGCCGCGATGGCGGTGCGAATTTCCTCAAAAAGGTGCGGTGGCGCGCGTGATAACAGCCGCGAGCGGACCGCCTCTGTCGCGTTTCGCAACAGTTGCTGACGAAGTTCCGCGGGCAAATCGACCCGGATGCCAGTCTCAACGGCAAGTTCAGGATCGGATTCGGCTTGCGCTAGAACTTCGGCAAATCCAGCCGCAGAAACTCGCGCACCAGGATTGTTGATTATCCGGCGACTGACGGATGGGTATCGACGTGCCAATAGCGCGTCGGTAACAATTTCTTTTAACCACCATCGGCCTGAAATGGCCAAAAGATGCTGCTCACCTCTAGTTTTCGCGATTTCGAGCAAATCTTCGGTGTCGAGTCGCGCAGATTCGGACAAAACCGGACCAGCAACAGCTATCTCGTCGTTCCTTGCAAGACGGCGGATAACTGAAGGCGGTGCTTGGGCGATGGGAGCAAGTTTGCCACTCAGCTCGGCAAGAGCAATGCGGGCGCTGATATCTGCGATAGCCCGAAGTTCTATCGTCTTGATAAGGCGTTCGAGCACATTGTCGAATAGCTCGATCTGGTCGCCATTCAGATTGACGGCTGATGACAGAAAAAGATCTGTCACACGCTTGATCGTTTCCAGACGTTTTTCTGCCGATCCAGCATTTATTGCTGTTTCGACTTCGTCGACGATCGATAACTCTGCCACAGACATCGCTCATCCTGAGCGTTTTACGAGCGCTGTTCTAAGCGAAAGACGACCTATAGAGGGAATAACTAAATGTTTCGTAAAATTGGAAATTCGACCCGTGACTAAGCCAGGTCGTTGTAACGGTAGGTCTCGGCTAAAGTACGTGGAACCGGCGTAAAGCGGCTGTATTCGGTTCTCTGTATTGCTTCCCCAAAGGTACGCGTGGACCAGAGCGCAGCAGGGGCCTGCCTACTGCAGGAAACGTGAGCGAACCTCCGCTGAACGCAATCGAAAAAACTCGATGTTGTAGCCCGTCTGCGTTTCACGCCCGAAGATGCCGAAGTTGCGCCCGCCGATTCCAGAGGGCGACAGCTTGGATGCGGAAACCGGCAATTCAACCGTTAATCATCGGGGTGAATCGACAGCCGTAACTCGCATAACCCGTAAGCTTGCTTGGGAGGCATTAATTAGAAAAGTTTACCAGCGAATAAACTTGGTGAGGCGGCAGCGGAGCTAAGCTTTACGGAGAAGCGGTCAACACGTGCCGGCGACAGATGGTTCTTATAGTCAGACTTACTGCAGCTACGCGGGCTTAAAAGCGCGGCTTTGCGCCGCGCTCAGATAAGCGTGATCCAGGAAAGATTGGGATTGACAGTAGGCAGGGTCGTTCTCGTAATCTTCCAGCGGACCGTGCGCTGACTACAGGTGCGCTGAGGGGGACTCATGAGATCCATCGCTCTAATTGCAATGCTGCTAACGAGCAGCAGCGCATTTGCTCAGACGAACGCGAGTCCGCTGAGCTTCGCGAACGGCAAAATTGTCGTTGCGCAATCCTATTGCAAGATGTGCGGGGATCAGCGCACGGATTGCGTGCTCAGGTGCAATGGTGCAGGCGCATGCATCCAAAATTGCGATGTCGATTATCAATTATGCACAGAGCGAGCCTGCCGGCCCCGGCGTTAGTTGACGAAAAAGACCGCCCGTAGGCGGTCTAGTAGCAAACGAATTATTTTGGGCTGATCAAGCCGTGGCAAGTACCGCGCGGTTCTGTTTTCGGCGATACGCCATAACACCAAGACCGCAGAAGCCCAGGATCATCATCGCCCAGGTCGAAGGTTCGGGAACAGCAGCGGTGACAGTCACGGTGGCCGCACCCGACGGGAAAATGAAGGGAAAACCGGAATCGTTCGATAAGGTGATAACGCCGCTATTGTCAAAGAGAATGAACCCGACGCCGTCTGCGATGAACGCAAGCCCGCTGCTGTCAACGTGGGGAGACGCCGTGGTCAAGACGTTGTCATTGAACCCAAAGTAAAGGTGGGGCGCCAGAAGGCTGACAGCGTAATCGGTTCCGCCAAGGTCAATTTCGCCCGTCAATGCGGTGACTACTGAACTGCTGTTCACGGTAGCTTGCAGGTCTGTTGCCGAAACGGCTGTGTGGCCAGGTTGCAGAGTGGTTGAAAACGACAGGTCCAGTACCGACGCATTTGCCGTCTGGGCAAAGCAAGATGCCGTCAGCAATCCGGCGACAACCATGGCGATCTTCATTTTCGACTTTATCACCGTCCAACCCCTACGCTTTTACTAATGCGATTTAAATGTTTAATTAAATCGCGTCTGCCTCACTATTCAAACAAAATCGGGGGTGAGTCAATCATCCAGCCAGCGGTCGTAAAAGAAAAACCGCCATGATGGCGTTAAGGTTTTCGCCTGGCGCGGCTATTTGGCCGGAACCTCGATTGGGTTCCCATCGCGGCCTCACTCTCGAAGTTGTTTTCAAGGTGCGCCGCCGCTTGGCGAAGGCTACCCGTTCGTAGCGGGCGAGGGCAGCAGGGCGACGAA
>Ga0181528_10001295_pt1 | contig 15652 bp, 15 predicted proteins | sample PEATcosm2014_Bin_47_FD_119742 | JGI IMG/M metagenome (GOLD analysis project Ga0181528, IMG submission 119742) | Peatland microbial communities from MTU Mesocosm Facility, Houghton, MI, USA - PEATcosm2014_Bin10_10_metaG | ecosystem: Environmental > Terrestrial > Soil > Wetlands > Peat | place...
AACGACTCGAATCGGCAGTTCCCCGCGACCGCGTAATGCGTATTCTCACGCAGGTATTGAGTCGTGAATCGAGCGATAACAGTTCATTTGACAGCTTGATTTCCATTGTCGGGATGTTGCCTGGCGTGAAGAGGTACACTGACGAAAGTGTTATCACGCTGGCGATCGAGACTTTGGTTCGAATTATTCAAGGACAGGTTTATGGTGTCACCGTCAAGCAAGCGCAATTACAACGCGCGCTGAATGTCCTACCGAAGTTTGGCGATGCTGCAAAGAAAGTGATTCCGGCTTTGGAAGACGAATTGATTCTGTTGCAAGCGAAGTCGAACGCCGACGACAGCAAAAAAATCGACTGGATCAATGAAGCGATTGAGAAAATCCAAGAAGAGGAATTCCACCCCCCCACACGTCAACCAAGAATCGCGAAATAATTGCTACTCGCGAGGCTCATTTGGACAAAAAGCAAACGTAACAGATACTCCCTGTCCAATGTCTCGGAGTTGCGACCGGATTCAAGGAATCGGGGCAGACGGGCTACTCGAAGCATTCGCCGAGCCTACTTGGCGATTTGCCAGCCGTACTTGCCCAGTTCCATGACCAGCATCACCGTACCGGTAATCAGTGCGGCGAGTGATACGAACAACAGGCCCACGTAAATGTCGGGTGCCGGAGCCTCTTCGGTTGTTTTGCGAGCAGCCATGATCGACCTTTGTGGATCGGGTTTACTTCAAAAAGCTTTTCAATCTATGTCTGGACCAGGATTTCGATTCGATCAGAACTTCGTCGTGACCTCGTCGCCCACCTGGAATTCCGCGTTTGGTGCTCGAACCTTGACGATGCCAACTGACTTGTCGGCTTCGACGCGCGTCAGGACGAGATCGCCGAGGTATTTTTCGCCACGGTAAACAGTCAGCTTGTTATTGACCACCAGTCCAGAATCACTGCCGATCGAGACTTCGACATATTCTTGCTTGGATCGGCGATTGGGGCGAAGGACTTCGAGAACTCGACCCTGCAACGGCGGTGGCGGAGTGATCAGTGCGACCATTTGTTTTGGATCCGTCGTTAGATCCTTGGATGCGAGGTACGCTTTGTACGTCCGGATGTCGTTCAGTGCCTGTTCGTGTTTTTCTTCATACTGCTGAAGTTGGAGGTCCTGGGCGAAAATCCTGTCCAGCGCTTCTGAGAGCTTGGCTTCGATTTCTTCGCGAGACACGTATAGTTCGCCATTTTTCTCGCGTTGTAGATCGGCTTCCTTTTTGCGTTCGGCGGCTTCGGTGGTTGTCAGTGCGGCCTGATCTCGTTGTTGATCGACCTCTTTACGCAATTGCTTGTTATCGGCAATCAGGGTCTTGGCTTCATCTTCGAGGCGCTTGTTGTCGCCCTTCAGCCGTTGAAGAGCGTTTTCGAGTTCATCTTTCGCTTGCTTTTGTTCCGTCAGCAACTTTTCTATTTCGGCTTGTTTTTCTTTGACCTTGGTTTCCGCCTTGGCTTTGTCGGCTTGAGCTAGTTTTTCCGCAGCTTTCCAGTTGGTCTGCGCTGTGAAAACGGCCCCGGCAAAAGCCATAAACATAATGCTTAGAGCAAGATGCAACACGACCAGGATTTTACCAATTGTTGTCATTGCTCTACCTCGTCCCAATTCTCAAACGTAAACCGGTTTTAACGACCTGGAAAAACGAACCTGACGCAAACGCGAACGATCAATAGCCAACGCTCAATTGCTTCTTCAACTGATCCTGACGATGCTGCAATCGGCGCTTGTTCTCTTCCAGTTGGATCAGTTCGTTGTCCAAATTCTTTTTTTGTTCTTCAGCAGCAAAGCTATCGTTTCTCAGCAGTTGCAACTGGTTCGACAATCGCATGCCTTCTTCGCGTCGTTCTTGTGCGACTTTCATCACGTCTTGCGTTTCGATTGTCAGCTTCGAAAACTCGTCGCCCACCGATTCCAACTGTTGCCAGAGCTGCTGGAATCGATCCGTCAATTCTTGTTCACGGATTTCGACCCCCACTTTGTCGGCCGCAATCGAATCGGTCACCCCTTTTATGGCTTCCTGCAATTGCTGTGGCATGGGTTTCAGTCGATTAATTTCATTGTTTGTATCCTGCTCGATACGTTTCCGCACATCCAGGACAACTTCTGCAAGAACAGGCTTCTTGTCGGCCACTTTTGATTCCGTCTTCCGGTGAATGGCCGTATATTTCGGCACATCCGAACGTTCGGTTTCAAACACAAAATCCTTCGTGACTTCGGGTGCTCGTAGTTCTCCCTGCCAATCGGGACCACCTGTTCGAAGAGCGGCCACGAATGCCAGAAATCCCAAACTCGACGCCGTAACAAAGACCACGAGGATTTTGCCAATTGTATTCATAATGACAAATCTCTCACTCTGGACCGACGAAAGGACAACAGCATCGACATCTTAAGAAAGAATCTTACAGGTCGAGAAAAATCAAAGTCAATCAGAAAGTCGAGCATCCGACGCGTAGAACTGATTTCCGACAAAAATCTCGGAAGACACAATCCTGCTTTCTCTTGTTCGACAAAATCGCTCGGAACCTCCAAAACAGCCGAGTGATCCCGAACATCTCGCGCAATCAATCCAGCATTTGACGGGTTATTCCGGAAAGACCGGTCATAACACCGAGGATTTCGCTCGAAAAACCGTCAGGATCTTGCCGAGCCAACTGATTCGATCTCAAGGTGAATTGGTTTGCGGTGCTTGAATCGCGAGTCGATCTCTTCTTCGCGGTGTTCGCGACGGCGTTCCTCGATCGTCATTTTCAGACTTTGTTCGTTTTGCCAATATCGAACTCCGTAGTCGACGAAGGCAAAAATGAGGAGGCAGAGAGACAGTTGAATACACAGGTCGGTAACAAGGTTTTCCGTAAGTGTCATCATTGAAAACGTTTCAGTCGACGCAATCGAGCGAAAATGCCACTGATGATGAGCGAAGAATCTGTACGTTACGACTGCCAAAATGCCCAGTCGAATCAGGCGTGCCAGAGATTCCGCCAGCTTATTCCGTGAGACGATGCTGTTCGGACGAAACCGTGGCGACGCCATTGAGGGGATCCATAACCAACCCGTTTGGATCAGGTTTGCGGTTAATCCACCGATTACCAACACCAGAAACACTGGCCACAAGATAGAAACTAAATTTCGCGAGGTTGTCTGGAGAAGCTCCACGCCAAACGCGATGTTCATGGAAGTGCGTGGTTGGCTGGAAAGAGTCTTTTTCATCAACCCGGCGAGCGTATTCGCCCATTCGGGAGCGGTCCAAAAGATATAACAGCTTGCGAGGAAAAGAGTTGCTGCGGCAGTGAGCTCGGCGCTTCGAGGAATCAGACCGCGTGCCTTTGCTTGTCGCCGATGTCGTTCGGTTGGCGGCAGCGCTCGATCTGCATCGTCGTGGCTGAACATAACGAGATCTCAGGCTTGGAATGCCTTCGAAACATCGACAGCGTATTCATTCGAAAAAGCTTCTTCGAATGAAAACACATCGACAAAATCGTCGAACTGGTCGTTGTCTGTCTTTTTCATGTCGCCAAGTTCGATCATTTCAAAGACGATGCGTCCGATGTCAGCAGTTGAAGAAACGCCCCAAAAACGAAATACCGTTGTCGCCATCATTCCGTAACGGCGCTGTCCCAGAGAACGGACTCCGTCCAGCAATTCGCGCGGAGAAATATGTCCGGCCTTTTCGTTCTGCTGGTCACGCCCATACTTTTCCTGTGCCTCCGACAGCGCGTCTCGGACGAAAAGATACGCATGGTGATGAAACTTCAGCTTTGGTCGTTGAGATTTCGTAAGAGGCATTGTTTTCGTCAGTATCGTTTGAGGAACTCAATGGTCAATCCATTGTTGTCTCTGCTGCTCATCCAGTCGTTCTCCGAATATACTACAGAGTCTCGTGCGAATGAAACCCCTCTTGGCGGCAATGCGTGCGATTTTTCACTGTGGACGATTCATGTGACTCACAATTGTTGACATTGTTGGACCGTTTTCAGTCAAACCGTGTTCTGACGATCCACAGAAAATTTTTTGACCGGACGAATTCACGCGACGCAAGGTGCATCGGCAAATCGATCACACGAACTGCGAGAAAGCTTGCTGTTTTGACCGTTTTCAGTCAAAGACGAACTCATCTCGACAGCGCGGTTTGGTTAAAACGATTTGGACAAGACTGCAGTTTCGCTCGACGAATGCCCCTTCACAATAGCACAAGTAATAGTCCCACATCCTGATAAATCGATCGTCAAATCCCAGACGTTTGACGCGGTCGAGCTGCGCAAGAAATCTCGCTCGCCAGTGGCGAAGCGTCTGTGCGTAATGCGAAGCGAAGTCTTCGAGATGCGATAATCTCAAATCCGAAGAACGGGTCAGAACGTCGCAAATTTGCGTAATTGAGGGCAGACAACCACCGGGAAAAATGTACCGCTGAATGAAGTCGACGCGACGGATGTAGCCTTGGTACAGTTGATCCGAAATGGTGATTCCTTGTAGGACAAACAGCCCGTCGGGCTTGAGTAAACGACTGCAGGATTTGAAATAGCTATCGAAGAATTCGTGCCCAACCGCTTCGATCATTTCGATCGAGACTAACTTGTCGAATTGTCCGCGAAGGTCGCGATAGTCCTGCATCAGTACCGTAACCCGTTCAGACAACCCAGCGTCCGAAACTCGTTTCTTTGTGAACTCAAACTGTTTATGCGAGATCGTCGTTGTCGTGATTCGACAGCCGTATTTTTTTGCGGCGTGAATTGCAAAGCCTCCCCAGCCGGTGCCAATTTCCAGCAAGTGGTCGCTGGGTTTGAGATTCAGCTTCTGACAAATTCGTTCGTTCTTTGCTGTCGAAGCTTCAAAAAGAGAACTATCCGGTCGCAGGAAGAGGCCACACGAGTACATTCGGGTTTCGTCAAGAAACAATTCGAAAAAATCGTTACCGAGATCGTAATGTGCAGCGATGTTTTTCTGACTGCCTCGTTTGGTATTTCGGTTCAGCCAATGACCGATTTGATAAAGAGGCTCAAACAGCCACGAGATCCAACTTCGTCGCGCAATTTCAGTTTGCGAGTTCACAATCAGAAGTCGGACGAAGTCTGTCAGCGAATCGCAGGACCAGTCGCCGTCCATGAATGATTCGGCTGCGCCAATGTCGCCGCCAAACGCCACACGCGGATAAAATTGGGGATGATGGACCGTCAATGTGACGTGCAGCGGACAAGTCGAAGTCATTTTTCCGAAAACCTGTTCGGACTCACCTTCGATGAGTGTCACCTCACCTTGTTCAAGATATCGCAATTTTGAAATGACGAGTTGACGGGAAAGGCGTTCGCGCAAACAGCGGGGCGATACATCGCCCGATGCGCATGGATTTTCGAATCGTTGGGTTACTGGCGCTTCGATCAATTGACTCATGGAATCGTTTCATCAATGTTGTCACGGGCGTTCATCATCGGTTCGTTATTTTTGACTCGATCAGCGGTATGGCAAGTTTTTGGATGTGGAACGTACGGAACTTTTTTCCACCAGAGCCAAAATGCTTGCCAATGAATGTTGGCGGTGACCTGAATCGTCATGAGCGGATATCGAATCAGCATCCGGGCCAACGACCATGTGGAGATTCGGCGACGCCGCATAACAAGTGTTGCATCGAAGTATTGCCGACCATTCCGCCAATTCTCAGTGTGCAGAACCAGATTCTCGGACGGCCCGGTCAGTTGCCACCGATATTCGAAGTCCATTCCCATAAACGGCGAGACATGGAATGCTTTGGTAAATGTGAATTCACGCTTCTGGGACTTCGCTTCCATAACGTCCGACAGACGTGTCAGCGACGAAGTCATCTCGCCCTCGTCAATTAGAAACGGCCGTCCCGCGGACATCTCTGCACGGTCTTTGCGGTCTTCTGAATCGACCCGCAAAACATAGCAATGCCGTTCACCCCAGGGTGTATTCGTGACTTCAGCGACAACGCTATGCAGTCGTTCCTCACCCGTATCGTTGGGGCCAGAAAATTCAAAGCAGAAATAGATGCTTAACGGGTTGAAGCAATAACCGAAATAACTGAGGTGCGTCAGCAAACGGATGGCACCCGTTGGACGGCTGGAAGTCTCGCTTTCAACGAGATTTCGGATCGTTTCCTTTAAAGGAATATCAGAGGCGCCAACGTGATCTCGGCGAAAAAACGTTGCGATGTTTGCGTGTTCAATCGACCAAAACCAGCGCCCGGCGAAAATGGTCGAAAGCTCGTCCAGATCCAGATACATCATAAACAGCGACGCGCGGAAATCGTGCCGAACGGGCTCGAACCGTCGGTGTCGGATGAATCCTTCGTAAATTCCACTGTGTGTCACGATTGTTGATTACCAGGCTTCGATGCCAAAGTTTTTTGCGACCGCAAATGCACTGTTCACGCCATCTTCGTGGAACCCATACCCCCAATAGGCCCCACAAAAATGGGTCCGATGACGTATACCGCTGATTTCGGCGTGTCTCTTTTGCGCGGCGACGGCCGCTGGCGAGTAAATTGGGTGCTCATAGTGGAATTTCCCCAAAATCTTATTGGCCTGGATCAAATCTTCGCGGTTCAAGGTTACACAAAACTGTTCGGGTGACTGGAAGCGTTGCAGGATATTCATTTGGTAGGTGAGAGATGGCACGTCCAGTGGTCCACTAGGCAAATTGTAATTCCAGCTTGCCCAAGCCAGTCGTCGTTTCGGCAATAAGCCAGTGTCTGTATGCAGAATCGCGACGTTTTTCGTGCAGTGGAATTCACGCAAGACCTCTTTCTCCAGTGGAGTTGCGTCGCAGAGAATGCGAAGCGCCTGATCTCCGTGCGTTGCAAACACGACTTGGTCGAAGGTTTCGGTTCCCAGTGATGAATTGAGTTCTACAGATTCTTCGATTCGACGTACTGCATGGACTGGGCATCGCAGTCGAATTCGATCCCGGTAACTCTGGGTCAAGCGCTGAACATAGTTTTTTGAACCACCCACGATCGTTCGCCAGATCGGCCGGTCGTTGAGCGTGACAAGTCCATGATTTGAGAGGAATTGAATCAAATATCGTGCGGGAAAGTCGAGCATTTGTTGCGGCGACATCGACCAGATCGCTGCACCCATGGGAACCAAGTAGTTCTCACGAAACGCGCGCGAATACCCCGATTGATCAAGGTATTCGCCGAGTCCAATATCAGTTGAGCCGTCGATCAGCAAGCGGACCGATTCACGATTAAATCGAAGGATTTCGTACAACATGCGGTGGAATGATGGTTTGAAGAGATTTGAGCGTTGAGCGAACAATGTGTTCAGCGACGTCCCGCAGTATTCCAGTCCCGTGCGTTCGCATTTGACACTGAAACTCATTTCACTTTCTTGAGACGCGACGTTCAACAGATCAAGCAAACGACAAAAGTTCGGGTATGTGCGCTGGTTAAAGACAATGAACCCTGTGTCAACCGCGTACGATTGCCCCGCTTGCTCAACCTGAACGGTGTTCGTATGACCGCCGATATAATCATTGGCTTCGAAAACGGTAATCGCGTGATGCTGCTCCAGCAACCACGCGACGACCATGCCCGAAATGCCAGTACCAATGACGGCAATTCTCATCACGCGGTCCTCGTCGTTGATCGGTCGAACATTCGAATTCTTTTTACGAAATTGCGGATGCTTATCATGGGGCCTCACGTTTTCTGAACAGGAAATGTGCGACACCCCATTCTTCTCCGTGTCGATATCCAAACAGTTCCGCACAGGACAAATAGAAAATTCGCCAACGATGAGCCATGACTTTGGCGAGCGTAGGGCCATAGATGGAATGGAAAATCGATAGGATTTGGGTTCGTGCGGCATCGTGACGAACCAGCCACGCTTCAAGCGTCTTCTGATAGTTCCTTCCGTTGATCAGCCACCGATCCTCAAGTAACAAGTCCCGCTGAAACTCGAGAAATAGATCTGCGGAAGGCATTAAACCTCCGGTAAAAAAATGCCGGGCCATCCAATCGTTGTTTCCGTCGGTTTCAAATGGATATGCGCAACGCCCGTGATAAAAAACGTGAGCGAATAGCTTTCCCTGCGGGGCCAGCCAATCGGCAATTCGCGCAAACAGAAGTTCGTAATTCCTTACGTGCTCTAACATTTCGACCGAGACGACGCGGTCGAAGCAGCGGTCCGTAGTAAAATCGTTGATATCGCAGGTCTCGATCCGTAAATTCGTAATCCCGCGTGACGTTGCTTGCTGAGCAATATACTCGCGTTGCGAGGCAGAATTCGAAATCGCCAGAATCTGGCATTTAGGAAATCGGCTCGCCATCCAGAGTGACAATGATCCCCATCCGCATCCCAATTCCAGGATCTGCATTCCATCCGTGATTTGTGCTCGCTGACAGGTCAGTTGCAGCATTTTTTCTTCGGCATGCCCCAAGTCGGTGACGCCTGCTGGCCACAAGCACGAGCTATATTTGCGGTGAGGGCCTAAAACAAGTTCGAAATAGGCTGCTGGCACCTCGTAATGCTGTTCATTTGCCGATGAAGGATGAAGGGCGATTGGGCTGCGGCGCAATTGGGCGACAAATTGGCGTTCGAGATCACTCAAGCCCTCACAACCGAGCTGCGTTTCATGCCGGAGCCTGATTGCGAGCAATCGGCGAATTCCATGGCGGATTATCGAGTCGGGCAATAGTCCGCGTTCGGCCAATTCAATTCCAATTGACATGAGAAACTTCCGCACCAAAACCACCGAACGCTGTCATTTCGCCGTTTTGGGAAACCAGGGAACAAAAACGCTGGTTGACATTTGGTAGTCGCGGTAATCATCGCCACGACTCAGAAGTGCTTGGGCTTCCATGGCGGGAATTCCGGTGACTTTGAATAGGAAAACGAGCATTACGAGCGGTGCGAAGACTGCAATCCAGCCCATTTCGGTATTCCAGGCAAACAGGACGTATGACCACCAATATGTCCATTCAAAGAAATAATTCGGGTGTCTCGAATACCTCCAAATGCCTTGCCGACACGTCTTGCCTTTGTTCTTCGGATCGACCCGAAAGCGAGCCAATTGCTCGTCGGCAATCGATTCACCTGCCAATGAAACGCCCCAGATTATACATCCAACCGCATCCGACCAATCCAGTGGGCCTTGCCGTTGCATCGCCAACCAAAATGCCAATGAGAACAACCACGCTAACAATGCCTGGATCTGGAAAAAGACCAGAAAAAAAGGAAGTACTAGATTACCAAGAGCTTCACGGAGGTTTCGATAGCGTCCATCCTCAGCCTTTCCGATCACGCGATCACGGAGTAAGTGGGTCGCGAGTCGAAACGACCAGACGGCTGCCAACAACATGACGAGCCAGGATCGCGATGACCGATCCGTGAGGGTGAATCCGTAGAAGATCGCGATTAGTCCCAGCGTTCCCGACCACCCAACGTCAACAATCCCAGCATCGCGAGTCACTAATTGGATCAACCAAAGCCCAAACATGAACGACGTAGCGACGCCTGCCGCGATGACCAACTGACTTGTTGAGTCAAATGTCATGAAGGAGCCAATTCCATATGTTCTTTTGCAACGCCAGCGTTGTAGCACTCAACGACCGTTTGCAGCTTACGCAAGGCGAGTCCTTCGACTTGGCGAACACGTTCTTTGCAAATTCCCAGTTCACCCGACAATTCCAGCAATGTTCGGGGCTCGGAGCGGCCATTTAAGCCAAAACGGCCCTCTACAATATGCAGTTCACGCTCTGTGAGATGCTCACTGAGGCTGCCGACGACATGACTAATCAGTTGATTTTCTGCCGGGGCATCAAAGTCGACCTCAAATCGATCGGGCGTAGTTGTCATCACATCGGGATCGGTTGCAACAAATCGCTGTCGCTCCTTTTGACGTCGTTCGATCTTGCGAAAAAAGCTGCGACGGATCGCATGTGTCGCGTAAGTACTGAAGCGAAAACCTCTCTGATAATCGAATTTGTCGACGGCTTCCATCAGAGCCATGGATCCATCGCTGACCAGATCCTCGAATCCATAATTCGACGAGCAGTACTTCCCCGCGTTGGAAACTACAAGTCGTAAGTTTGTGCGAATGATGTGGTTACGAGCCTCAGTGGCTTCCGCCAGGGATCGTTCGAACTCGTCTAATTTTCGACGGGACGGACGACTTTTCGAAAGCGTCGATTGGAGCCGAGCCGCAACGAATTTCAAGTAATTCATTCTGCGAAACTCGTGCTGCTCTTCCATGAAGCTTAGCAGCGGTTCATTGAGAGCTGGAGAGAGGCAGGTCAGAGATTTACGCCCATCGAGATTTCGAGTCGCACGGCTTCGTCGCGGGGAGACGGTTTCGAACTTCTTGAGAGACGTTTTCGATGCAAGCATCTTCTCAAACTCGTCGCTCGGGATAAATTCGATTTCAATTTCAAGAGCTCGCTGTGCTCGTTCCCTTAACGCGGTTCGATCCGGGTCCATCTTCAACGAGGTTGATGTGGTCTTGTTCATAACCGAACTCCGAAAAAACGTTCAATTCGTTCGCTGAATCCTAGTCAGAAGGGGTGGAAATGACAACCATTTCGAATTTGACGGTGATTTATTTAGGAAATCGTGCGGAAAAAAATGTAAAAATTGCGTTCAAGTTGCACATTAGGAGATTAATTTTCCTTAATAAATCGCTTCGGTGTGGCCATAAATCCTTGCTGATGTCGCAAGATCAAGTTTCCCACGGATTGCAACCCTGCATTTTCTTTGCTTTCGGTACTGACAGGTTCTGCGAGATAGACTTGGTGGAACTGGCTAGCGGTCAACACTATCCTTTTGGCCTCCCTGCAACTCGGGCAGCAAGAGATCGGGCCGTGAGCCTACCGAGCAGGGTGCATGGAAGTGTTGAGGACCAATGGTTCGGCCCAGGAGGTTGGTATGCGAAAATTGCGATTCGAACAGCTACTGTGTTCGGGGCTATTGTCGATGGCATTGGGGATTGTTTCCGCCAAAGCCGAGGACAATAGCGGAAGCAAGGTGGTTCAGTCGATCGACTGGAGTACTTCTTACCCAAGTGCCGCGGACGAAGCCGTCCGTACCGGAAAGCCAATGCTTGTCAGAATCACGGCCAGTTGGTGTGGGCCGTGTCAGCAAATGAAGCAATTGACCTTTACGGACTCTCGTGTGGTTGAATTGGCTCGGTCGAGCTTCGTACCTCTGCTGATTGATGCGGACGCAAACACGGATTTGGTGGCGAGATTTCAAATCGAAGCTTATCCCACCACGCTTGTGATTGCCCCGGATCAATCGATTCTCAAACGCATGAAGGGCTTTCAATCGGCGGACAGCTTGGTTTCAAATTTGACTCCGCTGATCAAATTGCAGCCAAAGGACGGGGATGTAAGTTCTTTGCAAGAAATCGTTTCCGCATTGGATCCGGCGAATGCACTCAAGTTTGGGTTTGAGGGGTATTGTCTGGTCAGCCTGTTAGAAGAAACGATTGTTTGCAAGGGGTCACCTGAATTCGTCGCGGAATACCGTGGTCAGACGGTTTGCTTCCAAAGTGACGAACATCGACAGCGATTTCTTGCCGAACCCCAGAAGTATTGGCCCGTCGCAAACGGCCAATGTCTAGTCAGTTCTCGTGAGCGAGCTTCCGGGGCGGCTGGTGACCCGCGGATGGCTGTTACATGGCGTGGCAAGATTTGGATGTTTAGCGATCGGGAGCGTCAGAGGCGGTTTATTCAAACGCCGTTCTATTACGCCACTGAGATGTAAATTGTTTTTCTGTTTGGATTTGTGGTGCGGTTAGTTGGGCTGGGGACTGCGAAGCCTCTAGCCTCGGTTGCTCGGAAGTGGGTTGAGCAGCCGAGGCGCGTTTCGCACAAAATAATCGCATACATCGGATTGGTCATTCGATAACGCAGCAACTCTTTTCTCAAGCTGTTATCGCGAGCTGAAATTCGTAGCTCACCTCTTCTGGACATTCTTCTTCTCTGTCCAACACAGATTCGCAAATCGACGTAGGTGGCGAGCCGTTGATTGTTTCTGCCGACGCGAAACTCTGTTTCTTTGCTTCTACGAGGTTGTTCATGTTGACGACGTCACCCCGCTTGTTGTGTCTTCTGGCTGTGGAAAACGCGGTAAAAACCGAAGCGGTAAACTGGAATTATGCAATTTTCATCAGTCTCGGGCTGCTGGCAGCTCTTGTCTGGTTCGCTTATTCGACGAAGGCCGGAATCATCGCGAGGGCGACGACAAAAGAAGCCGTCCGGCAGCCGATTTTTCTGCTTTGCATGTCGCTTTCGATCGTGATCCTGTTGGTTAACTTCGTCGTGCCATTTTTCACACTGGGCGAGGACGTCAAAATGCTCAAAGATTGTGGTTTGGCGACAATCTTGATTACCGGGCTTCTGATCTCAGTCTGGACGGCCAGTACCAGTGTCGCCGAGGAAATTGAAGGCAAGACGGCCATGACGCTTTTGTCGAAACCGATTAATCGACGTCAGTTCGTGCTGGGAAAGTACATTGGAATTCTGCAGGCGGTTTTGTGGTACATGTTGCCCGTTGTGCTCGTATTTCTGGTCTTGGTTTACTTCAAAGTCAGCTACGACGCGAAAGAAGGTTCCAAGGAGGATCCAAAACACGCTGATCGAATTGCCGAAGTCTATCAAGTGATGCCGGGTATTGGGCTGCTTTTGATGGAAATCGCCGTGATGACGGCGGTAAGTGTCGCCATTTCGACGCGGTTACCGATGGTGGTGAATCTGACAAGCTGTTTTGCGGTTTTCGTCGTTGGTCACCTGACTGCGATACTCGTACAGGGCGGGGTGCTTAAGTTGGAATTCGTCCAATTTATGGCCCGTCTGATCGCCACTGTTTTGCCCTCATTGGATTTGTTTAACATCAGTGCCGCCGTCGCTACAGGGGCAACGATCCCACCCGATTATCTCGGCTACTCGGCTTTGTATTGTGCCGCGTACTGCACGGCCGCGATTTTGATGGCTTTTATCCTGTTCGAAGACCGCGATTTGGCGTGATTTCACATTGCCAGACAAATTGGTTCGCAGAAGTTCGTTATCCCGTTGTTGATCGATTGCGGACTAACAGCTATGGGTAGAAAATAACGCACGTTCGCGACGACAATGGTGTCAAATTGCGAATTCCGTTAAGGACAATCTTCCCTTTGGGGTACTCTGAAGGCGACAATAGCAATCATCAGGCTAGTGACACCTTTCGAAGACGACGTTCTCACATCGGTCCGAGATCGGTGGCGATGCCTGCCGTGAAAAAAACGTCAGGGTGCAGTTGTTTTCGTGCATGGAAGCTACTGCTCATTTCCTCGCAGATCGGCGATGCTTGTGGACGCGGCTCCTGTCAACACGATTGAACGAATTCTTTCCCGCCGAAGTTTGATTCGCGGTCACTCGCGTATTGCCGCAGTCTGGTCGTTCGTTGCAACATTGCTGCTGCTCATGTTGCTGTTCGATTTGAATTTGTTGCTTGGAATCGTCGTCGATCGCGGTCGATTGGACGTCGTCCTGCCTCCAGCGGAATTCCAACCATTTGAGGATTTGACTCGGTTAACTCTGCCAAAAGCTCCGAGGCGCAACGATGCAGGGGCAGAAGACCCTCAGAAACAGGGTGAATCCGTAAGATTTCTTTATGAAGAATATGGGATATTGCCTGCGGTCTGGCAGACTCGTAACCTGTGGTGGGGAAAGGTCGTCGCCTATCTGTTTCGAAAAATTGGCTGGTTGCGATCGAACGTGTTAGGGCTTGTTTGGTTGTTGGCAACAGGCTCTCTCTTGTTGCTGTGCCGGAATTTCTGCCTGCGTCAAGTTCGGCTGAATGCGCATCGAATTGCCATCGACGCTGTTTCGGCCACACGCAGAAACCTTCATCGTCAGGTTTTGAGACTTGGGCCGGAAGACATTGATGGGGCAGGGCATGAAATTGCGACCGGCCTGTTTACGGTCGAAGTCGACGTCCTGCGACGAAACCTTTACGAATTGGTTTCAAGGTATTTTCGCTTTCCACTGGAACTGCTGGGATTGTCGATTGTCTTATTGTGTCTCAACTGGGTTTTGGCGCTTCAGTGGATTGCTCCTTCAGTTCTGGCGATATTGTGGGCAGATAGCGTTCTACAAGCCGCGATACGCAAACAGCGACTTGCAGAAGATCGAATCCGTGACGAAGAACAGATTCTTTTGTCGAGTTTTCAGAATGCTCGATTGACTCGCGGGATGGGAATTGAGCAAAGCGAACACGAGCAGTTTCAAAAACATCTCGACCGATACCAATCGAAATTGATGTCGAGTGTTCGTGCGATGGATGTCGTCAAACATCCTCAGTTCAAAATCGCGATTTCGTGTATCGGGCTGCTTGCATTCCTGCTGTTTCTTGTCGGTCAAAATCTGCTGGCCTCTCCCGATTCGACCTCAAATTCGGGCATGACGGCTTCTCAAGCGCTCACCTTTATTGTTTCTGTATCACTTGCATTGCCCGGAATTCTTGCCCTTAGAACGTTGGGCAGCGTTCGTCATGAATTGAAACTGGCGGCCGAAAAAGTCCACCGTTATCTTGAGCAATTACCTTCGGTCAGTCAGGCGGTTGGTGCCAAATTCCTGCAACCGATGAGCAGCACTCTGCATTTCGAGAACGTGACGTATTTGACTCCGGGCGGTCGGAAGATTCTGGACGGCGTCGATTTCAAATTGCAGGCAGGCAAGACGTTCGCCATTGTTTCACTGGATCCGCTGGAAGCGAGAGCGGTGGCATTGATGTTGCCAAGATTTATTGAAGCGCAAGCCGGACGCGTCATGTTTGACGGCGAAGATATCGCGTGGGGAACCCTGGAATCACTGCGTGCCGAGACCGTCTACGTCAGTGCTGACGATCCTCCGATTGATGGAACGGTTTTCGAGAATATCCAGGGTCGTCAATCGGATGTGACGCTGGCCCAAGTCACGGAAGCCGCCAAGATGACGCGCGCCCACAACTTTATCGTGAAACTTTTCAATGGCTACGAAACAGTTTTGACGAGTTATGGAAACTCGCTCGATCTGGGCCAGAGGTTCCGGCTGAACCTGGCACGTGCAGTCGTTCGCGATCCTGCACTTCTAATCATTGAGGAACCGACAGCTGCGATGGACGACGATACAAAGACTTTGCTGATAGACGCTTATGATCGCATTTGTCGTGATCGTACGGTTGTCTTTCTGCCTTCGCGAATGTCGACTGTTCGTCGAACAGATCAGATACTAGTTCTCCATGAGGGTAAGGTTGCTGCGATTGGACCTCAATCCAAACTCGTCACGCAATCTCCCGTCTACCGGCACTGGGAATATCTGAATTTCAATGAATTCCGTCGCGATCTGACGGATGTTCATGCCTGAACTCGTTTTGCGTTTCTCGCAAACGATGCTGACGACATTGGTTGACATTTTCTTTGCGAGCAGCGCTACTTGCCCGTTCGAATTGATCTGGCGGTCGATTTGTGCGGTTTGTTTTTCAGGGGAGTGTTGAAATGGGTAATGTTTCCACGGCCTTTCGTGCCTTCTTTGCGTCGCTGTTCAACCGCGAAACGGCGTCACGAGTTCAGAATGCACTGAATCTGGTGATTCAGCCTGAAACAAAGCCAACCGTTGTCTTGCCTGATGTTCGTCAGCCCGTC